>JACXTT010001385.1_pt1 | contig 40249 bp, 31 predicted proteins | sample 9270951 | NCBI WGS metagenome assembly JACXTT01 (sample SAMN15532306, study PRJNA645909) | rock metagenome | isolation source: weathered quartz diorite | place: Puerto Rico | collected 2017-06-21
TAATCTATCCGCACATGGTATATGCTCATCAGCATTTTTTTGAATATCATCTTGATGGTTTCCAATTCTTTTAGCGTTATGTCGCTGTCTTTCAGTTGTTCCTGGTCAAGCTTGTACTCAATTATACGGTCAACAAGGGCGTCAATTGCCTGCGCGTTTGGCTCGTGTAAACTGCGCGATGCCGCCTCTACCGAGTCGGCCAGCATCAGCACACCGCTTTCTTTGGAGAATGGGATAGGCCCGGGGTATCTAAAAGTGTTCTCATCCACCAGTTTTTCGGGAAAGTTTTTTAGGTACGATTGATAAAAGTAATCAACCCGGGTGTTACCGTGGTGTGTTCGGATAAAATCGACAACTATCTCAGGTATGTTTTCTTTTCGTGCCATCTCCACCCCCTGGCTTACATGGCGGATAATGATCTGTGCACTCTCCTGGTACGATAGCTTATCGTGCGGGTTAAAGCCCGTAGTCTGGTTTTCGATAAAATACTGCGGGTTCTCCATCTTGCCGATATCATGGTACAAGGCCCCCGCGCGGACCAGCAAGGCATTGCCTCCAATGCTGTATATGGCGCTCTCAGCCAGGTTGGCAACCTGCAGTGAGTGCTGGAAAGTGCCCGGCGCCGTAAAGGCCAGCTTGCGCAACAGCGGCGCGTTGGTATTGGTGAGCTCAACCAGGCTGATATCCGATGTTAAGCCAAATACACGCTCAAACAGGTATATCAACGGTTGTGCAAGCAGGGTCAATAGTACGCTGATCATAAAAGGCACAAAATCCGCCCAGTCAATACTTTGAAAACTACCCTCACGTATCAGCGATATCCCCAAAAAGGCAACCAAATAATTACCCAATATGATCAAAGCAGAAACCAGGAACTGCTCGCGCCGCACCAGGTTTTTCATGCTGTAGATGGCTGTCATACCGGCTGTTATCTCAATAAAAGCAAACTCAAAGCTATTGGGCACAAAAAAGCCCGCCACCAAAACAACCAGCAGGTGTATGTTAAGGGCCAGGCGGGTATCAAAAAGTATGCGGATGATAATAGGCACCACGCAATACGGAATGTAATACATATTAGGCACCTGCAACCGGATAGCTAACGACAGTGTGGCCAGCATAGCCGTAACAACCAATAGCAATAAACTCACCAGGCGGTTATCATAGTAAATATCTTTACGGAAAAGGTACAGAAAAACCATCATCAGCGCTATCACGATGGATACCAGCAATACCTGCCCAAGCAATACCAGCCGCGGGTCGCCGGTTACCCTTACATCATCTTCGAAGGCTTTTTTAAACGATTCAAGCTTTTGGTATATATCCTGGTTGATCACCACACCCTTAGCTACAATCAGTTCACCTTTTTCAACCATCCCGCGCGTTAACGACAGGCCTTCGGCGGCTTCGTTTTCAAGCCTGGTGGTCAGCTTTTCATCGTAATTTAAGTTGGATTGCAGCCTGTCCTGCAAAATTCCGCTTAAAAAGGCTTTATCTAAGTTTTTATCCGGTGATAAGACCTCACTGATATGCTGCAACGCCGTTTCGCGGGTATAAAGCTGCGATGTATTGCCCGGTGTAGCAATGTTGTTGTGTAAAATGGTAATGGGGTAACTGGCCGCACCTTGCAGGTACTTTTTATTTAAAGCTAAAATACCTTTGTCGTAAACTTCTTTCAGCAGGTTATACCCCGCATCGGCATGCTCAGCTTTCAGGTTTTCTTTTAGCCCGGCTGTACGCCATTTAATTTCGAAGTCGTTTTTGTAGCCGTCAAGGTTTTGCTTTTCAATGTTATCATCGAGCTGATAAATGGGTGTGATGCTTTTAATAGCCGCCTCGCGCCCTGCCTCCAGCTCGGCGTCTGTTTTAAGGATCGCAAACGTGTAGGGCGATACCAGGTCTTTCTGGTTCCATATTTTCCCTTTTTCGTACTCGTACCTAAATTTGGCCTGTTTGGGCAACACGATCACGATCACGCTGATACTGAACAGCATCATCAAAAACTTGACGTTGCGGGCGTATTTGCGCATCAGCGCCCTTTGGCGCGAGGTACTAAGTGTAGCCATGTTGTTGTTAAACCTATCAAAAGTAGAATAAGTTTCTGGTTTTACCCCAAACCATGTTTAAATAGGCGATTAATCGCTGTCATCTTTTTTCTTGTCTTTGCTGATGGGATAAGCTTTTTTGCCTTTGGCATCAAACCAAAGCATCCGGTTAAGCAGGTCATCGTTACCGCCGTCAATATGCTGATAAGCAGGCAATGCCGATACTTTGGCATAATACAGGGCCGTACCTTTTAACATGGATACCGGCTTGTTCATTTCGTTAAGCGGTATACGGTTTAGCAGGTGGGTGTAGGTATAAGTATCAGGCTTGTTATTAAACACGTCAAACATGGGCAGCGCTGTTGCGTCAATGGTGTTCATCGGCGGCAGGCCTAATATCTGTTCAATGGTGCGCACCATACAGGTTTGGTTGTAATTGGTATGCACCTCGCGTTGTAAGCGTGAGTACGCGCTGATCACATTGCCTGTGGTACGGTAAGCTGATACGTGGTCCCAGCCGTCCTGCGAGTCATCTTCGGTAACAAAAACCACCGTCGAATTGTAAAAGCGGCTATGTGTAACCGCTTCTATAATGCGGCCCAGGGCCAGGTCATTATCAGCAACCATGGCGCGGGGAGTTGGCAGCTTAGCGCTCATGCCACCGGTATGGTCGGCTGGCAAGGCTAAAACCATCAGTTGTGGCCACTCATCGCCAGGTTTGGCCTCGTATTCTTTTAACTCCTTAATAAAGGCATCGGCGCGTATCTGATCGTTGATCACATGCGTATCATACCCAGGGTACTCTTTAGCCAGCAATGGCCGCACACGCGCAATAGTGGTATAGTTTTTAAATGCAAGCGGCTGTCCTGCCTTGTATTGGTTATATATTTTGGTCCAGTCGAGCTTGCTGTCAAAATCGGGTGTAGCAGCCTCACCATAGATCCGCACGCTTTTGCCATGGTCGAGCGCGTTGTTCCATATAAAACCCTCTTTGCCATAAACCAACGCGTCGGTTTGTACGTGCGGGTAACTGCGGAACCAGGCCCTAACGTTCTTTTCCACATAATCATTTACCATACCCTCGTCTGTCCACTGGTGGCCTTCGGCCGACGATTTGCCCGATGCGTAGTAATTATCAAGCAGTACAAAATCCTTGGCTAACTGGTGCTGGTTAGGGGTAATGCTATCGCCGTAGATACATAGCGCCTTGCTGCCATTGCCTTGCGGCATATCGCCTAAAACCTGGTCGTAAGTGCGGTTTTCTTTAATGATGTAGATGACGTGCTTAAATACCGATGGTTCGCCTATGCGTTTAGGGACCGGCAGTGGCTCCACGTTTTTGCGCGGCAGTTGCCGGCTAAGGTCCGCGCGAAAATACATCCCTAACTTTTTAACCCTGTCGGTATAATCCCGTAAAGTAGGGCCGTCGGGTATTTCAACTATGCTAACCGTAGCTTCCTGGTGGTGCGAGTTGTAGGCTTTGGTATCGGGCGCGCCTCGTTTGGCCGTCGTGCCCGCCGCGTTCACCTGGTCGCTGGTAAAGCGCGCACCTTCGCCCTCAAGGTTACAAACGTATAAGTTGTTCTCATCGGCAGCCAGGCCGCCGGGGTAAGCCTCGGTTGGCACAAAGCCCTGTACTACCGATATATCTTTGCCGTTGGTAGCCGCGTTTGCCCCTAATTTAATAATGGCTACGGCGTTATCCAGGCCATTGGCAACATACAACATGGTACCCCGCGGACTGGTAGCCAGCGCGTTTGGCGAATCACCGATAAAGCCTTTATCCCCCACATCAAGCTTTACGCTGATGGAATCGACAGCCACATTGTTCATCGCATCAATAACATACACATTATCGCTGTTGCCGTTGGCTACATACAGAAACTTTTTATCCGGACTGGCAAGAATGGCATTGGGATGAAGACCTACAGGTATTTGTTTTAGCAGGTTACCGGTATGCGTATCAAATACCGATACCGTGCCCTGGCTGGTTGCCCCGGTGCGGTGATCGGTATAAGCATGTCCGTATGGCACGCCCGCTGTTTCGTATTTAGCGGTATCGGTTGGTTCGCTGCCGCCCCAGTTGCTTACGTATGCTTTACCATTGATCACCTCCAGACCGTAGGGAGCCACGCCTGTTGGCGATTTCCATACTACTTTTTCATCTTCCCAATTTATCTTTAATACCTGGTTATTGCCGTTGAGTACCACGTACAGGTAGTTAACCCCGTTTTCTTCAATTACCCGAAGTTCATTTGGCAGCGCAAGGGGCGAAACGCCTTCGGGTTTAAGCGCCAGTTGCTTTTTAAAGAAGATATGTTCACCGTCCCAGTTCACCATCATTACGAACGACTGATGATTATTGGCATTGGCGGCGCTCCAAAAAATATTGGTCTTGCCGTATTGCTGCACCACCTGTATCCCCGAAAAGGTACTCATTAATCCCGAAAAGCGCTTTTCGTCGTTATAACTCCAGCGGGCTTTTACCTCCTTGGTTTTAATGTCTATCAAGGCTATTCCGTAACGGTCTTCCACGGCCAACAGCTTACTGCCGGGTATAAGTTTACAATCAAGGCTGTGGTTTTCGTAGCGGGCATCGCCAAAATAAACCGTATTGCCCGATGGGTTGATAATGCGGTTATAGGGCATTAAAAAAGGCGCCGCTTTGCTGTAAAGGGTGCTATCATCGTACGCGGTGTGGTAGTTATCATCCCCACCGGATAATGGTGTTTTAGCGGTTGGTATACTGTGGCAGGAAGTTAAAAATGCAAGCGCTATAATAGCGTGTAAAAGTTTGTTCATATGGTGGTTAGCCAACGGTTAATTAAGCTTCTCAAAAATATACAAAACATCGGTTTTACCGGCTAAGTCCTTAAGGATTTTTAACAGGTAAAACAAATGTTGCAATTGAAACAAGCTTATGGTGCCAGATTGGTCACATGCCCGACAATACCGACAAAATATTCCCCGCAGGGTCTTTAAACCAGGCTATTTTTGAACTGCCGTGGTGCAGTATGCCTTTTTCATCGGTCTTGAGCTGTTCGGTATCGTAATGTTCCATAACGATGCCTTTGGCTGTCAGTTCCGGAATAGCTTGCTCTACATCATCTACCGTAAAGTTAAGCACGGTGTACGTGGCCGGCTCATGGTTTGGTTTGGGATAGATGAGCACGTCGTGCCCAGGCCCTAACTTGAGATTAAGCATCCCATTTTGCTCGGTTACGTTAATACCTAAAACCTCGCTGTAAAATTGTTTGGCTTTCGGTATATCGTTTGCCGAGAAGCCGCTCATTGCTTTGCTGTACTTTAACATGATGGTTTTTAGTTTATGTTATACCCAAAAACGATAACCAATTGGCGGGTATAAAGTTTAGGTTTTTTCTACAAACTCCTTAAGCATACGGCCTACAATATCTGTCCAGCCCATGGCAAAGTTCGCGGCTGCAAAGTCGCTGTTGTTAGGGTCAAAAGTTTCAATACCGGCATGGGTTAGTTTTACCGTGGTTTTGTCCCCATCGGCAAACAACTCCCATGTTACAAATGACTGGCCTTGGTAACCCACATATTGCCAGCTATGCGAGAGTTTTTTATGGGGGATCACCTCGGTTATCTCGCACCGGTGCAAATAGGTTTTCTCCGGCGGACCGCCCTCAAACTCAAACACAAAGCCAACCTGTGGTTTAAACGCTTTGAGTTTGAAATACCATTGTTCCATCTGGGCGCGATCGGTAATGGCCTGCCAAACTTTTTCAACAGGCGCGTTGTAAGTACGCTCAATTACAAAAGGTTCGTTTTTCATGTTATTTTGACTGGATGTAATGAAATGACTTAACCGGTGATCAATACATCCTCTTCAACCAATCCTGCGGTACAGGGATGATACAAATGTTCATCGACCGGTTATCATCCGACAGCATTGCGCTTTCGATCTCAATACGCGTACCATCGGAGCTAAATGTTGGGTGAGGATGGTCCTGTGCTGTAGCTTTATGCCCGGTCGAAAGCATCAGCATCTGGCGGGTATGCCGGTCTATGAGGTAAATACTCCGCGAAAAATCGTCGCCCACAGCCCATCGGCCATCAGCCGAACCGTTAACATGCCACAGGCCACTGCCGCTTGGGGTTTGGCCGATGATGACCATTTCGCGGGTGCGCAAATTAACAATGCCCAGGCCGGTAGGTTTTTCGCGCGTGCCCGAGTTGCCCCAACCATCTTCCTGCCCGGGGTTTACCGGGTTGGCAACATCCTTAAACTCGGTACCGGTGGTGGCAATGGTATGTTGGATGCCGACCTTGCGGTGCCCCATAATGGCGATTGCTACTTCGTCTTTGGTGATCACCGCTTCGTGTGTTACCCATTCGTACGGTGCTTCTGGATACAAGGGACGTAAGCCTGTGCCATCGGCCATTACCGTCCAGGTTCGTTGTGGCGATTTGCCGCCTGTTTCCCAGCAAAAAACAATTTCGCCGGGCACCCAGGGGTTAACCTGGATATGCCCTATCTGGAACGGCACCGATACGATGTATTTGATCTCGCCGGTGTGGATGTTCATACTGATGAGGCCCGATGGTCCTGCACCCATATTGCGCGGGCCAAAAGCCGGTTCGATCTTCGCGTCGGCAGCTAAATGTTTGGCTGCTTCCACTTTGCCTACGCGGCCATACACCACTTGCTCATCAGCATCCAAAGCCATATCGGTGCCTGGGTTCATCTCCGCGGGGACTGTTCCGCACAAACGCTGGTAATTATCGGCGCTTTTCATTTTACCGGCTTTGCTGTCGGCAAATACTTTGCTCAGGTCAACTTCCCAAATTTGCAAAGGTCCGCTTGGGCGACGTACTGGAGGGGTGCCAGCTGCGCCTGGTGCCGGTGTGGGTGTGCCCGATGCGTTCCCATCGCCCCGTGTACCCGCGTAACGCTGATAGTACAGGTGCATTGATTTACGTGCCAGGCATAACATGCCGGTAAAGCCGCCTTCGGTTATTTGTACAATATCGCCGGTTGTTTCGTTAACGGCCATCGCTTCGCCACGTACCCGGTTGGAGCGGAATACCAGCCATTGCCCGTCCGATGTCCATTGCGGGTGTGTCTGGTAAATTTTGGAGTCGCCTGCAGGTTTGCTCGTCAAAAAGGTAAGCATGGTGCCGGTAACAGGGTCTTTCACTATTTTCTTTTCGGACGGAAAGCGGGTGCCTATCTGGCAATAGGCGGTCATAAACGTAATAAACAGCAATGCCAGAACCATTAATGTGTAAGTCGTTATTTTCATAATACTGAGCTATGTAGGTTTGTGTTAATTTATAATTGCCTGATTGACCAGCACCCTGAACTTACCGATCAGGTTCTCATCCCAGTTGCTATCCACCTGCGACATAAATATCGCGATCACATCTTCCTTCGGGTCAACCCAAAAGCGGGTATAAAAAGCGCCGTCCCAGCCAAACTGGCCTATCGATTCCAACTCGTCATAAACACCGCGCTCGGTGCGGATGCCAAAGCCGTAGCCAAATTTATCGCCCATAATACCGTTGTGTTTAAACGGGTTAAAAATGTACAGGTCGCCAATGGAGTTAGTGCTCATCAGTTCAACCGTTTTACGGCTTAATATCCGCACGCCATCCAACTGTCCTTTGTTAAGCAGCATCTGCGCAAAGCGCGAATAATCGGCAGCAGTTGATACCAAACCCGCGCCGCCTGCAAAATAGGTTTGCGGGGCAGGGTACGGGAAATACTTGGTTACCTTTTGCAACGAACCGCTCCGGTTTAGCTGATACAGGTTTGCCAGACGGGGAAATTTATCCGCCGGAAGGCTAAAATAAGTATCAGGCATTTTAAGCGGCAGCAGTATGTTTTGTTTGATGTACTGATCCAACGTCTGGTGACTGATCACCTCCACCAGGTAGCCCAACACATCAACCGACATGCCATAACGGAACTCGGTACCCGGCTGGAAGAGCAAAGGCAGTTTGGCGAGTGCAGTTATCTTGTCTTTGATGGTACCATCGGTTGGTAAAAGGCCCACCGTCATACCTGCTTTTTGGTAAAAAGGGGCCTGCAAACCATCGCCATAGGTAATGCCCGAGGTATGGTTTAACAACTCGCGGATAGTGATCTCGCTTTTAGCGGGGACCAGTATGATACTGTCCGACGTCGGCGATTTCATCACAATCTTGGGGTTTTTAAACTCCGGGATAAATTTGGAGATAGGGTCAGTGAGTAAAAAATAACCTTTTTCGTACAAAGTCATGACCGCTACGCTGGTGATGGTTTTTGTCATGGACGCGATACGGAACATCGCATCAGTGTGCATAACCTTATCACCTTCAATATCCATTTTACCGAAAGCTTTAAAGTAGGCCACTTTACCGTGCCGGGCAACCAGCGTTACCATGCCGGGCATTTTACCATTGCGTACAGAGGCATTCATTACGGTATCAATACGGCTTAATCGCTGGGCCGAAATGCCAAGTGTAAGAGGAGAGGCTTTGGGCAAACCCTGCGCAAACGCGCTGCCATATCCTGCAAACAGCAATAGCGAAAAAGTAGCTACGGACCGGGCTTTTGATAACATTAAAACAGACGATAAAAGGTTTATAAGGCATTGTAAATGCCTGTACTAATATCTGTTAATTGAAAAGCACAAGCATCCTGTACTGTTATGAAGGAGGTGTTGTAAGGTTGTAATGTTTAAAGGTTGTAAAGTTGTTTTTGGTTATAAAGTTATTCAACAGCCAGCGCCCTAATAACTCACTTAAAATATGGCCGCAAAACCTTGTCCCACCTGTCGTAACCCTTGCTATTGAGGTGCAGCATGTCGGTTAAAAATAGTGATGGGTCGGAGTTGCCGGGGGATATAAGCAAGCAATCAGTAACATTTACAAAATGTACGTTTTTTTGGGTTTTGATATAGGCTTTAAGCAATTTGTTTGTTTGCGTAACCACCGGGCTAAACTTAGCCCGGCTTGGACTGTATTTAACAGATAGCAGGTAAATTTGTGTTTCCGGCAGTTTAGCTTTGATCATCTCCACCAGTTTTTTGTAGTTCTCCATTAACTTATCAGCCTTATCGCCAAAAGCGATGTCGTTTTCGCCTTCATAAACAAAAACCTTTGCCGGTTCGTAATTGAACAAAACGTATGGGGTGTAAAAGTTAACCAACTGGGCCAGGGTTGAGCCGCCGATGCCCCGGCGTATCAATTTAGGGTTGGGGAACCGGGTTTCAAAGTCGTCCCATTTACGTACCGACGAACTGCCGATGAACACAATGCCATTTTTGGGAGGCGCGTTCACGCTGTCTTTAATATGAATGGCCTTGATCTCGTCCGCAAAGGGCATAGCCTGGCTTTGCTGGGCCTTTACAGGACAAATAAATAACAGCAGCGAAAAAAGCAGAGGGGGAAATAGTAAGATTTTTTTCAAAGTTTTACGGGTTTATTTTTGGTCGGCCACATGGCAGCGCATCTTCTAAAGGTACAAAAAAATTGATGCCGGCTCAAAGTTTTTTGAGCAAATATGTGAACGATTGGCTGTGGATTTTATACTTTTATCGCCTCATCAGCTAACCAGAAAAATGAATACCCCAACCGATACCGCTCTACCAACTAATTTTTACATGACGCAAACCATGCGCTGGTATGGCCCTAACGATCCCGTTAGCCTGGCCGATATACGCCAGGCAGGTTGCAGCGGCGTAGTTACCGCACTGCACCATGTACCGAACGGTGTGGTTTGGAGTGTCGACGAAATACAAAAACGCCAGGCTTTGGTTGCAGCCGCCGGAATGGTTTGGAACGTGGTTGAAAGTGTACCCGTACACGAAGCCATCAAGGCGCAAACCGCTGGTTTTGAAACCTATATCGAAAACTATAAGCAAAGCCTCATTAACCTGGCGCATTGCGGTGTAAATACCGTGACCTATAATTTTATGCCGGTGCTCGACTGGACGCGTACCGACCTGAGCTACGAAGTTGAAGATGGCTCAAAAGCCCTCCGCTTTGAAAAGGCCGCCTTTATTGCTTTTGACCTGTTTATACTAAAACGCAAAGGTGCCGAAGCCGATTACGCCCCCGCAGAACTGGAACGTGCCAAAGCCCGCTTTGCAGGTATGAGCGATGAGGATAAAAAATTATTGGAGCGTAACATCATTGCCGGTTTGCCGGGAAGTGAAGAGAGCTTTACTGTCGATCAGTTTCAGCTGGCGCTGGATGCTTATAAAAATGTAGATGCCACTAAACTGCGTGCTAACCTTATTTATTTTTTACAACAGGTTATCCCAGTTGCCGATGAACATGGCGTAAAAATGGTGATCCACCCCGATGACCCACCATACCCGATATTGGGTTTGCCCCGCGTGGTAAGCACCGCCGCGGATATTGCCGCTTTAGTTGAAGCCGTACCTTCTTTAAATAATGGTCTGTGCTTTTGCACAGGCTCGTTCGGCGTTAGGCCCGATAACGACCTGCCCGCTATGGTGAGGCATTTTGGTGAGCGCATTAACTTTATCCATTTGCGCAGTACCCGCCGCAACGAGTTTGGCGATTTTTATGAAGATAACCACCTGGAAGGCGATGTGGACATGTACAGTGTGGTAAAAGAGCTGTTGCATGTAATGCAGGAGCGCAAATACAGCATAGCCATGCGGCCCGACCATGGCCACCAGATGCTTGACGATCTGAAAAAGAAAACCAATCCTGGCTATTCGGCAATAGGCCGTTTGCGCGGACTGGCGGAGTTGAGGGGATTGGAAATGGGCATTGCCCGGTCGTTAAATTATTAACCAAAATATTGCCTCAGTAAAAACTCTGTGCTGCTCTGTGTAAATCTCTGCGAACTCCGTGGTTAATTTTTACCACAGAGAACACAAAGAGAAAAACACAAAGGGCACCGAGAAACTTAATATAGAAAAGAACATGGCTGAACGTATTGCCGAATCTGAACTTATAATCAATAATCGTGGTGCAGCTTATCATTTGGACGTACGCCCCGATGAAATTGCTCATGATGTAATTACCGTTGGCGACCCGGACCGTGTAGGCGAGGTAAGCAAACATTTCGACAGCATAGAAGTGAAACGCGGCCACCGCGAGTTTGTAACACATACCGGGTACATCGGTAAAAAAAGGCTGTCGGTTATCTCAACGGGTATCGGCACCGATAATATCGATATTGTTTTTAACGAACTGGACGCGCTGGTGAATATTGATTTTGAAACCCGCACCATCAAACCCGCGCTCACCCAACTCAATATTGTGCGCATCGGTACATCGGGTTCGCTGCAAAAAGAAATACCTGTCGACAGCTTTTTAGTTTCCACGCACGGCCTGGGCGTAGATAACCTGCTTAACTTTTATCAAACCAACCTAAGTGCGGAAGAGCAGGAACTGCTGGACGCTTTTATTACCCAAACTGGGTTAAGCGCTAAAGTAGCAGGCCCATACATTACCGCTTACGCCAATGACCTGGCTAAACACTTTCATCAGGGCTTTCATCAGGGCATAACCGTAACCTGCCCGGGTTTTTACGGCCCGCAGGGCAGGGTATTGCGGTTGCCGTTGAGCCATCCGTCGTTTATCGATAACCTCACGCGCTTTAACCACAACGGCCACCGCATCAGTAATTTTGAAATGGAAACGGCGGGTATTTACGGATTATCTAAACTATTAGGCCACAAAGCCCTAAGTCTCAATGCCATTATGGCTAACCGCATAACAGGAGAGTTCTCTAAAGATAGTGCAAAAACCATGGAAGCGTTGATCGTGAAAACGTTGGGGATAGTGGCGGGGATATTATAAGGAATATAAAAAGAAGTCATGCCGAATTTATTTCGGCACCCCACAGGACAGGTCTGCTTCGTTTATTTAAGTTGTTCGAGGTCTCCGATTTGAATAACAAAGTGGAGATGTTATTTTTTTATAAGCCTGTTTAAAAACGAAAGCGTGATCCCGAGAGCTAACACCGGCAACCATAAAAAGAAGGAATATTTTCCCAGTTCACTAACGATCGGGTTTAAAGAACTTCCTTGATAAGTAAACATTGAAACCCCAAACCAAAACATCGTTATTCCTAAAAGGATAGTTAAAATACCAATTACGGTAACTGCTGGAATTTTTTTCATACATCCTTATTTAATATACTTTTCGCGACTGTCGGTTTTATCATCACCAACCACCTACTTCTCCAACAACCCCAAATTAGGCTGCGCGTATTTGTAAACCTTAAAATAAATGGTGGTTTTGGTTTGGTAAATGCCTTCGATGCCCGATATCTTATTGATAAAATCTTCCAGGTGGTCGTTATCGCGGCACATCACGTCAATCTCCAGGTCGTAATCGCCCGATGTGCCCGCCATAAAACTCACTTCGGGCATATCCACAATTTGTTTGGCCACTTTTTCTTTCAACAGGGCAGGGCGTATATACACCGCGATGTGCGCGTACGAATGAAAGCCCACCTTGGCGGGATCGATACGGCCAATAATACTCACAATGCCATCGTTAAGCAAACGGTTAAAACGTGTACGGATGGTCCCAATGGAAACATTCAGGTGATCGGCTATGATGGTGAACGAGGTGCGGCCATCGCTTTGTAGGTAGCTCAGGATGGCAAAATCCGTTTCATCTAAAATTGCATTCGACTTTACTGTAACTTTATTTTTTTCCATATTTAATGGTAACGGATTAGGTTTTAGGTGTTTTGATGTAAGTTATTCTGCATTTTACATCTATCAAATATGCAAATTTTGCAAATAATTATATGTATTTATAAAAAATTTGCAGCAAAATAAATTCTTTTTACTACGTTTGGTTCAGATAAACCTTCGTATTTTTATATAGCGGCTTACCACGGGCTAAATATAATTAATGCGGTTACAAAATCAATAGTTTAAATGAAATACCCAAAAGTTAAAAATTTTATAAACGGCCACTTTGTTGATGCCCAAACTACGGATAGCCTTGATGTTATATCACCGGTAAACGGCGAGCTGCTGTCAACAGTGCCCTTATCTGTACCGGCCGACCTGGATAATGCAGTCAGATCGGCCAAAGCCGCGAGTAAGGCCTGGGCCGAAACGCCCATCAAGGTACGCGTTCAGGTATTTTTCAAATACAAAACCCTGTTAGAAAAAAACATGGTTGAGCTATCCAAACTGGTTGAAGAAGAAAATGGCAAAACCTATACCGAAGCCGTAGCCGAAATTGAGAAAGCCATAGAACTTGCCGAATTTGCCTGCTCGTTACCGCAATTAATTACCGGCGAACTGTTAGAAGTAAGCAAAGGCATTGAATGCCGTACGGAATATGTGCCCCTGGGCGTTGTAGCCTCTATTGTGCCGTTCAACTTTCCGAGCATGGTGCCTAACTGGACCATCCCAAATGCCATAGCTTTGGGTAACTGCATGATACTAAAACCATCCGAAAAAGTACCATTGAGCGTTGGCCGCTTAGCACAACTGTTAAAAGAAGCCGGTTTGCCCGATGGTGTATTAAACATCGTTCACGGTGACAGCAAAATGGTGGAAGCTATTTGCGATCACCCGGGTATTGAGGCCGTATCTTTTGTAGGATCAACCAAGGTTGCCAAAATAGTTTACAAACGTGCCACAAGTAATTTAAAACGCTGCCTGGCCTTGGGCGGGGCAAAAAACCATTTGCTGGTATTGCCCGATGCTATCCCGGGTATGACGGCCCAAAACATTACCGCTTCAATGAGTGGTTGTGCCGGTCAGCGTTGCATGGCGGCATCGGCTATGGTAGGTGTGGGCAAGGTCGATCATATTATTGACCAATTGGTTGCCGAAGCTAAAAAAGTTATCCCAGGCGATAACCTGGGTGCGGTGATCAGCAAGGAATCAATGGACCGTATTAATGGCTACATTACTAGTGCCGAAAAACAAGGCGCTAAAATATTGCTTGACGGCCGTAACGCCAAAGTAGCCGGTAAAGAGAATGGATACTATGTTGGCCCAACAGTGATAGACTATGTTACCCCCGAAATGGATGTAGCGAAAGAAGAGATATTTGGTCCGGTCATCAGTATTATGCGCACCAATACTTTAGATGAAGCTTTAGCTATTGAGAACGCGAACCCTTATGGTAACGCGGCTTCGGTATTTACGCAAAGCGGCGGCGCTGCCCGGTATGTAATGGCCCATGCCAGCGCGGGTATGATCGGCGTTAACGTAGGCGTCCCGGTACCACGCGAGCCATTCTCGTTCGGCGGCTGGAACGAAAGTAAATTTGGCGTAGGCGATATTACCGGCAAAAGCTCCATAGAGTTTTGGACCAAACTAAAAAAATCGACCACCAAATGGAACCCGGAAGCTGGGGTGAATTGGATGAGTTAAGGGCGCGAAGGCGCGGTGAGTAGTGAGTAGTTGACTAAAGGAAAATTAGGGATAACGTTAAGAATGCGTTAGGGATAGAAGCGGATACCGGCCTTGTGGCTAAGGCCTGTGCAGTATGAGCGGATAGCCCTGCCCGTAGGGAACGCCCAATAAATGAAGAACAAGTTATTGAGTATTGAGGCAGTAACTCAATAACCAATAACCTAATAACTAAACAAATGGATTCAATTGAAACATTGACAGAAACAGAGCAAATCGTCCAGGATAACCTCGACTATACCCTCTTTTCGTGGAGCAAACAAAAAGGGATTAACCCCATCGCGGTTAAATATGCCGAAGGTATTTACCTGTACGATTACGAGGGCAACCGCTATATGGACTTTTCATCAGGTTTGATGAACGTGAACATTGGCCACAGTAACCCGCGCGTAGGGCAGGCCGTTTTGGAGCAAATGCAGCAAGTGAGCTATGTAACGCCAAGTTGTGTTACCAAAGCACGCGGCGAGTTGGGCAAAAAACTGGCAGAGATAACCCCGGGTAACCTTACCAAAACCTTATTTACCGTTTGCGGCGCTACAGCTATTGAGAACGGTATAAAAATGGCACGCCTGTACACTGGTCGTCATAAAATTATAGCGCGCTACCGGGCTTACCACGGCGCGACTTATGGCGCGATGACGGCTGGCGGTGATCCGCGTAAAATAGCATCGGATACGCAACAGGCACCAAACTTTATACATGTTGAAGACCCGTATTGCTACCGTTGCCCATGGGGAAAAGAAATGAGTACCTGTAACCGCGAGTGTGTAAGCCATATTGAGCGGGTGATCGAGTTTGAAGGCCCGCAAACCATAGCCGCCATTTTGATGGAAGGCGAGAGCGGTACTTCGGGTTGTATCAAATACCCGCCCGACTATTTGAAAAAATTACGAGCTTTATGCGATAAACACGGCATTTTGCTGATCGCCGATGAGGTGATGAGCGGCTTTGGCCGTACCGGGCATTGGTTTGGGGTTGATAACAACGGTGGTGTGGTGCCCGATATGATCGCGACGGCGAAAGGCATTACCGCAGGTTACCTGCCTTTGGGTGCATTGATCGTAACGGATAAAATTGCAGCACATTTTGATGATAAGCCTATGATGCTGGGCTTAACTTACTCGGCGCACCCGGTTGCTTGCGCGGCAGGTGTGGAGACCCTTAAAATTTACGAAGACGAAAACCTGATAGAGAACGCGGCCAACATGGGCGCGTATCTGGAAGAGCGTGTTGAAGAGCTCAAAAAAGTGCACCCTTGTATTGGCGACTTTAGGAACACCGGCCTGCTTGGTTGTTTGGAGCTGGTTAAAAACCGCAACACCAAAGAACCTATGGCACCGTATAACGCCGGCGCCGATGAAATGGCTATTATGAACAAGGTAGCCGGTAAAATTAAAGACCTGGGCATGTACGCTTTTGTGCGCTGGAACTATGTATTCATCGCGCCGCCGTTAACCATAACCAAAGAGCAAATGGACGAAGGCCTGATCATCATTGCCGAAGCTTTAAAAATTGCGGACGAATACGTATATTGAGCTTTTAATTCAATAAATGACGGAAGAATTTAGCATATCGCCCGAGGCAAAAGACCAGCACCTGTACAGCGAAGACCTGGCACCCATAGCCATGGCCAAACGGTCATGGGGCACCTGGAATTATGCTGCCTTATGGATCAGCATGAGCCTGTGCATACCTACGTATATGCTGGCCAGCTCGCTTATTGAAGGCGGCATGAACTGGTGGGAAGCCATCCTGACGATATTTATCGGCAACAGTATCGTATTGCTGCCCATGATATTGAATGGCCGCGCAGGTGCTAAATACGGTATCCCGTTCCCGGTGTTGGCGCGTGCCAGTTTTGGTGTTAAGGGGGCTAATATCCCTGCTATGTTAAGGGCGGTTATCGCCTGCGGCTGGTTCGGCATCCAAACCTGGATAGGCGGTTATGCCCTGTACCAAATGGTCAAGCTTTGGATACCCGGTATTGGTACTTTACCACAAATATTCCCGGCCTCATGGTCGCTGGAAACAGGCCCGGCTATCATGTTCCTGCTTTTCTGGCTCATTAATATGTATGTGGTTTATTTAGGTGTGGATAGCATCAAAAAACTGCTGGTTTTTAAAGCTTTCTTTTTACCTGCCGCCGCAATGGCCTTACTGTTCTGGGCAATATCTGCCGGACATGGTTTAGGGCCTATTTTGGCGCAACCATCAAAATTTGCCAATAACGCCACTTTTTGGGCTTTCTTTTTTCCGTCCCTGACGGGGATGGTAGGTTTCTGGGCTACGCTATCCTTAAACATTCCCGATTTTACGCGGTATGCCAAAAGTCAGCGTGCGCAGCAGGTAGGGCAGGCCATCGGCTTACCAACATCCATGACCTTGTTCAGCTTTATCGGCGTAGTAGTAACTTCCGCAACCTTTATCATTTACGGGCAAACCATTTGGGATCCGGTTGTTTTGGCAGGCAGGTTTGATAGTAAATTATTGGTGAGCATAGCCATGCTCGCGGTGGCACTGTCAACCCTGGCCACCAATATCGCGGCAAACATAGTTAGTCCGGCAAATGATTTTGCCAACCTGTCGCCAACCAAAATAAGCTTTACCACAGGCGGCTATATCACGGGCATTATCGGGATACTGATCTTCCCATGGAAGTTGATCGCCGACCCGTCGGGTTATATTTTTACCTGGCTGGTGGGTTATTCGGGTCTGCTTGGGCCGATAGGCGGTATCATGATAGCCGATTACTATTTTATCCGAAAAGAGACCTTACACCTTAACGAATTATACCAGCATAAAGGGCGCTACATGTTTGGTAGCGGTTTTAACAGTAAGGCCATTATCGCGCTCATCGTTGGTATTATACCAAACATCCCCGGCTTTTTGGCGAATATCAAAGTAGTTGATAAAAGCAGTATGCCCTCGTTTTTGCTTCATGTATATGATTATGCCTGGTTTGTGGGCTTCTTTATATCGGGTGTAGTGTATTGGCTGATGATGCGGGGCGAAACAGAAATTATTAAAGAAAAATAAGATGTCGGTACTGATAAAAAACGGTAGGATAATTACCGCTGGTGATGACATGATCGCCGATATATTGATCGAGGGCGAAACGGTTACGGCCATCGGCAAAAACCTGTCGGCAAAAGCCGACCAGGAAATTGACGCGGCAGGTATGCTGGTTTTCCCAGGCGGCATAGACCCGCATGTGCATTTGGATATGCCTTTTATGGGTACTTTCTCCAGCGACAGCTATGAAACGGGTACCCGCGCGGCTTTGCACGGCGGTACTACTACTGTGATAGATTTTGTACTGCAAACGCAAGGTAAATCACTAAAAGCAGCCCTGACCGACTGGCAATCGCGGGCTACGGGTAACGCCGTTGGCGATTATAGTTTCCACATGGCGGTTACTGATTTTAACGAAAACACAAAGGCTGAGATCAAACAAATGGTTGAGGATGAAGGAATAACCTCGTTCAAAACATTTATGGCCTACAAAGGTGCGCTGATGATCGATGACCGCCAGATGGTCGGGCTGATGAAAGAGGTGAAAAAGCAGGGCGGCATGGTTACCGCGCACGCCACCAACGGAGATCTGATCGATTTTTTAGTAGCCAAACATAAAGCCGAGGGCAAGCTATCACCACTATACCACTACTTGTCGCAACCCGAAGTCACCGAAGCCGAAGCTTCAAACCGCTTTGCCGAACTGGCTACGTATACCGGTTGTCCGGCCTATATCGTCCACCTAACCTGCGAAGGCGCGTTGAATGCCGTGCGCGATACAGGCAAAAAGAACTACCAGGTATTTGCCGAAACCTGCATACAATACCTGATACTGGACGCATCGTTATACGAGAAAGATTTTGAAGGTGCCAAATGGGTAATGAGCCCGCCTTTACGGGAGAAAAAAGACCAGGCCGCGCTATGGGCAGGCATTAATCAGGGCTTGTTGCAGGTTGTAGCTACCGACCATTGCCCCTTTAAATGGGAGCAAAAACTGATGGGTAAAGACGATTTTAGCAAAATACCCAACGGGCACCCGGCTATTGAGAACCGGTTTGAACTATTATACTCGGAAGGGGTAGCCAAAGGCAAAATAAGCCTGAATAAATTTGTGGAAGTAAGCAGCACCAACGCAGCTAAAATATTCGGCATGTTTCCCCGTAAAGGTACTATTGCGATAGGCAGCGATGCCGACATCGTGATATTTGATCCGAAAGGAAAGCATAAACTGTCTGCGGAAACGCACCACATGAACGTGGATTACAGCGGCTATGAAGGCTGGGAAGTTGAGGGTAAAGTAAAGACCGTTTTGCTGCGCGGCAAAGTTGCCATCGATGGCGGCGATTGCAAAGTGGCTAAGGGGAACGGGCAGTTCATCAAAAGGAAAAAGGTGGGGAACCATTTTTAGTCCAAATTGTCATTGCGAGGAGGAGTGCGCTGAAAGCAGCGACGACAAAACAACATATTAATCGCGTTTTATATTATCCATGGACTGGGGCATGTTTTTTTCAGGGGTCGGTTGCTTTATGTTGGCATATTTATGGCGACGCTCAAGTATTTGGGCTTATGGTAAAAAATATGTAGATCCAACCTCTTATAATGGATTACAAAGGACGAAAGATTGGTTTTTTATTGTGTCATTGATTATAGTTGGTGTTGTCGTGATCTTTGTATCATTTGCACCTAAAAATGGATGACATGGGCAGCCCAAATTGGACTATCGCTCTTAAAATAGCTATGGCCGTTTAACGAAAATAAATTTCTTAGATTATAAATTATAAAAAAACATTTACATGCCAAGAATTATCAGATCGGGATTGATACAGATGAGCTTACCCAAAACAGAGGGCGAGGGAACCATCAAAGAGATCATGGATGCCATGATCCAGAAACATATCCCCTACATTGAAGAAGCCGGAAAAAAAGGCGTACAGATACTTTGTCTGCAGGAAATTTTTAACACCCCGTATTTTTGCCCAGGGCAGGATGCTAAATGGTATGCCTCGGCCGAATCGGTACCCGGCCCTACAACCGACCTGATGGCTACCTACGCCAAAAAATATAACATGGTGATCATTGTGCCCATCTATGAAAAAGAGCAGGCAGGCGTGTTATACAATACTGCCGCTGTTATTGATGCCGACGGCACTTACCTGGGCAAATACCGCAAAAACCATATTCCGCATACCAACGGCTTTTGGGAGAAGTTCTTTTTTAAACCCGGTAACTTAGGCTACCCGGTATTCCAGACCAAATACGCTAAAGTGGGCGTTTACATTTGCTACGACCGCCACTTCCCCGATGGCGCGCGTTGTTTGGGATTGAACGGTGCCGAAATAGTTTATAACCCGTCGGCTACCGTTGCAGGTCTGTCACAATACCTGTGGAAACTGGAGCAACCCGCGCACGCGGCAGCCAATGGTTATTTTATGGGCTGCATAAACCGTGTAGGAGTTGAAAAACCATGGAACTTAGGCAAGTTTTACGGTACCTCATACTTTGTTGACCCACGCGGACAAATATTCGCCCAGGCATCAGAAGATAACGATGAACTGTTAATATCAGACTTTGACCTGGATATGATAGACGAGGTGCGCAGCACCTGGCAGTTTTTCCGCGACCGCCGTCCGGAAACTTATGGCCGGTTAACAGAACTTTAAAATACCCACATTTACCCATGTCTATAACCAATTCAAGGCTTACAACAGAACAGTACAAGGAGAACTTCTCCGACATACACCCGCCGTTCGAAAATTTAACGGCGGCGCTGGTTGAAGCTAACCGCTGTATTTTTTGTTATGATGCGCCCTGCATGAAATCGTGCCCGACGAGTATCGACGTGCCGAAATTTATCAAGCAGATCGCAACCGAAAACATCAAAGGCTCGGCGCATACCATTTTTTCGTCAAACATAATGGGTGGCGGCTGCTCCAAAGTTTGCCCGGTCGAAAAACTGTGCGAAGGCGCCTGCGTGTACAACCTGATGGAAGAAGAACCCATACAGATAGCACGCTTGCAGCGCTACAGTACCGAGAAGGCCATCAGCCAGAAATGGCCTCTGTTCACACGTAAGCCATCCAACGGCAAACGCGTGGCGGTAATAGGTGCAGGCCCGGCAGGGCTATCCTGCGCGCATGTATTGTCCCGCGAAGGCGTTGATGTTACCATTTACGAAAAAGAAGCCAAGGGCGGCGGCTTAATGACCTATGGCATAGCCGCTTATAAAGTTACGCCTGAGTTTTGCGAAGATGAAGTACAATACATTTTATCCTTAGGAGGTATCGAAATAAAATACAATCAGGAGTTGGGCAAAAATGTATCATTAACTGAATTGCAAAACCAGTACGATGCCGTTTACCTGGGTATCGGTGTTGGTTTGGCAAGGCAACTGGCTATCCGCGGCGAAGACCTGGATGGTGTTGTTGATGCCATCAGCTTTATTTACGATATCCGCGATAAAGGCTACAACCACGTTAAGGTTGGTGATAAAGTTGCCGTAATAGGTATGGGCATGACGGCCATTGACGCTGCCACCCAGGCCAAACGCTTAGGTGCTAAAGAAGTGACCATGCTTTACCGCCGTACACAGGTAGAAATGCCCTGTACACAGGTGGAGCTGGATATTGCCATGTTAGATGGTTGTAAAATAGTCTGGCTAGCCACCCCTAAAGAAGTTTTAGGAGCCGATGGCCGGGTTACCCAACTAATTTGCAGCACCACCGTTTTGGGCGAACCCGATGCCAGTGGCCGCCGCTCGCCGGTGGATACCGGGCAGACCATTACGCTCGATGTGGATATGGTAATCAAAGCCGCCGGACAAATGCCTTTTGAAACCTTAGTTGCCGACAATGCACTGAATAACAATTACGGCAAGATAATAACCGATGCCAAAGGAGTAACCAGCATAGCCGGTGTTTTTGCCGGCGGCGACTGCGTTAACGGAGGTAAAGAAGTAGTAGATGCCGTGCAAGCCGGTAAGGATGGGGCAGCGGGAATACTGGAATATTTATTAATGTAAGATGGATCGTTAATGTAAAATGGATGATGTACGATGGAAGATGTATTTTCCAGTCGACTTTACATCTTCCATCATACCTTTCACATCTTACATAAAAAACAGATCATTAACATAAAACAATAGCTACGGATGGCCGATATATCATCAGATTTTTTAGGGATCAAGTCGCCGAACCCGTTTTGGCTGGCGAGTGCGCCACCTACGGATAAAAAATTGAACGTGCTGCGTGCCCTGGAGGCAGGTTGGGGCGGTGTGGTTTGGAAAACCCTGGGCACACAGGTAAAAAATGTGTCGTCGCGCTACTCCGCGGTGGATTATCATGGCAGCCGGGTAATGGGCTTTAATAATATTGAGCTGATATCCGATAGGCCGCTGGCCATTAACCTGCAGGAGATACGCGAGGTTTTAAAAGAGTTTCCGGACAGGGCCATGGTGATATCGCTCATGGCGGATAACACCCGCGAAAGCTGGCACGAATTGATCAAACAGGTTGAAGACACCGGCGCGCATGGCCTGGAGCTAAACTTTGGCTGCCCGCACGGGATGACCGAGCGCGGCATGGGCGCTGCTGTAGGACAGGACCCTGAGATAGCCCGCATGGTGGTGGAGTGGGTAATGGAAGTAGCTACTATTCCCGTCATCACCAAATTAACGCCAAATGTGCACTCGGTAGTGCCAACAGGTTTGGCTTCGGTGCTGGGCGGTACAAATGCGCTGTCGTTGATCAATACCATACAATCGGTTACCGGTGTAGATCTGGATAGTTTTGTGCCTAACCCTAATGTGGGCGGCAAGTCGGCATTTGGGGGGTATTGCGGCCCTGCTGTAAAGCCTATCGCCTTAAAGTTCCTGACCACCATCGCGCAAAACGAAATTACCCGCAAAGTGCCTGTATCGGGTATTGGCGGCGTAAGCACCTGGAAAGATGCCGTTGAGTTTATGTTGCTTGGCGCATCAAACGTACAGGTTTGTACCGCGGTAATGAAGCATGGTTTCCGTATCGTGGAGGATATGTGCGAGGGCTTGAACTACTGGATGGACGATAAAGGCTTTAAAAAGTTGGATGACTTTATCGGGAAATCGGTGCCAACGTTAACTAATTGGGAAGACCTGGATATTAACTATCATATTGTCGCCAACATTAACCAGGATAAATGCGTGCATTGCGGTTTGTGCTATATCGCTTGTGAAGATACCTCGCACCAATCCATCGCTTTGGATTATGGCAAGCCCTATAACAAATACACCATTAAGGAAGAAGAATGTGTAGGCTGCAACCTGTGCAAACTGGTTTGCCCGGTTGATGATTGTATCACCATGGTTGAGCAGCGCAAAGGGCCGGAGTACCTGAACTGGAAAGACTTTCAGCGCCTGGGGCTACCGTTGAACGATCATTAAGAGGCCTGCGACAGGCCATCGGGTTTAATAATAATATTCAGTGTAATATCCATATCGGCCAAAGTATTCTCTACCTCGCTTTTACATTCTTCGTAAAACGCATTGCAGCAGCATACAATTTGTAATTCGTTGGGGTAAACCTCCACCATCGGGTGTATATCGTGCACCGGGCAGCAATTGGCTTCGATGTTTGATTTGAGTGTTTCGGCTAAATACATGTCTTTTGCTTTTACCCACATAACAGGTTAAAAAAAGCAATGTTTTAGTTAATTTGTATTTTGTTAACGACTTTTTACAACTAATTGTTTAACAGGCGGTTTATTTTTTATTCATCTTTTGAATAAAGGCGAGTGTTTGCTGTGAGTGCGCTGCGCCCTGCATCATGCTGTCGTAAGTAAAGGCAATCTTGCCATTCAGGTCGACTACAAAAGTTTCGCGGCCGGTCATAAAAAACGCGCCTTTTACGCCAAACTGTTTTAACACCTTGTTATCCGGGTCGCTCAGTAAGGTAAAAGGCAGTTTTTCCTTTTCGGCGAAGTGTTTGTGGCTGGCTACCGTACCGGCATTAATGCCAATAACAATTGCCCCAGCTTTTGTAAAATCGTTAAAACTATCCCGAAAGGAACAAGCCTCTTTGGTGCAAACCATGCTTTCGTCTTTAGGGTAAAAATAGATGACCATTACATGCTTGCCTATCTGGTCGGCGGCGTTAAAGATTTTGCCATTCTGATCGGTTAGCGAAAATTTGGGTATAGAGTCGCCAACATCAAGCGGTCTTTTATCATTTTTATTGATCGCGACAAGAGATACGATGGATAACAGTAGGGCGAACGCCAAAAATTTCATAATACGGGGGTTTGAACTAAGTACGAATATAAACCGGGTAGCGATTTGTTAAGCGGTAGAAATTCAATAAATTTGGTAGAAATAAAAGCTTGTTTAAGTTATTAGGAGCGCTTAACCAGCAAAATCCGATCACAATGTCTGCTACAACCGAACCTCTACAGCCGCTAACGGACCGTTCTGGCAAATTATTTTACATCGATAACATTAAGGTACTATTGACCGTGTTGGTGATACTTCATCACACCTTTATTACTTACGGAGCTCCCGGTGGCTGGTATTATACGCAAAAAACAACATTGGTGGGGGCGCTCATTCCCATGACGATGTTCGTCAGTATTAATCAATCCTTCTTCATGGGATTTTTCTTTATGCTGTCGGCGTACTTTACGGGGCCATCGTTTGACCGAAAGGGCACGGGCCGATTTATTATTGACAGGTTTGTGAGATTAGGTATCCCACTGCTTTTTTACTCTTTTATCTTTTCGCCTGCACTTAGCTATATGGTTTATTACTTTGCCGAAGGCCATCATATTACCTACCTGCAATATTTATCCGGATACGATGATTGGATAGAGTTTGGCGTACTGTGGTTTGTAGCGGCTTTATTAGTTTTTACCCTTGTTTATGTAGCGGTTAAAAACCTGCTGAAGATCAATATCAAAAAGCCATTGCGCACACCGGGTGCCGGTACCATCCTGCTTTTTGCGCTGTTTTTAGGGGTTATTAGCTTTTTAGTAAGGATAGTATATCCGGTTGGATGGGTGCTAAAACCGCTGGGGTTTCAGCCAGGGCATTTTACACAATACATAGCCTTGTTTGTTGTTGGCTTGCTTGCCTACCGCAACCAGTGGTTCGACGGACTATCCGAGCGAACAGGCAAACGCCTTGCATTATCGGCATGGTTGTGCCTGTTGTTTTTTCCGGTGTTTTATATCATCAAGGTTAACCTCAATATGCCAGTTTCGTGGTATTCGGGCGGTTTACACTGGCAGTCTTTACTATATGCCGTATGGGAACAATGGATCGGCCTTTCTATCCTCACAGCGTTACTAAGCAGGGGAAAACGGTTATGGAATACTACGTCGACCCTGCTTGGTAAATTGGCCCGCTGCGCATTTGCTGTTTATATATTCCACCCACTTGTTGTTATCGGGTTATCGTTAGTATTCAGAAATTGGGCAGCCGACCCTGCCCTTAAACTTTTGCTTGCAGCCCCCTTAGCGGTATTTGGCAGTTTTTTACTGGGGGCGTTGATTGTGCGGGTACCTGGTGTCAATAATATTATCTAAATTAATTGATTGATCGGTATGGCAATAATTGCCATCAGATATCAGGAAACAGGAATTACGGATTATTTAACCCCGCTAACCACCCACCTGCCGCTGTAATGCTTGCTTTTATCCAGCGGCACGCGTCCGCCAAAATCCTGCACCCAATAGTAATGGTATTCAAATATGCCTATCTCTTTAAAGTCGGGGTTCATCAGGTTTTTGCAATGGCCGGGGCTTTTTAACCAGCCCACCATTACCTCGCGTATGCTGCGCTGCCCCTCGGCTATGTTTTCGCCAATGGCATATTTTTGGAAGCCATTAAAAGTATACCCACCCGCCATCATACGGTCCTGCATACTCTGGCCGTTAAAACTATCGTGTGCGAAGTAGTTGTTTTGAAACATGTCGACTGCATGTTGTTGGGCGGTAGATGCCAGTATATCGTTCCATGTTAAGGGCGCTGCAGGTGGCATACGCGTTGTACCGCATTTGCAGCCTTTAGCGCGAACGGTGTTGATGGCGTCTAAAAACTCGCCCTTAAACTCATCGTTGCCCATATGTAACGACGATTGCGCCATTACGGGCGCACCCATAAAAATCAAAGCAAAAGCCAATAAGCACAGGTGTTTCATATCGGTTATAAAACGCAGTATTTTACCCTTTGTTTTACACGACATTTTTTACCTGTAGAGGGTGCCGCATTTATTTATCGGTAAACCGGGAGCGGAAAATTTTGTCCCACAGGTCGGAGGTTACGCCATATCCGCGATCAGGGTCCTGGTAATGGTGCAGCATGTGGTGCTGTTTTATTTTTTTCCAGATGCCCGATTTAAAGTTGAAATGGTGTATGGCATAGTGCGTCATATCATAAACCAAATAACCACCAATAAAAGCCGGGAAAAAGGCATATACATACGTATCGGGCAACAGCCAGTTAAACAAAAAGAAAAAGCCCGTAGCCAGTGGTATACTTGCCGATGGCGGCAACACCAGGCGTTTAAGGTCGTTAGGGTAATCGTGGTGTACACCATGAAATATAAAATGCAGGCGTAAAGCCCATTTTTGTTTGGGTACAAAGTGAAAAACAAAGCGGTGCAAAATATATTCCACAAAAGTCCACACAAACAGGCCGCTTGCTAACAACAGTGCAATTTTACCGGCACTGATATGGAATACAAAAGCTGCCTTGTACAGCATATAGATAATTACCGGCACGTAAATAATTAGCGGTACAAAAAAGTAAACTTTAGACAGGCCCTCTAATAAGTCGCTTTTAAACATCCTAACCGACTCCGGGGAGTTGGAAACATAATTCTTCTTCATAACACCTTCATGGTTTAAAACGCTCCATTACTTCTTTTCCGGTTTCGGGGTCGGTACCCTTTATCTCGATATACACCACGTTTGGGAACCAAAACGTACCACCTTCAATTTTAAGAAATATCCGGGTTATTACGGCCAGTTTTTTGGCAATTGTGCCGTAAATATGGTACTTATTATCGGTAACCGCCTTCATCAGCGTAAGCTGGTATTTTTTATAAGCCACTATGCGCACATCAAATTTATTGTTGCCCAATGGTTTGGCGGCCACACCGTAGGCAAATTTACGCTGAATAAAGTTAAGTTCTTCTTTTTGCCCCCGCTCGTTATATTTTATCCAGTAGGGGTGTACCGGATTTTCCGCATCAGGTTGCCCCGCTTTATCAACGTTCAGGTCGTAAATAATCGTATTGCTGTTTGGGTCGCGTTGTATATAAAACAGCCTGGGCACTGCCGGCACGGGGAAAACAACGGCAGCCTTGGCCCTGGCGCTGCGCGCTGCCGTATCCGTTGCAAGGGTGTGCTCATCTGCAATACTTGCGTATAATGGTTTAGCAATAGTATGGGTTAGTAAACCCGGTATCAGCAAAATAAAAAATAAAAGGCGGCTCATGTTGCAGTGCAAAGTTATTAAAAATCGAGCGTAGCTCGTGTGCGGATACCAAAACGAATGGTATTCGGATTGTCAAGATAATTGAACCGCTCAACCAGGTCGACCCTGAAAAATTTTAAAATATTGCCAACGCCAATGCTACCCTCGGTATACGGCGTGCGCCCTAAGGCATAAGTCAACGGAACACCTTCGGCACCCGTCGGGAACTGTAACAGTCCGGGGTGTAATGCCGGGTTATTCTCATCGCGCACGCCACCGTACAATGCTTTAAAGCTGATATATTCCCTGAATTTTAAACGTTTAAACAAAGGCACTTTGTTAAATATGAACCCATTAAAACAATGATCGACATTGATGCTTGCATAATGATCGCTCACGAACTCTAAAAAATTCATCAGATTATAATTGTCGATCTGGTACGAGTAGGTTTGATTGGCCCGGTGTATGGTAAGTAACGGGAACGGTGCCTGCCCAAAAGTATAACCGCCTTCGGCCACCACATCGGTATAACCCAATTGCGACAGGTAAAAACGTTTCTCGGCCTTTAGGTTTAGGTGCTGATAGTTGTACTGACCGCCAAAAAGGTTTTTGATGCCTGCCGTATAGTCAAAATTAAAGATCGGGTATTTGCTTGGGATGGTTAAACGATATATTTTACCCTGTATCAATTGCTCGTGTGGCGCGTAACGCAAATTAAGGCCAACTTCTGATGTTGTTAGCGATTGAACAACGTTAGGCTGATTATTTAAGTTGTTGATAAATGCGAGTGAACCACCAGCCGATTGCCACCAGTACTTATAACCTAATTCGTACGAAAAATGGTTGGCCAGTTCGTGCACGTAATCAAAGCGGTAATAATCATTATACAGGCACTTATCATTAACCCCGCGCTTAAACGATAAAAAAACATTGTCCTCCTGTACAAACTGAAGGTCGGCACCGGGTATTTTGGTGTCGCGTTGGACACTAACCCGCAGATAATCCTGCGGGAACTTGTAGATTGACTTATTGTTGATAGAATAAGTGGCGCTGCCAAAATACTTCCAGCGCTGGTCCTTGAAACCATACGCGCCATAAGTTTCAAAATAATAGCGTTTGCTTAGTTCGGGTGTTGTACGGCCCCCTAAACGCAGGCGGAAACCTTCCACCGGGTTAAAGCTGTAAAAGGTATTAGCCGGGCCCAGCTCAAAGGGGCCAAACGATTTATAACCCGCCACAAGTAAGGTCACGATGTCCATCGTCCGCCTGAAAGATGGCATGGTCTGCAAGCTGTCAATGTTCTTATACACGGTCGATTCAGCCCTGGTAAGTGTATCTATGCCGCGCGCCTCCACCCAAAACTGGTCGGGCCTGTTTTCTGCAATTTCGGGTACCAAACCATCCACATTGGCATAAGTAGTATCGGGCCGGGGTTTGTCAACTACATAGTTGCGGTATGATATTGTCCGTTGCCCAAACAACCCAGCCTTGCCATTTTTTGTGATGCCAAAATCGGCCATCATATCTGTTTTTTTCAGGATGTACTTACCGTCGGCAGCTTTTTCAAAATCCAGGTTTACGTACATATCCCGTACCCAGTTCAGGTTAATGTTTTTGTTGATAGATAGTTTGGCCTTTTGTACGGCGTAATTGCTATCCAGGGTAATGTATATCTCACCCTCAAACAGCATATCGGTAGTGTTGCGGGGGGTAAAGCTCAGTTCAACCAGTTTGGTTTTACCATCGGTAATGGTATCGGTAATAAAAAACTTGTAGAAGGCGGGCGCCTCGTCGCATATCGGGCTTAAAAACTGGTTGGTCATTAAAAATATGTTGTTCGAGTACAGGTCCACTTCCGAATACATGCGGTTGAGGTAAGTATTCACGCCCTCGTTATCAACAAACTCACCAAAGTTTACTTTTTTCTCACCCAGAACAACCGTCTTTTTTGCCTGCGGGTTCTTGCGGAAATAGTTTTGCGTTAGTTTCTCGTCCAGGTAAAAGGGCAGCAGCGATTTGCCCGGCAACGTAATGCTATCTCGGTTATCCAGGATGAATTTATATTTCCTTAAAAACTTACGGTCGCTTATACCCGCCGACAGGTTACTAAACGAAAACTGTAGTTTTTCGTATTGCTGATACTCAGCATACGTACTGCTTTGCATCCGGTTTTGCGCTTTGTGCGCAATAACTTTGCGGATCAGTTCGACCGCCGGATTGTCCTTGTTGCGGTATTTTTGCCGCTTGGCCGAGTTGATGGTTACCTCGTTCAAAGTTTTTTCTTCGGGGAGCAACTTCAGGTTAATTACCTGGCTTTGCCCGACAGTTATATCGCGGATAACCTGTTTGTAACCAATAAACGATATTTTGATCTGCGTAAATGTTTTGGTGGTACGCAGGCTGTATTTGCCGGCCGCGTCGGTTATGGTACCGGTTGGGTTGCCGTTAAATGCCACGCTTACAAAGGGCAGCGGCTGGTTGGTTTTGCCATCGGTAATAACCCCTTTAACAGCAGTTGTTTGTGCGTAAACGGTAAACGATAATAATATAAAAAGTGATAGTAAAAGTTGTTTCATTGCATATAATACGGTTTAAAGCCTTGTTCGGATTTGCAACCGGTGGTTGATAACGGCACAAAATTAATCAAACGATTAATTGAGAATGTTATCCAAAAGTCAAATATTGGTAGTTGAAATGTCAGTTAAGGCAGAGCGTAATGTCCCGCTATAAGGGAAGCCTATTAATGTGTGTATCTATGCCTTAAAGCCAATGGTTTGCTTTGTACCATTGTAAAGCTTCCGTCAGGCCCTTGTTTAAATTATACTCAGGCGAATAACCAAGATCATGTTCGATGTGCTCAATACTGCAAACCCAGTTGGGGGCGGTAAGTTCGTTCAACTTTTCAATGTTGAGAGCCGGGGTTTTTGGGCTGTTGGCGTAAATACGTTCCATTATACCAGCCAACACTCTGATAAGAGTAAGGGGTACGTGTATCTTAAAAGTTTTTTTGTGGAGTATTTGTTTGGTCAGGTTGGCGAGTTCGTAACGATCGTAAGCATTACCATCACTAACATTGTAGGCTTTTTGCGATAGGCTGCTAAACAAAGCCTTAACGGTTATTTGGGCAAGGTCTTTAACATAAACAAAACTTAACTGCTGCTTGCCGCGACCAATGTAAGGCTCCCAACCTTTGCTAAATGTTCTTAGCAGAATAAAAATCCCCTCGTCGCGCGGCCCGTAAACCGCGGTTGGCCTCAAGGTTATCAGTGGGAGAGTTGTTAATGCCGATAGCTTTTGCTCTGCCAGCAATTTACTTTTGCCGTAGGCGGTTACCGGGTTGGGTGTGGTATCGTCATGGATAATGTCATCGAACATTGCTAACGGACCGATTGCGGCAAGGCTGCTTAAAAACACGAATTTTTTTAACGGGATATCGGCTTGCGATGCTGCCAGCGCCAGGTTAAAAGTAAATTCGGCATTTACGCGGTTATACCCGTCGACAGTTTTAGCAGCGGTAGCACCTGCCGCGTGGATAATGTAATGATATTGTTTTTCTTCGAGTTCCTCTTTTAGGGCTTCAACGCTGGTAAAATCAGGATAAGTATATTGGATGTCAAAATCTTTAAGATGTTCGGTCTTGCTGGTTCTACGCACCGCCGCGAAAACTTCGAGATTGTTTTTTAACGCTTCGGCAATTAAATGGAAGCCCACAAAGCCGCTGGCGCCGGTTATTAAAACCCGCTCTTTCATATCGCCTTTTCGTAGATGCGGTATTTTTTATACGGGTCGCCTTTAATGGCTATGATGGCTTTGTTCACCATATCATTGTTCTCCAGGGTCCAGCCGGCCTCGGCTTCTAAAAAGCCTTTGCGTTTGTACTCTTTAATTATCGTACCATATAAAACCGCTTCAATACCCATTTTGCGATAGCCGTCAATTACCCCTAAAGCGTAAATGCGGATGCCGGTTATTTTCTTTTTATTCAGCAGTATTTTGAATATACCGGTTGGCAACAGGCGCCCGCGTTTCACTTTTTTAAGTACCTGGTTCAGATCAGGCAGGGCCAGGCCAAAGGCCACTATTTTACCTTCGTGCTCAGCCACCAGGGCAAAGTCGGGGTCTAATATCAGCTTAAGGTCTTTGGCCACATAATCAAACTCGGCATCGTTCATCGGTACAAAGCCACTGTTTTTATCCCAGGCCTTATTGTAAACTTCGCGCAGTTTTGCGGTCTCGTTTTTAAAATCTTTAAGGTTAACCTTGCGGATGGTCACATTGCTGCGCTTTAATCGCTCTGTCAGGCTATCCAGCAACCGTACCGATTTATCATCATAATTCTGCCCGTCCCAATGCCAGGCTATCAGGTCGATGTTTTTAACAAAGCCCCGCTTTTCTATCAGGTTGGCATAGTAAGGCTTATTGTAGGTCATCATCAGCACGGGCGGACTGTCAAAACCTGCTATCAGCAAACCGCAAGGCTCGTTGGTCGAAAAATTAACCGGGCCTATCATGGTGTTTAGTTGCCGTTCCTTTAGCCAGGCTTCGGCAGCATCAAACAAAAGTTTGGCGGTATCCCAATCGTTTATCACATCAAAAAAACCAAAAAAACCATCGCTTTTGTGATTAAACTCATTGTGGGCATTGTTCTGTATGGCAGCAATCCGCCCGGTAACTGTATCATCATCATAAGCCAAAAAACACTGTACAGTATTGTGCTTGTGAAATGGGTGGATAGTGAGCAGGTCGCGCTGGGCTATAAATAGTTCGGGTACGTAGTTGGGGTCGTCTTTATACAATTCGTGAGGGAAATCAATAAAAGTTGCGAGCTCTTTTTTTGACTGTACCGGAACTATCTTCTTCATAAGGCAGACGAGGTTAAAACGTATAATTAAAACAAACGCGTTTTAATTATAAAGCTATGCCTTATAACTAAAACGCGTTAAAATGTTTTTATATTTTTTCTTTGATGCTGGTTACGTCAACCTGTTTAAAGGCGCGCGATATTTTATCAACAGCTTCATCTATCTGGCTAAAAGTGTGTGTAGCCATTAGCGAGAAACGCAGTAACGACATATCCGATGGCACAGCAGGTGATACAACGGGGTTTACAAATACGCCGTTTTCCTGCAGTATATTGGTAACCATAAATGTTTTATCGTTATCGCGCACGTATATGGGCAATATTGGGCTTTCGGTACAGCCTATATCAAAGCCTTCTTCGTTAAGCAAACGGGTTGCATAGTTGGTGTTTTTCCAAAGGTTTTCGATATGCTCAGGTTCCGATTCGATGATATCCAAGGCCGCCAAAACACTGGCAACAGACGATGGGGTCATACTTGCGCTAAATATAAGCGAGCGGGCCTTGTGTTTAATGTACTCAATGGTTTCTTTATCGGCAGCTATAAAACCACCTAACGATGCAAATGACTTACTGAAAGTACCCATAATAAGGTCCACATCATCGTTCATTCCGAAATGCGACGCAGTACCGGCACCTTTATGGCCTATTACACCTAAACTGTGAGCATCGTCAACCATAATGTTGGCACCAAACTCGGTAGCCAGTTCGGCAACTTCGGGCAGTTTTACAATGTCGCCCTCCATGCTGAATATCCCGTCAACGGCTATCAGTTTTACCGCATCATCAGGTAAGTTCCTTAATTTTTGGCGCAGGTCGTCCATATCATTGTGCGCGTACTTGATCACCCGCGAAAATGACAAACGGCTGCCGTCAATAATAGAAGCGTGGTCGTATTCGTCTAATATCAAATAATCGTTACGGCCGGTAATGCACGATAGCACACCCAAATTAACCTGGAAACCTGTACTGAATATTACGGTAGCCTCTTTGCCTACGTAGCGGGCAAGCCTGTTCTCTAACTCAACATGGATATCTAAAGTGCCGTTCAAAAAACGCGAACCGGCACAACCTGTGCCATATTTATCAATAGCTTTTTTAGCTGCCTCTTTGATACGGGGATGATTGGTTAAACCCAGGTAGGAGTTTGAACCAAACATTAAAACGCGCTTGTTGTCAATGACCACCTCAGTATCCTGCGCTGATTCAATAGGCCTGAAGTATGGATATATACCTTTTTCTTTGATCAAAGATGCTTCGGTAAACTGAGCAATCTTCTCATGTAGTTTTTTACGCATGTATGTTAACCCTACTTAAAATTTTTGTAAAATTACCACGAAAATCCTAAAATACGTCTGATTTCTTTATATATTTTTAACAATACAGTGTATCTGCACTAAATTCCGTCAGGCAAATTAATCGTTTTTATTTGTGATAATTGGTGTCAATGTTGTTTTTTTACATTTAACATACTCAATTTTCGACGGTACGGATGTTGATAACTATCCTTGGTAAAATTCTCGCAATACTTTTGCTATCAAGGTAATCTAAATTAAGTAAATAAAACAAACTTCAAAATCTGATTTTACTTTTTTTGCTTTTAAGTGAGTTAGCGGGGCATTTCAAAAGCTGCCATCGCCGGTTAAGGCAACAGTTCAGGATGGTGGGCTGTTTTGGGTTCGTCGGGTTTGCATAAAGGTCAGAACAGGAATGACAGGGCAGGATAGTGAATTACTTTTATAACTTTATAATTGTTTATAAACCTGCATTTCATGTACTCAACCCTTATTAAAAAAACCTTTTTAGGCATGTGCCTTGTTGCGCTTGCCGTTAATGCCAATGCCCAGGCCCCTGCCGAAGAACACACCATTGTTTTAGGTAAAGATATAAGCTATACCGAAGGCCAGCATTTTAAACAAGGCAGCAACAAAGACCCCAATGGCGTCGAACTCGACCTCAATAATTATTATTTACGCTCAGGCGGCAAACCAGTTTTGCCGGTAATGGGCGAAATACATTACTCACGCTACCCGCGTGCCGAATGGGAGCAGGCTTTGTTGCAAATGAAAGCCGCAGGTATAAACACCATTGCTTTTTATTGTTTTTGGATACACCATGAGCAGGAAGAAGGCAAATTCAGGTTCGATGATAATTTGGACGTACGCTACTTTATACAATTATGTGCTAAGCACGGTTTAAAAGCGGTTGCCCGTATTGGCCCCTGGGCACATGGCGAAGCCCGAAATGGCGGTATGCCCGATTGGTTTGTGAAAAAGAAAATGAAGGGAGGTTTTGACCGCGTAACCAAAGGCGGAAGCGTTGAACCCGAGGTGGGCGATTGGTACAAAGCCCTTGCCGAACAGTTTAAAGGTTTATACTACAAAGACGGCGGACCGCTGATCGGTATTCAGTTGGATAACGAGATGCGCAGCAATGGCCCAAACAGCGACGGAGGCAAATACCTGACCGCGCTAAAAAATATGGCTGCTGCCGATGGTATGGATGTGCCGCTTTACGTAGTTACGGGCTGGCCCGGCCCGCAAGTGCCCGAAGATGATGTGATACCCTTATGGGGCGGTTACCCCGATGCGCCCTGGACGCAAAACACCAAAGACTTGCCACCGAACAATATTTACCTGTTTACGCCCGATCGCAAGGACAAGAACATAGGTAACGATGTATTAACCTATCAGCCCGGCGCGACCAAAACCCCGGTTTACCGCCACCCGTTTTTAACCGTTGAGTTAGGCGGCGGTATGCAAATTACCTACCACCGCAGGCCAACCCTGCAAGCCGCTGATCTGCTGGCTTTGGATTACACCCGTTTAGGGGTAGGGGCTAACATGTTAGGCTATTATATTTTTCACGGCACACAGCACCCCTTGAGTTGGAATAAGGAATACCCGACTCAGGAGTCAAAGTCTACCATTTATCCGTACCCAAATGATTACCCGATGATCAGCTATGATTTTGAAGCGCCGATAACCGAATGGGGCTACATCCGCGATTATTACCACGATTTTAAACTACTGCACCAGTTTGTAAATAGTTATGGCAGTAACCTGGCCCCGATGGCTGCCCAGATACCGGCTGACAACCCCGAAAAAGCCGACGACCTTAGTGATCTGCGTTATTCGGTACGCAGCAGGGGCGGGGCAGGCTACGTGTTTTTTAATAACTACGTGCGCCACTTTAGCATGGCCGCGCACCCCGGTGTTGTGTTCAATATCAAAACCGAAAACGAAACGGTGCGCATCCCCGAAAAGGGCACGCTTAATATTAAAGACGGGGCTTATGGGGTAATACCTTTTAATTTCAACATGGATGGCGTACTGCTCAAATACGCTACGGCCCAGCCAGCAACCATACTGCATAACAAAACCAAAGTGTTTTGCTATTACGCGATGGATGGCGTAGCCCCACAGTTCAAGTTTGAGAACAAAAACATCAAGACTATGAAACTATCATCGGGCGGAATGACTACCGCCGGCGAAGATGTAATTGTGGATGGAATGGTACCCGGTAAAAACTGTACGATAAACATCACCACCAAAACCGGCGAAAGTTTCCAGGTATTGTTGCTTACCCGCGAGCAGGCCAGGTATTCGTACGTGTTTGATATTAAAGGCACCCAAACCCTGTTGCTATCGCCCGATATGGTGTTTTACGATGAAGTAAAGGATGAACTGACCATTCGCTCTACCGGTAAACCCGCGTTCAGTTTTGATGCCCTGCCGGCCATACGTGTTAAAAACAAGGATGTTCAGCCGGCGGGCATTGATGGACTGTTCTCGAAATACTCCGTTAACCTGCCGCAATGGAAACCTATTGATATTACTTTTAAGCAGCTATCGGTTGATACCAGCTTTAACAGGTATACGGCTTCGCTGGCCGGTAAAACGCCTGCCGGGCCAACCTATGGTATTAAATATGATGCTAAGCTGCCATATAAAAGCTATGCCATTAACATGCCATCGGCTTTGCCAAAAAACGTACACGATGTTTTGGTTGAGTTTGACTATAAAGGCAATACTGCCGCCTTGTACGCCAACGGTTTAATTATTGCTGACGACTATTATACAGGCAACGCCATGCCATACAGTTTGCTGCGCAATGCAGATATATTGGGCAAACAGAAATTTATTTTGCAGATAACCCCGCTGATGGAAAGCTCGCAAATACATTTTGAACCGGGTACAGACCTGGGCTTTAACAAAACCAGCCACGCGGAATTAAAAGGCATCCACGTAAAGCCGCAGTACGAGGTAGTGTTTTAATTTTTTTGGTATATTAGGCTGATCAAAAACTAAATAACATGCAAAGATTTTTACGCGCCAAACACTGGCAATTGTTCAGTTTATTGGTTGGGTTGCCCATTGTATTTTACATTTTTATGTTTGGTAACATGATAGCTGCTGCGGCAAGCGGTAATGTGGCTAATATGTTCGGGGTATTTAAGTTTTTCCCTTTGCTGATGGTGCTGGTTATGGGCGTTCAGTTCGGCTGGTTTTGGTCGGTAGGGGTTGGGTTGCAATATAAGGTGCCCGAAGCAGCCGCGATGAAAGTGAAAAAGTTTAAGATATTCTTTTTTATACCCATTATTTACCTGCTGCTGTTAATGTGTTTTGTATTCTGGTTTTTTTCAAGTGTTGATCTCGCCAATCCGCAATCCAGCGGCCTGCTATCGGCAAACGATCCAACAATTATCCTGATGCCTATTCTTTTTATTATGCCGCTCCACCTGTTTGCCATGTTCTGCATCTTTTACTGCCTGTATTTTGTGGCCAAGACCTTAAAAACGGTAGAGATGCAAAAAGAAGTTGCTTTTGGCGATTTTGTCGGCGAGTTCTTTTTGATCTGGTTTTACTTTATCGGTATCTGGTTTGTGCAACCGCGTATCAATAAAATTGTTGAACAAGACCAAAATCACAGTAATACCAGCGAGTTTGAAACTACCTAAAAGGTCGCCAATTAACGCATCTGAATTTTCTAAACCATTCCTGATATGATTTTAGGACAACTTAATGCCCAAACGGCGGTAAACCCATTAATTGCCAATAAGTCGGCAGGTCGGGCCGTGGTTTTACAGGCAGCCTAAAGTTGGTACAATAGTAAGTTGATAAGTGCAGTTCTGGTCGGCCATTGCGTGTAACTACAATATCGGGTACACGTTTTACCTTGTCAAAAAATGGTATCACATCCTGGTACATGCTCGTCGTATCGTTCTGCATAATTACCACCGCGTCGTAATGCTTTAAAGTATCCGGGTTAACCAAAAAGGCCAGGTTACGTGGGTCAAAACTAAAGCATACAATAGGTTTTTGTCCTTTTAACGCCCAGTCAACCTTGCCGGTCAGCCACCAGCGCGTACAACCTGCAAACAGTTTAGGGTTTTTGCTCCAGCCTTCCTTGTCAAAACGGGTTTTAATGTCGTTATAATCGTTGCCTTCAATGGTGGGGTCGTCAATACCGAGGTGGGTTTTGTTAACAATATATTTAGGGCCGTACCACTGCCAAAAACCGGTTATCATGTGAGCGCTCAAAAAAACGATGGTGCTCACAGTAAAATATGCCGAAAACCTGATCCACCTGCGGGTGCCTTTGGCTTTAGCCGGATCGCTCAGGTTTTTATCAATAGCGTATCCTAAAGGCATAAATAACATTAGGTAACCCGGTGCCTGCCAATGGAAATGGTATTGCAGATCGGCCCATAAGGTAATGGTGGTAAAAAAAATGATGGGTAAGGCGGCGGTCCAAAACACAAAGCCAAACGCTTGCGAAGTGGCCCTGTTTTTAAATGCCACATATATCTGTCGCACCAGCGGTACCCAAACCCAGGGCAGTATCCAGCAGGCCTGGCCAATAAAACTGCGTATAAACCAATCGGGGTGGAGCACAAATTTACCATCGCTGCCCGCGCGCGACCCCTGGAAAACAAACGACACCCAATTATTTTGCGCGTTCCATAAAATTACGGGTAGGGCAAACAGCAAAGTTATCGCTATAGCGATATATGGACCCGGGTGTTTAAGCCAGTGCCGTTGATTTTTATTGGTAGCCACAAAAAGCAGTACCCCCACAAATAAAAACAGCACGTGGTATTTACTTAATGTTGCCAGGCCCATGCAGATGCCCACATAGGTCCACAGTTTATAAACATGGCCTTTGGTATATAGTTCATGTTTTTCGGGTAGCATAAGTTGCACGATAAAATAAGTCGCGGCAAGCCAGAAAAACATCAGGGGTGCGTCGGGTTGAAACCACGTAGCCACCGGGATGGTAAACACCGCGCTTAAATTCATCATCAATACTGCCCAAAAACCGGCGCGTGCACTAAATAGTTTTTTAGTGATGAGGAACAATAGCCAGCTTGTACCTGCAAACAACAATACTGCCGGGAACCGCAAACCAAGGTTAGTCAAGCCAAATATTTTGGTTGATAGCCAACTGAGCCAGAAAAACAAAGGTGGCTGATCGAAATAACTTAAACTAAGGTGCAGCACCCCACGGAAGTAATACGACTCACCGATCCCCAATCCCGTAAAGGCCGCTATAAAAATGCGCGCGAAAAAAGTAGCAGTTATTAAAATGATGGTAGGATAAGCGCCATTTTGCTCTCCAGCCATTTTATCGGCCGTTGAAGCACATGCTGCTTTCTTTTTAGCAATGATCTCGGGAAAATCGAGCATATTGTGTAAAGTTTTAATACATAGATTGACTGAAGTGCAAAAATGAGGGATTTATATTCAAAGTAGTTTCATTGTAAAGCAATTTTTGAAATTGAGCGTTTAAATTACAATTGCCCAACTCTCAAAATGCCTTTATATACGTGTAAACTCGATCTTAGTTTTGACTATAAAAATCCGTAAGCGATTAATTTGGTCTCAAATAAAAAAAACATCAGGTGATAGTTTGGTTTGGTGGCGATTTGCTTATGCTTATCCGAACAAAATTCTGAATAAACAAAAAAATAAAAATTAGCTATTGACAAATTAATTATTTGATGTACATTTACGGCGCAAACAAAAAAATGAAAGTTACAAACGCATACTGGTTCGGATATTACTTTTACTTTACAAGTACAAGCCGGGACTAATATGTCATAACCTGATATAAAGCATAAGCAAAAAGTCCCGGCCCAACAGCCGGGACTTTTTGCTTTAACACCAACATGGAAAAGCAAAAACCAAAAGTGGCCATACAAGGCATCCGCGCATCGTTTCACGAAGAAGCGGCTTTTAAGTTTTTTGGCGAGGATATCGAAACCATTGAATGTAAATCGTTCAAGCAAACTTTTGATAAACTGCAGGACAAAGAAGCCGACTATGTGATCATGGCGATAGAGAATAGTATTGCCGGGAGCATATTGCCTAACTATTCGCTGTTGATGAATTACAACTTCCCGGTAGTGGGAGAGGTTTATTTGCCCATCCAGTTGCATTTGTTAGCTTATCCGGGTGTTAAGTTTGAAGATGTTAAAGTGGTGATATCGCACCCGATAGCGTTGCGCCAATGTTTGGACTTTTTTGACGACTACCCGCATATACAATTGGTTGAAGGTACAGATACCGCTGCCTGCGCCAAACGTGTACGCGATGAAAAACTGACCGATACCGTAGCCGTAGCAAATACACTTGCCGCCAAATTATACGGGTTGGATGTTTTGGAGCGCCGCATCGAATCAAACAAAAAGAATTATACCCGTTTTTTGATACTGACCGACCATAGCAACGCTGAAAAGATGAAGGCTAACAAAGCATCGCTGTGTTTTCAGGTAAGTAACGAGGTCGGCTCGCTGGCCAAAGTGTTAAATATACTGGCCGAAGAAGGGGTGAACATGAGCAAGATACAATCGATGCCGGTTTTGGGTAAACGCAACGAATATAATTTTTATGTAGATGTTGAATGGGACAAGCAGGCCCAATACGATGCGGCCATTAAGCAGATACTCAAATACACGCATAACTTTAACATACTGGGCGAATATTTGAAAAATGATACGGTGTAGAAGGAAGTCCATAGTCGATGGTCAATAGTCCATCGAAAGAAACAAAAAGTAAAACGAATAAATACAGAAATAAATAATTAACAACAACTATGGACTATCGACTATGGTCTATGGACTAAAAAGAAATCGCAATACGCAATACTCATATCCCAATACTCAAAAAAGATGAAACTTAACTTTAACATAGAGCCCTTTAGCAACTGGGCCAAGGTAACTAAAGAACCATTTTTAATTGCCGGCCCTTGTAGTGCCGAAACCGAAGAGCAGTTAGTTGCTACAGCGCACTTATTAGCCGCAACAGGCCGTGTATCGGTGTTGCGTGCAGGTATCTGGAAACCCCGTACCCGTCCGGGAGAGTTTGAAGGCATCGGCAGCATTGGTTTGGAGTGGTTAAAACGCGCCAAAGCCGAAACAGGTTTGCCAACAGCCGTTGAAGTGGCTACCGCTAAGCACGTAGAAGAAGCTTTAGCTGCCGGTGTTGATGTTTTATGGGTGGGCGCA
>JACXTT010001386.1_pt1 | contig 40229 bp, 20 predicted proteins | sample 9270951 | NCBI WGS metagenome assembly JACXTT01 (sample SAMN15532306, study PRJNA645909) | rock metagenome | isolation source: weathered quartz diorite | place: Puerto Rico | collected 2017-06-21
CGCGGGGGCCCGGGTGGGGGTGGGGGGGGGCGGGTTTTGGTGGTATTTGGGGGACGATCGGGGGCCGGGCGGGACGGAGGCGCAAGTCGGCCACCGAAAAATTTGGGCGGCTGCCCGGGGCGCTCGAGCTGAACCCCATCCAGGAGCCCAGGGCCACGTCGTCGACGATGGGGTCGCCTTCTGCCGCTCGGGGGGCGGCGCCAGCGCCGGCGCCGGCGGGCCATTCGTCCACCGGCTCGGCCGGTTTTTTCGGCGCCGGCCGCCGCGCTGGAGCGTTCTTGTCGCGACCGCGCTCCTTGCGGCTCTCCGGCGCGGCCACGTCGGTCTCCCGGGCGACCGTGACGATCCGCTCCGCGAGCGGCAGCGGGATCGCGCCGGCGGCGGCGAGGCGGTCCGGCCCGGCGGCCGCGATCGTCGCGGCGCTGTCGAAGCCGTCGCGCGCCAGGCGGTCGAGCACCTCGCGGCCAAACAACTGCACCAGCAGGGTCAGGCCGCGCTTGTCGCCCCCCCGCTCCGCGGTCACGGCTCGCTCCTTTCGCCCGGGACGGGCGGCCTCAGCATTCGGCGACGACCTCCTGGGCCAGCGCCATGTAGTCCCTGCACCCGCGCGCCGCCGGGTCGTAATCGACGATCGGAACGCCGAAGCTCGAGGCCTCCTTCAGCTTGACGTTGGCGTGGATCACGGTGCCGAACAGCGCCTCTCCGAAGTAGCCGCTCAGGTCCTTGAGGATCTCGCGTCCGAACGCGGTGCGCTGATCGTAGAGCGTCGCCAGCGCCCGCACCCGCTGCGTGTCCTTCTTGACGCCGGCGGCTCCTTCGATGAACTCCAGGAGCTGGCTCACGCCGTACAGCGCGAAGAACCCGGTGTCGACGGTGATGATCGTCTCGTCGGCGGCGCGCACGGCGTTGGCCGTGAGCAGGCCGCCGGTCGGCGGGCAGTCGATCAGCACGAAATCGTAGCGATCGACGAGGCCGTCGAGGGCGCGCTTCAGCGTCTCCTCGCCGTGCGGCAGGAGGTTCATCCGCTGCTCGGCCAGCGTCAGGCGCGGGTTCGAGGGCGCGAGGTCCAGATTGTCCGACACCCGGCGCACCACGCCGTCGAACGTCCCGCCGTCGACCAGCGCGTCGCACACGGTCGCCCCGTCCAGCTCGGGGCGGCCGCGGCTGAGCCCGAGCGAGGCGTGCGCCTGCGGGTCCAGATCGACGATCAGCGTCCGGCGGCCGAGACGTGCCAGGCAGGCGCCCAGATTGATCGCCGTGGTCGTCTTGCCGCAGCCGCCTTTCTGGTTGGCGATGGCGATCACGCGCATTCCGGCCCTCGATGGTGTCGCGCGGGTCGCGCATCGTGCGACGCAGCGTCCGCGCGGGCGCGCGCCTCCGGCACGGAAGCGCCGCCGCCGCCGGCCCCGGCCGGCGAGGCCGCCCCGGTTCGGCGGGCAGCCCCCGCGCGCCGCTCCTCGATCGCGAGCAGCAGCAGGCGCCCGACGCCACGCAGGCAGGCCGACGCCGGGGCCGCAGGCTGGTTCAGGACGATCGGGATGCGGGAGGCGACGGAGGCGCCGACGCGGGCGTCGTTCAGGACGTGACCCAGGTACGAAAGAGGCCGTCCCAGGAAACGCCGGCTGACCCGCTCGATTCGACCGACCGTCTCGAGCCCCTCGAGGGCGCTCGCCGCCCGATTGACCACCACGAAGATGCGGGCCGCGCGATTGTTGCGCGCGACGTTCTTGATGACGGCGTAGCCGTCCGTCATGGCGGTCACGTCGGGCGTCGTGACGATCACGATCTCCCCGAACGCGTACAGGAACGACGTGGTCGCGCGGCCGATCCCAGCGCCGGTGTCGACCAGCACGATCTCGGCGCTGTCGCCGGCCGCGTCCATGGCGGCGACCAGCCGGCCGAGCCGGCCCGGATGAAGGTCCGCCATGTCGGACCGGCCCGAGCCGCCCGCGGCCAGCCGCACGCCGACCGGCCCGGTCTCGGCGACCTCGTCGAGCGTCGCGCCGGTCTCGATCACCTCCATGACGTTGCGCTGCGGCTGCATGCCGAGCAGCAGGTGCAGGTTGGCCAGGCCGAGGTCGGCGTCGACCGCCAGGACGCGCAGACCCGACGCCGACAGGTGCACCGCGAGATTGCTGGTCAGGACCGACTTGCCGGTCCCGCCCTTGCCGCTCGTGACGCAGATCACGACGGGGCGGGTGTGGACTTCCTCGGTCTCGTTGCGAAGGAGGGTGAGATCACGCGCCGGGCCGGGGACGCCGAACAGCGGCGCCGCAAGATCCTGCATCCCCCGCCCCAGACGACGTCGGTTCAGAGGACCTCCATCAAGTCGACCTCCTGTCGCGCTCCCGTCTCTGCCGCTCGAAGTGGTCGAACTCCTCCAACTCCTCGGTGGTCAGGGTCTCGAACGCGGCCGGCGGCGCGCCGGCCCGGCTGCGACGGTCGGGCATGACGTCCAGCGGGCTCTCCTCCTGGTCCCAGGGAGCGATCTCGTCGGGAGAGCCAGGCCAGAGCGGCTCCTCGACCGGGCCGCCTGCGGCGGCGGAGGAGGCGGCGGAGGAGGCTGCAGCGGAGGCAGCAGAAGCTGCGGCCGGCATGTCCTCCTCCGGAGGGAGCACACCGTCGGGCCAGAACGGGCGCTCCCTCGGCGCCAAGGCCTCGTCGCCGACCGCTTCAGGATGCGGACGACCGTTCCGCGCCGCCAGGCCGAAGAGCGGCGCGGCGGGCTCGATCGCGACCCGGGGGCCATCCTCGAGGACCAGCACGCGCGCCAGGAACGCGGTGACGTCCGACGTCAGGAGCGAGAGCCGGCGCAGGAAGGAGTGGGTGAAGGACGAGCACAGCAGCAGCCCGCGCACCGGGCGATCGAGATCGACCCCGTCCGAGGCGTACAGCCGCGCCAGCAGATCGCGCTGGTCGGTCGACCAGATCTGGGCGTCGAGCAGACGCACCAGCGCCGCCTCGGGGTCGGCGCCGTCCACGACGACGATCGTCAGAGCGCCGCCGCGGTCGACGCCGACGGCGTCGATCGTCGCCGCGTCGCCGGCGCGCAGATCGACGTCGAGGATGCGCAGACCATCCTCGAGGATCGAGGGATGGGATCGGATCAGATCCTTGATCGAATCAGAACCGCTAAGGGGGCCGCGGGCGGTCGGTGACGGCAACACTCGCCTCGTAGCGCGCGTGCAGCGCCTTCCAGGACGACCCGGTCCGCACCGGGCCGGCTGTCGGGCGGCGCCGTCCGACCAGGATCGAAGCGAGGGGCGCCGCCAGATGGTTCGGTCCGCAATGACGAAGCGACGGTGATGAGCGTCGCTGTGGCTGGTTCGACTCGTTGCCGCGCGGCCTATCCACCCGACCGTCAACAGCTTCGGTCGGCCGTCATCGTACGCGAGCGGCGTCCTTCGAGTCAAGCAGGGGAAACATGTCGGGCAGGCATTTTTCGGAGCCAACGCGGATGCGTCGTGACCCTTCGCCGGACTCAGACCCCAGAGGCCGGGACCTCAGCTACCTATTTTGGGTGCCCCACGAAGGCGCCACGACCGCCGGACGAATACTACGACTCCCGATCCTGCCATGACGAGCCCGAGGATGCTGAAGAACAGTTCACCGCGTGCAAGCAGACACACTGCACATACAATAACTAGAATACAGATTCCTAGTGACCAACAAAGACGCACCCTCACCCTCCGTATTTCCGCGCTACTAAGAATGTCAGCATCCGTGGCTATCGCGTCGGGGGCGCAAACCGTCATGTCAGATTGCCAGCGCCGGTATCGTACTATGTACATGATTACACCCAGGGCAAAGACCCCCAGCCCGGGAATTGTCCCGTACCATACCACCACGCTCACCGATACGATGACCGCAAGAAGGGAGAATCGCCTGTTGAATCGAATGATTTCCCTTTCTCGATCGGGCGTATCTATGATGTAGCACTTGCCGAGAACGCCGTAAGGGCACCAGATCTTCCGTCCGAGTTTATCCTTCACCAACATCAATCGCTCCTGCAGACAAGACCAGCGGGCTTAACATCTTGCACAGAGATCGACTGTTCTTGTTGGCGCGAAATCCGTTCCACCACCTTGTGGACCCGTTGGTAGGTGTAGATTCCTCCCAGTGCGTCCTCCACGACCCATTCGCCCTTCTCTTCCCGAAGCCGTGCAGTATTCACCCATGTGAGTGTATAGCCCTTTTCGTTGCGATCCTCCACCAGCACTTCGTATAGCCAGGCAGACTTCCCACTTGAATCATAAGAGATCAGATGCAACTCGTCAGGCTTGTCCACATTCGGATCTACTGCTCCGTAAACGTACCTCACACGGTAGATCCTCTTCTGCTCACCTGAACTGCCTTCGTGCGGATTCCCCTCGACTTCCATACAGTAGAGAGCATTTGCAATCATCACGGACGAAGGACCAGGTGTTTGCGTCACCTGTATTCGGTTTTCAAAATGCGCCAGATCCAAGCGCAGGGCTTCTTGCAGCTTGCAGCGCTCTTGAAGGCTGTCCAATAGGACAATGGCTGATGCCGCGTCATACAAGAGCACATTCCTCGTCTTCGGCGTGACAATAGTTGCTGACACAGTTTCAGAAGATTGCGGAATGCCCTTGTGCGCCTGTGTCTCCGAGGCCAGTGTCTCAAGCAAAAGCACCGGCACCACATGTAGGTATGCGAGTCCTGGGGCGCTTCTCCTCATGACGGCATCGCGGTACCACTCGGCCCCCGCTTTCGAGTCACTAAGTATGATCGGCGTAACTGGGTTGTCTAGCTCTCCGACATACTCGATCGCAAGAACACTGTATTCACTCCGCTCTCCTGATTTGGCGGCATGCGCCATGACTACAGTACAGAGTGAAATGAATAGGGTTATCCCTCTCATCGTTCTCATCATTGGGAGATCTCTTTCAGAGCCTGAACGGGAAGCAGGTCACCGCCTGCCCGGGCCACTTCTCGCACGAAAATTCGCCGCGTCAGGGGCAGGCAAGAGCAATCTGTTGGGGCAGACAGGCTGAAGCCCCTTGTGGGATCTCCGTCCCTCCACTCGTACGTCCGTACGATCCTTCCCTGTCGGCGTTTTTAGGGACGACCAGGTAATAGGTGCTTCCGGCAGGCTGTGGAAAGGCTTTCGTCGTCGCGCCGCCCGTCGTGCAGAATTTCTGGGTGTGACTGTAGTAGCTGCCGAGCGTCCCTTCGTAGATTTCGTAGTCCGTTTCGGTTCGAGCGCAGGAGGTACCCCACGAAAGGGAAAGTTGTCCCCCCGACGCGCTGACGGTCAGCGGCACGCCTGGGAAGGAACCGCCGTCCGGGACAGCTCCCGGAGCCGGCACGAAGCTGAAATCTCGCAATTGCGCCGAGGGCGGCCAGGTGACGTCGGAGAAATAACTGACGAAACCGGGATTGTTCCACCGAACCAGCTGCCCGGGCAGGAATTCGATCCCGCCCATGTTGGTCGGAACGTCGAAGCTGACGACGAGTGCACCGAGGCTGTCCTTGTCGGCCCCCACGACATTCGCATACGCCGGCACGCCCGCCGCTGCAGCGTTCCAGAACAACGAGAACGCTCCACCGCTGAATCGCACCAGGTCCGAGCGGCTGTACTCCACGCCACCGAGGTTGACGGGAACATCAAAGGAGAGGATCACGTCGCCAGTGGTGTCGATGAACAGCGCGTCGATCCGGGCGTAGTCGGGAACGCCCACGGCGCTTCCGTCGACGAACATCGCGAAGCTGGTCCCGTCATACGAAAACACGTCCCGGGGCTCGAATTCGGTCCCACCCAGGTTGACAGCGTGAGCCGGAGCCAGGAGCCACAGGCCATTGGACCGCCGGTGGATCGCTCCGAGCTGGATGCCTCCGGGGAGCGTCGTTGCAAGCGCATAGGCCGCGTTGTCGCTGCGCACGACCTGGTCGGGCGTGTAATCCGCTCCCCCAAGCGTCGACGGAACGTCCAGAACGAGATAATAGGTCACGGCGTCAGCCCGCGAGCTGACCGCCGACAGGATGATCGAGGCGATGACGAGTGCTGCTCTTGACCTTCGTCGAAACGACATGGTCGAATCCCCTCGAAACGCTCTCAGAGAATGTTGCCGCCGCCGTCGGTATTGGCCGGGCCGCACACTGCGCCACCGGTATTGCCGCGCAGCATGTTGGTTCTGTAGGCGTTGTCAGCCGTTCCGGGGGCGAAACTGATCCCGCATCCACCGTTGCCCTCGATCTGATTGCGGTCCATGAGGTTTCGCGCTCCACTCACCGACAGACCGTAGCCCGAAGTTGCGCAGGCGCTGAAGTTGCTCCTGACGACGTTTCCAAGGATCAGATTCCCGTTGCCGCCGATGCTGATCCCTGCTTTGCCGCCGCTGACCTCGTTGTCCTCCACCCGATTCCCTTCACCCGTGATCTCGATGGCCCAGTCGATGACATTGCAGCCCGCGGGCGCCCCTCCGGCGGTGTTTCTCACGATGTTTCCTCGAACTTCTCCTCCCGTAAGGAAATCGAGCGACATTCCGTCGGCCGCCACGCCAACGATCGTATTGTCGATGAATCGTCCTGTCCATGGTGCGCTCGATTCAGCCTCTATCCCGGCGAGGACATTCTCGATGCGACAGCCTCGCACCTCGACGCGCTCCGGGAGGACGATGATCCCGCCTTCCGAATCCTTGATCTCGACGTTTTCCACCCTGAGACGAATGGGCGTGTTGAGATGCTCGATCCCATTGAATCCACCCATCAAGCGGCCGTTGTGAATCCTGATGTCCGTCGCCGGGTCGAGTATTTCAATCACGGAAGCTGCGGCGAATTGCGGGGCTGATATCAGGTGGCCGTTGAGATCGAGCGTGACGTTGCTCGCATTGATCGAGATCACGGGAGTATTCTGGGACGCGATGTCGCGCGTCACGATGTAGTGACCGGGTTGGGCGATGGTCGTGGGTCCGAAGACCGGAATACGGCCCTCGTCCGCCTGGAGCATCCCAACGGAAAAAGACGCGAAGCATACCAGGATGAAGATTGCTCTCTTCATTTCCTTGCCTCCTTGTGAGTTGCAGGATTGGCGGGCACAACATCAAACCCCCCCTGCCGATAAAGTACGACTGGCAGGCCCCCGCTTCAGAGTTTCTTGACGGCGACAAACTTGCGCGGAACTTACGATGAAGGGTCGCGGATGTCAAGAGGCGATCGGTGTTTGACTTCGGCGCGAGACCGGAGGCATGATTCGGTTCAACGGAGTCCGTCGAATGGCTTCACCCACGACTTCGAGCCGACGCGCGCAGATCGATCCCCTCGGGCCGCTGTTCCTGTCCGCTCCGTGCCCGATGTGGGTGGTCGACCGCCGGACGCGCGCCTTCCTGGCCGTGAACGAGGCCGCCACGCGGCTGTACGGCTACTCGCGGGACGAGTTCCTGGCGATGACCGCCCGCGACACCCGACGCCGCTTCTACGCCACCCCGAGGCGGCACACCGTCAAGGACGGCGCGCGGATCGAAGTCGAGACCACGTGCGACCCGATCGAATGGCCGGGACGCCAGGCCGATCTCGTCGTCATCCACGACGTCACGCCGCGCGCCAGCGCCGAGCAGGCGCTGCGCGACAGTCAGGAGCGCTTCCGGCTGATCTGCCGCGCCACCAGCGACGTGGTGTGGGATTGGGACATCGTGACCGACAAGGTCTGGTGGAACAGGAGCACGACCGACGTGTTCGGCTACCGGAGCGACGAGATCGGCGCCGGCCCCGACTGGTGGGTGGAGCGGATCCACCCCGACGAGAGGGACGCGGTCTACCGGAGCGCCCTGAGCGTAATCGAGAACGGCGGGACGTTGTGGGTCGGTGATTACCGGTTCCTGCGCGCCGACGGCGCCTACGCCGACATCCACGACCGCGGCTACGTGGTACGGAAGGGCGGCCGGCCGGTGCGGATGTTCGGGGCCATGCTCGACGTCACCGAGCGCCGGCGCTCGGAGCAGGCGCTGCGCGACAGCGAAGAGCGCCAGCGCCAGATGGAGATGGCGATCCAGGACGTGTTCTACCTGAGCGACGCCAGGACCAACGAGATCCTCTACGTCAACCCCGCCTTCGACCGGATCTGGGGCCACGACCACGACATCCTGAGAAAGCCGCGCGCCTGGCTGGCGGCGGTGCACCCCGACGACCGCGAGCGCGTGCTCGCCTCGCTGAACAACTGGAAGCCGGAAGGGGAGAGGCCCGAATGGAACCAGGAGTACCGCATCGTCCGGCCGGACGGCTCGATCCGCTGGCTGTGGGCGCGCTCGTTCCCGGTGCGCGACGCCAAAGGCGAGATCGTCCGCTTCGCCGGCGTCGAGCGCGATATCACCGAGCGCAAGAAGGCCGAAGAGACGGTGCAGTCCCTGCTGTCGATCACGCGCGATCTGAACTCGACCCTCGACGTCGACGTGCTCATGGTCGCCGTAGTGCGCGAGACGCTCAAGCTTCTCGGGGCCGAAGGGGGCTGCGCCGGGCTGATGACGCCGGCCGGCATGACCAGCACGAAGTTCTGCACCCAGAGCGCGGTGCGCGACTTCGACTACACCTGGCCGATGGGGCGCGGGCTGGCCGGCTGGGTCGCCGAGCACAAGAGGTCGTACGTCGCCAACGACGCCGCGCACGACCCGCAGATCACCCCCGCGCTGCGCCGCCGGTTCCGCGTCAGGAGCGCCATCTGCACGCCGCTCCTGACGCCGGGCGGCGAGGTGATCGGGTTCATCCTGATCCAGAACAAGAAGGACGGGTCCGGGTTCCAGCGCGAGGACGAAGAGAAGCTGACCGCCGTGTCGCGCGCCGCTGCGGTCGCGGTCCAGAACGCCCTGGCGTATCACAAGCTGCGCGAGAGCGCCGAGGCGCTGCGCCTCGCCGAATTGAAATACCGCGGCATCTTCGAGAACTCCGTCGAAGGGATCGCCCAGACGACCGCCGACGGAGTCTTCCTGACGGCCAACCCGGCCCTGGCGCGGATGCTGGGCTACGACTCACCCGAGCAATTGATCTCCGAGGTGAAAGACATCGGCAGGCAGCTCTATGTCGACCCGACCGTGCGCAAGGACATCAGGCGCGCCCTCGACCGGGACGGAGAGATCTCCGGGCTCGAGGTGCACGTCCGCCGGCGCGACGGCACGCCGATCTGGCTCCTGATGGGCGTGCGCGCCGTCCCCGAGAAGGACGGGACCACGGTGCACTTCGACAGCATGGTGCAGGACATCACCGCCCGCAAGAAGACGGAGGAGGCGCTGCGGGAAGTGTCCGGCCTGCTGCTGCGCTCGCAGAGCGAAGAGCGCCGCCGCATCGCCCGCGAGCTGCACGACAGCACCGCCCAGAACCTCGCCGGGCTGGCGATGAACCTCAGCCTGGTCGCCCGGGCCGCCGCCACGCTCGACCCGAAGACACGCCAGCGGCTCACCGACAGCCTGCGTCTCACCGAGCAGTCCTGCCGCGAGCTGCGCACCCTGTCGTACCTGCTGCACCCTCCCGAGCTCGAGGACGGCAACCTGTGGTCCGCCGTCCGCTGGTATGCCGAAGGGTTCTCGGCCCGCAGCGGCATCCGCGTCGACCTGACGGTCCCGAAATCGGCCAAGGCCGGCTGTCTTCCGGGCGAGGTCGAGGCGACCCTGTTCCGGATCGTCCAGGAGAGCCTGGCGAACATCCACCGCCACTCCGGCAGCCGCCGCGCACGCATCCGCCTGGGCCGCGACAAGAGCGGCGTCACCCTCGTGGTGCGCGACGAAGGACGCGGCATCCCGACGACCGCGCGCCACGCCAAGGGCGAGATGCCTCTCGGCGTCGGCATCGCCGGCATGCGCGAGCGCGTCCGCCAGCTCGGCGGCCAGATCGCCATCGACTCCACCGCCCGCGGCACCTGCGTCACCGTGACGCTGCCGGTGCGGCGGGAGCACTAAGTCCCCGACAGGCCTCCCGTGTCGCAGATCGTTCGTGGATTGCGTTTATCCAGACGAGCGGGCCCCTCGATGGGGCCGACCCGAACGATGATGCGACGGTAAGGAGGACAATCCGATGAACCGATGCCGACCCTCGATGTCGAGCGTGGCTGCCCTGGCGGCCGTCCTGCTCGCGGGATTTCTGTTCGCGCCGCCCGCCGAGGCCGGAGGCATCGTCGGCAACGGCATGCTGGGAAGCTGTGACGAGAACGCCTTCGTGAACGCGGTGCAGAACGGAGGCGGGAACAAGGTCACCTTCAACTGTGGGCCGGGGCCCTGGGTGATCACGATCTCGAACACGATCACGATTGGGAAGGACACCGTCATCGACGGGTACGAGAAGAACGGGTCGATCAGCCTCGACGCGTCGTCCACCCTCACGGGAGCGGTCTTTCAGGTCAACAACGCCGTGTCGCTCTCCCTCGAGACGCTCTACGTCCGGTTCGCCAACACGTCGCTCGGGAATGGCGGGGCCGTCCTGAACAACGGCAATCTCAGCCTGGAGCAGGTCGGTCTGATCCAGAATCAGGCGCCGCAGGGCGGCGCCATCTACAACGCGGGCACGCTCGCCGTCCACGACTCCACCTTCCAGGCGAACTCCGCCACGCTCGGCGGCGCCGTGTACAACGCCTCGGGCGCGACGGCCAATTTCGAGAACTCCACCTTCAGCGGCAACAGCGCGACCTTCGGCGGCGGCCTCTACGACGTGGACGGGAAGGTGGACTTCAGCAGCGTGACGATGAGCCAGAACACCGCCCTCACGGCCGGCGGCGCCATCTACAAATCCCTGGTCTCCGCGGCGATCAGCGCGCGCAACACGATCGTCGCGGGCCCGAGCGTCTTCAACGGCCCCTCGCAGTGCTCCAGCGGGATCACCAGCAACGGTCACAACCTGACGAGCGACAACAGCTGCGGCTTCAACGCGGCCGGCGACATCATCAATCCCAACCCGCAGCTCGGCCCTCTGCAGGCCAACGGCGGCTTCACGAACACTCTTCTGCCGGCCTCGAACAGCCCGGCGATCGACGCGGGCGACACGGCCAATTGTCCCGCCGCCGATCAGCGGGGTCTGAAACGGCCGAGCGGATGCGCCTGCGACATCGGCTCGGTCGAGGTCCAGCATCCGCCCGTCTGGTACGTGGACGGGGACAACGGCAACGACAACAACCTGGGCTTCATGCCCGGGTCTCCGTTCCGGACGATCAACCGCGCCATCATCAAGGCGCAGAGCTGCGACAAGATCCTGGTCACGATCTCCAAATCCCCCTTCTACAGCAGCATGGTGGGAGCGGAAGTGGTGTACGTGAACAAGAACGTGACGATCTCGGGCGGCTGGGATCACGCTTTCAACACGCAGATCGCCATGTCCACCATCGACGGGAACAGACAGCGGCGCTGCGTGACGATCGAGGCGGGCAGCTCGGTCGGGATGGACCGGTTCATCGTCCAGCATGGCACTCCCATCGCCAGCGTGGCGTCCCGTGGAGGAGGAGCGCTCGTCCGGGGCCAGTTGTGGGCCCGCGACATGGTGTTCCGGTTCAACGAGGCCGACTGGGGCGGCGCGTTGTACGTCGACCATCAACCCGCCTGGCTCGACCTGCGGACCAGCGGCGTCTACGGCAACAAGAGCATTTACGGCGGCGGCCTGTACGTGGATGGCGGCACTTACCTGGCGAGCGCCCTGCTCGAGAACGTCACGGTGTCGGAGAACGAGCCGCTCTGCGAGAAGCCCGTGCCCGACCTCTGCAGCGCCCGGGGAATGGGGGTGTACATCCACTCCGGGACGGTCCTGCTGGAGTGGTGCACCCTGTTCAACAACTGGGCTCCGAATGGAACGTCCACCGACGCCCAGGGCATCTGGATGGACAACCCTAACATGCCCGGAACGGGGAGTTTCGCTTTGCTTTTCGCCGACATCCTGTCGGACGACTATGCGACTCCTCTCGGAACCTACCCCCAATGCAACGCTCCGACCATAGGGGGACCGCGGAACGTCGAGAAGGACGACACGTGCGGGTTGATCACGAGCGCGAACCTCGTGAACACCGACCCGCTCCTGGATTCCACGCTCCGCTTCAATGGTGGATGGAGCGGGACCCACTCGTTCCCCTGGTACAGCCCCGCGTTCAACGAGTTCGGCGACATCTGGGGTCCGGCCACCGATCAACGCGGAGTGACCCGGCCGCAGCACGGGCTCGATGACGCCGGCGCCTACGAGTACGAGGGCATCGACTGGAATCCATTGGGGGCTTTGCAGCCGCTCGGCTTCATGCTGGGCGGGCAGAACCATCAGAACGGGATGAGCCTGGCCATCGACATGCCCCAGGGCGCCACCGGCTCGGTGCCCAACCCCACCGCCGAGTATCTGCCGCGCGACACGCCCGCCCACGACGTCCCTCTCGGGATGCCGCTGGCGAGCTTCGACGTGCGCCTCTGGGGCCAGAGTCCGGCCGCGCCGACGCCGGGCGAAGCCGGCGCGCTGGCCCAGCCGATGACGCTGACCGTCGGGTTTACCGGCGTGCCGGGGCTCGGGCCCGCCCAGGTCGGGGAGCTGACGTTCCTGCACTTCGACCCGATCGCCCAGATGTGGGCCCCGCTGGCGACGAGTCTCGATCCGGCGAACGAGCAGGTGAGCGCGCAGACCACCATGCTCGGCGAGTTCACCCTGGCGCTTCTCGGCGACGTCGACGGTGACGGCGTCATGGACGGGAGCGACAACTGTCCGGGGGTCACCAATCCCGGTCAGGGCGACGCCGATCGGGACGGAGTGGGTGACGCGTGCGACAACTGCCCGACGATCGCCAACGCGACTCAGGTCGACGGCGACGGGGACGGGGCGGGAGACGCCTGCGACTGCGCGCCCGCCGATCCGGGTGCCTTCGCCATCCCGGGCGAGGTCACGAACCTCACGCTCGCTTCGGACAAAGCGACCGTCTTCTGGGACCCTGCGGGTCCGCGCGCGGGGCTCGACACCGTGTACGACGTCCTGAAGCCCCCGAATCCGGTGGTGCCGGGCTCCGTCGCAATCTGTCTGGCGACCGGGGTTCCCGGCGCGACGATCTCGGACTCGTCGATGCCGCCGACCGGAGGCGTCTTCAACTACCTCGTCAGGGCGCACAACGCCTGCGGGGCCGGCCCTTACGGCTTCAGGAGCGACGGGTCCGAGATCGTCTCCACGGCCTGTCCCGCCGTAGCCCCGGCGCTGAGCATCACGAAGACTCACAGCGGCAACTTCTACGTCGGGGAGACGAACGCCACCTACACCGTGACGGTGTCGAACACGGGGAGCGCGCTGACCAGCGGGACGGTGACGGTGACGGACACGCCGTCATCCGGACTCTCCCTGGTGTCGCAGGCGGGGACCGGATGGACCTGCGGCGCCGCCGGCTGCTCGCGCAGCGATCCTCTCGGCCCCGGGTCCTCCTATCCATCGATCACGGTGACGGTCAACGTGGCGGGCAACGCGAACCTGTCCCCGCAGTTGAACCAGGCGACCGTGTCGAGAGGCGGATCGGCCAGCGCCTCGGCCAGCGATCCGACCGGCATCGACGTTCCTCAGTTGACCATCGTGAAGACGCACGTCGGGAACTTCGTCCAGGGCCAGCAGGGAGCCACCTACACGCTGACGGTGTCGAACGGCGGCAACGCGCCGACCAGCGGAACGGTGACAGTCGCGGAGAACCCGCCCGCGGGGCTCGCGCTGGCCTCGATGGCCGGGACCGGATGGACCTGTCCCTCGCCCGGCAACGCCTGCGCGCGCGGCGACACGCTCCCACCCGCGGCCTCCTATCCGCCGATCACGGTCACGGTCAACGTGGCGACCAGCGCGCCGTCCTCGCTGACCAACCAGGCGACGGCGACGGGAGGCGGCGACGGCGCCGTCCGCTCGGCCAGCGATGTCACCCAGATCGACCCCGGTCCTCCGGTGCTGAGCGTCACCAAGACCCACAACGCGAACTTCTCCCAGGGGCAGACGAACGCCCAGTACACGGTGATGATTTCGAACGTCGGGTCCCAGCCGACCAACGGACCGGTGATGATGATGGAGATGCCGCCTCCCGGCCTGACGGTGGTCTCGATGTCGGGGACCGGATGGATGTGCGACCCGGTGCAGTGCATGAGCACCAACCCGTTGCCGGCCGGGGCCGCCTACCCACCGATCGCCATCACGGTGAGCGTCGCCACCAACGCGACCTCGCCCCAGGTGAACCAGGTGATGGTGAACGGAGGCGGCGCGCCGCCCGCCAGCGCCTCCGACTCGACGACGATCATTCCCGGCGGCGTCCCGTCGCTGAGCATCACGAAGACCCACAGTGGGAACTTCTTCCCGGGCCAGCAGGGGGCGACCTACAACGTGATCGTGTCGAACAACTCCGGCGCCGGCACGACCAGCGGCACAGTCACCGTGACGGAGATGCCTCCGCCCGGCCTGACCCTGGTCTCGATGGGCGCCCTCGGATGGTCGTGCGTCGCGCCCACGTGCACGCGCACCACCCCGCTCGCGCCCGGGGCCAGCTACACTGCGATCCTCGTCAGGGTCAACGTGCTCGCGACCGCCACCTCTCCGCAGGTGAACCAGGTGCAGGTGTCGGGCGGCGGCTCGGCCCCCGCGACGGCGACGGATTCGACCGTGATCAGCGTGCCGTAGCGCCGGCGCGGCAAGGCGCAGAGGGGTCGCACGGGGATCCCAACTCGCTCGCCGTTTCTATCGTCCAGCAAGCCACGGCCGACTAACCCAGGGAAAAGAACCCCGCTGCCGTGGTGCACGGGCGGTTGGGAGGCTTGAAGGGGGGAAAGGCCAGAGCATCGCTCACGCCTGGAGAGAGAAAGAGAATAGCAAGACGTGCTGCTCGCGCAGGATGGAAGCGCCGTTAGGAGACTTCCTGACCAGGAGCTTCCAGCCTCGGGATCTTCCCGTACTGTTCCTCATAGTTGCGAATGCGATTGGCAAGGATCGCAGTCAACGCGAGGGCGTGCTGCGGCGACATGTAAAGCGTCACGAGGTCCTTTATGACAAGCTTCCCCTCGCCCACCTTTAGGATCTCACCGATTCGCAATCTGAAGTCATAGACAGTGACGAAGATTTCCGCGCTGCTAACGTAGAAGGTAAGAGCATTCTCACTATTTACATGCTCTGGGATTAAGGTAGGAGTGGTTGTCGCAACCGGAGTGTCTTTGCGCGGCTTGCGCTTGTTTGGTCTTGTGGGCATCAAACACGCTCCGACGCAGTGAGAACTGCTATTGGTGTGTGCTGCGCTTCAACGCAACGACCCAACTTGGTGGCTGTATCGTTCCCGCCTTCCTCGACTAAACCGCTAACGTTGATGTCAGTCACTGTCGATTGCGCCAACCTCTGAAGGCTTTGATCTTCGGTGCGCCTCGAGATTTCAGTCGTTGGCGCCGTAGACGCGGCATGCTCAACAAAGTCGCCAAACGAGACAAATTTGACAACTAGAGCAACCTCAAAGGCGGCAGCCAATTTCAACAGCGTGGCTAGAGTGGGACGCTCCTTGAGATTCTCCCAACGAGAAATCGCTTCTTGTGCGTCGTTACCAATCTTGTTGCTTAGCGCCGTCTGAGTAAGCCTTCGGACCTTACGGAGACTTCGTATTTGAGCCGCAATGCCTCGATAAACGTGCTGAGCAACGTAGGCGTTGCTATAGTTCTCGCTGGCGTTCAAGCTCTTTGCGATTCGCTCTCTAGTACTCATGAAAGCACCTTCGGTACACTCCATCTTCCAAGAGTCGCCACCGCTCTAGCGCCGTGCCACAGGCACCTTGAGGTATGAGGCGATTATTGTGCTTACGGGCTCCAGCAAGTAGGACCACTGAGAACCCCTTCGCGTAACAGGCGAGCGGCCGAAGCTCGACACGGAAGTTCGTGACCCTTAGCTCAATGAGACCTTTGCATTCCCCAGTCGTAAACTTGTCGGCGTATGGTGAGCGTAACTGCGGCTGATTACGGCAGATGTCGATGTGGGCGTTCACGGCTGCCCGCTCATCATCGACTAGGCCGTAGAGCCACTCCTTGAAGAGGTTCTTGCCCGCCTCGTCGCAGACGTCCAAGAATTGCCATGGCATGGTCAATATACCATAAAAATCATAGAGTGACTACCACACAATGTGGTATGCTGATTTCGTCATATACTACAACTAGAGGCTCGAAGATACCATCCGCTCTTTTCCCGCCGCCCCACTGAATTTCCGCGCCGGCGCGGCAGGATTCGAGTTGACGCGGCCGCCATCTGGGCGTAACTGAATCACCATAGCCAGATCCATCCTGGACCAGGCGCTCAGAGAGGTGCCGCATGACTATCGCTTGCAGCCGAACCTTCAAGACGGCGCGCCGCGCCGCCCGCGCTCTCGTTTCGCGGCGGGCCGCGATGCTCGCCTGGATTGTCGCCCTGGGTCTTCTGACCGGCCAGCCGTCGAGCGGCGCCCCGGCGACAGTGCACTTCGGCGCCGACATTGCCTTGAGCAGCCTCACCGACACCAACGACCCGCAGATCCGCGAGGCCAGCGTCGCCGCCAGCCCGATCGACCCGATGACCCTGGTCGCCGGCTTCATGGAGGACATCCCGAGGGCCCAGGACGTCAACTGCCGCTCGGTCTTCTCGGCGGATGGAGGCCGCACCTGGGGATCGGGCGCCATCACCACGCTGGTGCTGAAGAAGAGCAACTGCTACGACCCGTCGATCGCCGCCGACGGGAGCGGCGTCTTCTACTACGCCTATCTGAACCTGCCGAGCGCCCTCACCGGCGAGTCGGCCATCCTGGTCGCCCGCTCGACCGACGGCGGCCGAACGTTTCCGACCTTCTCGGTGGTGACGCAGCCGAACCCCAATCTCGAGATCGCCGACAAGCCGTACATGACGGTGGACGCCCAGCCGGCGAGCGCGTTCCGCGGAACGATCTATGTCTCCTACACCAGCATCCTGCCGACCGCCTCGGCGATCAGCGTGCGCATCTCGCGCGATGCCGGGGCCACCTGGTCGCCCGCGGCGACCGTGAGCCGCGTCGCCCCGTTCCCCGCGGGCGAAGTGCAGGGCAGCCAGCCGGTCGTGGCTCCCGACGGGACGATCTACGTGTTCTACGCCGACTACCTCCTGCCCGCGGGGCCGACCGCCATCCGGTACGTCCGGTCCTCCGATGGCGGAGCGACCTGGAGCACGCCCGCCGACGTGGCCGCCGGACTCCCCAGCCCGGGAGTGTACCGGCTGAAGAACGCCGACCCGAACTTCGGCACCGACCCGTTCGTCGGCATCATCGCCAACAGTTTTCCGACCGCCGCCATCGCCTCGAACGGCACGATCTTCGTCGCCTGGACCGACTTCCCGAACGGCTCGTGCGTGAACACCGGTCAGGAGCGCCTGCCCTGCACCAACGCCGATGTCCGGATGTCGCTCTCCAAGAACGGCGGCAGGGGCTGGACGACGCCGATGAAAGTCAGCGACGACACGGGCGCAGCCGATCAGTTCATACCGTGGATCGGCGTCCATCCGAACGGTCTCGTCAGCCTCGGCTGGCTCGACCGGCGACTCGACCCCGCCAACCTGAACTACGACGTCTTCTACACCAACACCACCGACGCCCGGACCTTCCTGCCGAACGTGAAGGTCAACTCGGCGACGTCGCTGGTGCAGACGCAGTACACGGTGGGCGACTACACGGGCCTGGCGGCGACAGCGGGCAGCGTCGTCCTCGCTTGGCCGGATCTCAGAATACCCGGCAGCCCGGAGGTCTTCGCCGCGCAGGGTGTCGTCGGCCCCTAGGCCGGCAAGGAAGTAGAGAACGTCCTCATGGACGTGATTTTCCCGGATGCCGGCCGAACTGGATCGGTACGCCGTAGTGTCTCATGCGGCGGTAGAGCTTGGGGCGACTCCAGCCGATGAAACGGGCAGCGTGAGTCTTGTCACCTTCAAAGTTGTGAAGCGCCTTTTCAATCATCAATTGCTCGCCACCCTTCCCGACTCCGGAGTAGTCCTGTGACTCCTCAGTGATCATCACGTGCCGGATGCGATCAGGAAGCTCCTCCGCGTTGATTCGTTCAGATTCGCTCAAGGCAACCGCTCGCTGCACGACGTTTTCCAGCTCGCGGATGTTGCCCGGCCAGTCATAGCCTGCGAGCAGTTCCAGCGCCCCCGCTGAAAACTCGCGCCGTGGGAAGCCACTGTCGGCGGCGATGCGGTCCAGAAAATGTGCCACGAGGTGCGGGATGTCTTCCTTCCGTTCTCGCAGAGGAGGAAGATCAATCGTAATGACATTGATTCGGTAGAAGAGATCCTCACGGAACGCACCTTCCTTGATCAATCCACGCAGACTGCGGTTCGTCGCGGAAATGATTCGCACATCCACGCGAATGGTCTCTTTCCCGCCGACGGGGCGGACTTCTCGCTCCTGGAGGGCACGTAGCAGCTTGCTCTGCATGCGAATGCTCATGTCGCCAATCTCATCGAGCAGCAGGGTCCCGCCATGTGCCAGCTCGAGGATTCCCTTGCGGTCGCGATCGGCTCCTGTGAAGGCGCCACGAACGTGCCCGAACAGCTCTGATTCGAGAAGACTCTCGGAGAGCGCGGAGCAATTCTCGGAGAAAAATCGGCGTGCCTGGCGGCCGGACTTCTGATGAATGGCGCGTGCCACCAGCTCCTTGCCCGTGCCGCTCTCTCCCTGGATCAAGACTGGAAGCGAACAGGTGGCGGCCTTCGAGATCAGATGGTGGACTCGGCGCATGCCCTCCGTCGAACCAATGATTCCATCGGAATAGTGCCCGGTGGAGTCCATTGCGAATCGATCGACTCGCTCTACGGAGGAGGGGGAATAACCCGAATCCAGGAGCTCGCGGGCCGGCAGAATGAATCCAGGTTCCAGGGGTCCGCTGGGCATCGCGATGGTGGCGGCTCCCGCGAGCTCACGTTCCATGGGCTGCGAGAATCCGTAGAGCGCCTTCTTGCTCAAGGAGACGATGATCCGTTTGGTGGCCTCTTCGAGCATTTGAAGATCTGCGAGGTCCATGAGGTCTTGAAGCGACTCGTGCCGCTCACTCAGTGTGCGTGCCTGACCTCCCAGCTTCTTGAGGTCGCTCAACCAGGCATCCAGGTCCAGTCGCCTGCGTATTTCGGTTCCCATCCGGCGGTATCTCCTTCCCCCATGCGATTGTGGTGGCTGTGTCAACAGCAAGAGGGATACCACTGGCCAGGAACGGACACGATCACGAAATTGAGGTTCTGCAGGACCTTTGTTTGCTGATGGATGGGGCCAACGGATGTGTGAGTGACGTCGATTGTCAACAATCCCGGTGCAGAGAATGCGTCCTACTGTGAAAAGGGCCTCCTTTGCGTGTCACACAGTATCACACCGTCTGCCCGTAGTCGGCAGGGATGTCGAACGCCCTCATCTTGCGGTAGAGCTTTTGTCTGTTCCAGCCGATATAGCGGGCTGCCTTGGCTTTGTCCCCTCCATGACGACGGAGGGCATCCTCGATCATGAGCTGTTCACCCGTCTTGTGCCCGTTGCCGTCACCATTTCCATCTGGCGGCAGAAGGCCGGCAGCAGACCGAATCTCGTCCGGGATGCGATCTTGCGTCACGACTCTCCCGCGGGTCAGGACGGTCATACGCTCCACGACGTTCTCGAGCTCACGCACATTGCCCGGCCAATCGTAGCGACAGAGAGCCTCCAGTACGCCGGCCGCAAGGCGTTTTGCCGCACCACCATCCCGCGCGCACTGCTTCAGGAAGTGGCACGCCAGCAGGGGAATGTCTTCGCGTCGCTCGCGGAGAGACGGAACTTCTACCTGGACCACATTCAGACGATAGTATAGATCGGAGCGGAACTTTCCTTCCTTCATGAGAAGACCGAGATCTCCGTTCGTCGCGGCCACAACCCGGACGTCCACATTACGCGACGCGTTCTCGCCGACTCGGCGCACTTCACGTTCTTGGAGAACTCTCAGGAGCTTCGCCTGCAGTGCCATGGTGGTGTTGGAAACCTCGTCCAGGAACAATGTGCCCCCGTGCGCCTCCGCGATCAATCCCGTTTTGTCCCTGTCCGCGCCCGTAAAGGCCCCGCGGACGAACCCGAACAGTTCGGCTTCGAGCAGGTTTTCCGGGAGCGCGCCGCAGTCAATGGCAACGAATTTCTTCTTCTGACGCGGGCCGTTGTAATGGATTGCTCGAGCGACGAGCTCTTTGCCCGTGCCGCTCTCGCCCACGATCAGAACGTTACAGTCGCTGGACAGGACCCCCGAGATCACTTCGGTCAGTTTCTGCATAGCCGGGCTCATGCCTATCAAGCTATCGAACCGGGTTCGCCCGGCGACCTCCTGCTTCAGGCGAGCGTTCTCTGCGCTGATGTCACCGAACACTCGTGCGTTCTCGATCGCGATCGCCGCCTGGCTCGCGAACGACTCCACGAACGTCCGCTCCTTGTCCGTGAACATCTGCGCGGCTCGCTGCGTGTCCAGGTAGATGACGCCAATCGTGCTGCCGCGCGTCCGCATCGGTACGCACAAGATCGACTTGATCTTGTGGATGACGAGACTCTTGTATGCCGACAGAGCAGAGTCCTTGCCCACGTCCACCTCGAGGAGGGTATGACCTTCCGCTACTCTCTTGATGATAGAACGGCTGAAGGAAGTGACATCCTCGAGACTCTCCCTATCCATGTTGCGAGCAGACGCGAGCCGCATTTCACCCGTACCCTCATCCCGCAGAAAGACCATGCCCCGCTCCGCGCGCACGTTTTCGATCGACAAATCGAGCAGATGAGACAGCAACTCATCGAGGTCGAGGATCGAAGTCAGCTTCTGCCCTATCGCATTAAGGGCATTCAGCATCCGACGTGAGATCTTCTCGCTCCGACTCATCGTCGCGATGTCGTGCCGCGCCTGTCTGCCTACCTCCGCCCGAAGACGCTCATACCGAGCCTGAGCTTCCCGAACCGCCGGCTGCGCCAGGAAAGGCTCCCGGTACCGCTCATCATCCAGGTCCATGGCGAGCTCATTGATGGTCAGCGCGGCGACCCTGTAGCACCCCAGGGCGCGCTCGTACTGCAGCCGCTGTTCGAACACCCTTCCCAGCCAATAGCTCGCAACCCAGAACTGCGGTCTATCGGCGTTCTTCTGAGCGATCTTCAGTGCCTCTGCAAGATCCTTTTCCGCCTCGTCCACTCTCCCGGCTTCGAGCAGCAGGTCTCCACGCAGAATAAGCGCACCGGTGAGGTGCCAGGCCATGTTCTTATTGCGACACGCGTCCAGAATCTTGGTCAGGCGCTCATAGAGTAAGCTCGCAGAATGACCAAGCGCCCGATCAATCTGCACACCCGTAAGGGATGCTCCAAGTGAAGCATAAAACGGAGAGCGCCCTTCGTGGTCGCGAACAGCGCTCTGGATGATTTCGCGGGCGGCTTCTGGGCGTCCGGCGGTCAAAAGCGCACAAGAGTGTATGTTTCCAACTTCAAGCATCGCGCTCGAAATGCCAGATTGGCCTAGCAACCTACGAGCGTGATCTTGAACTCGAATTGCCTGCTTCCATAGTCCTACAGTCACTAACAACAATCCCCAAGCACATAGTAGTTCATACTTCCCTTGAACAGGGCGGCCCACTTGAGCGATTCGCATCCCATGTTTAAGCCCGGCGAGTGCTTCGGAGTAGTATCCAGCTCGTATCAGTACGTGCGCAATATTCCCTCGGACAATCATTCCGAACGAATCGGCTCCGGATCCCGTTAGAACACTCCGAGCGTCCGTATACCAGCGTAGAGCGATCAACCATCGGCCTTGGCAACGATAAGTCTCAGCAATATTGTTACAGGCGGAGCCCTCCCACACTCGCAGCTTTCGCTTTTGGAGTAGAGAGCGAGCCAAATGCTCCGTTCGTCTCGCCCACTTGTAATTCCCAAGGTCCATTTGAAGAATCCCAGCGCTCAACAATGCCAATTCTCGCTCAGAACCTCTAGCTGCTATGGGGAGCAAAGGCAATGAACGTCTCATATAACGAAGGGCACGGACGAGATCCCCGCGAGTCCAGTGAAATGCTGCAATGTCCTGGAGTGCCATGCCCTTGGCCAGTCTGCCCTCCGGACGCCTTGCGCGTGCTACTGTTTTGTAAAGAAGAGGAAGCGCTTCAGGAATCCGGCCAAGTAGTCGCAATGCGGACCCGAGTTGTCCAGAGGCGATGGAGAGCTCTGGATCTAGGCGAGAACGAAGGGCGATCGCTCGCGCAGATCGGGCTGTAGATTCCATGGTTAGGAGGTCGCCAGCGTTTCGCGCGGCCAGAGAGCGATTGAGTTGAATGCTAAACATGAGCGATGGTGGCAAATCCTTGGCTTGGCCATAGTCTTGCAAGCCTGCTAGGGCTTCGTGGAGTCTACCAAGTCTGCGAAGGGCAATCGATACACCTAACGCTGCCGTGGCCCGAATCACACCGTCAGTGGGTGCGCATGCCAGGGTGCATCGGTATAAACGCACCACAGCGTTCAGGTCATTTCGCTCTTCAGCCTTTGCTGCTGCAAGGAGGGAGTACTTAATGGTCTCCTGGGGCATTGCAGCCGAGACATAATGAGTAACTGCACGTTCAAGGAATTCAGAATTGTCGGACTTCGACACGCACAACGAGGCAAGACGTTTATGGAGCTGCTGCAGATCCTGGACAGGCAATGTATGAAGAAGTTCTCTGCCCAGAAGTCCGGATGATACAGAAAAGGACAAGTTAGGATGTGATTCCCGGCGAAGGATTCCCGCAGAAGCCATTTTGTGGCACAACGTGAGAGCGTCTACCGCGCTGGACGCCGTTAAGGAACAGATATCGTCGATCGACATGTGGCTCTCCGAGGCCGCATACAGAAGGGCTATGTCCCTCTCGGCGGGAGAAAGCAATCGGATGAGCCCAGTCAAATATGAATGAAGGGAAGACGGTGTGTCGAAGTGGGTGATTTGTCGCGCTGATTCGAGTCGGCCGCCCCGAGTTGTAAAGAGTTGACTGTCAAGAGAGGTTGCCAAGAGATGGTTGAAGACACCGGGTATTCCCCCCGACGCGAGGTGTAGAGAAGCGATCGTGTGTGGATCACAATCCGTCACGTCAAGGGATTCGAGGGTGAGCGTGCGGACCTCGTCAGGGGTGAGAGGACAAAGCCAAACGTCCAGGTTAGGAGAGTGCGTGGGTGCAAGATGAGAGAAGTCGCGCAAGTCACCTGGGGAGGTCACAGATGAATCGAAAGCGATGAGGTAAATTATGCGAGTATCTGGGTCGACGGTGTGCTCCATTTGAGTAATAAGGGCAGAATATAGATCCGGACCAACGTTGTCATAGGCAAGCAATAAGGCGCGGGAGTGGCGAAGCGGGAGAGAGGTGTCATTGATAGAGGCATGAAGGGTGTTTAGATCTCGCGAGGATGGTGAGTTGAAGAACTGCACCCTGTAGCCGATGCGTTTCGCATAGAGGGCTGTGTCAAATAGGAAGCGAGTCTTCCCAATGCCTTTGTGGCCACGAACCAGGATTTGACTCGCTGTTGAAGCACCACGCATTTCCATTGTTTGTGTTAGCAGAAGGCGTACTCTTGCCTGGTCGTCATTTCGCCCGATGGTAGGACAAGAGGTGGCAGCTGAGGACCAGGTATCATAGGTATGAAGAGGGAAATGTCCGTGTGGAGAGACTGTATTGATAAGGCGAAGAATCTCTGCTGCGGAATGGGGGCGCCTTAGGGGGTCTTTCGAGATCATTTGATTGATAACTCCGTGGAGCTCGCTCATAGAACTGCTTGGAAGCGGCTGAGGAGGCGCGTAGATGCGATGGAGCAATGCATTCCTAACATCGGTAGCGTAGGATGGTGGAGAACCGGCCAAGCACTCATATAGCACAGCGCCGAGTGAGTAGAGATCGGATGCGACGGATGGGGCACTACCGAGAAGCACTTCGGGCGCCAAATAGTTAGGGCTACCCTGAACTTGTGGTGTAGGAAGTGCCCCGGCAAGCCGGGCATAGCTGAAATCGATGAGTTTCAGGGAGGAAGAATGTTGCGCAGCGGAGGGATCAGAAAGGACGAGGAGGTTCTGAGGCTTCAAATCCCCATGAACGAAGCCACGTGAGTGAAGGTGATGAAGAGCCCTGCAGGTTTGCGCAAGCAGTGAATAGAATTGATTTCTGGAAATGTTCCTTGAGGCGGAGACGAAATGTTGGCCTTCCACCCAATCCAGTACCAGAAAATCCTCTCCGCAGTCTAGAGTCTCACCAAATTCAATTAGCCTGATCAGGTTAGGATGGTTACTCCCGCCGAGAACCTCTATCTCACGCAGGGCGAAAATGGAGGTGTCACGAGAAAGGGTGGGGTCGGCGTTCTCAGATCGCTTGAAAACCTTGATGACGACATGATCTCCGGAAACAGAATGAGCCTTAAAAACCGATGCATGGGCTCCATCACTCAAGAGAGAATCTATCTCGTAGCGGAGCAGCGTGGGGTAAGCGTCCATAGAATACAAAACTTAGTGCTCTGATGGACGAGAGGTCAAGAACTGTTCAATATAGAAAAAGGGGACCCAAAGGGTCCCCTGATGTCAATCCTTATTCGAGCGGGTTTTTAGCAGGGTCCCTTGCAACCCCAAATCGCACCCTGTGTGCCGAACCCGTTCGAGCCCTTGCTGGTCACGACTGAAGCTCGCCCGTCACCAGGGTTAGTGCCTCCCCAGATGGCGCCGCGGTTATCCCCTCCGACTTGGCCGCTCCAGATGGCTCCGCGGTCGCTCCAGATCGCGCCGTCGGTGCCCCAGATCGCGCCGAAGAGGCCGAGGAAGTGATCGAACAGACCCGCGCTGCGGGAGTGCGAGACCGCCACGGCGGCGCCATGGGTCGGGGCCGCCATCGCCGACTGGCAGAGGGCCAGTGCCACCACCATGATCATTGCTGCTTTCGCCACGTTCTTCATGACATCCTCCCGGGACTTCAAGTTGACCACCCGTTAACTGCCCGCCTGCTTCACGCCGGGTCAGAAGAGCAACGGTGATGCCAACTTTGTAGACAGACTCTCGGTCGTCTGGATATCTCGCTGAAAAGTAAGAGAGTTGTGTTTCGGTCGTAGGGCCTTCGCCACGCTCTTGTCGTTCCAATGTGCCATCGGTCACCGAAGGTTATGGTGAGATGCTGCTTCAGTAAGTGTATGAAACATAGATACTTGTTTGATGTATCAGGTGCGATGGCGAGGGTATTCCGTATGAGACTATCTATAACAGGCTAAAGAGCAAATACTTATTGCGTGCAAGTCTCATCCACGACGTTCGAGTCTCACTGAGGCCTGGCCAAGGCTCGGTGAGATGCCCATCATCTTTAATATTGCGACTCTAGGCCGAGTGGGGGGGCCTGACGAGCCGGGGTCGCTTCTGGCCGATCTGGAACTGCTTCAGCTTTCGGAAGAAGGTCGCGCGGCTGATGCCGAGAATCTTCGCGGCCTCGTCGCGGTTGCCGTTGGCCTGGCTGAGGGCGCGCTGCACGTCTTCGCGGCTGAGGCGGGTGTCGGCGCCGCGGGTGCCGGGCAAGTTGACCTTGCCGAAGAACTCGGTGTCGCTCTGGGCGTCCTGGAGGCTCAGGGTGTCGTCGGCGGCGAACAGGGCGAGGCGGTAGACCTGGTTCTCGAGCTCGCGGACGTTGCCGGGCCAGTCGTAGCGGGTGAGCAGGGTCATCAGCTCGCGATCGACGCGCAGTTTGGGCGTCTTGTTCTCCTGAGCAATCTTGGCGAGGAAGTGGTCGAGCAGCAGGGGAATGTCCTCGCGGCGCTCGCGCAGGGGCGGGAGTTTCACGGTGATCACCTTGAGGCGGAAGTAGAGGTCCTCGCGGAACGCCTTCTGCTTGATCATGGCCTCGAGGTCGCGGCTGGTGGCGGAGATCACGCGCACGTCGACGTGACGCGGGGTCTCGGAGCCGACGGGGCGGAACTCGCCGTCCTGGAGGACGCGCAGGAGTTTGCTCTGCATCGGCATGCTCATGTCGCCGACTTCGTCGAGGAAGAGCGTGCCGCCGTCGGCCAGCTCGAACAGGCCGCGGCGCGAGGTGTCGGCGCCGGTGAAGGCGCCGCGGGCGTGGCCGAACAGCTCGCTCTCGAGCAGGGTATCGGGCAGGGCGGCGCAGTTCTCGGTGAAGAACTTGCGGTCGCGGCGCGGGCTGTTGTGGTGCAGGCCGCGGGCGACCAGCTCCTTGCCGGTGCCGCTCTCGCCGCGGATCATGACCGGCAGGCTGCTCGATGCGACGCGTGACAGCAGCGTGAAGACCTCGCGCATCTTCGGGCCGCGGCCGATGATGTTCTCGTAGCCGTAGCGCTCCTGCACGGCCTGCCGCAGATACTGGTTCTCCTGCCGCGCCTGCTCGTACAGGCGGGCGTTCTCGATGGCGATGGCGGCCTGGTTGGCGAACGCCTCCAGGAAGCGCAGGTCGTCGTCGGAGAAGATCACGCCCGGCTTGCGGGTGTCGACGTAGACGGTGCCGATGATGCGGTTCTTCAGTTTCAGCGGCACGCACAGGAGCGAGCGGATCTGGTAGATCGAGACGCTCCGGAACTCCTTGAAGCGCTCGTCGCTGGCGGCGTCGTGGGACAGGATGGCGCGCCCGTGGCTGGCCTCGTTCAGGATGCTGCGGCTGTACTCGGTGGCGTCCTTGATCGTCTGGTGCTCCATGTTGCGCGCCACCACCATCTCCATCTCGTCGCTCTCGCTGCGGTACAGGAAGATGAGGCCGCGCTCGGCGCCGACCAGGTCGATGGCCAGGTCCATCACTTTGTTCAGCAGCTCCTTGAGGTCGAGGATCGAGTTGATGATCTGGGTGATCTGATAGATGGTCGTGAGCATCTTGACCGGGTCGCCCTTGACGGCGGCGGCTTTTGTCTCGCCGGCGCCGGCGCCCGCGGTGACGCCGAGCTCGCTGGCATGCGTGATGACCGCCTGGCGCGTCGGTTCGTTCTCGTAGTCGCTGCGCATTGCCTGGTCCTCGATTTCTCCAGCAATCTGTCGGATGACGTCGCGCGCGGCATTATAAAAGCCGGTCGCTTCGTCGTCCAATTGTTTCGCCGCCTTGGTCTCGGCGAGCAGCGCGTTGAACCGCCAGAGAAACGCGCGGAAGCCGGTCTTTTCGGCGGCGGCGAGGCCGGCGCGCGCCTCGCGCTCGGCGTCGGCGATCTGGCCGGCGGCGAGGGCGCAGCGGCCCAGCGTCAGGTTGACCAGCAGGCGTCCGTGGAAGCGCAGCTGTTTCGCGTCGAGGCGGGTCAGGGCCCGGGTGGCCGCCAGCATCGCCTTGCGATCGCCGCGGCGGGCGGCGGCCAGGGCGGCGACGCACAGGGCGTAGCACTGGATCCTCTGGTGCCCGAGGTCGCGGCCGATGGCGAGCGCCTCGCGGGCGGAATCCTCGGCCGCCTGGAGCGCGCCTTCCTCGAGCAGGTCGTTCGCCAGGGCCGACAGCAGGAAGCCCTCCTGCACGCGGGCGCCGAGCCGGCGCGCGATCTCGAGGCCCTCGCGGTGCTTCTCCTTCGCCTCCCCCAACCGGCCGAGCTCGCGCCAGACGCTGCCGGCGTACTCGAGGGCCGGAGGCAGTCCGGCGCGATCCCCAATCTCCAGACGCGTCGTGCGCTCTTCCTCGAGCAGCTTCAGGGCGCGGTCGTGCAGGCCGCGCTGCAGGTAGAAGTTCCCCAGGTTGTCGAGGCAGTTCAGGAGGACGAGAAAGTGCACGTGCTCGCGCGACCAGGCCAGCGCCTCCTCCATCGCCTCGATGGCGCCGGTCAGGTCGCCGGCGTCGTAGCGCGCGTTCCCCAGGTTGGTCATGTAGCGATAGAGAATGTCGGTCTGACCGTGGCTGCGCGCCGTCGCCAGCGTCTCCTCGATGAGACGCAGGGCCTTGTCGGTTTCCCCGAGACCGAGGTAGTTCAGGGTGGCGTTGCTGGCGATGGTGAGCCGCGGGCGCAACAGCCCCAGCGAAGCGCTCAGCGCGTGCGCCTCGTCGAACAGATCGACCGCCTCGCGGTTCGAGCCCGAGCGCGCCAGGCTGGTCGCCAGGTGGTTGAGCGACCAGACCTCTTCCTTCTTGTTCCCGGTGGTGCGCACGAGCGCCAGAGCGCGCCGGGTGTGATCGAGGGCGCCACGCACGTCGCCCAGGAATCCGAGGCACCAGCCGATCTCGCGCAGCGCGATGCTCTCATGGACATCGTCCCCGGCCTTGCGAGCCTCGTCGTACAGGGTCCGGGCGGCGCTCAGGCCCCCCTCGGGATCCTCGAGGTCGTTCGAGCGGGTGTTGGACAGCGCGGCGAGCGCGGGAAAACGCCGGACAGTGTCCTCCGGCGCCAGGAGTTCCAGTGCCTGCGCCAGGAACTGCGCTTCGCGCTGCGAGTAGTACAGTCCCTTCGCCTTGCGTGCGGCGCGCAGGCAGTAGTCGGCGGCGGGACCGGCTTCGCCGGCGCTGGTGAAATGGTGCGCCAGCTCCTCGACCACTTCTTCGATGTGACCCGCGTGCAGCGTCTCGATCGCCCGGGCGGCGTCCCGGTGGAGCGACTTGCGGCGTTCGTCCGGCAGCCCGGCGTAGACGGCGTCGCGGATCCGGCCGTGGGCGAGGCTGACGACCGTGCTGCCGTCACCGGTCGTCTCGCGGACGAGCAGCCTGAGCCGCTCGAGCGCCTCGATCGCCTCGACCACCCGGTCGGCTTCGATCCCGGCGGCCCGGGTCAGAAGGTCGAGGGTCACCGGCCGGTTCAGGACCGCCAGGACCTCGGCGGCGGCGCGGGGTCCGGCCTCGAGGCCGGAGACCCGCTGCGTCATGGCGCTGGCCAGGCTGGGCGGGAGGCGGATCGCCTCGAGCGTCCGGCTCTCCGCGATCCAGCCGGCGCCGCGGCGCCGGAGCGTGCCGTCCTCGGCCAGCGCCTTCATCAGCTCTTCGAGGTAGAGCGGGTTCCCCTCGGTGCGATCGGCCAGGAGGCGCGCCAGCCCCTCCGGGCGATCCGCGAACGGCACCATCGAGGCGATCAGATCGGTCACCTGGCCGGCGTCGAGGGGGCGCAGCCGGATCGGCCGCAGGCGCGGGTCGTTGCCGTGCCGCTCCAGAAGCGCGCCGACCGGCGCCATGCGGGCCTCTTCGTCGCGCAGGCTGCCGACGACGAGCCAGGGGTTGCGCCCCGGCCGGAGCAGCAGGTGCTCCAGGAGATCGACGCCCGGCCCGTCGCTCCAGTGCAGGTCCTCGATGAACAGGACGCCGGGAGCCCCTCCGGCACAGAGACCGAGCGCCTCGGCGAGGCCGGTGATGAACTCCGCCTTGCCCATCGACTCGGACGCGCGCCGCGGCGCGGCGGAAGAAGGGGAGTCCTCGGCGCCCGCGGGGTCGGCCTCGGGCGGCAGGAGCTGATCGAGCACGGCGCGCGGGCCCGCGGCCAGATCCGGCGGCATCGGGAGCTGGCGCAGGACGTCGACGAACGGCTGGAACGGCACGCCGCCGTCCTCGAAGCAGCGGCCGGTGAGATTGCGGATGCCGGCGAGCTGGAGACGGTTCTTCAGCTCGCGCAGCAGGCGGCTTTTGCCGATGCCGCTCGGGCCGCTCAGGGTGACGAAGCGTGGCAGGCGCTCGTCCTTGCCGCCGGAGGTCACGTGCTCGGTCGCCAGGCCGACGAGCGTCTCCAGCTCGCCGTCCCGCCCGACGAAGCGGCCGGAGGTCACGAAGCTGGCGTGGGTCTCCGGGGTGTCCAGCCGCAGCGGGGCGGCGGCGCCGTCGTTCAAGAGGTCGAGCGCCTCCGCCGCGGTCTCGGGGCGGTCGTCGGGGTCGAGGGCCAGGAGCGCCATCACGAAGGCTTCGTAGCGCTCCGGGATCGAGGCGTCGCGGGCGCGCAGCGGCGGCACGGCGCCGCGCAGGATCGAGGTCACGACCTTGCCGATGTCGCCGCCCTCGTGCGGCAGCGCCTCGGTCAGGGCCTCGTACAGGACGACCCCGATGGAATAGAGATCGGAGCGTCCGTCGACGGCGGCGCCCTTCAGACGCTCCGGCGCGATGTAGTGGATGGTTCCGCTCAGGCCGGGCTCGGCCGAGTCGGTCTGGGGGCGCGCCAGACCGAAGTCGAGCAGCTTCACCTGGAACGGCGGGTGCACCATGATGTTGTGCGGCTTGATGTCGTTGTGCAGGAGATCCCGCGAATGGATGTAGTCGAGGGCCCTCAGGCACTGGACCGCCAGGCTGTCGAAGCGCTGCGTCAGCTCGGCGCGTGACAGGCGCGGCAGCTCGCTGCCGTCCACATACTCCATGGTCAGGAACGGCCGCTGCTCCTCCTCGTCGAAGCCGAAGTCGTACACCTCGGCCAGGTTGGGATGTCGCAGGCGGGTCATCGAGCGGAATTCGTTCTTGAACTGATCGATGTTGCCCGCGGTCGGTCCGCCCGGGCGCAGGAACTTCAGGGCGATCGGGCGGTTTCCCAGGCGGGTGTCGCGCACCAGGTAGACCGTCCCCATGCCTCCCTCGCCGAGCAGGCGGACGTTCGCGTAGCGCTGATTGATCAGTCGGTCAGAGCGCAGGGGCATCTGGCGGCTTCGTTGTCGATCTCTTCCTGGAGTTCGAGCCCCGCTTTCCCCGATGAGCGGGTCGGACCTCTCGGTACCGATTGCGGGAAAATACTACTAATTCATTGACAGAGCAAAGGTTTTCTTCGGAGAGGGGGCGTCAGAAAACCGGCGGGCTCAGTTGACGGGGACCGAGCGGCGCCCGGTGAATCGCTGGTAGCCGGAGCCGTCGGGCGCGTCTTTGCTGCGGTGGGTCTTGGCGTCGTACATGCGGGCGTCGGCGACGGCCATGAGAGCGTCGAAGGTCTTGCCGTCCTCGGGGAACGAAGCTGATCCCAGGCTCACCGACAGATGGGCCGGTTTTCCGCCGTGCACCACGAACTTGTGGGTCTCGATCGCCTCCTGGATGCGCGCCTGCAGCCGGCCCACCTCCTGCTTGCCGACGCCCGGAAGGGTGACGATGAACTCGTCGGCGGCGTAACGCACGCAGGTGTCGCAGCCGCGCAGCTGGCCGCGTATGACCCGCGCCAGCTCGCGCAGCATGCGATCGCCGACCGGGTGTCCGTGGTGCTCGTTCACCTCCTTGAAGTTGTCGACGTCCAGCTCGATGAGGCTGAGGGGGACCTGCTGGCGCGTGGCGCGGCTGATCTCCTCCTCGAAGCTGACGAAGAGATAACGCGCGTTGGGGAGGCGGGTGAGCGGGTCGATGAGCGCGCTGCCCTTGCTGGCGCCGTAGCGCAGCGCGTTGGTCACGGCGGTCGCCACGTGCTTGGCGACGAGCGAGATGACCCTCAGGTGGTCGTCCTCGTAGGGACGGTCGCGGCGATCGTAGAGCGCCAGCACGCCGAGAAGATCCTCGCCGTCGAGGAGCGGCGCGACGATGGCGCTCTCGAGCCTGTCCACGCCTTTCTCGCCCATCAATTCCTCGAGGTCGGAGCGGCCGCCCTCGCGCCGCACCGGCTCGCGGTGCGTGACGCCGTGCATCGGCATGCGGTGGACCGCGGCCCAGCCGCTCATCTTTTCGCCCAGCGGAATGGTATGACCGTCGAGCCGCTGCGACTGGACGCCGTGCACGAAGCGCGCCTCCAGGACCTTGCGCTCTCTGTCGTGCAGGTACAGGACCAGGCAGCGGTAGTGCAGCAGATGGGCGATCTTGCCGGCGATGAACACCATCGCCTCGTCGAGGTTCAGGCTGCGGGCGGTGCTCTGGGCGATCTCGTACAGGGCGTACAGCTCGTTCTGGGCCGAGTGGATGTGCTCCATGATCGACGTCCGCATCTGGTTGGCGTCCCGGCTGAGCGGCTCGGCTCCCTTCGGCAGGCGGCGCTTGTCCGGGGCGGTCGAGGTCTCGTGCGACTGGTTGATCTCGTCGGCCAGGACCTGCAGCCGGCTGATGTTGCGGACCAGGGCATCGACCACCTTCGGGTCGTAGGAGGTGCCGGCCTCGTCCTGCACGTAACGCAGCGCCTCTTCCGGGCTGAGCGGTTTGCGGTACGGCCGATCCGACGTCAGGGCGTCGTAGCAGTCGACCACGGACAGGATACGCGCCGTCATCGGGATCTCCTCGCCCTTGAGGCAGTCGGGATACCCCGTGCCGTCCCATTTCTCGTGGTGCGACCGCACCACTTCGGTGAGCGGGAACGGGAACCGGATGGTCTCCAGGATCTCCACGCCGATGCGCGGGTGGATGCGCATCTTCTCGGTCTCCTCGCGCGTCAGCGGCCCCGGCTTGCACAGGATGTGCTCGGGAACGGCGAGCTTGCCGATGTCGTGCAGGAGCGAGCCCGCCTTCAGCGCCTCCAGCTCGGGCGCCGAGATGCCGAGCGCCTTGCCGAGCTGCACGGCGTAGGTCTGGACCCGCCGGATGTGCCGCTGGGTGGTGCGGTCCTTGGCGTCGATCGCCAGGGCCAGCGCCTCGATCACCGACAGGTAGAGATCCGCCATCTGCTCGCCGTGCCGGCTCTCCTGGAGGAGTCTCTCCGCGTACAGCTTGAGCGAGAAGTAGAGGACATAGAGGAGCGGCACCGAGACCGCCAGGGCCAGGAGGCCGAACTGCTGCAGGCCGAAAGTGAGCGCCGCGCCGAGGAGCGCCCCCGCCAGGTAGGCCGGTCCCGTCCACAGGAAATTCGTGCGCCAGTTGTGGAGGAACGGGAGGCCGTCGGTCAGGCTGACGGCCCCGGCCACGAGACACGAGTTGGCGACGAAGAAGGCGGCGGCGGCCAGCACGACGGCGAGCCACTCGGTGCCCGGGTCGAGCGGGCCGGGGAGGCCGCCGGCGACCCGGAAGACCGCGCCGGCGGCGGCGGCCGAGACGGAGAGCTCCGCGACGTTGAAGACGATGCGATGCAGCGGAGGACGGGGGGCGCGTCGCAGGAACGAGGCGGTCAGACCGGCGATTGCCGCCGACAGGACCGCCGCGGGCGTCCCGAGCAGGATCAGCGCCGCGAAGATGAAGGTGAAGGCGATGGAGACGTTGCCCAGGACCGGCAGAGGGATCCTGAACGGTGACGACAGGACCACGGCGCCGACGGCGACGAGCAGCGGGATCGTCCCGGGGCGGACGCCGAGCAGCCAGGAACCCGCCAGCGCCAGCAGACCCGCGGCGTAGACGAGCGCCAGATACGTTCGCACGGCTCTCTTCATGCTCGGCGCGAGTCCGGCCCGCGCCTGCGGCCGAAGCGCGGGCGGGCCGCGTCGGCGCGATCAGTCGGGCACAGGCCAGAACATTGGGCCGCCCGTGGAAGGCGTCCATTTCAATTTCGAGATCGACCTGCGGGCCGGCGCCCCGGCGCCCGGTGATGGCGGATGCTATACTCGAAAATCGCGCCAGGCGGCTGTTCCAGGAGCCCTCCAAGGCACGCCGGGCGTCGTCTTCAGGGGAGAATCAGGTTGGCCCCACGCCCCGACGGACCGCGACGAAACGACCCCCCGGCGCCGGGTGCGACCCGCAAGTCCCGACGCTTCGCGCTCGCTCTCGCCGCGGGTCTCCTCATCGTGATCGCCGCCGCGGTGCTCTCGGTCTCGATCGTCCGCGTCGCCGAGGGGGAGCGCGTCTTCCGCCGCACCCTCGGCGGCTCTCCGGTGCGCCTCGGCTCCGGAACCCACGTGGCCGTGCCGCTCCTGCAGCCGCTCGACCGGTTTCCCGAAGGTCCGATGCGTGCCGCGTCGTCGGTGCGGGTGCGCTCGACGGAAGGGGTGGAGCTCGAGATCCCGTTCGTGGTCGAGGCCCGGATCGACGATAGCGCCCTCGCCAGCCTGCTGCAGTCGATGTCGCGCTCCGGCTCGCCCCGGACGCTGATGCTGACGGTCGCGTCGGAGGTGCTCACAGGATGGGGCGGCCGCACACCGATCCAGTCGCTCGCCCTCCTCGAGGGAAGAGCGGACCTCGAGAGCGAGCTGGGGCGCCGTCTGGCGCCGCAGGGGTTCACATCAATCGTCCTGCGCCTCGACCGGCCGCGTGGCGCGCAGGAATCGATGGCCGCCATCACCCTGCGCGCCCTGCGCGAGCGGATGTCGACCACCAACGTCAAGATCGCCATCCTCGGTCTCGACGCGGCCGACTGGGAGATCATCGATCCGCTGATCGCGAAGGGGCAGCTGCCGAACCTGGCCCGGCTGAAGGCGCGCGGCGCCTACGGGAACATCAAGACGATGGTGCCCGCCCTGTCGCCGCTTCTTTGGACCAGCGTCGCCACCGGCAAGACTCCCGACGAGCACGGCATCGTCGACTTCCTCGAGAAGGACGCCAGGACCGGTCAGCCGGTGCCGGTGCCGAGCCTCCGCCGGAAGGTGAAGGCGCTGTGGAACATCTTCACCGACGCCGAGCGCTCCTCCGCCTTCATCGCCTGGTGGGCCACGTGGCCGGCGGAGCCGGTCGACGGCTGGATGGTTTCCGACCGGGTCGCCTACAGCCTGTTCGGGTTCGTGTCCGACCGGCCGGACCGCGCCGGCGCGACCTATCCCGAGGACTACTTCCGCGACATCCGATCGAAGCTCGTGAGCGACGGCGCGGTCACGCTCGAGGAGATCCGCCAGTTCGCCGACGTCTCACCCGCCGAGTTCGCCGCTCTGCGCCAGCGGGTCCGGGACAACCCGAAGGAGGCATACGGCGATCCGGTCGGCCATCTGGGCAAGATCCTGGCGAGCGCCCGCTCGTATCAGGCGATCGCTCTGGACATCCTGGCGCGCGGCCAACCTGATCTGTTCTCGGTCTACTACCAGGGGATCGACGAAGTCTGCCACCGTTTCGCGCACTACATGCCGCCGAAGATGGACATGGCGACCGACGCGGAATACGCCAAGTACCACGACACCGTGTTCGCCTATTACCGCTATCAGGACCGCCTGCTGGGGGAACTCCTGACGAAGCTCTCGCCTGACACGATCGTCCTGGTCCTGTCGGATCATGGCTTCCAGAACGGCAGCAGCCGGCCGACGAAGGATCCTCCCTATATCGAGGGAAAGCCGGGCCTCTGGCACCGGCGCTACGGCATCCTGATCGCGGCCGGCCCCTCGATCAAGCCGGGGCGGCTCGACACCACGAGCCTGCTGGACATCGCGCCGACCGTCCTGTACCTCGCCGGTCTGCCGGTGGCGGCCGACATGCCGGGGCGCGTCGTCAAGGAGGCCATCGACGGCGCCTTTCTGGCACGCTATCCCGTCCATACTCTGCCCTCGTACGAGGTGGTGGGCCGTCCGCTGGAGGACCTCCGGCCCGCACTGGTCGCGAGCGTCGTGGACGAGGAGGTCATCGCGCGCCTCAAGTCGCTGGGATACGTGGAGAGCGGAGCGGGGTCCGCTCCCGACGGGGCCGCGGCGGCGGTCGCCGCGGGCGGAGAAAACCCGGCCGGCGACGGGGCGGGAGAGGGCCAGGCGCTGGTGACCGCCCATCTCAACGAGGCCGATCTCTTCCTCAAGAAGAAGGACTACGCCCGCGCCCGGGCGGCGGCCGCCGAGGCGCTCAGGCTCAGTCCCGATTCCGTGTCCGGCCTCCTGCTCGAGATGGAGATCGAGCAGGGCGAGGGCCGCTACGACCGCGCCATCGAGATCGGGAAGGGGATCGTCGCCCGGCATCCGGACGACGAGCGCTCGGTCTATCTCGAGCTGGGGAGGATCTACAAGAGCGGCGGACGGGCGCGGCAGGGGGTCGCCTATTTCCAGCCGCTCGCGCGCCAGCGCCAGGACGTCCCGGAAATCCGGGCGGCGCTCGGCTCGCTGCTGCTCAAGGACGGCCAGGAGGCCCCCGCGGAGAGGGAGCTCCTCGAGGCGCTTCGTCTCAATCCCGCCCTCTCCGACCCGCTCACCGATCTGCACCTGATCTACCGGGACTCGCCGCGGGTCCTGACGCTCGAGCCGATCGTCCGCAAGGGACTCGAGATCAACGACAAGTCGGTGGTGCACCTGAACTGGCTGGGACTGATCGAACAGTGGAAGAAGAACCTGCCGCAGGCCGAGGCCGCCTTCCGGAAGGCGATGGATCTCGACCCGGATTACGCTCCCACGATGGCCAACCTGGGAGCCCTGTACGGACGCAGCGGCCGCCTGCAGGAGGCGGTGGACATCCTCAGCAGGGCGGTCGTCAAGGACCCCGACAACATCGAGTCCTGGGTCAACCTGGGAGCGGCGCAGGGCCGGCTGGGACGATCGCGCGAGGCGATCGAGGCGCTGGAGACGGCGCGTGGCAAGGGGGTCAGGACGACGACGCTGTTCAACGCCCTTGCGCTGGCCTACCTGCAGGACCACCAACGCGACAAGGCAGTGCAGTACCTGAAGGAATCGCTGGCGATCGATCCGAACCAAAAAGACGCCAACGATCTGCTGAAAGCGGTGAGCCGTCCTTCGTGAGCAGGAGTCCCGGCTCGCGCAGCAGGTCGGCGATGCGGTCCCAGGTGGCGGGGTCCTTCTCACGCATCAGAGCCTTCAGCGCCGCGTAGTGCTCGCCCTGCCGGTCGAGAGCCTCGCGGAACTCGTCGGGCCGCAGGCCGGGGTAGCGGCCGGCGCGCGCCTCGGCGACGTTGTACCCCCAGGCGGCGGCCTCGTTGTAATGCCTCTCGATCTCGGCCCCCGCTCCGCTGGCCAGCGGAAGGAGCGTGCCGCCGGCCAGATGACGCGCGTGGAAGTACTCGTGGTCGAGCAGAAGGTAGCGGAACGCCAGGCTGTGTCCCGTCAGGATCGCCTCCGCGTCGTAGACGATGTCGTTGCGCGCCCCCGGACCGGCGTACGGGGCGCTGGCGCGATCGGCCGGGTCCCCCGCTCCCGGGCGGACAAGGGCCATGTACAGACGCCGATTGACGCCCGGATCCAGCGGGCGCACGCCGGAGACATAGAGGCGGTAATCCGGATGGAACCGGGCGAGGGCGCGCATCAGGCCCGGAGGATCGAGGGTCGCTTCACCGGTCGGCTCCGCTGAGAGCACGTGCCTCGCCGCGCAGGCGGCCACCCCGGCCGCGAAGAGAACCGCTCCCAAGAGTCGCGACCGCGTCCGGTACTGTCGTCGTGGCATGAGGCCTTTCCATGTACTTCGAGAGTCCGGCCTGTTCAACGTCAAAGAACAGACGCGGCGCCCTTCCCATGGACAAAGTGGCCATGTGGTATATTCGCGGCGAAATGAAACGCGTATCCAGAGAGGGCGGTACGTATACGACGAATGAGCAGGTCGCGCGGCGGGTCTATCGCGCTCTCAAGACTCCCAGCGACAACGATCGCACCACCGATCCGATCGTCGCCTTCCACTTCAAGGGGAAGAACGACTACATCCTGATGCGCTGCAACAAGACGCCCGAGGTCAGCATCAAGGGCAAGGATCAGACGGCCGGCGAGGTGAAATTCTTCGCCTACAGCGATTTCAAGGATTACGATGAGAGGTCCGTCCTGTTCAGGCTGAAGGAGGACGTGACGCTCATCGAGCTCTACAGCAAAGGCGCCATCAAGAAGCTCACCTGGGAATCATGGGACAAGTTCGGCCGCTGGCTCGATGCGCTCGATCCGGACGGCGTTCAGATCTCGCTCAAGCTCCCCTGCCTGGTCTACGAGAGCGTCAAACACCAGAAGCCTTCGATGCAGAACTACATCGTCGAGGCGATCAAGGCCACCCTGAAGGGCAGAGGCAGCAAGGAAGAGGAGTGAGCCGGGTCGTCGCGGTCCCGGCGCTCGCCGGCCTTCTCCTGGCGTTCCTGCTGGGGGCCGCTCCACCCGTCCCGAGCCCCGCGCCGCGCGAGGCGGAGCCCGCGCCCGGACCGGCCGCCTTCCTGCCGCTCGAGGACATCCGTCCCGGCATGCAGGGCACGGCCCGGACCGTGTTCGAAGGGGATCGTCTCGAGGAGTTCAACGTCGAGATCCTGGGTGTCCTGAAGAACGCCATCGGTCCGCAGCAGGATCTGATCATCGCCCGGCTGCACGGCGAGAAGGTCGAGTACACGGGTGTCGTATCGGGAATGAGCGGCAGCCCGGTCTATGTCGACGGCAAGCTGGTCGGCGCGCTCTCGTATCGCCTCGGTCAGTTCGCGAAGGAAGCGATCGCCGGCATCACGCCGATCGCCGACATGGTCAAGCTTGCCGGCGCGCCCCGCCGGTCCACGGCGTCGTCCCGCGCCCCGGACCTCCTCGGACGCTTCGTGTCGGCGCAGGCGGGCGCCGACAGCTCGATCCAGGGGCCGGGGGCCGGTCCGGCGGCGCCCGAGGGGCCCGTGATGGCGGCGGGCGGAGGTCCGCCCGGCGGCCTGCAGCCGATCGGGATTCCGCTGGTCTGCTCGGGCTGCGACGCCGGCGTGCTGCGCTACTACGCCCCGATCTTCGAATCGTTCGGCCTGGAGCCGACGGCCGGCGGCGGCGTGGTGCAGGGAGCCGCCCGCGCGCCGCTCGCTCCCGGAACGGCGATCGGGGCGGCCCTCGCGACCGGGGATCTCAGCGTGGTCGGCATCGGAACGCTCACCCACATCGATCACAACAGGGTGTTCGCCTTCGGGCATCCCCTGCTGGGCACGGGCGCGATGGAGATGCCGATGACGCAGGCGCAGGTCCTCCTCACCTTCCCGTCCAGCGCCGCCTCGTTCAAGATCGCCAACGCCACGCCGCCCGTCGGCAGCATCTTCCAGGACGGCCTCACCGCCATCGTGGGCGAGGTCGGACGGACCGCGCCGACGATCCCGGTGTCGGTGCGCGTCACCTCGGGAGCCGGCCGGCGCGATTTCCACTACGATATCCTGCGCAACCGCGCCTGGTCGTCGGTGCTTCTGGCGATCACGACCGCCAACAGCCTCGTCCGGACGACCGACTACGAGGCCGCCGCCACCCTGGCGCTGCGCTGTCGCATTGCCATCGAGGGGTACCCGACCGTCACGTACGAGGACCTGTACTCCGCCACCAGCCCCGCGCAGCCGGTGCATCTGGCGCTGGCGAACGACGCGGGCGGGCTGTTCAACCTTCTCCTCAACAATCGCTTCGAGGAGCCGCGGGTGACGAGCGCCGAGCTGGACGTCCAGATGCTGCAGGGCTCGCAGGTGGCGACCATCACCTCGCTGCGCGCCTCACGCACCGAGGTCCGTCCAGGGGGAAACCTCACCGTGACGGCGGCCCTCGCCCTGTTCCGCGGCCGCGAGTGGGAGGAAACCTGGGACGTCGCGCTTCCGGAGGACACGCCCGTGGGCGACACCGAGATCATCGTCGGCAGCGGCCCGGCCATCGACGGGCTCGATCGGCGCATCCTGGAGCGCCAGATCGCCCAGGCGGATCGCCTCGGCGACCTGCTGCGTCTCGCAGGCCGCGAGCGCAAGAGCCGGACGCTCTATCTGAGGATGTCGCGCCGGGCGCCGACGGCCATCGTGCGCAGCGAGGTGCTTCCCGACCTGCCCTTGTCGATCTTCAGCGTGTTCAACAACCCGCGGCTGAGCGCCGACACGACCCTGATGAGCGAGGCGCCGTACCTCGAGATCCCGAAGGACCTCGACGTCGTCGTCATCGGCGGGCGCCGCATCTCCGTCAGGGTGAAATGAAGAGCGTCCTCGGAATCCTCGCTGTCGCACTCGGGTGTGTTTTCGTCGTCTCGGTCACGAACTTGCCCGCCGTCACCTCCCAGACCTGGCGCCAGAGGGAGAGGGACGATTTCCTGAAGGGGGAGCTGAAGGGCGTCTCGCTGATGGCGGACGGGACCCTGCGGCTGTCCCCTCGACTCGATCCCCTGTACGAGGCCAAGCAGCCGTATCTCTGGGCGGTCGCCCAGGCCCCGGACGGGACGATCTACGCCTCGGGAGGCAACGAGGGGACCGTCTATCGCATCGACCGGCGTGGAGCGGTGGTCTTCTTCCGGGCCGAAGAGCCCGAGGTCCACGCCCTGGCGATCGATCGGTCCGGCAACGTGCTCGCCGGCGCCTCGCCGGGGGGACGGATCTACAAGGTCGCCCCCGACGGCAAGACGATCTGGACCTACGACAGCGGCGAAAAATACGTCTGGGCGCTGGTCTTCGATCGCGAAGGCGCGCTCTACGCCGGGACCGGCGTGGAGGGACGCATCCTCAAGGTCGACTCCGCCGGACACGGCCGGGTCTTCTTCGACAGCGCCGAGACGCACATCCGCTCCCTCCTGTTCGACGCGAAGGGCGATTTGATCGCCGGGTCCGACGGCCACGGTCTCGTGTTCCGCGTCTCCGCCAAGGGGGACGGGTTCGTCCTGTACGACGCGCCGATGAACGAGGTGGTCGCTCTGGCGCTCGGCAAGGATGGGACCCTCTATGCCGCGGTCGCCGGTGAGACCGGCGGGCGTGGCGGGGCCCGGCCGGCGTCCCCGTCCCCACC
>JACXTT010001387.1_pt1 | contig 40224 bp, 41 predicted proteins | sample 9270951 | NCBI WGS metagenome assembly JACXTT01 (sample SAMN15532306, study PRJNA645909) | rock metagenome | isolation source: weathered quartz diorite | place: Puerto Rico | collected 2017-06-21
TGGTGTTCGTGTGTCATGTCGCCGACGGACTCATTACACACGAGCGCCGAATCTACGACTTCACCGGCATGCTCGTGCAGATTGGCGTACTGAAGGCAAAACCCGCGTGATTCTGTCGGGCGGACCTGAGGGTCCGCCCCTACATCCCTACTCGCCTCACCCGCCCTACCCGCCCTACCCGCCCCGCGCGGGCGTGTAGCGCACGATCAGCGCGGTGACGTCGTCGTTCTGCGGCGCATCCCGCGCGAACTCGTGAACCGAACGAAGCAGCGATTGCAGGACGGCATCGCTCGGCTCCAGCCAGTTGGGCGAGATCACCTCCTGAATGCGGGAATCGCCGTACTCCTCTCCTGTCGGATTCAGCGCTTCCGACACACCGTCGCTGTACACCGCCACCAGATCGCCGGCGCTCAACCGCACCTCATCCTGCTCGTAGGTCGCGTGCGGAAACAGGCCGACGATCATTCCTCCGGTCTCCAGTTTCCGGACGCCTGATCCGCTGAACAGCATCGGCGGATTCTGTCCTGCGTTGCAGTACGTCAGCCGGCCGTCGGGACTCAGAATCGCAAAGAAGATCGTCGCAAAGCGGTTCTCGATCCCGCGTGCGAGCAGCGCGCGGTTGACCCGCGTCATCATCGCGGCGGGTTCGACCGGCGCGAATGACTGGGTCCAGAAGATGCCTTGCAGCATCGCCGTCAGCAGCGCGGCCGGCGGCCCCTTCCCCGACACGTCGCCCAGCGCAAATCCGAAGCTGCCGTCCGGAAGATCGATGTACTCGAAGAAATCGCCGCCGATGGCGCGGCACGCGATTGAAGTGCCGCTCGCATCGTAGAAGGTGCCGCGCGTGCGCGACTTCGGCAGCAACGCCTGCTGGATCTGCGAGGCCATGCGGAGCTCTTCTTCGATGCGCCCCTTTTCGATTGCCTGGCGATACAGCCGCGCATTCTCGATGGCCACCGCCGCTTCCGCCGCCAGTGTTTCGAGCGCGGTTCTGGTCGCCTGCGACAGCAGCGTCCCCTTCTCGCGGCTGTCGAGATACAGCACACCGATGGGCTTCGATTCGACCGCCGCGCCGGGCCGGTCGACATACCGCACGAGCAACAGCGGTACGCAGAGCACCTGCCGGATGCCGTGCGCGATGGTCGCGAAATGCGCGTCGGCGAGCTCGCCTTCGCGGAGATCGCGAACGACCATCTCATGCCCGGTCGCAAACACCTGCTCGGGAATCTTCCGGCTCGTGTCGAACCGCGTACCCGAAAGCGATACGCGTCCGTGCATGCGCGCCAGCTTCATTTCGAGCTCGCCGCGCTCGCTGGCGAGCATGACGAACCCGCGCTCCGCGCCCGTCACTTCAATCGCCGCGTCCATCACCAGCGTGAGCACTTCATCCAGCACGCGGCTGCTCCCCAACCCGCGCAGCGCGTCGAGCAGCGTCGCGATTTGCCGGAACCCGCCGACGATGGCGGAAGCGCCGCTTCGGGAGCCGGTGTCGGTCGACGTGTCGTAGATCAGGAATACGAGCTGGGCTCCGGCCGTCCGGCCGACCTGAATCTTGTCCCCGTGAACAAGCCGCCGCTCGGTCACCGGGGCGCCGTTGACATATGTGCCGCACCGCGACCCCCGGTCGCGAATCAGGTAATTGCCATCGCTGCGAAGGATTTCGGCGTGATCGCGGGACACATCGGTGCCCGTCAACTGGAGGTCGTTGGCCGAACGGCGCCCGATCGTGAAGGCCACCTTGTCCAGAACGACGACTCGCCGGCCCTGGGCGTCACTCACTTCGAGGCGTGCGTCGGCAGGAGCGGCCACTGATGCGCGGATTATAACGAACGGCTATAATCCGCCTGCTTTAATCGACTCAGTTCGTTCACGCTCAACCCATCAGGAGTAAGGACATGACGATTCAGGAGCGCGCCGTTGGCTCAATCACCATTCTCGATCTCAGTGGAAAGCTCGTGCTCGGCGACGGCGACACGCTGCTGAAGGACAAGATCCATAGCCTGGTGTTCCAGGGCCGCAAGCAGATCATCCTCAATATGGGCGGCGTCAATTACATGGACAGCTCCGGTCTCGGAGCGCTCGTCGCGTCCTCTGTGACGGCCAAAAACAACAGCGGGCAGATCAAGCTGGTGAGCCTGACCAAACGTCTCCAGGACCTCCTGGCGATCGCAAAGCTGCTAACGGTCTTCGAGTGCTACGACAGCGAGGCAGAGGCCATCAACAGCTTCGCCGCGCAGACAACCGCCTGAACAGCCTTATTCCACTTTCGCGATCTTCGCCCCGAGCGCTTTGAGTCGATCGACCAGATGGCTGTAGCCCCGTTCGACCGTTTCGAGCGGGGCGACGCGCGTCTGCCCGTCGGCAGCAAGGCCTGCCGCAATCAGCGACATCCCTGAGCGCAGGTCGCGCGTGTCGAGCATGCGGCCGCCGCGCAGCTGCGTGGGACCGGTGACGATGATGCGGTGCGCGTCGGCGAGAAACATATCGGCGCCCATGCCGCTCATCTGCTCCAGCGCGAACAACCGAAGCTCGTACATCCAGTCATGCACCAGCGTGCGTCCCTCTGCCTGCGTCGCCAGCACGGTCACGAGGCTGATCAGATCGCTCGGAAACGAAGGCCAGAGCCCTGTCGTGATACGACGGACCGCTTTCGGTGTGGACGGTTTCACCTCGAACGTGCCGTCGCGCATCCCGCACTGCACGTTCATTCGCTTCAACACCGATGCGACGACCTCGATGTCTTCTTCTTTGGCGCCGTCGATCGCAATCTCACCACCGGTGATCGCCGCGATCACGGCCCAGCTGCCGGCCTCGATGTAGTCGCCGCCGAGTCGATGCTGCGCCCCGTGCAGGCGCGCCATCCCGTCAATCCTCAAGCTCGAGCTTCCGATCCCGCTCACGAGGGCGCCCATCTTCGACAGGAATTCACAGAGCTCGACGACGTGCGGTTCGGTGGCGGCATGGCGGATTTCGGTCGGCCCTGCCGCGCTCGCTGCAGCAAGCAATGCGGTCTCGGTGCCCGTGACTGACGCCTCGTCGAGATACATCGACGCGTTCTTCAGGCCGTCGGGTGCCTCGAGGAAGTGGTCGTCGCCGGAAACGATGCGCGCACCCATCGCCTGGAGTGCTGCGAGATGCGTCGAGATGGTGCGACGCGCGGGAAAGTCGCCGCCGGGCGGCGCGATGCGGGCGCGGCCTGTTCGCGCCAGCAGTGGCCCGAGCAGGAGCACCGAACCGCGGAGCCGTCCGACCAGCGACCGGTCCGGCGCATGGGTCTTCACCTGTTTCGCGCGAATCCGCAGCGTCGTCGTGCCGATGCCTTCGACCTCCACCCCGAGGTCGAGCAGCAGACGCGCCATGACCTCGACGTCGCCGATCCGCGGCACGTTGGTCAGCACGCACTCGTCGTCGGTCAGCAGGCACGCGGCGAGAAGCGGCAGAGCCGCATTCTTGTTTCCTTCGACCGAGACGCGGCCGCCAAGCCTATGGCCGCCTTCAATCAGCAGCGTTGACATTCGTCCATCTGGTTGGTGGTTGATGGTTCGTGGTTCGTAGTTAGTCGTGGCTGGTGGACCCGAACGGATGTTGTCGACGACGTCGACAAACCACCAACTACCAACCACCAACTACCAACCGCTCTTGGCGTCACGACGCGAGAAAGGCGACGTCGTCATCGTCCGGCGAAAAGCCGACGAAGACCGGTTCGGGGCGCAGAGAGATATCGAATCGCTCGCGGACGGCCAGCTTGATGCGATGCGCGAGCCGCAGCACGTCGCGCGCGGTGGCGCCGCCGCGATTGACGATGGCCAGCGGGTGTTTCGTCGACAGTCCGACGGCTCCGTCCATGTGGCCGCGCGCGAAACCGCTCTGCTCAATGAGCCACGCTGCGGGAATTTTCACCGTGTCATTGTCCATCAGATAGTGCGGCGCAGGAGCAATCCTCTCGAACGTGGTGCGATCCACAACGGGATTCATGAAGAACGAACCAACGCTGCGCGTGTCGGAGTCCGCCGCGTCGAGCACCATCCCCTTCCTGCGACGAATGTGCAGCACGGCATCGCGCACCTGTTGCACCGTCGCGCACTGGACATTCTGTTGCGACAGGTCGTTGACTACATCTGGATAGGTCACAGACGGCGGCGCGCCTGGTTTCAAGCGAAAAGCGACCTCAGAGATCATGAAGCGGCCGGCGTCCTCCCGTTTGAATCGGCTCATGCGATACGCAAAGCCGCAGTCACCGCGCGACAATCGTACTGCCGCTTGCTTCACGCGATCGAATGCCGCCACCCACTCGATGACCGTCGCAACCTCCTGACCGTACGCGCCGACATTTTGAATCGGCGTACCGCCGACGGTTCCCGGAATACCCGAGAGGCACTCGATGCCAGCCAGGCCCTGCTTCACGCTGGACTCGACGAGGGAGTCCCACGATTCGCCCGCGCCGGCTGTGACGATCACGTCTGCGCCGTCTCTCGCCGTTTTCACACCGCCGATCGCGATCTGCAGCACGAGGCCGTTGAAACCTTCGTCGGCGACGATGAGGTTGCTGCCGCCGCCAAGCACAAATAGCGGCTCGCCGTCCGATTGCGATGCGGTAGAGAGATCTTCAAGGTGCGTCGCGCGGGCGAACCAGCGCGCAGGCCCTCCGATCCCCAGCGTCGTCAACGGCGCAAGCGCGACTTGCTCCTGCAGACGCTCAACGTACACCGAATGCCTCTTCCTGTTCTTTCAACGCCGCGATCGCCTCGAGACGCGTACACCACGCGAACTCAATCCAGTCGCCCGGCGCAAGCTGACCCGCGAGCGGGAGGTCGGCGGTGATGACCGTCGCGATCTGCGGGTAGCCGCCGGTGGTTTGCCGATCGGCCATCAGCAGGATCGGCTCGCCGGATGGAGGAATCTGAATGCCCCCGGTGAAGGCGGCGTCGGAAATCATCGCGCCCGACGATGGAGGGCGGGTCCCAGACGATGGAGGGCGGGTCCTTTCGGAACCGCCAATAAGTCGATAGCCCATTCGATCGGACTGGGATGAAACGCTGAAGCGCGTGCGCGCGAGCCAGTCGAAGGCGGACTCCTCGAAGTGGTAGTCCTGAGGACCGCGCATGGCGCGCAAACGAGCGCCTCCAACGACCTGTAGCGCGGACCTTGAAGGTCCGCGCCGCAGGTGACTGGACGAGGGTTTGCGCCACAGGTGATTGGAATGACTTCGTTGGTCATCGGAGGAACCCAGGGCCAGGCGATCACCAGCTCTGAGCGCACGACCATCGATTCCGCCAAGCCCACTGACGACATGTGTCGAGCGGCTTCCGAGTACCGGTGGCACGTCGATGCCGCCGTCGATCGCGATATACGCCCGCGTACCCGATCGACGCGCACCGAACCGCAAGACGCCGCCGCTCTCCACACGCTGCGCCGTATCAACCGCTACAGGTTTCGCGTCGACGGCGACCTCGAGATCCGCACCGGTTACTGCGATCACCGCCGGCACGTCGAATCGCAACTCCGGACCGAGCAGCGTCGCTTCCAGGACTGCGGCGTCAGGAGCGTTTCCCACCAGCGCGTTTGCAAGTCGACATGCCTGGGGATCCATTGGGCCGGAAACGGGAACGCCGCGATCCTGAAAACCCCATCGGCCCTCGTCCTGAATGGTGGTAAAGAGGCCTGGCTTCAGGATAGTGATCGAACGGGATTCGGGACTCGGGATTCGGGATTCGTTGGTTCGATGTCCGCCAAACGGATCCCGAATCCCGGATCCCGGATCCCGGCTGGGCACAAACCGTACGCGATCACCTGCGCGAAACAGCGACGCGGGTTCGCGAGTGGGATCGAACACCTGCAGCGGCGTCCGGCCGATGAGCTGCCACCCGCCGGGCGACGGTCGAGGGTAAACCCCCGTTTGCCGTCCGGCAATGCCAACACTGCCTGCAGGAATGCGCGTTCTCGGCGTCGCCTTCCGCGGTGCGGCAATTGAGTCGTCCACGATTCCCATGTACGCAAAGCCGGGAATAAAGCCCAGCATGAAGACGCGGTACTCGGGCGCGCAGTGGCGATCGATTACCGTCCTCGCCGGCAGTTTTGCAAACGCTGCCACCTCGTCGAGATCCGGTCCGTTGTCGCCGCCGTACGCCACCGGCACTTCAACGAGCGAGCCGCTCGATGAAAGCCGTGGCGAAGCGGCTGCCTGGCGCATCGTGTCACGCAGGGAATCGATATCGGACGTCAAGGGATCGAAGTGAACGGCAACCGACCGGTAGGTCGGGATGACATCGCGCACGCCAGCCAGCCGCTGATCTCTGACAGCCGTCGCAATGGCAATCGCCCGTGCGTTTACAGCCGCATCGATGACCGGTTCGAGCTCGAGCAGAATCGCTGAATCCCCCGCGTCGCGAATCCCGAATCCCGCGTCCCGAAGCCCGGCCGAGCTCACGCCAAGGCCTTCAGCAATTTCCGATGAATCCCTCCAAAGCCGCCGTTGGACATCAACACGACAATGTCCCCACGTCGATGTTCGCTCACGACGGTGCTGACGATGTCGTCTACCGCCGCAATGTAGCGGGCGCGTTGGTTGCGGGCGCGCAGATCTTCCACGAGTTGCTCGGCCGACAGCCGTTCCGAATCGGGCAGTGACGACCTGAACACGCCGGCGACGATCACTTCGTCGGCTGCGCCGAAGGCGCGTGCGAAGTCGTCCTGAAAGACACGACGGCACGACGAAGCCGAGCGCGGCTCGAACACCGCCCAGATCCGGTTATTCGGATAACCGCTGCGCAGCGCCGACAGCGTTTCATGCACGGCGGTCGGATGATGCGCAAAGTCGTCCATCACCGTTACGCCATCTGCAGTGCCGACAACCTCGAGCCGGCGCTTGATGCCCTTGAACGTCCTCAATCCGTCGGCAAGATCGCCGGCCGGGATCCCGCGATAGCTCCCGACCGCAATTGCGGCGACGGCATTTCGTACGTTGTGCACGCCGAGCAGCGGTGACGCGAAGCTGCCGAACGGTTCACCGCGCCGGCGTACCTTGAAGCGCGTCAGCCCGTCAGCCGCTTCGATGTCTGTCGCCTGCCACGTCACATCCTGGGTTGTGCCGAACGTTTCGAGAGGACTGACCACGTGTTTTGCCAGTCCCGCCGCGTGAGAACTATCGGCGCCCACGAGCAGCAGTCCGTTCCGGGGAACGAGGTTGACGAGCCGTCTGAAGGCAAGCAACACGGCGTCAAGATCGGCGTAGATGTCGGCGTGGTCGAACTCGACGTTGTTGATGATCGCGATGTCGGGCAGGTACTTCAGGAATTTTGCGGTCTTGTCGAAAAACGCGCTGTCGTACTCGTCTCCTTCGATGACGAAGTCACGACCGCTGCCCACACGGTAACTCGAACCGTCGTCGCCGAAATTGAGTGCGATGCCGCCGACAAGCACCGTCGGATCCAGTCGGCCGCTCGTCAGCAGCCACCCCGTCAGCGACGTCGTCGTCGTCTTCCCATGCGTGCCAGCGACGACAATGGACCGTGCGCCCCACAGAAAATGATCGCGAATCGCTTCAGGCAGCGAACAGTAGCGGACCTTGCGCTCGAGAACGCTTTCGAGCTCCGCGTTCCCGCGCGAAATCGCGTTGCCGACGACGACCAGGTCGACGTCGCTGCCAATGTGATCGGCCGAGTAGCCGGTCATGATCGGGATTCCTTCGGACGTAAGGAAATCGCTCATCGGCGGGTAGACATTTTGATCCGAGCCGCGCACGTCGTACCCGCGCCGCTTCAGCAACGCCGCCAGTGTCGCCATCGCGGTGCCACACATACCAATAAGGTGAATCACCCGAGCTCCGTTACTCAACGGGCGACTCCTCGACGACGACGGCGGGACGCGGGGCGGTGACGATGCGGACGCGGACGCCGAGGGGAAGCGTCCAGCAGGGTCCGGTGGTATGGCCGGAGGGAAAGCCTGTGATGATGGGGCCTTCGCATTCGGTCGTAAGGCCGCGAATCACATCGAGCGCGCTGGCTTGCCCGTTCGCTTCGTCGCATGCCCGCATCTCGCCGAACACCAGCGCTCTCGCCCGGTCGAGAATGCCAGCGAGCCGAATTTGCGTCAGCATTCGATCGAGCCGATACGGACGCTCATTCACGTCTTCCAGGAACAGCACGCATCCAGGCGGCGGATTGAATGCGTACGGCGTGCCCAGTGATGCGGCGAGTTGCGTAATGGTGCCGCCGAACAGCGGACCAACCGCTTCCCCACCGCGGACTACGGCCAATCCGTCGGGGCTGAGCATGCGCCCCTCCCCGTCCCGCATGAACGCGAGCATCGAGTCGGCGTCGAACCCCTCTTTCCCTTTGGCGAGTCGACCCTCAATCATCGGCCCGTGGAGCGCAGTGATGCCGCACCGAGATGTCAGCCAAGAGAGGAGCGACGTGTTGTCGCTGTAGCCAATGAACAGTTTCGGTGTGCGACGAAACAGCTCGTCATCCAGCAGCGGCAGCAGTTGAACGCTGCCATATCCACCGCGAACGGCAATGATCGCCGCAATCGATGGGTCCGCCCACGCACGGGAGAACGCCGCAGCACGCAGCGTGGCCGTTCCTGAAAGGTACGACCCGGCGCGGGCGAACACATCATCGTCATAGGTCGGTTCGAATCCCAGCCGCCGAAGCTCCTCGACGCCGCGCTCGAACTCCTCGCGGGAAAAGGGACTGGCGGGCGACACGATGGCGATGCGGGCTCCCGGCCTGACCGCCGGTGGTTTCAACACGGCGAACTTTTAGAGAAAACGAGCCATCTCGTCGGCGATGCTGCGGTGAGTATCGTTGCCCAGCACCGCTCGCAGTGTGGCACCGCGACCCGGCGCCACTGGCGCCGCAAGGAATCGCTCCTTCGCGCGGCGATTGCGCGACAGTGCGTCTTCGGCTCGTTTGTAAGGAATGCGACCGTCCTCGACCGCATGCACCAGGGCTTCGAGGACCGCCGCCTGCACCTCCGCATCCTGGGACCGCTCCGATGAAAGGTGCCGGCACACGAGGACTCCATCGCACCCGGCGGCAATCGCCTGCACCGCTGCTTCCGGAACCGTGTAGGTATCCGCGAGAGCCTTCATCTCGAGATCGTCACTCAGAATCACACCTTGAAATCCGAGCTCGTCGCGCAACATGCCTTGAACGATCGCGGAGGACAACGTCGCCGGTTTCCGCTCGTCGATCGCGGGCACCAGGATGTGCGCGGTCATCATGAACGCCACATCAGTGCGAATCGCCTCTCGAAATGGCACACACTCGACTCGCCGAATGCGATCCGGGGGGTGCTCGACGACTGGCAACGCGAGATGCGAGTCCACGGACGTGTCTCCATGTCCGGGAAAGTGCTTGCCGCATGCGGCAACACGGTTTTCCTGAAGTCCACGGATTACGGCTGCACCGAGGCGGGCGACCGTCTCCGCATCTTCGCCGAGCGCGCGATCGCCGATGACGGGATTCTGCGGGTTGGTGTGGATGTCCAGCACGGGAGCGTAATCCAGCGTCACGCCGACCGCCTTCAGCTCCACCGCGAGCGCGGCAGCAAATCGATAGGCGAGCTGGTCGTCGCCGCTGCGGCCAAGCGTGGCCATCGGCGGCCACTCGGTGAATGGCGCATGCAGGCGAGCGACGCGTCCGCCTTCCTGATCCACCGCGACCCAGAGCGGCAGCTCGGAGGACAGCGACTGCAGATCGTGATTGAGCTCAGCGACCTGCTCTGGCGCTTCGATGTTTCGCTTGAACAGCGTCACTCCGCCCAGCTGAAACTCGTGTGCCAGCGATCGCATCTCCGGCGTGATTGTCGTGCCCGGAAGACTGCCAATCAGCAGTTGACCAATCTGGCGTCGCAGAAGTGAGGCCACGGAATCATTTAACCACGAAGTTCACGGAGTACACGACGTAAGGATCTGGTCTTCGTGACCTTCGTGACCTTCGTGACCTTCGTGGTTTACATTTGCTTCGTGCGAATCGAGACCTCGGCGCCAACCCGCATCGATCTTGCGGGTGGCACGATCGACATCTGGCCTCTCTATCTGTTTCACCCCGGCGCGCAAACGCTCAATGCCGCAATCAGCCTGCGCGCGCGCGCGCGTGTTGAATCGCGATCCGACGACGGGATCGTCATTCGCTCGGAAGACACGGGCGTCACGGTCGAAGCGTCGGATTGGCGCGAGTTGCGCGATCGACGCGAGCTGCGGCTGCTGTCACTGCTCGTCCACTTCTTCGAAACCCGCGGCATCACGCTGACGACATCGTCCGAGTCGCCGGCAGGCGCAGGCATCGCGGGTTCCTCCGCGCTCAATGTGGCGGTGTGCGGCGCGCTTGCGGAGTGGAACAGCCGGAACTACGAGCCGGAGGCGCTGCTGCAGATCGCGATGAACGTCGAAGCGCAGGTGATTGCGGTTCCGACCGGTTTGCAGGACTACCGGCCGGCGCTCTACGGCGGCGTCGCGGCGCTCGAGCTCGGCGTTGATGGCATTCACCGCATTCCACTCGACGTCGACTTCCGAGAACTCGAAAGGCGAATCGTCCTCTGCTACACGGGCGAGCCGCGCAATTCGGGAACGAACAACTGGGAAATCACGAAGAAGCATATCGACGGCGATCGACACGTGTTCGACTACTTCGAGCGGATCCGTGACACCGCCGGTGCCATGCGCGAGCGGCTCACGCGCGGCGATTGGGACGGCGTTGGTGCGGCCATTGCCGAGGAGTGGGAGAACCGCAAGCGGCTCGCGCCCGGCGTAACAACTGCGGCGATCGAAGGTCTCATCGCCCGCGCGATGGGCGCTGGTGCGACCGCGGCAAAGGTCTGCGGCGCGGGCGGCGGTGGATGTCTTTTCTGCTACGGCCCGCCGTCCACACGCCCGGCAATCGCGGAGGCGCTTGCCGCGGGCGGAGCGCGCCTGCTCGACTACACCATCCAGCATGACGGGCTCACGCGTGGATAACCTCCCGCTCGCACAGGTCTTCTCGGAAATCGCCGACCTGCTGGAAATCAAAGGGGAGAACCTGTTCAAGATTCGGGCGTATCGCTCGGCGGCGGACACGATTCGCGCGTGGGCGGATCCGGTCACGCGAATGGACGACAAGCAACTGCTCGAACTGCCTGGGATCGGCAAGGATCTGGCGAAGAAGATCCGGGAACTCGCCGAGACCGGGAGCTGCCGCTTTCATCAGGACCTGCTCCTGGAGTTCCCGCCGACCATCCTCGACCTGTTGCGGCTGCAGGGCGTTGGTCCCAAAACAGTCGCACTGCTCTACTCGACCCTCAACATACGCAGCGTCGATGAACTGGTCGACGCAGCGAAGGCTGGACGCCTGCGCGCGCTCAAGGGGATGGGGCCGAAAAAGGAAGCGCTCATTCTCAAGGCGGTCGAGGAGCGCGAGAAGGATCGTGGGAGGCACCTTCTGTCCGACACGACAGCAATCGCGGCGGAGCTGGTTTCCTATCTTCGTGAACGCGCGCCGGCCGCGGAATTCGAGCCTGTTGGCAGCCTGCGTCGGGGCTGTGAGACCTGCGGCGATATCGACATCCTCGCATCCGGTGGCGACGCATTGTCGATGGATCACCTCGTTGCGTTTCCGCGCGTCGAACGCGTGCTCGCGCGGGGCGAGACGAAAACGAGCGTGCGCATCGCGGGCGGTTATCAGGCGGACCTCCGCCTCGTTGCCGCCGACAGCCGCGGTGCCGCCATGCAGTACTTCACAGGCTCGAAGGCCCACAACGTGGCGCTGCGGGACCGCGCCATTCAGCATGGCTTCAAGCTGAACGAGTACGGGCTGTTTCGGATTGCCGACGACGCCCGCGTTGCGGGTGAAACCGAGGAGAGCATCTACGATGCGCTCGAGATGACGTGGGTGCCGGCGGAACTTCGCGAGAATCGCGGCGAGATCGAAGCGGCGGTCGCGCGGCAGTTGCCCCGGCTCGTTACGGCCACCGATCTTCGAGGCGACCTTCACATGCACACCACGGTGACGGATGGCCGCGACGATCTCCACACGATGGCCGCGGCGGCACAGCGGCTCGGCTACAGCTACGTTGCGATCACCGATCACAGCAAGGCGCTGGCGATGTCCAACGGCCTCGACGAGCATCGCGCGCTCGAGCATGCGTCGCGCATCCGGGCGCTCAATGGGACACTCGAGGGGCTGACGCTGCTGGCGGGCATCGAATGCGATGTACTCGCCGACGGGACCCTCGATCTTGCCGACGATTGCCTGGCGCAGCTCGACGTCGTGATCGCCTCCGTCCACGCCCACTACACACAGGGCGAAACGCAGACGACCGAACGGATTCTCAAGGCGCTCGACTGTCGGTGGGTTGACATCCTGGGTCATCCGATGAGTCGTCGACTCTTGCAGCGGGAACCGCTCAAGGTTGACTTCGATCAGGTTGTCTCGGCCGCAATTGCGCACGGCGTCGCGCTCGAAATCAATTGCCAGCCGGACCGCCTCGATTTGAGCGACACCTTTGCGCGTACCGCACATGAACGAGGCGCGATGATTGCGATTTCAACCGATGCGCATTCGACAATGGCCCTTGGCAACATACGCTGGGGCATCCAGGTAGCGCGCCGCGCGTGGCTGACGCCAGAGGCCGTGCTGAACACGCGCCCGGTGGATGAGATGCGGGGATTGTTGCGGAGAAATAGGAGGGCCGGACCGTAGGGGCCGACCTTAAGGTCGGCCCCTACATGGCGGGTGAATGCCGGACAAACCGCTTGGCTTCGTCGCGCTGAAGTCGATTAGGCAGGGACCTGCAGATACGCAGGCGACGCTCGCCGAGATCCGTCAGATCTATTTCAAGACGACCAAGCGCACGATTCAGCACGATATCGTCCATGCGATCGAGCTGCTGAAAAGTCTGCCCAACGAAGAGGAACGCGATAAGGCCGCGGTATACATGGAGGGGCTCGCGCAGATGGGGGCCGAATGGGCTCGCGCCGAGAAGAAGAAGAGACGGAAATGAACGAGCAGCCCCGCCGCTTTCTCGAGCGTGTCTGGCGCTCCGTGCGCCAGTCGCCCTCCGCAACCTCCGGCCGCGACGCCGATCACCTGATCGAACTGTGCGATTCGCTCCTCTCCGAACGAGGCGAAGTGTCGAGCGCGCGCATCGGCTCAGACGCGGTTGAAGCATACGAGCAACTCACCGAGCTCGGACGCGAGGTTTTTTTCAGCAAGCTCGTCTCCGACTACGGCGCGGACGCGGACGCCGTCACCCGTGCCATCGAGGCCTACCGCGGGGATCGGTCGGACGCGCATCTCGCGGCGCTGCAGACCGCGACGGAATCGCGCAGGCAGGAGTTATTCCGGCGCCTCAACACCGCTCCCGGCGGCACCCGCCTGCTGGTGCGGATGCGCGCGGATGTGCTGCGCACGCTCGCGGAGCACCCGGAACGATTGGCCGTCGACGCGGACCTCAAACACCTGTTCCGTTCGTGGTTCAATCGCGGCTTCCTCGTCCTGCAGCGAATCGATTGGAGCACGTCGGCACTGGTTCTCGAGCGCCTCATTCAGTACGAGGCGGTTCATCAAATCCAGGGCTGGGACGATCTGCGGCGCCGTCTCGAAAAGGACAGGCGATGCTACGCCTTCTTCCATCCGGCACTTCCCGACGAGCCGTTGATTTTCATCGAGGCGGCGCTGACGGCCGGCATCCTCGGCTACGTACGGCCCCTGCTCGATCCGCAGTCGACGATCGACGATCCTGCCGAAGCGCGCTGCGCCATCTTCTACTCGATCACCAACTGCCAGGCCGGGCTCCGCGGTGTCTCGTTCGGCAACTTCCTTATCAAACAGGTCGTCGAGGACCTGAGCCGCGAGTTCCGCAAGATCCGGAAGTTCGCGACGCTCTCGCCCGTGCCGGGATTCCGCTCGTGGCTGATGGTTCACCGCGAGCTGATGTCTCCGACGTTGGCGGCACTGTCGCTGGATAGCCCGGCCGCACTCACCGCTGTTTCCGATACCGTGAGGGATGAAATCATGCAGCTCTGCGCGTTCTACTTGCTTCGCGCCAAGCGCGGGCACGCGCCGCTGGATCCGGTCGCGCGCTTCCACCTCGCCAATGGCGCGCGTCTGGCGCGGTTGAACTGGGGCGGCGACGTCTCCTCCGCCGGCATCGCCTCATCGCTCGGCATCACGGCGAACTACGTGTATCGAATGGCCGACGTCGAAGAGAACCATGAGGCGTACGCGAAGGACTTCAAGGTGATGGCGTCGTTCACGCTCGAACGTCTCGCCCGGGATGTGAAGACCGTCTAAGCGCGACCCGCGAATTCGCGGGTTTCCGTGTGTACCTTCACCCGCTCGCCTTCCTTGATGAACAGCGGCACGCGAATCTCCAGTCCCGTCTCGAGCTTCGCCAGCTTCGTCACACCGCCGCTCGCCGTGTCTCCTCGCACGCCCGGCTCCGTATAGGCGACGGTCAATTCGACGTGCGGCGGCAACTCCAGGCCAATCGGCCTGCCGTTGAACCGCTGGATGTCGACGTTCACATTGTCGGCGAGCAGCTTCGCCGCATCCCCGACAACCTCCGGGTTGAGCGTGATCGTCTCGAACGTCTCCTGGTTCATGAAATTGAAGCCCGAGCTGTCGGCGTAGAGGAATGAGGCCGTCTCGCTGGTCAGATCCGGTTCCTTGAACTTGTCTCCTGCTTTGAACGTCTTGTCGAACACCGCGCGCGTCAACAGGTTGCGCATTTTGATGCGCACCAGCGTCTGGCCGCCACGGGCCGTCGGCTTCGACACCTCCACGTCGATGCAATGGTACGGCGCACCTTCATGCTCGAAAAACATCTTGCGTTTGATGCCAATCGCCTCAATCTGAGTAGCCATAGCGCACTGGGCAGTGTATAAGAACAACGCCAAGGAGCCTACGCGTGACAGATCACTTCATCGTCAGCCGCCGCAAGTTGCTGCAGTCCACCGGAGCGTTGTTGGCGACCGCTGCGTTTCGTCCGCAGTTCGCGGGTGAAGTCGCCGAAGCGGCGGAGGTGAGCGACGTCATGACGACGCTCAGCACGTTCATGGCGAGCGCCGCGACGCGAATGCTGCCGGAGCCGGTCGTCGAGAAAACGAAGTTCATGATTCTCGACACGCTCGCTGCCATGATTTCCGGCTCCGAGCTGCCGCCCGGGAAATTCGCGATCCAGTTCGTGCGCGGCTACAGCGGCAACCCGACCTGTACTGTCGCCGGTTCGTCAGTGCGCTGCGGCCCCATCGAGGCGGCGCTGGCCAATGGCATCCTCGCGCATTCGGACGAGACCGACGATACCCATCCGCCGTCTCAATCCCATCCCGGCTGCGCCGCGATTCCCTCCGCGCTCGCCGTCGGCGAACGCTTCGGCATCGACGGCACCCGGTTCCTACGCTCCGTCGCACTTGGCTACGACGTCGGGACGCGCATCACCGCGACGCTTGGCAAGCTGCAGTACATGTTCGAGACGCATCGCAGCACGCACGGCATCGCCGGCACGTGGGTCGCCTCGGCCGCGGCCGGATGCGCCGCCGGGCTCAACGCGCAGCAGATGCGGTGGCTCCTGTCGTACACGGGACAGCAGGCCTCGGGTCTCGCCTCGTGGCAGCGCGATATCGACCATATCGAGAAGGCATTCGATTTCGGCGGCATGCCGTCGCGCAACGGTGTCACGGCCGCGCTGCTCGTCCAGGCGGGCGGCACCGGGGTCGACGACGTCCTCTCAGGGACCGACAACTTCTTTCAGGCGTTCGTGCCGAAGAACAACCCGACGATGGTCGTCGAGGAACTGGGCCGGCGATTCGAGGTGATGCGCACCGACATCAAGAAGTGGTCGGTCGGCGCGCCGATTCAAGCGCCGCTCGACGCCCTCGACACGCTCATCAAGCGAGAGCGATTCGACGCCTCGCAGGTGAAGCAGGTCGTGGTTCGCGTCGCGACCGACGAGGCCGCGATCGTCAACAACCGCGAAATCTCGGACATCAACCTGCAGCATCTGGTCGCCGTCATGCTGCTGGACAAGACCGTGTCGTTCATGGCGGCGCACGATGTCGCGCGGATGAAGGATCCAGCCGTGCTCCGCGAGCGTGCGAAGGTTCAACTGGTGCCGGACGACGAGCTCGAGAAGCTGATGCCACAGCGCACCGCGATCGTCGAAGTGACGTTGACCGATGGCCGCACCGTTCGCGAGCGTGTTGGAACGGTGCGCGGCACGGCTGCCAATCCGATGACGAGGGATGAAGTGATTGCGAAGGCGCGCGACCTGATCGTCCCGGTGCTCGGCGCTTCGACGTTCCAGAAGCTGTCAGAGACGGTGTTCGCGCTCGAGAGCGTGAAGAATGTAAATGAGCTGCGATCCCTCATTTCTCGCTAGCGTTGGGCGGGTCTGAAGACCCGCCCCTACACTACCTATTTCCTACTTCTCGATCACGACTCGTTTACGTGCGCTCACGCGGAGCACATCTGGCACGTTGCGGTTGGTCGAGAGACTCCGCAGATCCTTGTCGCTCAGGCGCGCGAGGAAATTCATCGACATCGCCACCGGCGTCTTCGGATTTCGGGCCAGCGCGTGGACCACGGCGTAGTTCTTCGTCCATGCGCGCGAGAAGCCGATGATCCTGAGGATCTCGTCCGAGACGTTCGCCATCTTGGCGATGCTCTCCACTTCGGTTTCAGTCAGCTTTGGACTGCTGAGCACCGCGACCGCGACGATCTTGTTCGGATCGCGAATGAGCACCGCGCGTTCTTCACGTGACCCCTTCATCGCAAGCGTCATGCGCTGCGCGACGTTGAGGGAGGCGATCTTCTGGACCGTCGATTCGCGCACCTGGCCGTCCGATGGCTCCTCGCCGGCCGCCATGATCGCGTCGAGGGCGTCGCCGGCGACGCTGGATTCGACCAGTGGCGCATCGGCGGCCTGCGCCGCCACGGGAGCCGGCTGAATGCCACGCCCCGCAAAGAAGTCGCGCATCTCCGTCGACACGTCGGAGCGTGCGAGGAACGCTTCGAGCGGCGCGCGCGGAATCGCCGAGACCGTCGCTTCGGTGGCGGCGGCGATCTCCGGGTCGTGGTCGTCGACGAGCAGCATCAGCAACGCAAGCTGCTCGTGCGCGCGAGGCGCCCAGCCGCCCACGGCCGCCTGAAGGCGGATATCGCGCGCGACTTCACCTCGCCGGAAGAAATCCAGCATTGGAGTGCGAAGACCCGGATCTGGCACGTCTAGTGGTGTTTCCTTCCCAATCGTCGCTGGCCGCGCCGTTGTCGCGGCCAGCAGATCGCGGCCGAAGGGCTGTCGTTGGCAGCAGTGCATCAGTTGATACACGCCACTAGAAAGGTTTCGGCTTATTTCAGCGACAGGAACAGGATGACCACCACGACGACGGCGATGGTGGCCGCAATCATCATGGCGCGCGTCACCAGTCGCTTTGCCGGCGATTGGCCGTCCGTCGGCGCCGAGGGACCGGCGCCCGTGATCGATTCGTGCGGGAACTGTGAGAGAAACTCGCGGACCGTCTCCTCGGGATCCGCGCCGATTTCAGCGGCATACGAACGGACGAACGCACGGGAAAAGAGTCCGCCCGGCAGTCGCGCGATATCGTTACGTTCGAGCGCTTCAAGCGCGCTCATGGACAGCTTCGTGGTCTGTGCAATCTGACGAAGCGAGAGGCCCCGTTGCTCGCGAACGTGGCGCATGCGCGAGCCGAAGTCGCTCGCGGCCGAGTCAGCGGGTGGCATGTCGAGCGGCCATGTTAGGAGACGTCCGACGGCATGTCAAACATGCCGAGCGATTTCTGGTGGATCTTTGACTCCTTCGCAATCTCAGCCTAGGCTAGGCACCGAATAGCAAACAGGAGGAGGACCCGCCCATGCCGAAACAGCTTTCTCGCCGAACCTTTATCGCGGCCCTCGTTGCCGCCGCCCCCTCCGCCGCCCTGGCCCAGACCGTCGGCGCTCCGGCCGCGCCCGCGACACCGCCTCCGCCGCCCGCGCCGATGACCGGCCCACAGGTCGCGCTTCCTCCCACGGACCTGAAGGCGCCCTACCCGGAGGCTGGCAAGGTCAACCGGCTTGATCCCCGACTCGACGCCCTGATCGACGCCGACGCCAAGGTGGAAAAGATCTGCGACGGCTTCCTGCATGCCGAAGGGCCGGTTTGGGTTGGCGGCAACAACGGCTACCTGCTGGTCTCCGACACCCAGGTCAACCACATCGTCAAATGGTCGCCTACAGAGGGCCGTTCGGTGTGGCTGGAGCCTTCGGGCTATGACGTCGGCGGAGTCGCCTGGAACCCCGCCATTCGCGAGCCCGGTACCAACGGCCTGATCCTGGGACGCGGCGGTCTCATCGTCGCCGGGTCGGGCGGACGCGCCATCTACCGCATCGACCTCGCCACCAAGAAGAAGACCGTGCTGGTCGACCACTACATGGGAAAGCGGTTGAACACGCCCAACGACTGCGTGCTCGGCCCCGATGGCGCAATCTACTTCACCGATCCTCCCTACGGCCTTGTCAACCGCAACGCTGGCCCCGACCGTGACCTCGATTACATGGGGATATTCCGCCTTGCACCCGACAACAGCCTGCGCCTGCTCGACACCATGACTGCGCCGAACGGGATCGGCGTTTCTCCGGACGGGACAAAGCTCTATTCCTCCGACGCCCCCACAGGCTGGGTGATGTGGGACCTCGACAAGCAGGGGAACGCGTCAAACCGCCGCCAGTTCGTGGCCCGCGGTGTCGTGATGGGCGGCGACAGCCTGAAAATCGACGCAGCCGGCAACATGTGGGCGGCAACCCGCGAAGGGGTCACGGTGTTCACGCCGGGAGGCGAGCGGATCGGCTTTATCAGTACCGACCAGGGCGTATCCAATTGCGAGATTGGCGCAGACGGCTACCTCTATCTCGCCTCGTCGACCAGAGTGCTGAGGGTCAAGACCAAGGCTAAAAAGCTGCTGTTCAAAGTGGCTCGCTAGCTCCTATCCCGTCAAACATGCTGATGCCAGCCACACCGGCAGCGCCGGCGCGCATCACATCGGCGATCCTGGCTGAAGTCATTCCTCCGATCGCGAGCACGGGGAGGCGCGTGGCGCCTGCGACCGCCGTCAGCTCGCGGAGGCCTGCGGCAGGGCGATCTGGCTTGGAATCGCTCGCGAAGACGGTACCGAATATCAGGTAATCGACGGCAGCATCCTCGGCTGCCGCCACGGCATCCGAGACCGAATGGACCGAGCGGCCGATCAGAAACCCGCGAGGGGCGGACGCGCGAATCCTCGACGCCGGAAACGAATCACTTCGCAGATGGATGCCGTGCGCGCCGGCCGCAAGGGCCACGTCGAATCGATCGTTCACCAGCACGCGAGCGCTGGTGCCACCAACCGCGTCGACGCAGGCGGTTGCCAGACGGGTCAGTGGACCGCCGTCCAGATCGCGCTCACGAACCTGAATGAGGTGTACGCCCTCCACCGCCGCGGCGCGCACGCGACGTACGAGCGCGTCTTCCCACGACGCGCCGAACCGCCGGCGATCGGTGACGAAGCACAAGACGGGTGTCAAAGTGGAAAACTGGAAAAGTGGAAAAGTAGAAAAGTAAGTGGAAGGTGCAACCAGCCGTCTCTACTTTTCCACTTGTTCATGGCCGCGAAGCGTGAGCGGAGCAGCCTCGGAGTGACGGGCGAGAAGAATGGAGATCAGCTCGGTCAGTCCGGACCCGAGATTGAGCACGCCCAGCCCCGATACGGCGCCGCGCACGAAGTTGTTCCGGATGATCGTATGAATGAGCGGCACCGCTTCGGCAAAGTAGTTTCGATCCCAGAACGAGGACCATGGGATGACGAGCAGCGCGATTCCGAACTCGAAGAAGAACGCGACGATGAGCAGCCGTTTCACGAGCGGTGGCTCTCCGCCTGCTGGGCGCGTGACAGGTACATGATGCGTGTGCGCACGTCACGGTACCCATCGGCTTCAGCGTCGAGTTCCATCAGAATGGCCAGCGCCCGTGCCGATTCGCCCTGGGCTTCGAGCGCACCGGCAAGCTCGTAGAGCAAATCGTGACCCTCCTCCGGCGACGGCGCCGGCGCTTCGGCGGCGCGCTCCAGCCATTCGACGCCCTCGTTCAGATCACCGCGGTCGATCAGGAACCGGCCAAGGCGAGCCGCCGCCTTGAACCGCATTATCGGCACACGAGCAGCCGCCTCCAGCGCCGCGATCGCCTCTCGATCGAGGCCCTGTTCGATAAACCTCGCGCCTTCTTCGTACTGCGTCAGGGCTGCCGAGGCCTGCTGGTCGCGCGCCGATTGCGCACGCATCTGCGCGAAGACGTCCTCAATGTCGGTCCCAGGCTCTGAGGCGGAACGCATCGCTTCCGGTGTGTCCCCACCCCCGATCGAAGACGCCGACGCGAGTCCCGAGAGCGCCGTGCTCAGATCGATCTCCGCCGACGGTGCCGGCAACGACTCATCCTCATCACGTACGACAGGACGATGATCGGGAACATCGGACGGCTGTTCCGCCTCCGTCACCGGGGCACCAGCGTCGAGCGCTTCAACCGACGGGGCGGCTGCCGGCGAGATGTCCTTCGGCGAGCGAACGCGCGCGAGCGCCGCCTCCGGATCAGCCTCCCCTGAGAGCATCAGCGCGCGGCGGAGCCGCTCTGCATGCGCCTCGTCGGCGGGCTCGGCGCGGACGAGATCCTCGGCAACGATTCGCGCATCCTCGCCGCGTGAGGCCTCGAGGTAGGCATCGATCAATTGCGCTTGCGTCTGGCGCAGCCGATCGCCGAAACCCGCTTCCACCGAGATCCCCACGAGCTTTGCGAGCGCGGGGATGTAGGGCGTGCGCTCGACAAACGCCTGCAGCGCCTGGCCGGCGCGTGCGGCGTCCCCCTGCAGCAACGCTGCGTCGGTCATGGCATCCACGCATGCAAACGCCGATTCCACGCGCGACTCTTCGATCAGCGAGTCGGCGATGCGCGCGATTTCGGGCTCGCGGTCGGGCGCCAGTGCCAGCACCCGCGCCATGGCGACGCGTGCGTCCTCTTCCTTGCCTTCCGCGAACTCCACTGTGGCGAGGGCAAGCAGCAACTCCGGATCGTCTCCAGCCGTGTCGAAGCTCAGGTACGCACGGGCCCGATTCGGCTGTCCGATTGCCAGGAACTCGCGCGCCAGCCTGACCTTCAGCTCGGCGTCGAACGGATCGATCTCCGCCGCGTCAGCGAGCAACTGCAGCGCCTCATTGCGCTTCTTCTGCTTTTCGAGCAGCTGCGCCGCTTCCTTCAACAGCTCAACGGCCCGGAACGCATCGCCAAGCTGCTGCGCCGCCTGCACCGCGGCGACTCTCGATTCAACGTCCGCTTCCGGCAGCGACCCAAGGCGGAGGATGCACTCGGCGGCCGCGCGGTCCTCGCCGCGGCCCTCCCGCTGCCTGGCGACCTGTTTCAGGAACTGTTTGGCATCGACGAATTTCCCCTGGCGCTCGCCAATCTCCGCCAGCTGCATCAGGATGTGCTCGTTCTCGGGATCGAGCTTCAGCGCCTTCTTGTAGAGCGCCGCGGACTTCTGGAAGAACCCTTCGGCGAACTGGTGATCCGCGACGCGGATGTATTGCTCGATCGCCTTCTCGCTATTGCGGGCCCGCAGGTACAAATCGCCGAGCGCGTTGATCGTCGTCCAGTCCTGCGGCTGGTCGTCGATCAGGCGGACGTACTCCGCGATCGCCGCATCGAGCTTTCCCTGCTTGATCAGCTTATCGGCCTGCTTTAGCGTCGCTTCTCGGTCAATGGGCACTGAGACACTAAGGGTGGTAACGCTCTATTCCTCAACGATCGTATCAAACAGAGAGGGAGGCCTGAAGGAACGGCGGTGCAGCGAAGAGTATCCGTACTGCGCGACCGCCGCGAGATGTTCCGCCGTGGCGTAGCCTTTGTGCCGATCGTACCCATACCGCGGATCGGTGGAATGATGCGCGACCATCTCGCGGTCACGCGTCACCTTCGCGAGGATGGAGGCTGCCGCGATCGACGTGCAGCGGCGATCGCCATGCAGTACGCCGCGCTGCGCCATCATCAGTTCCGGCACACGGAACGCATCGACCAGCACCAGATCCGGCAGCGGCGCCAGCGTCATGATCGCCCGACGCATCGCTTCGAGCGACGCGCGATGAATGTTCATCGCGTCGATTTCCGTAGGATCCGCGGACGCAACCGACCAGGCCACCGCCTTTCGCGTGATGACGCCGAACAGGCGCTCGCGCTCGAGCGCGGTCACCGTTTTTGAGTCGTGGATGCCGGGGATGTACCGGTCCGGATCGAGCACGACGGCCGCGGCGACGACCGGACCGGCGAGACACCCGCGGCCCACTTCGTCCACGCCCGCGACGCGATGGAACCCGAAACGCCGGAAGGCGTTTTCGAGGGTTCGCATCGCGCGCGTTTTGACCATGGGATCCGGCAGGCGGCTTTACGTCTTCTTGGTAACGCTTTCTTTCATGCGCGCGGCCTTCCCCTTGAGATTGCGCAGGAAGTACAGCTTTGCGCGCCGCACACGCGCCGACCGCACGACGTCTACCTTGGCGATCGTCGGCGAGTGCAGCGGGAAGATGCGCTCGACCCCCTGACCGAACGAAACCTTCCGCACCGTGAAGCTGGCGCGCGCGCCGCCGCGGTGCATCCCGATCACGATCCCTTCGAAGATCTGAATTCGTTCCTTGTCGCCCTCGCGGACCTTGACGTGCACGCGGACGGTATCGCCAGACTTCATTCGCGGTCGATCCGTCAGTTGTGACTTTTCGACCAGCTCTATCGCGCTCATTGCTTCCTCTCCTTCATAATCTCGTCGAGCAGCTCGCGATCTTCATCGTCGAGCGCTGCGTGCTCGATCAAATCCGGCCGCCGCTCCAGCGTCCGTTCGAGCGCCGTCCTCTTGCGCCATCGCCGTACGTCGGCGTGATGGCCCGACAGCAGTACCTCGGGGACCTTCCTGCCGGCAAACTCGGCCGGCCGCGTGTAATGCGGGTGATCCAGCAGACCTCGTGCGAAGGAATCCTCCGCCACCGACTGCTCGTCACCCACAACGCCTGCAACCAGCCGGCTTACTGCGTCGACGATGATCATGGCGGGCAATTCGCCGCCGCTCACCACAAAATCGCCGAGCGAGATTTCTTCGGCTCCGAGCAGTTCCGGCACGCGGTCGTCCATCCCCTCATATCGGCCGCACAAGAGCACGATATGCGAGCGCCGGCTCAACTGGACCGCTTCATTCTGCGTGAACCGCGTCCCCTGCGGCGACAGCAGGATAACGGTGTCCGGCACTCCCCGCTTCGTCCGAATCTCCTCGACCGCCCGCACGAGCGGCTCGGGCTTCATCACCATTCCGGGCCCGCCGCCATACGGCACATCATCGACGCTGCGATGCCGGTCCGTCGTGTAGTCCCGCAGATCATGTACCCGCACGTCGAGGATACCCGCCGCGATCCCGCGGCTCACGACGCCTTCCGCGAGCGCCGCGTCGATCATGCGCGGAAAAATCGTGACGATGTCGAATTTCATAGGTGGCAGGGGGCAGGCGGCAGGGGGCAGAAGTTCGCCGAGTCGTCAGCGTTTTCCTGCCACCTGCCCCCTGCCACCTGCTCCCTTCTCGTTCAACTCCAGCAACCCCTCCGGCGGATCGATCCGAATCCGCTTGTTGACGACGTCGATATCGACGCAGATATCAACCGCCAGCGGAATCAGAATCTCTCCGCGGGGGCCGTTCATCACCAGCCGCGTGGCGCCTGCGCCGCCTTCCACAGCAGCCACCGTTCCGACGACATCCCCCGAGACCGTTCCCACGAGGCAGCCAACGAGCTGATGCTCGTAATAGCTTCCCGGCTGCAACGGCTGAAGCGTTTCCTCCGGAACCCTCAGCTCGAGACCCGCGAGCCGCTCGACATCCTCGATGCGCGTGAACCCTTCAAAGCCGACCACCGGCCGTCCGTTCTGCACACGGAGCGACGCCACCGTGAGCTGCTCGTCTCCCGCCGCCGAACGCGTCCATATCGTCGCGCCCTCGGCAAATCGCTCTTCGACAAAATCGGTTTCCGGATTGATCACGACCTGGCCTCGAAGGCCGTGAGGACGCGCGATGCGCCCCACGAGGGCCATGTCGTCCCAATCGGGGACTCGGGGCTGGGGGCTGGGGACTGGTGGGAATTCGTTACTGCGATCCCGCATGTCCAGTCCCTAGTCCCCAGTCCCTAGTCCCGGATATCCAGCTGCGCTCGCTTTCCGTGCTTCTCTGCCGTGAGCGCCACCAGAGTCCGCAGCGCCGCTGCGGTGCGGCCCTGACGACCGATGATTTTTCCCATATCACCTGACGCGGTGCTCAGCGAGTACACCTTCAGACCCCGCCGTTCGTTTTCGGTCACGCGCACCGCGTCCGGATGATCGACCAGCGCTCGCGCGACGACTTCAACGACAGCCTTGATCGGGTCGGCGTTGCCCAATTCGCTCATCACTGCGCCGCGGGCGCCTCGACGACCGGTGCCGACAGATCACGCGAGAGGTGTTTCGCCATCAGCGTCCGCACCGAATCGGACGGCTTCGCACCTTTCTTCAACCAGTGCTCGATGCGCGTCTTGTTCAAGTTCACCTGTGCCGGTTTCGAACGCGGGTAATACGTTCCTACGTTCTCGACAAAGCTACTGTCGCGCGCCGAACGCGCTTCCGTCACCACAACCCGGAAATAGGGTTTCTTGGTGGAACCCATTCTCCGTAACCGAATCGTCAGCATCGATCCTCCAATGTGGCGGGTCTAAAAGACCCGCCCTACCGCGTCTTGATCAACCCCCAGGGGCCGCCCTTCTTCCGTTTCTTCGCCGCCGGCGGGGCAAAGCCGCCCTGCTGCGGCGCCTTCGGCAGCTTGGGCATTCCTTTGATTCCGCCCTGGCTCATCATCGCGAGCACTTTGCGCATCTCGATGAACTGCTTCAATAGCCGGTTCACTTCCTCGACCGTCGTGCCGCTCCCCTTTGCGATGCGCTTGCGGCGGCTCCCGTTGATGATGCGATCGTTCCGCCGTTCCTCCGCCGTCATCGAGCAGATGATCGCTTCGACGCGTCCCATCTGCTTCTCGTCCGGCTTGTTGTCCGCAAGCTGCTTCAGATTGCCAAGCCCCGGAATCATTCCGAGGATGCTCTCGAGCGGTCCCATCCGCCGGATCGTCTTCAACTGCTTGCGGAAGTCGTCGAGGGTGAACTCGTTCTTCCGGAGCTTCTCTTCGAGATCCGCTGCTTCGTCCTCGTCAATCGCCTGCTCGGCCTTCTCGATGAGCGACAGCACGTCGCCCATGCCGAGCATCCGCGAGACGATCCGATCCGGGTGAAACAGCTCGAGATCCTCGAGCCGCTCGCCGCTGCCGACAAACGCGATCGGCACACCGACAACCGAGACCACCGACAGCGCGGCGCCGCCGCGAGCGTCCCCATCGAGCTTCGTCAGCACGACGCCCGTGACACCAACGCGGCGATTGAACTCGCCCGCGCTCTTGATCGCGTCCTGCCCCGTCATCGCATCGGCGACGTAGAGCAGATCCGTCGGCTGCACAACCGCCTTGATGGCCTGCAGCTCGTCCATCAACTCGTCGTCAATGTGCAGTCGCCCGGCCGTGTCGACAATGACCGTGTCGAAGCCTTTCGCCTTCGCTTCCACCAGCGCGCCACTGGCGCGACCAACCGGATCCATCGACTCCGGCTCGTACACCCTCACGTCCGCCTTCTGCCCGACGATCGACAGCTGCTGGATCGCCGCGGGGCGCCGTACGTCGGTCGACACGAGCAACGGATGCTTGCCCTGCCGCGCCAACCACTTCCCCAGCTTCGCCGACGTGGTCGTCTTGCCCGATCCCTGAAGACCGAGCAGCAGGACGACGCGCGGCGTCGGCGCATCCTTCCGCAGGCCGCCTTCAGCCTCCCCGAACAGTGCCAGCATCTCGTCGCGCACGATTTTGATGACCTGCTGGCCCGGTGACAGGCTCTTGAGAACGGCCTGATCCGTCGCCTGGTCGCGCACGCGGTCGATGAACGCCTTGACGACCTTGAAGTTGACGTCAGCTTCGAGCAGCGCCAGCCGGATTTCCCGCAGCGCGGTTTCGACATGCTCGGGGGTCAGTCGTACCTCGCCGCGCAGCGACTTGAAGACATCCTGGATGCGCGTGCTGAGCGATTCGAACATGGGAACCTATGCGCGGGCTAAACCCAACGGACGCAAACGCTTATCTTAGGGCGGGTAGGGCTGGTGGGGCAAGTAGGGCGAGTGGGGCTAGGTTCTTACCCGCCTCACCTCCCTTACCCGCCTTACGCGCCCTCATACCGAAGAAAGCTTGTGGCCCAACTTGTCCTTCTTCGTCTTCAGGTACTTGCGTGTCGAGTCGGAAGCGGGAATTTCCAAGGGAACCGCCTCTGAAATGGACAGTCCGTAGCCCTGCAGGCCGACGAATTTCCGAGGGTTGTTTGTCAGCAACCGCATGGATTTGACGCCGAGATCCGTCAGGATTTGAGCCCCGATACCGTAGTCGCGCTGGTCGGCCTTGAAGCCGAGACGCTCGTTCGCCTCGACGGTGTCGAAACCCTCGTCCTGAAGCTCGTAGGCGCGAATCTTGTTCGCGAGCCCGATGCCGCGCCCTTCCTGATTCAGATACAACAGGACGCCCCGCCCTTCCTCCGCAATCCGCGCCATCGCGGTGTCGAGCTGCGCGCCGCAATCGCAGCGCGCCGAGTGAAAGACGTCTCCCGTAAGGCACTTCGAGTGAACGCGTACGAGCACGTCCCTGCCGTCGCCGACTTCGCCGCGGACCAACGCCACATGCGTCATGTCATCGACGACGTTCTCGTAGGCATAAATCTCGAAATCGCCATGCTCGGTCGGCAGATGCGCGTGCGCGCAGCGTTTGACCAGCCGCTCCGTGCGCATCCGATACTGGATCAGATCCGCGATCGTGATCATCAACAGGCCGTGCTTGCGGGCGAATCTGGTGAGTTCCGGCACGCGCGCCATCGTGCCGTCCTCGTTCATGATTTCGCAGATGACACCGGCGGGATAAAGACCGGCCATCCGGGCAAGATCCACGGCCGCCTCGGTCTGACCCGCACGCACCATGACGCCGCCGTCACGCGCCCGTAGCGGCGATACGTGCCCCGGCCTGGCGAGATCCGATGGCTTGGTTGCGGGATTGATCGCCGCAACAACTGTCGCCGCGCGATCAGCCGCGGAGATGCCCGTCCCTGCCCCCTTCAAATCGATGGGCACGCAGAACGCGGTTCCAAACGTCGTCGTGTTGGAGCTGACCGCGAGCGGCACCTCGAGCTCGTCGAGCCGCGCGCCGGTCATGGAGAGACAGATCTGACCTCTCCCGTACTTCGCCATGAAGTTGATCGCCGCCGGCGTGACCTTTTCCGCGGCAATCGTCAAATCGCCTTCGTTCTCGCGGTCTTCGTCGTCGCAGACGATGATCATCTGCGCGTCGCGGAAGGCGGCAACTGCCTCGTCGATCGAGGCAAACGGAGTGCGCTTGCGCGCCCCTTTTGCGATCCGGATGTTATTCGTCATCTTCGTTGCCGGTAGGGGCCGACCTTATCGGCCCCTACGGCGTTCTCTTCCCGCAATTCTAACGATCGAGCTACGTACTTGCCGATCATGTCGCATTCGATGTTCACGCGATCGCCCGCCTTCAGCGACGACAGCGCCGTGTTCGCCCACGTGAACGGGATGATCATCACATCGAATACGTGTTCGCCGAGTCCGGCAATCGTGAGGCTGACGCCATCGACGGCGATCGATCCCTTCCGAATGAGATACGGCGCCAGGCTTGGATCGAACGAAATGGCGACCCAGTGCGAATCGCCGTCCGGCCGAATCTCCACGACAACGCCTGGTGCATCGACATGGCCCTGCACCAGGTGCCCACCGACCCGCCCGTCCGCACGCATCGATCGCTCCAGATTCACGCGCTGCTTCTGCCGCAGCGACCCGAGCGTCGTCACACGCGCCGTTTCAGGGCCGATGTCCGCGTGCACCTCACCACCGTCAGCCGTCACCACGGTCAGGCAGACTCCGTTCACTGCCAGGCTGTCGCCCGACGCCAGATCCGGAGCGAGCGTCGTACGGATTTGAATACGGTACCCACCCGGCGACGTTTTCACCTCAGCGATCTCGCCGACGGCTTCAATGAGGCCGGTGAACATACCCTTCGATCAGCGTATCGGGACCAAGCACCTCGACCTTCGGTTCAATCAGCGACGACAACGCGAGATCGTGACCCTCGAACAGCCGGACACCCGCCGGGCCAAGCGCGGCCGGCGCCACGAAAAGTTGGACGTAATCGACAACGCCTTCGTCCCAGACAGCGGCGTGCACGGACGCACCTCCCTCGACCAGGATGCTCTGAATATCGAACGCCGACAGCGCGCGCAGGGCTGCTCGCATGCCGCTCTCTTCCGGCGCGACGATCGTCGCGCCCGCTCGCTCGAGCGCAGCGCGCTCCGCAGCCTTTTCCCCGAGAGCCTTGCTGCTCGTCAGTATTATCACCGGTCCCGCCGGGAGCGTCGAAAACACGCGCGCGCTGGGAGGGGTTCGCAGCCGGCGATCGAACACGACACGTGTCAACGGACGCGCTCGAAATATTTCACGTGCCGTGAGAACGGGGTCGTCCACGAGCATCGTTTCCGAGCCGACCCCCACGGCGTCCACCTGTGCGCGTGTGTACTGCACACGGCGATTTGCCGCCGACGCGGTGATCTGTGTTCGCTTGCCGACAGCTTCGGCGATGCGACAGTCGATGCTCGCCGCCGCCTTCAGGATGACGAATGGGCGCCCTTCGCGGACCGAGGTAAGAAACGGTTGATTCAGACGGACCGCTGCGTCGCGTTCGACCCCCACATCGACAACAATGCCGTGGGCCCGCAACGCGGCAATGCCGCGGCCACTCACCAGCGGAAATGGATCTTCCATCGCCGCCACAACGCGTCTGATTCCCGCGGCGATGATTCGCTCCGTGCAGGGGCCGGTCCGGCCCGTGTGCGCGCAGGGCTCCAGCGTGCAATACAGCGTTGCCCCTCGTGCGAGTTCGCCGGCTTCCGTGAGTGCGTGAATTTCCGCGTGCGGCTCGCCGGCGCGTTCATGCGCGCCGTCGCCGACGACCACCCCTTCGTCGGTGACGATGCAGGCGCCGACGACGGGATTCGGCGTCGTGCGCCCCAGCCCACGACGCGCCTGCTCCAACGCGCGCCGCATCCACCGTCTATCCAGGTCCGTCACCATTTCTCCTGAAAGAGCGCGTCGACGTAATCCTGGGCCGAGAACGGAATCAAATCGTCGATGCCTTCGCCGACCCCGACATAGCGAATCGGAAGCTTGAGGTCGTTGGCGATCGCGACCGCGACGCCACCTTTCGCGGTGCCATCGAGCTTGGTGAGCACGATTCCGGTCACACCGGCGACGGTGGTGAATTCCCGCGCCTGCACCAGCCCGTTCTGGCCAACGGTGGCATCGAGGACGAGGAGCACTTCGTGAGGCGCGCCTTCCGCCGCGCGTGCGGCAACCCGACGGATCTTGTCCAGCTCGTTCATCAGATTGACGCGGGTATGCAGTCGCCCGGCAGTGTCGACGAGAATCGGATCGCGACCTTTGGCCTTGCCTGACTGGATCGCATCGAACACGAGCGCGGCCGGATCGGCGCCTTCCCTGGCGCGGATGATATCGACATTCGCGCGCTTCGCCCATATCTCGAGCTGCTCGACCGCGGCGGCTCGGAACGTATCTGCCGCGCAGACGAGCGGCTGCTGGCCAGACGCCTTCAACAGATTCGCGAGTTTACCGACGGTCGTCGTTTTCCCCGTTCCGTTTACGCCCACGATCATCGTGACGTGCGGGTGATGTCCGTCTGGCGCGGGGCGTTCGGACGTGTCAAATACGCGCCGAATCTCTTCTTTCACGAGGTCGCGCAGGCTCTCACCATGACGGGCGCGCGAGCGGACCGCGTTGACGATGCGTTCCGTTGCGGCGAGACCGACGTCTGCGGAGATCAACAGTTCTTCGAGCGCTTCAATCGTGTCGACGTCGATTGGCCGGCTGCGCTGCTCCGCGGTATCGGCCTGCTGAACGATCTCTTCGAAACGGCTGACGATCTGTTCTTTGGTGCGGGTCAGGCTGTCGCGAAGCTTGTCAAAGAAACCCACTAACCAGCCTCAGCTTTCTGCGGTCGCAACATCAGATCGTACAGCGCCGTTCGTGGATCCTTCCGTCCGGCCAGCAGTGCCGCGACCTGAGCCGTGATTGGCAATTCAACCCCATGACGCGCACCCAGGGCGAGCGCCGCGTCAGTCGTCCGCACGCCTTCCGCAACCATCTTCATGCTGGCAAGAACGTCGGGCAGCGAGCGTCCGCGCGCCAGTTCGAGGCCGACATGACGGTTGCGACTGCGGGAGCCCGTGCACGTCAGCACGAGATCGCCGAGGCCGGTCAGACCCGCCAGCGTCTCGCGCTGCGCGCCTGCCGCACAGGCAAGACGCGCGATCTCCGCGAGACCGCGGGTGATGAGTCCCGCCTGCGCGTTCTGGCCGAGCCCCAGACCCTCGGCAACGCCCGCGGCGATCGCAATGACGTTCTTGAGCGCGCCGCCGATTTCGACGCCGAGCACATCATGCGTGCCGTACAGGCGGAAATACGGTGCCCGGAAGTCGGCCTGCACCTGCTCGACCACCAGCGTATCGATCGACGCGATGCACACAGCGGTCGGCAGTTCGCGCGCCATTTCCGACGCAAAGCTGGGACCCGAGAGTACGCCGACGCGCACGCGCGAGCTGAATTCCTGCTCCACGATCTCGGAGGGGCGATAGAGCGTCTCCTGCTCGAGCCCCTTTGCTGCGCTCACGACAATTGCGCCGGACCCGACGAAGGGTGCCGCCCGGCGCAGGACCTCACGCATGCCGTGCGACGGAATGGCTGCGACGATCACGTCGGCATCGCCAAGTGCCTCGGCAAGATCTGCGGTCACCTTGAGGCGCGGCGGGAAAGTAATGTCGGGCAGATAGACCGCATTCGCCCGCCGGGCCCGCAGGTCTCCAATCAGTGCGGCGTCACGTCCCCACAACCACGCATCGTGGCCTGTTCGCACGAGATGGACGGCGAGCGCGGTGCCCCAACCTCCCGCGCCAAGAACGGCAATCACAATCGCAACCCGATGCGCCGCTCGGTGCCCGCCATGAGTCGTGAGACGTTGTCGCGATGACGAACGATGACGAGGACGGCGGCCAGAAGCGCGCCGGCCTCGACAGGAATCGGCACGTTGCCGACGGCGGCTGCGACCGGCAATGCCAGCGCGCCCGCAATCGACCCGGCGGAGATGAACCGCGTCGCCGCAATCGTGCCGACAAACACCAGGACGGCGATGGCGGTTGCCGCCGGCGCGAGCACGGCAAATACACCCGCCGAGGCGGCCACGCCCTTTCCACCCCGGAATCCGCACCACACGGGATAGATGTGCCCCACGATTGCCGCGACGCCGGCGGAAGTCACCACAGCAACGTCGTCACTGATCAACCGCGCGGCCGTCACCGCGACCGTTCCTTTCGCGGCGTCCAGCAGCATGACGGCGACGGCCGGACCGACACCGGCCGCACGAAGGACATTCGCGGCTCCCGGGTTCAGGCTCCCGACGTTGCGGAGTTCGATCCCTCGCCGCCGCGCCAGCAGCAACGCAAATGGGATCGATCCCAACAGGTAGCCGATGCCGATGATGATGAACGTCATTGCAACAAATCAGGCGCCTGCCACCCGCCCACTGCCACCTGCCACCTTCAAAGGCGTATGCAGAAGCGGCGTATATGTCGGCCCTTTCGGCGACAGCTTGCTCTGAAACAGTGTAATCGCGTCGATATGCGCGGTGCCGATGCGGCGATCGGTCAAACCATCGAGCAGATGTGCGGACTTCAGCCCCGCCGGGTCGCGCACTCGCGCGAGGGTGAGGTGAGGACTATAGGCGCGGTCCTCGTCAGGGATGCCGAGGGGCGTCAGGCGCGCTGTGATCTCACGTTCCACGCGCAGCAGCGGCTCGCGACCCTCGGTGACGCCAAGCCACACGACGCGTGGGGTGCCACTTTTCGGGAACGTTCCCGCACCAGATAACGTGAGACTGAAAGGCGCGATGGCAAGCGGCTCGGCGAGCGCCTCCCGAACCATCGAGGCTTGTCCGTCGTCAACTTCTCCGATGAACCGAATTGTCAGGTGCATCCGGTCGGCGGGAATCCAGGTGACCTTCGCGCGTTTCGCCGCGGCGGTTGCCCGACGCTCCAGTTCCTCGCTCAATGTGGCCGCTCCACGAGCCAACTTCTCGCCAATCTCAACGGCGACAAACAGCCTCACCTGTGTATACTCGCACGCGTCGAATCGGAGGGATCTGATGTTGCGTTTTCTGATTGCCGTGTCGTTGCTGCTGCCGGTTGCGCCGGCGTTCGGTCAGACCGCGCCGGCTCCGGCCATTGCTCCCGCAACGCATCGCCTTGTGTATCTGGAGGTGGCGCCGGCCGAAGTCAACCGGGTCGCAGTCGCGCTGAAGGATTATCGGCGCGCCGCCATGAACGCCGTCGGCGCATTGCGTATCGACGTTCTGCAGCAGGTCGGGCGCGGCAACCATTTCGCGATCTACGAAGCGTGGCGCGACAACGCGGCGCTTGAAGGGCACAGAACTGCAGTGGAAACACGCACGCTCGAAGGCGTTCTCCAGGCCACGCGCGTCAGTCCAATGGACGAGCGCCTGCTCAGCCCCGTCGGGCTGCCGTCGACGGCCGTCAGCGGAACGGGTTCGATCTACGTTGTTACGCACGCGGATTCAGTTCCGCCCCAGCGCGATGCCGCGGAGGCGGCGCTCAAGGAGCTCACGCTCCGCTCTCGACAGGAGTCCGGCAATGCCAGCTTCATCGTCACCGTGCAGCCGAACCGCAACAACCACTTCACGATCTTCGAACTGTGGCGAGATGAGAAGACTCTCGACGCGCACGCTGTTGCGGAACACACGAAGAAATTCCGCGACACGTTCGGCCCATTCTCCGGCGCGCTGTTCGACGAACGCGTTTACAAGAGCGTCGGGTAGCGAAAGCCCCACCATGCGAGCTCGTCGAGCGTTTACAGTCTTGTTGCTCGTTGGGTCGTCCACGAGCATGGCCGCGCAGACGCCGGCGCCAGCGCCGCCAGCTATTGCAACCGACCGCGTCGCCTACTTTGAAACGGCGCCGTCGGAGGTCAATCGCACCACGACGATACTGAAGGCCTACCGTCAGGCGACGCAGAAGGCCGCAGGAGTCGTACGGGTTCAGGTCCTGCAGCAGATTGGCCGCCCTAACTTCTTTGCCATCGCCGAAAAGTGGAGCGACGGCGCGTCCTTGCAGGCGCACCTGACGTCGCCGGACAACAAGAAACTGCGCGACGACCTGCAGAGCGTGCTGATCAGTCCGTTCGACGAGCGACTGCTCGCCGCGGTGAACGCCCAGCCGGCCAGGGGCGCCGCTTCCGACCAGGCGATCTACGTGCTGACGCACGCCGACGCGGCGGCACGACGCGAGGATATCCCTGGAATGCTGCAGGAGCTCGCGACTGCGGCGCGCCGGGAAAATGGCAACGTGTTGCTCGACGCGACGGTGCAGCCGAACCGCACGAATCACTTCACGCTGATCGAGGTCTGGAGCGACCAAAAGAGCTTCGAGGCCCACGAGATCGCCGCGACCACGAAGCAGTTCCGGTCGGCATTCGGGGCGGTGTCGGGCGCGCTCTACGACGAGCGAATTTACAAGGCCGTCAACTAGATTCCAGCAGCATGCGGCGCACCATGTCGAGCGCCGCCTGCGACGCCTGGAACTTCACCATCTCGCGTCCGCCGACGAACCGGAACGTGCGAACGCGCGTTCCCGCCTCGGACGTCGCGGCGATGCATACCATCCCCACTGGCTTGTCGGGTGTGCCACCGTCCGGTCCCGCAACGCCGGTCACGCCGATCCCAAAATCGACGCGCGATCGTATTCGGATGGCTTCGGCCATCGCCGTCGCGACCGCTTCGCTGACCGCGCCGTGCGCGGCAATCGTGTCCGCAGGCACACCAAGCAGCTCGATCTTCGAGGCGTTGCTGTAGGTCACAACGCCGCGTTCCACGTACCGTGAGCTCCCGGGCACGTCCGTCAACCGCGAGGCAATCAACCCGCCGGTGCACGATTCGGCGACCGAGATGGTCGACTTGCGCGCCGCAAGCATTTCGCCCAGCACCTCCTCCAGCCCCCGTCCATCTGTGCTGTAGACGTGCAGCCCCATCACCGCTTTCACCTGCTCGACCGCGCGATCGAGTGCTGCCTCCGCGTCCCCGCGTGCGGCGCAGCACGCTGTCAGATGCAACTCGATCTGCCCCAGGGAAGCAAGGATCGTCGCCGAGATGGGAACAGCTGCGCGCGACCATTCGGCATAGAGCGGCTGCACGGCCTCGTCGGTGTGCGACTCGCTCCGTCCGGTGATTCTGATGACGCGGCGGACGAGCGACATTCCGCCCGCTCGTTCGCGCAGCATCCCTTCAGCCAGCGCGGTCATCATCGGCTTGAGCTCGCGCGGCGGTCCTGGCAGAAGGAGGATCACCTGATCACCATGCTCGATCCATAACCCTGGCGCCGTCCCGTTCACATTGGGCACCACAAGTCCGCCCGCCGGCACCATCGCCTGCCGTCGATTGATTTCCGGCATGTGGAGACCGCGGCCCTGAAATCGCGCGCGAATCCGCTCGGTAATGGCTTCGTCTTCGACCAGTGGTCGCTGCAGCACGTCGGCGACAACTGGCCTGGTGAGGTCGTCATCCGTGGGGCCGAGCCCGCCGCAGCAGACGAGCAGATCCACGCGCGTCAACGCGTCGCGTACGGCGATTTCAAGGTCGCCCCGATCGTCGCCGACGATCATCTTGAAGGCGACCTGAACACCGAGCAGGTTCAGCTGTTCCGTAATAAAGAGCGAGTTCGTGTCGATCTTCGTCGGCGTCAGCATCTCGCTGCCGACAGCTATGATTGCGGCACGCGAAAGCGGTTTCATGTGAGCCACGATGGGAGCAGACTGACGAGCCCCCAGACGATCAGGTTTCCATAGACGCCTGCCATCACGTCGTCGAGGACGACGCCGAATCCGCCTGGCAGCAGTTCAAGACGTCTCGCGGGCCACGGTTTGACGATGTCCAGCAACCGAAAGATGAAGAACGCGACGATCGCGCCCCAGATGTTTACAGGATGAAGCGCCAGCGTGATGAGCATGCCCACGACTTCGTCGATCACGACCGGGCCGGGGTCGATCCCGCCGAAATGATGCTCGGCTTCCGTGGCACTCCACAAGCCGATGACGACAACGACGGCGATCGCGCCGAGCTCGATGGCCGTCGATTGCTGACGTCGAATGAGATAGTAGAGGGCTAACGCGAAAAGGGAGCCGAATGTCCCTGGCGCCACGGGGGCGTACCCCACGTGCGCGCACGTGGCGACGAACACACCCAGACGACGAAGGGGCATGGGCTGAACCAGCCCGATCAAACGGACCGCAGGCGAACGACCCGGGTGCCGGCGTACCGATCGTGCAGGGCTCGATGTTCGCCGAACAGGGCGGGAATGAAGCCGATGCCGAAGAACAGGAACGACACCATCACTGCCGATGTGCGGCGCAGTGCGCGCGCAGCGTCCAACGGCCTCCCGTCGTCATCAACCACGCACGTGCCCAGCGCCATCTTGCCGATCGTCTGGCCACCGACCGCTGTGAACGCGCACAGGTACGACACGGTGAGCAATGCGAGAAACGTCGCCAGCGGCGCCACGGGCAGCGTGGTCCATTCCTCCATCGACAGCCCGGCCATTCGGACGGTGAAGTACACAACCGCTGCGTCGATGCCAAGCAGAATGGCGGCGTCAATCAGCGCCGCCATCACGCGTGCGACCGGGTGAATCGACTCGACCACGCTCGTGGGTAATGGCACGGACGAAACGGGCGCGCGATCGACACCTTCTTCCTGAAACTGCAGCGGAGGCGGTGCTCCCGGTCGCGAGAACGGCCGTGGCACGGCGCGCAACCGCGGTGTGTCCGGCGTTCGTCGGACGGCAAGTGGAGGCCTCGGCGCGGCCGGTATCTTGATCAGCGGCTCGTCATCATGTTCCTGTCCACGTTTGAACAGTGGCAGCACGCGATCACCCGAAGCAGCCGGAGGCTGCAACGACATCGCCGACAGGAACGGCGCGATCGGCTTTGGCGCCACGGTGATGTCAACGGGGGTCTCGGCAAACGTGGACGGCGCCTGCGGTGCATCCGCTACGGCGGGCGGCGTCAGCGGGAGGTCAGGGACCGCCGCAGTGGTGGCTTCGGTTTCCGGGAAACGAGTGGCGAGCTCGATTCGAGACTCCTCGACCTGCTCTTCGATGCCGAGCCACGGATCGTCATCGCCAACGATGTGTTCAACGAGACGCACCGGGACGTCGTCGATCGCCGCGGGATGGATCTCGTAATCGGCGGGAGGTGATTCAGCGACCGAGATGAGTGAGAAGTCGTAGCCGCAATTTTTGCAGCGATCGCCCGTCTCAAACCCCAGGTAGTGGCATTTCGGACACTTCACCGCGGTGTTCCCGTGGACGTTGATCCCTGCGCATGTGCAGCTGACGCGAGGAGGACACGTTGAATATCCGCCCGCAGCCGATCTGCTTCCGGACGCGCCGCGTCCGCGATCCCGATGCCGTCGAGCAAACGCAAGGCGTCGCGAAGATGTCCCCCTGCGTACAGCTCACGGGCGCGATCGAGCAATGTGTCTGCCGTGCGGACTATCGGTAGTGGGTCATGAGCCGCTTGCAGCAGTGGACGCGCGTCGGCCGGCACATCGACGAGCCACGCCAACGCCGGTGCCGCACCGAAATACACCGCACCGGCGACCGCTGCGAAACCGACGGCGGCGGCTATCCAGGGCCACGTGCGGCGCGGCGCCGGCGAAGTCGGCTCGTCGGACACGCGCCGTGTTGGAACTCGTTTGCGCTGCAGCGGCAAATCAAACCCGGTCCCCTCGAGCTGCTCCATGCGCCCGAGCAGCACCAGCGCCTGGTCGCTGGGCGCACCCTGATCGACGGCGCGCGTCAGCAGGTCGCGCGCGCGTTCGACCTCGCCGGCGGTATACGCTTCGAGGCCGCGATGCAACAGCTCCTCCGACTCGCGCTGCCGCTCCGCGATCGCCTTGCGGGCGCGATCGATGTACGCGCGTGCCCGATTGTGATCGCGGTCGAGAAAGATGACGCGCGTCCAGATGTTGATCGCCTGTTCGTATTCAGCGGCGAAGTAGTAATCGAGACCTGAAACGAGAAGTTCTTCGATGCGCGCCGCACGCTCGGCGGCGGTTGAGGCAGGCGTCTTGCTGGAATCGGTGCGCTGTGGCTCCGTCATCAATCGATAGCGATGTCCCGAATTGCCGCAGCGATTATGGGGCAAACGGCGCGATCCGTCAACGAATTAGGATTATCCACGTGGCGATCATCGAGTGCGTGCCGAACATCAGCGAAGGGCGCCGCGCCGACGTCGTCGGACGCGTCGTCGATGCGGTGCAGCGTGTGCGCGGAGCACGGCTGCTCGACTACTCCTCCGACGCTTCGCACAACCGATCGGTGATCACGATGGCAGGCGATGCCGCACCACTGAAGGATGCGGTCCTCGCGATCTTTGAAACCGCGGTCCCCGAAATCGATCTGCGGACCCACGACGGCGAACATCCACGCCTCGGCGCCGTGGATGTCGTGCCGTTCGTTCCGATCGACGGGGTCACAATGGAGGAGTGCATCGCGCTCGCGAAGGAGACGGCACGGATCGTCGCCGAGCGGTTCGCGCTGCCCGTCTATTTGTACGAAGAAGCATCTTCGAATCCGCTCCGGAAAAATCTCGAGGACATCAGACGCGGCGAATTCGAAGGGCTCGGCGCGAAGATGGCGACCGACGGCTGGGCTCCCGACTACGGTCCGTCGACGCCACATCCGACTGCGGGCGCTTCCGTCATCGGCGCCAGGATGCCGCTCATCGCCTACAACATCAACCTCGCCACCGATCGCCTCGACGTCGTCAAGAAGATCGCCGCTGCGATCCGGTTCAGCAGCGGCGGATTCCGGTACGTGAAAGCCATGGGCGTGACGCTCGCCGATCGCGGCATCGTCCAGGTGTCGATCAACCTGACCAACTACGAGAAGACACCGATGCTGCGGGTGTTCGAAGCGGTGAAACACGAAGCCGAGCGATACGGTGTCAATGTGCTGGAAAGCGAGATCGTGGGCCTTGTGCCGTCCGCTGCGCTAATCGACACCGCGCAATCGGCGCTCCAATTGGCCGGATTCAAACGAGCGCAGATCCTCGAAACCAGGCTTCGGGAGGAATCCGGAGAAGTGGAAAAGTTGAAAAGTGGAAAAGTGGAAAAGTAAGTAAAAAGTGCAACGAGCTGATTCGAGCGTTTCCAATCACGCAACAAATGGGCGCGGCATCCATCCTGCAGCGTTCGCCGCATGCCGCCCCGAAACCTTCAAGAACGAACACGTCTCTTCGCAACCGCGGTCGTCAAGTTCTGCCGAACCTTACCGAAGACCGATGAAGCGCAGGACGAAGCGCGCCAGTTGCGTCGAGCGGCGTCGGCGGTCCGCAGAAACTACCGCGCCGCGCGTCGGGGTCGCTCCCGGGCGGAATTCGAAGCGAAGCTAGGGACGGTGTTCGAGGAGGCCGACGAATGCGTGGATTGCCTTGAGGCCTTCCGTGATATGCGAATCAAGTCCGACCCCGTATTGATTCAGGAAGCGCGCGAACTAGCCAGCATCTTTGCCAGGTCTGTGTCAACAGCACGCAAGAACACACGTCGTCAGAAAGACGCGCCAAACAGCTAGATGTACTTAGAAACTTAAAACTTACTTTTCCACTTTTCCACTTTTCCACTTTTCAACTTTTCCACTTAGACCGCCTCCTCGTCCTCCGATTTGCGGGCCGGCATAATGCCGAACGCTCGCATCTTGCGATACAAATTGCTTCGCTCGATACCGAGCGCCTCGGCCGTCCTTGAGATATTGCCTTGCTGCGCCGCGAGCGCACGAAGGATGTAGTCGCGCTCGAACCGGTCGCGCGCATCGTGCAGCGGCGCCATCATCGCCGCCGGCGCGGGTGTGGACGGTTCCGGACCAGGTGCGCCGGCCTGGTCGAGGAATGTCACGTCGCGCCCTGTGATCCGCTCTCCAGGGACCATGATCATCAGTCGCTCGACCAGATTTCTCAGCTCGCGGACATTGCCCGGCCACGGATAGCGCTGCAGCGCGGCCACGGCATCGGGTTCGAAGACCTTCGGACGGCGGCCGTACTCGCGCGCGAGCATCGCCATGAAATGATCCGCAAGCAGCGGAATGTCTTCCTGCCGATCGCGGAGCGCCGGTACGAAGATGGGCACGACGTTCAGCCGGAAGTAGAGGTCTTCGCGGAAACGGCCCGCCCGAATCTCCGCCGGGAGGTCCTTGTTGGTCGCCGCCAGGACGCGCGCATCGACCCGGATTCGCGTCGAGCCGCCAACCGGCTCCATCACCTGCTCTTGCAGGACGCGCAGCACCTTCGCCTGCGTCTTCAACGTCATGTCGCCGATTTCGTCGAGAAAGATCGTCCCGCCGTGCGCCAGTTCGAACTTGCCACGCCGATCCGCAACCGCGCCCGTGAAAGCGCCTCGGAGGTGACCGAACAGCTCGCTCTCGATCAGTTCTTCCGGAATGGCGGCACAGTTCACCTCGATAAACGGTCCGCTGCGACGCCGACTCATCTGATGAATATTCCGGGCGACCAGCTCTTTGCCCGTCCCGTTTTCGCCGTAGATCAGCACGCGGCCGTTGGTCGGCGCCGCCATCGCGACCTGGTCTCGAAGCTGCACCATCGCGTGGCTCTCACCAACCATGGTGTGCTGCGCATCGACCTTCGCCCGAAGCGCCTGGTTTTCCGCTTCGAGGCGGCGCTGCCTGAGCGCGTTGCGAACGACCAGGACGGTTTTCTCGAGTGAGAGCGGCTTCTCGACGAAATCGAACGCGCCCATCTTGATGGCGCGGACCGCCGATTCGATGTTGCCATGACCGGAGATCATGACGACCTGCGATTCCACCTGCCCCCTGCGACTCCGGGCAAACCTCGCGAGCCCAACCACCCCGGAACAGCCAATTTCGAGACCCAAGCAGTCGC
>JACXTT010001388.1_pt1 | contig 40220 bp, 64 predicted proteins | sample 9270951 | NCBI WGS metagenome assembly JACXTT01 (sample SAMN15532306, study PRJNA645909) | rock metagenome | isolation source: weathered quartz diorite | place: Puerto Rico | collected 2017-06-21
GAAGTGGGCGGAGCGGCAACGCCGCAAAGGCGCCGTCGTGTGGCTGACGGTGGCGTGCCGCGTTTCGGATCAGGCCGTGGTGTACCGGGTGGGTGACATTTACGATCGGCTGAAAGCCGAGCAACCCGCGCGCCGACACACCCGCGAGGCGGTTACTTGCGCGTGAAGTCCTCACGTGTCACACTGTGCCGCAGGCGGACAGAGGTATGCCCAACCAAGCCCCGGACCAGTCACTCGGCCGGGGCTTTCTGCTGCCCCAGGAACCCCGGCGGGAAACCGGGTAAGCCGATCATCGAAGGAGACACGCTGATGTCCTGGAACTTCACCGCAGCCAGCAACGCGCCAATCGCCGAAGTTGAGGCCAAGTTCGACGAAGCCGCGGCAGCCTATGAGGCTGGACGTGCCGCGAACGACTACACCCTTGACGACGCAGCCAAGGACGGGATCGCCGCTGCCCGCGCTGCCGTCAAAGCCGTCGTTGAGTCTGGCGCAGTCGGATCAGGTCTCGTGACCGTCACGGTGTCTGGCCACGCCAACCCCGGCCACAAGCCAGCCAAGGGCTGGTCAAACGACTGCGTGCAGGTCTACGTCGTGAGCGCAGACCCTCAGCCGACGACCTGACCCATGACCGCCGCTGACACGGCGACCGAGCTGGCCCGGATCGACGCCGAACTGATCACCACACGCGACCGCTACGAGCGGGCACTGGATCAAACCGACCTCGACCTGGCCGACACCCTCTACCAGCAGATAGACGAACTGCTGGAACAACGCCGGCAGGTGACCCATGGACAGTGACGCCCTGACCCGGCTCGCGAACCGCAGACGTTCCCGGCTCGACCTCGCCCAGCGCAAGCGCTCGTTCGGACCCGGATGGCAGCACGTCCTCGCCGTCCAACCCGGCACGCTCGCCGACGAGCGCGCCCTACACGCCCGATTCGCCGAACACGTGGTGAGCGGCCGCGAATACTTCACCCCGGCACCGGACCTGATCGCGTACATCAACGAGATCCGGCTACGGCTTGGGGTTGAGCCCTTCACCGTTTGATCGCCCAGGGGGCCCGGCCATGGTGGATGACCCGCAACCCGACCCCGACGACACGCCACGGGCCCGCCTCGAACGGCACCGCGCCCTCCACTTGCACGACGCCGTGATCGACGACCTGAACGACATCTGGGCCGTCGACCACCCGGGCGGTGAGCAGCCGTGGGAGACGACGTGACCACCGCTGCCCGCCCGATCACCGACATCGACGCCGAGCTCACCGCCGTCACCACACTGCGCTCAGCGCTCCGCGCCCACCCCGACCGCAACGCGAGCACCATCACCAAGCTGAACGCCACAATCACCCAGCTAATCGACGAACGCCTCACGGCCGCCAACACGGCAGCATCCGAACCAATCTGAGCCTGGCGCTCACCCCGAGCATCCTGACCTGGCGTCCACTGCTCACCGCCCCTGCCCGCCGCGAGGTGACACATGAGCAGCTGCAGCAAATGCGGGCAGCCCCACGTCACCCGCCACGGCGGCCCCGCCTGCACAGGCCACTCGCTGTACTCTGCGCCAGGCGTCAAACGGGACACCCCGAAACCGTGCTCGAAAGCCCCCATGCGCGGGCAGAAGGTGTGCGGCAGCCACGGCGGACGCTCCCCACAAGCCAAGGCCCGAGCCGCCCGCACCCTCGTCGTCCAAGAGATCGAAGCCGACGCCCGCGCAATCCTCGCCAGCCAAGGCATCGAAGGCGCAACCGACTACCTCGGCGTCATGCAGGAACTCCTCGTCGAATCGCTCGCCCTGAAGCAGGCGATCGGCGCGAAACTGAACGCCCTCAACGGCCAGATCCGGCACACCAACGAACGCGGCGACGAGCAGGCACGCACCGAATTCGTCGCGTTCGAACGCTCCCTCGACCGCGCCATGAAGTTCGCCGAGATCCTGCACCGCGCAGACCGCGGCACCGCCGACAGCGAAGCCAAATCCCTGCTCCTCGACCTAGGCAAAGCGCTCGGCGTCATCGAATGAACCTGGACCTGCCGCTCAGCCCGAAGCAGATGGAATCGATGCGGGCATCCACCGCCCGCGTCAACCTCTGGGAAGGGTCGATCCGGTCCGGGAAAACCATCGCATCCCTGCTGCGGTTCCTGATCGCCGTCGCAGCATGCCCAGGCGGCGGCCAGATCGTCGTCATCGCCCGCACCCGCGACACCGCCGGCCGCAACGTGTTCGCACCCCTGCAAGACGCCACCCTGTTCGGCGCGATCGCCCAGCACGTCGCCTACACGCCGGGTGCGCCCACCGCGTCCGTCCTCGGCCGCACCGTGTACGTCATCGGCGCGTCCGACGCGAAAGCGGAGAAAGTGATCCGCGGCCTCACCGTCGTCCTGGCCTACGTCGACGAAGTGACCGTCATCCCGGAAGAGTTCTTCACCCAGCTCCTCGGCCGCATGAGCCCGCCTGGCGCGCAACTGTTCGGCACCACCAACCCGGACAACCCCGCGCACTGGCTGAAACGCAGGTTCCTCGACCGGATCGGCGAGCTGCCCGACTGGCGCCGCTTCCATTTCACGCTGCCCGACAACCCGTCCCTCACCCGCGACTACATCGACTCCATCAGCCGCGAATTCACCGGCCTGTGGCACCGCAGGTTCATCCTCGGCGAGTGGGTGGCCGCTGAGGGCGCGGTCTACGACATGTGGGACGACACCAAGCACGTCATCGCGTGGGCCGCGTTGCCTCTCATGCGGCGGCTCCTCGCGGTCGGCGTCGACTACGGCACAACCAACGCGAGCGCTGGCCTGCTGCTCGGCCTGGGCGAAGACGAGAAGCTGTACCTCCTCGACGAATGGCGCTGGGACCCAGCCCACACCAACATTCGTCTCAGCGACGCCCAGCTCGCCGCCCAGTTCCGCGACTGGCTCGCGCTACCTAACCACCGGCCCGAATGGATCGTCGTCGACCCCGCCGCCGCATCGTTCCGGACCGAACTGTTCAACACCGGCATCACCACCCAGCCAGCGGACAACGACGTCGCCTACGGCATCCGCACAACGGCGTCGCTGCTCGGCGCCAGGCAGCTGCTCGTGTCCGACCGGTGCACCGGATTCATCCAGGAAGTGACCGGCTACTCCTGGGACGACAAGGCGACCAAGAAGGGCGAGGACAAGCCGCTGAAGGTCGCCGACCACTCACTCGACGCGGCCCGGTACGCCCTGGTCACCACCGAAGCGCTGTGGCGGAACGAACTGGCCAGCGACCTGCCCCAAGCCGCCTGACAACCCGACGAGCCGAGGAGGCGACAGACAATGCCGCTCCCCGGTAACGGCGTCGCGTGGCCGCCCCACGAACTCGCCAACATCACCCCGAGCCTGCAGCAATGGTCAGCCTGGTACGACGGGTCACCCGAAGCGCTCCGCGCCGCCTACACCCGCGGCGGGTTCGTCGCCGCCGGCGTCGGCCCCACCCTGCTGCAAACCAGGCTCAACCAGCACGGCGGCATCCGCGGCGTCCTGCAACGCATGTGGTGGGGCCGCCCGATCACCGACATCACCCAGCTGCAGCGGGACATGCTGCACATCCCGATCGCCGCCGACATCTGCCAAGCATCGGCCGACCTGCTGTTCGCCGACCCGCCCACGTTCACCATCGACAGCAGCGACACCGCCACCCAGGACCGGCTCGAGGAACTGTGCGACGACGGCATGTACCCGACCCTGGCCGAAGCCGCCGAGGTCGCGGCCGCTCTCGGCGGCGTCTACCTCAGGGTCACGTGGGACCGGGAGCTGAACCCGGGAGGCCCGTTCACCACGATGGTGCACGCCGACGCGGCGTGGCCCGAGTTCCAGTGGGGCAAGCTCCGCGCGGTCACGTTCTGGTCAGTGGTCCACGTCGACGGCGCAACCGTCTGGAGGCACCTCGAGCGGCACGAGCTCGACCCGTCTGGGGTCGGCATCATCCTGCACGGCCTGTACCAGGGAGGCCTGGACAGCCTCGGCCAGCAGGTGCCCCTCGGCGACCAGCCGGCCACCGCGGTGTTCGCCGACCAGGTCGACGCCGACGGAGCCATCAGCACCCTCACGCCGGGTCTCGCTGTCACGTACATCCCGAATCAGCGGCCGCAACGCCGGTGGCGGAACGACCCAGTCGGCGCGAGCTTGGGCCGCAGCGACCTCGACGGCATCGAAGGCCTCATGGACGCCCTCGACGAAACCTACTCGTCGTGGATGCGCGACATTCGGCTCGGCAAAGCCCGAATCCTGATCGCGAAAAGCATGCTGGACAACCTCGGCCCAGGGCAGGGCATGCATTTCAACGCCGAGCAGGAGGCCTACGCAGCGGTCAACATGCTGCAGGCCACCTCCGCCGGCGGAACAGTGAACATGCCGATCGAGCAGATCCAGTTCAAAATCCGGGTCCAGGAGCACAAGGAGACCGCGCAGCAGCTCGTCGAGGACATCCTCCGCACCGCCGGCTACTCCACACAGACTTTCGGGGAGGGCGACACCGGCAACATCCGCACCGCCACCGAAGTGGAGCAGCGGGAACGCCGGTCACTGCTCACCCGCGACCGGAAGATCCGGCTCTACCGGCCCAGGCTGCAAAACCACACCGAGAAACTGCTCCACGTCGACCAGGCCGTGTTCGGCACCAAGATCACCCCGGCGCGGCCCGAGGTGGAGTTCGCGGCCGCCGTGCAGGAGACACCGCTGGCCATCGCGCAGACCGTGCAGGCCTTGTACGCCGCGGACGCCGCGTCCACCGAAGTCCGGGTCGCGATGGTCCACCCCGACTGGGACGACGACGACGTCCAGGCCGAGGTCGCGAAGATCACCGCCGAACAGCAAGCGCAGGCCGTCCCGGACCCGATGTTCACGCAGCCCGGCGGCACCCCGGACGCGGGCGTGCCCAGTGACGCAGCCGGCCAGCAGCGGTACTAGCCTCCCCGTCCTCGTCGACGCGTTGGCCGCGCAACTGGTCAGCGTGTATGCGGCCGCGGAGCAGCAGCTGATGGCGCAGCTCGCCGCCGCTGCCCGCAGAGGCGTCGCCCAGCCCGGTGTGGCGGCCGAGCTGACGATGCTGCGGGAAATGCGGCGCGCCTCGGAACGGGTCGCGACGATGCTCAGGTTGCGGGCCTACCCGCTCGCCGAGCAGATCGTCACCCAGGCCACGGCCGCCGGCGCCCAGTCGGCGCTGGACGAACTGGGCAGGCTCACCCGGTCCGCGACGTCGATGCTGAAACCGCTCACCCGCCCAGCCGGGCACGGTGACGCGGCGGCCGCCCGGATCACTCTCGACCTCGCGACCAGGCTGACTGCGGCCGCGCACCGGATCACCCGGTTCGCTGACGACGCCTACCGCGCCGCGGTCGTCGAGGCCGCGAAACGGCAGACGCAGTCCCAGCTCGTGCCCGCGGCGGCGCAGCGGGCGGCGTGGGACGACCTGATGTCGCGCGGTGTCAGCGGCTACCGAGACAGCTCCGGCAGGAACTGGAACTTGTCGTCGTACGTGGAGATGGCCACGCGGACGGCGGTGCAGCGGGCGTTCAACGCCGCGCACCTGGACCGGATGCTCGCATTCGGGGTCGAGTTCTTCACCGTCCCCGATGACGGCCACCCGTGCCCGCTGTGCCTGCCGTGGCAGGGGAAAGTGCTGTCGAACACGCAGGCCGGCATGTTGACGGTCCGCGCCGCTGACCGGCCCGGCTTCGTCCATGTCGACGTCGCCGCCACCGTGGCCGAAGCGACCGACGCGGGCCTGTTCCACCCGATGTGCCGCCATGTCCTGACGGCGTACCTGCCGGGCGTCACCGACGTCGCGCCGCCTCGGGAATGGACCGAGCAGGATCAGGCCCGCTACGCCGCCACCCAACGGCTCCGCGCACTCGAGCGGGCCGTCAGGGAGCAGAAGCGGCTGGCGGAGACAGCGTTGACGCCGCTGGAACAGAAACGGGCCCAAGCCCGGGCCCGAGCTTTGCAGGCGCAGATCCGGGCGCACGTCGACGCCACCGGCCTCGTCCGCCGTCCCCGTCGCGAGCAGCTCAACCTCGGCAACGGCTAGGAGCCCCCGATGACGCTCTACAAGATCGTGGCACCCGGCGCGGCGCCACCTGCGAACCTGATCGGGCAGCCAGGCACCGGCTGCTGGCTCGTCAACGGGGTCGGCTACACAACCTCCGATCCAGTCGCGAACTACTGCACCCGCGCCGGGTACACGGTCACCACCGTCGGGTCGGTCCCGCAGACGTACTCAGACCAAGCCAGCAGCCTCAGCAAGCAGCGGGTCATCAAGGCCGCCGGCCCAGTGGTCGACGGGGCGGACCCGAACTCGGTCAACCGGCATCCGACCTTGGGCGGCGACAACACCGGCGACGTGAACAACGTCCTCGCAGGGTTCGACCCGCGAGGCAGAAAGCTCGACTGAAACAGCGACTTCCACCGCCGGGCGCGGTGGATGGCAACAGCCAACCCTTGAGAGTCCTGGAGGCTCCGCATGTCCCGCTGCACCCTGCCGACCACGCCTGGCGCGCTACTCGGCTACCGCAAGAACGGCCGCCCCATTCTCCTCATCGCAGGCGGCGACGGCACCACCGACCAAGGCCAGCAGCAGTCCGGAGCCGGTGACGGTGCTCAGAACGCCCAGGGCGGTCAGCAGCAGGCCGGGACGGGCGATCAGTCCGGGCAGCAGGCGAACACGGGCCAGCAGGCCAACGGCGACCAGCAGCAGCGCAACTCAAGCCAATCCGTGGACGACCTGCCCGACTGGGCGCAGAAAATCGTCCGAGACGCCCGCAAGGATGCCGGTGACGCCCGAGTGGCGGGCAAGACCGCCGCCGAGCAGGCGCAGAAGGAACTCACCGAGAAACTCGCGGTCGCGTTGGGGTTGAAACCCGACGCCGCGACCGACCCCGCTGAACTCGCCAAGCAGGTCACGGCCGCGCAGACCGAAGCCCGCACCAACGCCGTACATCTGGCCGTGTTCCAGCACGCCACCCACCACCAGGCAGACCCGGCCGCGCTGCTGGACTCCAACTCGTTCATGCGCACCGTCGCAGAACTCGACCACAAGACCGCCGACTTCGCCACCAAGGTCGACGCCGCGATCAAAGACGCAGTGAAGAACAACCCCAAGCTCAAGGCGGTCCAGGCGGCTGGCCGGAGCGGCGCCCAGTTCACCGGCGGGTCCGGCGAGGGCAACAACCAGCAACGCCCCACGTCCCTCCACGCAGCCCTCGCCGCGCAGCGGCAGCGCTAACCAACAAGGAGCACCGCGATGCCCGTCACCCTCGCCCAGGCGCAGGTCAACGTCCAGAACGACGTCACCTACGCCGTCATCGACAACCTCCGCCGCTACTCCTGGCTGCTGGACCACATCGTGTTCGACGACACGGTGAACCCCGGCACCGGCGGCGGCACCCTCACCTACGGCTACACCCGGCTGATCACCGCCGCGCAGGCCGACTTCCGGCAGTACAACAACGAGTACGTCCCCGGCCAGGCACAGCGGCAGCGGTTCACCGCCGATCTGAAGCCCCTCGGCGGCGCCTACACCCTGGACCGGGTGCTGGCCAACCTCGGCGCGGCCACCACGAACGAGCAGGCGTTCCAGCTGTCGCAGCTGCTCACGTCCATCCGGATCCGGTTCCAGCGGGAACTGATCAACGGCGACACCGCCGTCAACTCCGCAGGCTTCGACGGCCTGTCCAAGGCCCTCACCGGCAGCAACACGGAGAAGACCGCCGGCTACATCGCGGGCTCCGCGGACTGGACCGCCGCCACCGTCAACACGCAGGCGCTGGCCAACTCGCGGCTGGATGAGGTGGACGACTTCCTGTCCACGATCGTCCCGTCACACGTCGGGTCCGGCGACCAGGGAGCGCCTGGCGCGCTCGAGGTCGGCGTGAAGGCGATCCTCGGCAACACCAAGAGCATCGCCCGCATCCGGTCCCTCGCTCGGTGGGCCGCCGCCTACACCGCCGCCAAGGACGACCTCGGTCGGCAGATCGAAATGTACGGACCGTGGGTGCTGGTCGACCTCGGTGACCGGGAAGACGGCTCCGCGCCGATCATCCCCATCACCGCCGGCGGCCTCACCGACGTGTTCGCGTGCACGTTCGGTCTCGACGCCTTCCACGGCGCGTCGGTCGCTGGTCTGCCGCTCCTGCAGACCTGGGACCCGTCGTTCGACACCGCCGGAGCGGTGAAGTCCGGCGAGGTCGAGATGGGGCCCGTGGCGATGGTGTTGAAGAACACCCGCTCCTGCGCGGTCCTCCGCGGCGTCAAGGTCCAGTAGTCATGGGCCTCTACCGCGTGTCGACCCCGGTGCCGGACTTCTCCGGCGAGGTCGGCGGCTGCGTCTTCGTGGACGGTGTCTACGAGGGCGACGTCGCCGACGGCCCCCTGTCCTACTTCACCACCGCCGGTTACGGCCTGGAAGACCTCACGGTCGACCCGGACGGCCCCGGCGGGCTGCCGCCCAAGGCCGCGACCCGCGGCGAATGGGAGCAGGTCGCCCGCGACCTCGGCATCACCGAGGAGGAGATCGGGGCGGCCAGCAACAAGGACCAGCTGATCGAGCTGGTGGTGCGCGTGCACGACCAGCAGACCGCCGCAGCCCAGGCTGCTGACACCCCCCAGGAGAACCAGTCATGAGCCAGCTCGGCGTTTTCAGGGGCATCGTCCGCGACGCCCTCGGCTTCCTCAACGCGAACCCCCCGGTCGACCCCATGCAGGTCTACAACCGGGCCAACCTGCCCCGCGTCCCGCTCAGCGACCAGGCGGGCGCCCTGACCACCCAGGTCATGACGTCCGTCCCGATCTACCTCGCCGCGGGCGACACCGTCACCAACCTGACCTTCATCTCCGGAGCCACCGCCGCGGGCACACCGACGAACTACTGGTTCGCGCTGTACTCCTCGGCTGCGACCCCGGCGCTGCTGGGCCAGACAGCTGACCAAGGCGCGGCGGCGTGGGCGGCGGACACCGCGAAGACCCTCGCCCTGGCGGCGCCGGTCAAGATCGCCACCAGCGGCATCTACTACGCGGCGATCATGGTGAAGGCCACCACCCCGCCGTCCCTCGTCGGCGCGGTCGGCGCGGTCCCGTTCCTGACCGGTGAGAAGAACCCGGCTCAGACGTCCGGCTCCGCGCTCACCACGACGGCTCCGGGCACCATCGCGAGCCCCGCGTTCCAGCGGGCCGTACCCCTCGCGGTCGCGAACTAGCCCAATCCCCGGGGTGGGGCGTTAGTTCAGCGATGACTGCGCCCCACCCCGCACACTTCACGCCCAGGAGGCCCAGGTGTTGATCTACGCCACGCTCGACGACCTGGGCAACTGGATGACCCCCACCGACACCCCAGATAACGCCGCGGTCCTGCTCCGCTCCGCGTCCGGTCTGGTCGCCGAATACACGGCCGGGTCGTTCTACACCGTCGACGTCAACGGGTACCCGACCGATGTCCCGACGAAGCAGGCCTTGAACGACGCCACCTGCGCGCAGGCAGCGCTGTGGGCCGCGCTCAAGATCGACCCCACCGCCGGCGCGGCCGGCGTCAACGGGCCGGTGAGTTCGAAGAAGATCGGCTCGGCGAACCTCAGCTACAGCGTCGTACAGCAGCAGGCGCAGGCTCGGCTCGACGCGGCCACCACCCTGTGCGAGGAATCGCAGCGCATCCTCCGCCTCGCGGGCATGGCACCCACCCACGTGTGGAGCTTCGGGTGAGCGGCGACATCACCGACTTCTGGATCCACACCGTGACCGTCCAGACGTTCACCGGCACCGGTGCGCGGGGGGAGACGTTCGCGGCCGTGTCGGCGCCGATCGCGTGCCTCATAGAGGACGGCCGCAGACTGGTCCGCAACGCGACCGGTCAAGAGGTGATCAGCGAAACCACGGTGTACACCGACCTCGCGCAGGCCGCGGTGTTCGCCACCGACTCCAAGGTCACCGTCAACGGCCGCGTCGCCCGCGTCATCACCGTCAAACAAAGAGATCTCGGCGCCCTGGCCGCAGAAGTGACCCACCTCGAAGTGGTTTTGACCTGATGAGCATCGAATACAAGTTCGAGCTCAACGTCGGGGAGCTCGTCGCCAGGATCGACGGTGTCACACCCGAAGCGCTCGGGCAGGCCGCCGAGCACATCCGGCAGGTCGCGGCCGAGCTCACCCCGATCGACACCGGTCACCTGGTCGGTTCCGCTCACGTCGAGATTGACCACGACCAGGCCGCAATCATCTATCCGGGCCCGTACGCCCGGTACCAGCATGAGCGGCTGGACCTACGGCACGAGCATGGGCAGGCGAAGTACCTCGAGCAGCCCATGGTGACCGAGACGGAGAAGGCGCTGCGGATAGTCGCCGAACAAGTCCAGCGGTCGCTCTGATGGGCTTCGAGTCGGATCTGCTTGACGGCCTGGCGTCGTTCATCGCCGCCGGCGGTATCGGCGTCACCTACCGCCCGACCGGCACCTACCTGGCGGGTGAGACCGGGATCTCGTTCTCGAAGATGCCGGACACGCCGGACCGCTGCGTCGTCCTCACCGCGTACCCGGTGACCGACGAAGTGAATCAGAACCTGTCCACCGTTGGCGTGCAGATCCGGACCCGCGGCACCACGGACCCGTTCGACGTCGGCGACCTAGACACGGCGATCTTCCAACTCGTACAGGGCCTCACCCACCGCGACTTCGGCACCTGCCATCTGGTGCAGCTGCTGCGCAGATCATCGATACCGATGGGGCAGGACTCCAACGACCGCTGGGAGCGCTCCAGCAACTACTACGCCGACATCAACCCGCCGGCCACCGCGAACCGCAACCAGTAGCAGCACTCCAACCCCTGGCCCCAAGCCGTCCTGGCGAGGGGTTGTTTCCCATGCCTGAAGGAGGCAACCGCTATGCCCACTGAACTTGCCAGGCGGACAACCGTCGATGTCTCCGTCGACGGCGTTACCTGGTTGACGTTGAAGGGCAAGAACGACGTCAACCCGACGATCATCCCGACCAAGCAGGACTCCACCACTTACGAGACCAACGGCTGGATGTCGAAGGAGATCACCCTCCAGGACTGGTCTCTCGTGGTGAAGCTGTTCCGCGTGTCGAACGCATCCAACGTGCTCGACCCGACGCAGCAGCTCCTCATCGCGCGCATCGGCCAGTTCGGCACAGCCGCCCGGATCTTCGTCCGCTGGTACGACAACACCGGACGCACCGACCAGGCGTGGCAGGGCCTCGCGATCGTCGAGTTCGCCAACTCCAAGACCGGTGTCGCCGACCTGGACGAGGACACGTTCACCTTCTCCGGTGACGGCATCCTGTCGGCGATCGCCAACCCGTACGTTCCGGCGAGCGTGCCGGTCATCCTGGCTGCTACCCCTTCGGGTGTCGGCGTTGGTGGCCAGGTGAAGATCACCGGTCAGGGCTTCACCGGCACCGTGGCCACCACCGGCGTCAAGTTCGGCGGCGTCAACGCCACCAGTTGGATCGTGGACGGCGACACCGTCATCTACGCGATCATGCCCGCCGGCTCGGCAGGCTCCGCGCCGATCATCGTCACCAACGCCACCGGCGCCTCGTCCTCGTTCGCGTACACCCGCACCTAGTAGACGCTGCGCGGGCGGCACAGCCGAAGGACCGCCCGCGCAGCCTCATTCCCAGCCCGGCACGGCGCCGGGTTTTACCGACAAGCCATGGAGGCTTCGCTGTGCCCACCTATCAGGTCGTCAGGACGACGACCGACAAACTGCAAGTCGAACTGAACCGGCCGGGCCCGCACCAGCTGGTATCAACGCACCACGTCGGGGGCCGCGACTGGGTCGTTATCACCCGCGGCGCTCCTATCGACGTCACGGTCAAGATCGCCACCAGCGGTGAGCGGAAGTGACACAGTTCCGCGACTACCAGGAAGTCGCGCTTCAAGACTTCCTCACTCTGCCCATCAAAGGCGTCGAGTACGTCATCCAGCCGGTAGGCGCGGCCGACGGCATCCGGCTCGCGCTCGCCCTCACCGACGACGCAGGTGAGCACGACCTCACCGACGAGGAATTCCGGGCGCTCCTCCTCGGCGACCAGCTACCGAGAATGCGCGCCGACAACGTCCCCGAGGTCGCGATCCTCCGGGCCACAATGACCGCGCTCGCAGACCACAGGGAAGGCCGCGCAGCCGCGGTCGCATTCTGGGAGACCAACGCAGTCCCGGAACGCCTGGCCGCCTACATGGCGGCGAAGAAGAGCTCCGAGGCCTCGACGCCATCGCCCAGTACGGAATCGGCGAACCCGATCCCGTCACCGGCCTCTACGACGCCTACGACATCCCCGCCGGCCACGCCGCCCGCAAAGTCGGCCCCGAACCGCGGCCAGTCAGCTGGACGGAAATCGTCGGGCAGTGGGCGCTCCTCGAAGCGGACTTCGCCAGCGAGTACCAGATCCGGCTGAACCACGATCTCCGCTCGATGACGTGGCGCGAGTTCAGCGTCCTCACACGGGGGCTTCTCGCCGCGGACACGCGGCTCTCGCGGCATTTCCGCCCGAAAGACGAACCACCACCTACGGCAGGGGGCGATCCGCATGTCTGAGACAACCGTCGGCAGCATCATCGCCTACCTGCGGATGGACGACTCCGACTGGCGCCGCACCATCGACCAGGCGAAGGCGAAGGCTGAGGACCTCGGCAAAACCGACCCGAAGATCAAGATCAGCGTTGACTCCGCCAGCGCCCTTAGCAAGCTCACCGCGGTATCCGCCGCACTCAACACCATGCGGACCGCGCAGGAGAAGGTCGCGGTCGCGCAAGCCAAACTGAGCGAGCTCGAGAAGGCCGGCGACGCCCCGGCCGCGAAGATGACCGCGGCGCGGAACGCGCTCACGTCGGCACTGCGCAATGAAGAGAACGCCGCGGGCAAGCTCGCAGTCGCCTACAAGCGGGTGCAGGACGCCACCGACAGCGCCGGCAAGACGGCCGCGACGAGCCTTCCGCAGATCCAGCCGATGATGGCGGCCATCGTGGCCGGCGCTGTTCTGGTCGCCCCCGCCCTCGGCGCGGCGACCGCGGCCGCCGTCGGATTCGGTGCAGCGGCCGGTGTCGCCTTCGCGGCGTATAAGGGATTCGAAGAAGAGATCAAGAACGGCACCGCTCTCGGCATGTCGGTCAAGAGCCAGTTGGACGGGATCTCGGGCGCGTTCCGGCAGCTCGAAACCGCCGCGGCGCACGGCGCGGCGCCCGGTGTGTTGAACGCGCTCAGCCAGGTCAAGAACTACCTCCCGACGCTGACGCCGCTGGTCGCCGATCTGTCGGCGCATCTCGGCAACGCGCTCAATATCGGGACCGGCGGCCTCATCCAGGGGCTGCGGAACATGGCGCCGCTGATGGCCGACGCCGGTCACTACGCCGAAGGGTTGGCGACAAAGTTCGCCGAGTTCACCTCATCGACCGGGTTCAAGGACTTCATCGGCTACGCGCAGCTCGAGCTGCCCATCGTTTTCAAGATGCTCGGCGATGTCACCGGCGGCGTCGTCCAGTTGGCGATGTCGTTCAAGCAGCAGGGCCAGGACATCATCACCGTCCTCGACGGCATCGGCAAAGCGATGTCGGCGCTGTCGCGGGTGAAGAACTTCCTCGACAACTTCGACATGATGAAGCACTACGGCGCGGTCGGGAAACTACCGGAGACCTACAACGCTTCCGCCGATGCGGTGAGCAACTTCATCACCCAGCTTTCCCAGGCACCGCCGATCAGCCAGCAGGTCGCCGACGGCATGAAGAAGCAGGCCGATCAGACGCAGCTCGCTACCGCGATGATGCAGGCGCAGAACGACGCGGCTGGCCTGTTGAAGCAATCCCTCGACCTGCTGTCGGGCAACAAACTGTCGGACGCGCAGGCGGAGAACTCGTTCGAGCAGGGCCTTGTGCGGATGGTGAAGGCGACCACGAAAGCCGATTCGGCCGTGACTGGCCTGTCGTCGTCGGCGATCAAGAACCGCGGGGACCTGCTGACCCTGGTGAGTTCCGCGCAGACGGCGGCTGAGGCCTACGGCAAGATGTCAGGCTCGACCGAGGACGGTCGGACGAAGCTGATCGCGTTGCGTCAGCAGATCATCGACAACGCTGCCGCCACCGGCATGAACCGTGACGAGGTCACCAAGTACATCGATTCGGTGTTGCAGATCCCGCCGAAGGCCTCAACCACGGGCGACCTCCGGCTGACCGACGCCGAGCAGAAACTGGCCGCCTACAAGACCGCGCTCGCTCAGCTCCCGCAGACCGTGAACACCTCGCTGCACGTAGCGAACGCCGACACCGTGATCAACTCACTGTCCGACATCCGGAACCTGATGGACTACGTGTCCCGCGGGGTCCAGGTCGACATCGGCGTGTCAGGTCGCGGTATCGGCGGGCAAGGCGGCATCCCCAAGGGCCAGGCGGACGGCGGCTACATCACCGGGCCCGGCACAGGCACCTCCGACCAGGCGGGCCTGTTCGCCCTGTCCAACGGCGAATTCGTCAACACCGCGAAATCGACCCAGAAGAACCGGGCGGCCCTCGAAGCCGGTAACCGCGGCGCGAAGCTGACGGTCGCCGGATACGCAGACGGCGGCCTCGTGTCGATCACCCCTCCGGTGAAAAGCGGCGCCGGGCACGGCAGCGGCCATAGCGGCAGCGGACACGCCGCCGGCGGTCACCATGCAGCGAAGCAGGTCCCCGTCGTAGTGATGCAGCTGTCCGTGACCGCTGGCGCCGGCGCCGCGTACGGAATCGCCGACGTCATCAAAGGCCAGACCGGGCAGGCGAGGCTGGCGATGAAGGACCTGTCGATCGCAGTGAACGACGCGTTCCAACTGAAAGGTGTCCGGGACCAGCTGGCGTATGCGCAGTCGCAACTGGCGAACTTCAAACAAGCTCAGGCCTCGATGGCGAGCACCGTCGCCGGCAACCTTTCCTCCGGTGTCGACGCGTCGAAGTACGCCGACGTCGGCGGCCTGCTCTCCGCCTACCAGAACAACACCGCGTCGAACAACCGGTTCGCCACCGAGGAGGACGCGTTGTCGCGCCGCGGCCTGAACCGAGGACTGCTGTCGGAGCTGATCGGCAAAGGCGATTCCGCCGGCCTCGCCACCCTGTTCAACGCCTCCCAGAGCGAGCTCGCGCAGGTCAACAAGGCCTACGCCGGCTATCAGGGATCCGCGCAGTACGCCGGGTCGGTCGCCGCCAACGGCATCTACGGCTCGCAGGTCGCGGCCTGGCAGCAGACCGTCACTCAGCTGACAGCGCGCGGCAACCAGCTGGAGAACGCGGTCGACGCCCTGGTCGGCGCGGTCGGCGCCATGACGAACCGGCCAGTGCAGGTCACTCTCGACGGCAAGGTCATCGCGCACGCCGTCATCGGCGGCAAAGAATTCCAAGGCGTGTTCGACAGCCTCCGCAACAAGCTGCTGTACGGCCGGAAACGCTGATGCCGACCGTAACCCGCACCAACCTGTGCACCAACCCGTCCCTCGAAGCCGGGATCACCGGCTGGGCCGCCGGCGGCACACCCACGCCGACCGTCGCGCAGTCCGCGGTGTGGTCGTGGAACCGTTCGAAGAGCCTGCTGATCACGTGGGCGACCGGGAACACGTTCTTCCCCGGCGCCGCGATCACCGTGACCGGGTTGACGGTCGGTGTCGTGTACACGTTCTCCGCCTACGTGTACGTCCCGGCCGGAAACCCTGCGGTGCAGTTGATCGCCGCCGGATCGGGGCTGCTCGCCGGGTCGGCGACGTCGGCCACGAACAACATCGCGGGCGAGCGGCTGTCTGTGTCGTTCACCGCCACCGCGACGTCGCACACCCTCGGCATCTACCCCTCCGGCTCCCCGACGTCGGGCCAGATCTGCTACGTCGACGGGATCCTGGCCGAGCAGGCGCCGGTTGTCGCCACGTACTTCGACGGCGCCTCCTCGGGCTGCCAATGGACCGGCACCGCGGACCTGTCCACGTCGCAGCAGCTCGACGGCCCGCTGTCGATCACCGTGACCAGCAACCCGGGCAACCAGCCGCCGCAGAACATCCTGTACGTCACCGGCGCGCCCGGCACCACCGCGCAGATCACCAGGACCGACCCCGACGGCACCCAGCGCCCAGTCCGCGGCGGCGACCCCGCCACCCTGTCCGGCACCCAATGGGTCGGCTACGACTACGAAATGCCTTACGCCGCCGGCGTCACCTACACCGTGATCCCGTCCGACGCGTCACCGAACGCCTTCACGACAGTCCCCGCGCTGGGCGTCACGCAGGCGTGGCTGATCCACCCCGGGATACCGTCGCTGTCGCAGCCGATCAACAACGTGAGCCTGCTGGACGCCGTTCAGTCGGACTCCGGATCCACAGCGCATCAGGTGCTGAGCCGGGAGCGGCCCGTCGTCGTCACGGACGGCACCCGGCACGCCGAGACGATGCAGGTCGGGCTGCGCACGGCCAGCACGGTGGACAAGGCGGCGATGAAGGCGCTGCTGCAGGACGCCTCCACCCTGCTGCTGCAGGTCGTCTACCCGTTCACGGCCGAGAGTGAGTGGCGCTACGTCACGATCGGCCGGATCGCCCGGAACCGGTTCACCAAGCAGTTCGGCGATCAGCGGCGGGCATGGGTGCTGGACTGCACCGATTCCGACCGCCCGGCCGGCGGGGTCGCGGCGCAACGCACCTGGGCTGACGTCCTCGCCGAAGCCGGCACTTGGCAGGACGTGCTGAACAAGTACAAGACGTGGACCGGTGTCGTCACCGGCATCGCCGGCAGCTGAATGTATCCCGTCAGCAGCAAGTACCTGGCCGCTGTCCGCACCGACCACGCCGCCACGTCGACAGTCACCCACAAGGACCTGATCACCGGTGTGCAGACCGTGCTGCCGATCGAGGCCGGTTCGACCGTGAACGTCGACATCACGAGCCCCATCCGGCGAGTGCTCACCCTGAACCTGCCCGCGCTGCAGTCGCTGTACGACGTCCTGTCGGTGCCGGGCGGGGAGATCACGGTCACGCACACGATCAGGTTCATCGACCGCACCGTGGAGACCGTCCCGGTCGGCGTGTTCTGCGTCGACCAGGAGCAGATGGGGTACACCACGAGCGGGCAGATCCGGTTGACGGCGCCGGACCGGTACCTGCGGGTGCAGCGGAACCGGTTCGGCCTGTCCCGCTCGTCCGTGGCTTCCAACCAGTCCTGGCAGGAGGTGAAGCGGCTCGTCGAGGGCGCGTGGCCGAACGGCGCGTACCCGTTCCCGGGCTGGGCCGCGAGCAACCCGGACACGTCGGCGACGACGAAGGTGGGGCCGCAGGTGTGGGCTGACGGCAACCGCGCAACCGGCATAGAGGCGATCCTGAAAGCGTCCTCGCTCGATTTCCGGTTCAACGCTTCCGGCCTGGCCGAGCTGCAGCCGATCCCGATCCTGTCAGCGGCCACGTCACCGGTGTGGACGGTGAACGCGGGCGCCGCCGGGGTGATGCTCGACGGCAACCGCGCCCGGGACTGGTCCACGGCCGGGAACGCCGTCATCGTGTCCTCGTCGGCGACCGACATCATCCTCACCCCCGTCGAGGTGAAAGACACCCACACACCGGCGTCGGATCCGATGAGCACGCTCGGCCCGATCGGGTACGTCCCCCGGTATTACGCGTCGCCGCTTATCCGGACCACCGCGCAGGCAACCGCGGCGGGGAAGACGATCCTGCAGCGCATCCTGTCCGTGCAGCAGCAACTCACCCTGACCGCCGTCCCCAACGCGGCCTTGGACGGCTGGGACGTCATCGACGTCATCTTCCCGAAAGGTGACGCCGGGACGGTGCGGCCGTCGGAGCGGCACATCGTGGAAGCGGTCACGATCCCGCTCACCCCGGAAGGCGTGCAGAACATCACGCTGCGGTCCACCCGGCCGACCCCCGACGACACCATCTGAGAAAGGGCTGCTGATGACTGCGCCTGGCCCGAACCTGAACCCGATCGCCGACCAGATCCTCACCCCCGTCGCCGACGCCCCCGGCATCCGCTACCTGAACACGACGGTCACCGCGGTGTCGGCCGGGACGTCGCTGGACGGCAACGCCGAAGTGTCGATCGCGGTCAACTCCGACAACCCGAAAGTGCCTTACCTCGCCGCCTACATCAACGGCCACACCCCCGTCGTCGGCGACAAGGTGGGCGTCCTGATCCTCGACGGCGCCCCCATCATCGTCGACCGCATCCTCGGCCTCCCCAACATCTAAGGAGACCCCATGGCGACTACCCCGAACGGCCTCTATTACCCGCTGCTGTCCGACGCCCCGAACGGGCCGTCGCAGATGCAGCAACTCGCCCAGTCCGCCGACCACAAGATCATCGGCAGCTATGCGACCGCAGCCGCCCGTACCGCGGCGATCACCAGCCCGACAACTGGTGACGTCACCTACCGCGCAGACGCCGGTCTACTCGAGCAGTGGAATGGCACAGCATGGGTGCCGGTCGACATGCAGATGTTCGGCACGGTCGCTGCGGTGGTCGGCACAGCACCGGCGCCTAATGGGGCGCTGTTCAAGATCCAGGCCGGCACAGTCAGCGTCAACACGAACGCCTCAGCGTTGGCGAGCTTCAACTTCCCGGTGGCGTTCCCGAACGGCGTCCTGGCTGTGATGTTGACGGCGATGAACGACACCTACCCGGAGCTGCGTTTGGTTGGCTCCGGCGGCACCACCGCGTCGGCGTGCCAGGTCGTGGTCCGCACCAACGTCGGTGCGGCTGCGGTATCGATCAGTGGGATCCAGATCGCGTTCCTCGCGATCGGCTGGTGACTATGCGGCCCCGCCTGCTGAACCTCCCTGACCGCCGCGACTGGTTCCTCGCCCTCATCGGAGCCCTCGCCCTACTCCTCGGCTACGCCTACACCGTCGTCCACATCCCGCCCGGCGTGAAAAACCCGATCCGGGTCGCGCTGCAACTGATGCCCCTCTGGGCATGGGGCGCCGCGTGGGTCGCCGCCGGCGCCTACTGCATCCTCGCCGCGTTCACCGACCGCAGGGTCGGCGGCTTCACCGTCGCACCGTTCATGCCGTCCGTGTGGGGATTCGCCTACCTCGTCGGCTGGATCAACGGCGACGCCGACCGCGGCTGGATCACCACCGGAATCTTCTGGGCCCTCGCCGGCGCCGTGTACTGCGTGGCGGGGCTGATCGACCCGGCGCCGCTGCTCAAGGACCGCCCAGATGCACATCAGTGAAGCGATCTGGGTCGCGTTCATCGGCGGCCTCGCCGGCCTCACACCGTCACTGGCCAGCTTCGTCCGCACGAAACGCACCGAACGCTCACGAGTCCGGATCGAGGCCGGGAAAAACGAACTCGACGGCCGCAGGGTGTCGATGGAGGAACTGTCCCTCGTCATCGACAACCTGAAATCCGACCTCGCCCGCGTCCGGAAGGAGTTCGACGAGTTCCGCGACCAGCACAAGCAGGAGCAGCACGAAGCGGCGGCGCGGATCGCGCAGAACCACCGGGACCTGGAGAAGGAGCAGCGCCGCGCGAACCGGCTCCAGGACGAGCTGCTCGAACTGCGGGCCAGGTTTCGGATCCTGTGGGACTGGTTGAAGGAGTCCGACATTCACGTGCCGTCCTACATCGACAGGCCTGACGAGTTCGAACCCGAGGAGCCGAGGTGACCAGCAATGAGCAACCTGATCTGGTTCTGAGGGAGGCGTCATGCCTGTAGAGAAAGTCGGGGAGCAGGCGGTGCTGTACACCGCCGACCATCCGCCGCGGTCCGACAGCCCCACGTACCGCGCTGCCCGGCTGGTGTTGATGAACAGCCGGAAGGGTGGCTGCGTCGTGTGCGGCGGCGTCCCGGACATGACCCACCCGGAGCTCGAGGCGATCGCCGACAGCCACGGGCTGGAGGATCACCACGGCGGCGGCATCTACGTCAAAGACGTCTTGGTTGCGCTGAACCTGTTCGGCACCGAATGGTCGCTGGGTTTCTCCGCCGACCCGAAGATCGTGGCCCGGATGGTGGCGAATCTCAACGTGGTTCTGGCCGCGCTCGGCGAGGCGACGTACGACGCGCCGATCACCGACACGGCCAGCGTGATGCTGTTCGTCGACTCGGTGTTCAACGCCAACGTGAAGCTGTGCAAGCCGCACCACACCGGCCGCATGGATCACCCTGCGAAGGACGCCAACGGACGCGAAGCGGTCGGTGTGCACGAGATCCCGTTCCCGATCTGGCTCGGCCAGATCACGTGCGAATGGGCGCGGTGGGACATGTGGGCCGGGACGACCGGAACCCTCGCGGTCGCACCGGATCCTGTGACGGGAGGCGCGGTAGTGCTGCACGCCGACCCTGCGCATCATCCTGGTCTGGTTCGGGGTTCGGTCCTCGCACCCACCCACCCACACGCTGAGAAAGCACGGCGGGCGGCGGCGTGACCGGCTCCTACGTCGACCTTTCATCGAACAACGGGTGGCCCGACCTCCAGGCTTACTGGAACGCCGGCCACCGCGACCTGATGCTGAAAGCGACCGAAGGCACCGGGTACGCGTGGGCAGAGATGCAGCAACTCGCCCGGCAATGGCATGCGCTCGGGGGCAGGGTCGGCTACTACCACTGGCTGTACGGCACCCTCCCAGCGCAAGCGCAGTACGACTGGTTCTGGTCCCACGTCGGGCCCGTATGGCAACCGGGCGACTGGATGATGACCGACTTCGAAGACGTCGACCCGACCCGCTGGGTAAGCGACGCTCAGCACCGCGCAGTCGTGGCCGAGTTCGACCGGCTCTGCGGCCAACACGGCGAAGTCCACGACTACGCCCCGAACTGGTACATCGCGAGCATGCCGTCCTGCATCGCCTACTTCCAGGGCCGGCTGATCGTCGAATCGGACTACACCAACAGCCCGCCGTCGAATCCGCACGGCTTCACGATCGTCGCTCACCAGTACACCGACCGCGCCACCGTCGCTGGGATGCCGGGCCCGGTCGATTACAACCGTTGGCTCATCGACTCGGCCAGCAGCACCGGAGCAGTCCTGTTAGGGGATGACATGTCAGCAGCAGCAGAAGCCACCCTCGCGAAACTCGACAAGCGGATCGCGGCGTTCGACCAGATGTACACCGCGATCGTGAACAGCATCCTTCCCGCCGCGGCGGACATGCAGCCGCGGGTACAGGGCATCGACAAGACCACCGCGAAGGTGGGCTGGTCCGTCCTAGGCGACGACAACAACCCTGGCATGCGCGCTTTGCTCGCCGGTCTGCTGACCTCGGTCGCGGCGGTGAAGGCGGCTGTCGAGGCCGCGCACGCGCAGCAGGCGGCCGGGCAACCGGTCGACCTCGCACCTGTCCTCGCCGCCGTCAACGCGGTCCCCGTCACCACCGCGCACACGCTCGCGCAGAAACTAGGAGCCTGAGTCATGTTCAAGACCATCGAGACGAAGGTCATCGCGGCCGCGTTCGGCGGCGCCGGCGGCGCGGCCGTCAGCGGCTTCCTGTTGTGGCTGCTCGGCGTGCTGATCTGGCACGCCCCGTCGGACGCTGGCCATGCGGTGGCGGCGATCGATTCCGTGCCCACCCCGGTCAGCGGCCTGGTGCTGCTGCTCATCGCCGCGGCCGCTGCGGGAATCGCGGGCTACGCCGCGCCGCACACGACACGGCCCGACCTCGCTGCCACCGAGACCGGCCTGATCACGCTTCAGGGTCCGAGCATCGCAGCGTCCGTTACCGGGACACCGGCTACCGCCCCCGATCCGGCTCCGCAGCCCGCTGACGCCGCCACCCAAGCGCTCAACGCCGCCATCCCGCCCGCGGCCTGACCCGTGCCGAGTCCGATGGTGTCGCCATGGGTGTACGACAACTCAGACGGCCTCGGTAACGACATCAGCTTCACCGTCACCTACGACAACACCACGAAGGTCATCACCGGCTGCACCGTGTTCCGGACACCGACAAACCCGATCAGCCGGATCTTCTTCGGCGTCGGCCCTGACGGAACACCGCAAACCTCCCCGCAGATCTTCGCCGTGCCAGCGGGTACCACAGTCGTGACGCAGGCGCAGATGGCTGCGCACGGATTCACCACGATGGCGGATGTCCTCGCCGGGCAGGTCACGGCCGCACCATGACGCTGCAGGTCGACACGTCCGTTGCGGCGGTCATCAACTCGACACCGCCGTCCGTCTGCACCACGGCGGCGTTCAATTGCGCCGCGAACACGCTGCTCGTGGTCGCGGTCACCGTCGACGGTCCCGCGAACTCCGCGGTCACCTGCGCGATCACCGACAACACCGGCCTCGGCCTCAGCTGGACGCTGGCGAAACGGCAGAACGGGGTCACCGGCACCCTCGGCGGCGGCGTTGAGATCTGGACCGCGGTGTGCGCGGCCGGGTTCACCTCCAAGACGATCACCGCCACCAACAGCCGCACCACGGCGTCCGACGCCACCGACCTGCGGGTGCTGCAGTTCACCGACACGAATGGCGGAATCCCCAGCGTCGGCGCGGTCGCCGGCGCGGACATCACCGTCGCGGCCACCAACTTCCGGCTCTCGCTCACCACCACGGCCGCGAACTCGTGGATCGTCACGAAATGCCTCGACTACACGTCGGCGACCACATTCGTCACCACGTCTACCACGACCGTCATCCTCGGCCAAGGCAACGACGGCGACGGCGACCAGTACGCCACCGGCCTCGACGGCTCCCTCACCGTCTGCCCCACCAACGCGTCCGGCACCAACCTCACCGCCGGACTCACCGCCGGAGCGAACCACGTCGGCCACTCCGTCGCGGTCGAGATCAAACCCGGCGTGGCATCAACCTCACTACCCACCCTCGTCATGGCCCCACGAATCGCCCCCTGAAGGAGAACGCATGTCCACCGACCAGATGGGTCTCTACGACCAGATCATCAACGCCTGCGGCTACGACCGCGGCACCTTCGAAGACGCTGGACTCCGCGGTTGGGGCTTCGCGGAACTGTTCGACGACCGCGGCCGCCGCAAGCAGTTCGTGCCGTTCGTCAACCTGATCACCGACGTCGGCGACACCTACTACGCCTCCCGCAGCTTCCCGCTGCTCGGCGGCACCACCTCCATCACCGCGATCACCAACGCCACCTCAGCCGTCGTATCCGCTACCGCACACGGACTGTCCGTCGGCGACAAGGTCACCCTCGCCGGTGTCACCCCCGCCGGCTACAACGGCACCTGGGTCATCACGGCAGTCACCGCCAACACGTTCACCATCTACGTCGGCACAGCGCTCGGCGCCGGGTCCGTGTTCGGCACCTGCCAGGGCCTGTCCGTCCCTGTCGCGTCCGGCATGAAGCTCGGAACCGGTTCCACCGCGACCGCGAAGTCCGGCGCCGGCGCGGCACTCGTCACCTACGGCACCGGCGTCACCGCGAACAAGGCGTTCGATGCCACGTTCCCGTCCCTGAACGACCTCGGCGGCGGCCTGGGCAAGAACACCCAGTACAAGACGACATGGAACGCCGGCCAGGCCACCGTCACCGGACTCAACGAGATCGTGATCGTGAACGAGAACGTGTTCGCCGACGCCAGCACCGCCGCCGCGAACACCATCAGCCGCGCGCTGCTGTCCCCCGTGGTCAACAAGGGCGCCTCGGACACCCTCGCGATCACGTGGAACCACAAGTTCCTGGGCGTCTGACATGCCGCGTTATTCCGGGGGCGCCCTGACAAGCGCGGGCAGCACCACGCTGCCCCTGATGGCGCTCACCGGCGGTACAACCGTCCGACCAAAGATCGTCGAAATCGGCGTCTCCAACACGACAGCCACCGCCGTTGCGCTCAAGCTCTGCCGGATCTCAACGGCGGGCACCCCCGGCTCGACCATCACCCCAGAGAAGGTGACGGACCCGGAAGGTGCGGCGAATGTCGCCGTGCTGAAGCAGACCTACACGAGCACCGGCCCGACGATCACCGATCTCGGGTACCGCTGCCAGCTCGGCGCCGCGATCGGCTCCGGCTGGGTATGGACGTTTTCCGGCCTGGCTGTACCGGCCACAGCGAATGCGGGCATCGGTGTCGTCGTGGAGAACGGCACGGGGCAGGCCTGCCAGATTTACGTCGTCTGGGACGAGTGACGCACACAGCTAGGTAGCGGGGGAGGGTCGGCATGAGCAGTCTCGTCCGCTACGGCGTACCGCAAGGCCCAGCGGGCTCCGGCCCATCCAGTCACATCGTCGCACCGCCGACCGCGGGCGGACCGCAGGCCTACACCCAGACCATCAACGACTCCGCGGGCCTCACCGATGCCGAGACGCAGGTCGTCACCGCCGTTCAGGCGGTCACCGATTCCGCGGGCTCAACCGACACGCTCGTGCAGGCGGCGGCCTACACCCAGGCTGCGACTGACAGTTCCGGTTCGACGGACTCTGCGTCGTCGGTGGCGGCCCTGGTTCGCTCCCAGACCGACAGTGCGGGCTCGACGGACACTGTGGCTCAGGCCGCGGCGTTCACTCAGTCTCCGATCGATGCGGCGGGTCTCGCGGATACGTCGGGCCAGGCCGCCGCGTTCGCGCAGACGGCGACAGACAGCGCGGGGTCCACCGATGCTCTGCAGCGGGACATCGCGCGCAACCTGACCGACGACTCCGGTCTCACCGACGCACAGTCCCAAGTGGCCAGCTTCACCCAGACGGCAACAGACCCGGCCGGGCTCACCGACACGGCTACAGGCGCAGCAAGCTACTCCCGCTCGGCCACGGACCCCGCCGGCTCAACGGACACGGCGGCGCAGCTCGCCGCCTACGCTCCCACCGTCACCGATGCGGCCGGACTGACCGACACAGCCGCCGAGACCGCCGCGTACGCCCGAGCCGTCACCGACGACACTGGCCTGACCGACAACACCACCCAGAACTTCACCGGCGGCAACAACTACAGCCAGACCATCAACGACTCCGCAGGCCTGACCGACACCGCCGCCGCCGTCGCCAGCCACATCCGCGCCATCACCGACACCACCGGACTCACCGACGTCCCGACCCAGGCCGCGACGGTGGCGCAGAGCTTGACCGACAGTGCAGGACTGGTTGACGCCCTGCAGCGGGATCTCGCCCGCATCGTCATCGACCTCACAGGCCTGACCGACAGTTCGAGCCAGGCGGCGTCCTACGCCCCGGCCCTGATCGATCCTGCGGGCCTCACGGACCAGCTGGCGTCCACTCGCTTCATCATCCTGGTCATCAACGACTCAGCAGGCCTCACCGACAGTCCGACACAGGTCCTGACGGCCGCCGGCCGTGACATCACCGCCCACACCGGCCCCGCCCTCGGCCGCTCCACCGGCGGCCCCGCCACGTTCTACCGGACGCTCACCGGCGCCCCAGCGGCCGAACGCAGCCTGACCGGCCCCCGCGTCGGCGACGCCACCACCAACGGCCCCGCCACGACCCGCGACACGGCCGGACCGAACAGCGAATAGGAGCCCCCGTTGACCGCCTACCCAGGCACCGCCTACCGGTACTTCGCCATCGACTCCGACCACGACCTGTCCACATCGATACTGAAAATCAGCACCGACAAGACCCTGATCAACCAGACCGCGACCTACATCCCCGCGCCGAACGCCCGACTGCAAGCCGTCACACCACCACCAGCCGCCGGCCTCACCCGCTACTGGTGGGGATTCCTCTGCGGCACCGGGCAGCCCGTCGCCCTGGCGTCCGGACCGAACCTGATCTACGGCCAACTCACCGACAACCCCGAGAGCTTGCCGTTCGTGTGGAAGTTCTACCTACCCCACATCTGAGGAGATAAACTCCGGTTCACCTTGCGACAGGTGCGCGCCCCCATCCGCCTCGTGCGGGTGGGGGCGCTTCTTTGTGTGTCAGAGGCGGGGTTTCGGCGGGACATCGACCTTGCGGCCGAGCGCGCGGAGCAGGAGCGCCTTCCGCCGCCGTCGTCGGTACTGCTTCACGAGCTCGGCCGGAGACGGCTCCCGCTCGTCATCACAGGGATGACCCATAACGGGCGAGACTACCGATACCGGGTGAACTGCTGGTTATTGACAGCCGCCCGCCGGGATGTGGAACAGCTCCGGATGACAACGCTCGAACATGCTGTAGGGCGACGCGCCGTTGTTCGCAGGCTGGGACTGCAAGTCCTGCAGCGCGTACCCGATCGGGCCTAGCTGGTTAACTCCGAGGTAGGCGAGCAGAATGAAGGCGACTGCCGCGACCACCCGCCGCATACCCGACATAACGACCCTCTAAATAGGGGGTTACGCCGTTCACGTCGGCGACCCGATGTGAACATGCTAACCTGTCTGCGTGATGGGTGGCAAGAGGGCAGGCGCGTACGTCCGTATCAGCGACGACCGGGCCGGCGACGCCGCCGGAGTCGGCCGGCAGGAACGCGACTGCGCCGATCTCGCGCACCGCCGCGGCTGGACGATCGTCGAGACCTACACCGAGAACGACACGTCCGCGTTCAAACGCCGCAAAGTCCGCCTCCCCGACGGCAGCACCGCGCTGCGCGTCGACCGGCCCGCGTTCCGCCGCATGCTCGCCGACCTCGCCGCCGGCCGCATCGACGCCGTCGTCGCCTACGACCTCGACCGGGTGGCCCGCGACCCCCGAGACCTCGAAGACCTCATCGACGTCGTCGAACACCGCAACGCACCCACCGCCGCAGTCACCGGATCTCTGGACCTGTCCAACGACTCCGGCATCACCATCGCCCGAATCAACGTCGCCATCGCGAACAAGTCCAGCCGGGACACCGCCCGCCGCGTCGCCCGCAAGCAGCTCGAACTCGCCGAGCAAGGCAAAGTCGCCGGCGGCGGCATCCGCGCCTACGGCTACGACCGCGACGGCGTCACCGTGCTCGAGGCGGAGGCAGCGGTGCTGCGCGAGATCCGCGACCGCATCCTCGCTGGCCACTCCCTCACCAGCATCGCGCGGGACCTCACCGCCCGCGGCGTCCCAACCGTCCGTGGATCCGATCGCGGCTGGCATTCGCGCTCCGTCCACGCCGCGATCACGAAAGCTAGGCTCGCCGGGCTGCGCACCCACCAGGGCGAGATCGTCGGCAAAGCCGCCTGGCCGGCCATCATCGGCGAGCAGGAATGGTTGGACGTGAAGGCCGCCCTCGACGCCCGCGCCGGGCAGTCCGGCAACACCCTGAGGCACTGGCTGTCCGGTGTCCTCACCTGCGACCTGTGCGGGCACCCTTTGCGGTCTCAGTACGTCGCCCAGAGCGCGCACAAGTACTGGTGCAACCCCCGGGTCGGTGGCTGCGGCAAGATTTCGATCGACGGCGGTAAGGCCGAGGCCCACGTCGAGCAGACGGTCATCACCTACCTCAGCCAACCGAAGGTCGTGAGATTCTTCGCCCGGCTCGTCACAGAGACGGACACCGGGCAGCTACGCGCCGAACTCGCCGACGACGAGAAACAGTTGACCGAGCTCGCCGCCCTGTGGGCCAAACGCAACCTGACGACAGCGGAGTACATGACGGCCCGCCGCGAGATCAAAGCCCGCGTCGACACCGCCACCAAACAGCTCACAGCCGCATCCCCGGTCAACCTGCGCCGGCTGCTGGAGTCAGCTGATCACGCCGCGGAATGGGCGGGCATGGCGCCGCGTGAGCGTCAGGCCGCGCTGCGCGACCTGTTCCCGGACGGCCTGCCGGTGCGTCCGTCGCCGCCCAACTTCCGGTTCAACCCGGCCCGCATCGTATTCCCCGACACGGCGGCTAGGCCGCGCGGGCTCGGTTCCGCTGCACCCGCAGACGCCGCAGCCGGTTGACCAGGCTGGGGGAGTACTCGAGCGCCGCCGGCTGGTCGAGCAACTCGTTCAGCCGCTGCCAGTACCGCACCGCGGTCATGTCCAACTCGCCGCGGATCGCGGCTTCCTTCGCACCGGCATACCGGTAGGTCCGGGCCTCGAAATCCAAGATCTTCTTGTCCTTGTCAGTCACCCGCGCCACCCTGCCAAGAGGCTCCGACAGTTTCAGTTGGAGGGCAGTCCGAGCGCGATGCGGACCGCGGTGGCCGCGGCGGACGATTCCTGGTTCGCGGTTGCTTGCAGGTTGACCGCGGCCTGGACGTCGGCGATGGTCTTGGCCTGGCCCATGTACTGGAATCCGATCCGCTCCTTCAGAACGGCCGGCGTCAGAGCTTTGATCTGGGGCTGTACTTCGGCCGGCCATTTCCCTGCCACGAGGCCGCGGGCGAACACGTCGTCGGCTGCCGCGATCTGGACGCCGAGGCTGCGCCATTGCTCTACTGGAGCGTTGCTGGGGAGTTTCGCGTAGGCGGCGATGAGCTTATTGCCCGGTGCCACCAGACGTAGGTACTCGGCCGCTGCTTGTTTGAGCGTCCAGATCGTGGGAGTCGGCGAGGGCGTCGGGGACGGATGCGCGCTCGAGGTCGCCGCGCTCGAGGTCGCCGCGTGACTCGGCCCAGTAGACGTCTGGGCGGACGACGAGCATCCGGCTAGAACCATGGCCGCGGCCGGGATCAGCAGGGCGATGCGCTTCATACGAGTTCCTCGTTGTGTCGTGCGGCTACGCGGCGGGCCAAGTATGCCCGTTCCGCCGGGTGTAGTGCATCTATCCGGGTGACGACCAGTGCGTCGTCGACCCAGAGTTCGTCGGACAGCTCTCGCAGGGTGTGCGCCCAGCAGGCGGCGTCGGCGAGCTGCTCGATCGGGATGAGGTCGCGCGCGACCTGCCGCTCGATCGCGCGTTCGACGTTCTCGTTGCAGTGCCCGTCGTGCCCGTTGCGGATGTGGATCAGTTCGTGGGCCAATGTGACCCGCCGCTGGCACTGAAGCTGCCGCTTGTCGAGCACTACATGCTTGCGGCGGTGGTCGGTCAGTCCGAGTACGCCGTCGGGGAGTTTCTCCCAGAACAGGTGCCAGTCCGGGTGGTCATCGCGCAGCCTGCGCCAGGGGTGCAACACGATCCCTTGACATTGTTCCTAGCTTTTCCCTACAGTCTCCTTGTGACCACAACACCGACCGTTCTCAGCCCCGAGGACGTCCGAATCGGGGAAACACTCCGCGCCCTGCGCGAAAGCCGCGGCATCCGCGTCGGCGAATTCGCCATCCAGCTCAACATCAGCCCCGCCTACCTCAGCAACATCGAAGCCGGCCGGAAGCGGCTCACCCAGCAGCTCGCCGTGAAAGCCGCTGGCCTTCTCGACTACCGCGTCGCCGCCCTCATCCGCCCAGACCACTTCCCCGCGGACGTGGCGTCGTGACCGGCGAGGAATGGGCGCGGCTCGCGCCGCTGCCGAGCCGTGAAATCGGCCTCCGACTGCTCGCCCACTTCACGCCCAAACCGCGGCCCGAAGCCGAGCAGAAGCCCGACAACCGGACCCAGGACGAAGACCCGAAGTCCGCCTAACAACAGCGAAGGCCCGCTCGCCTGGACAGCCGCGGACCTTCACCGAAACAACGAACGGAGTATCCCATGAGCGACCAAGGCTTCGTGTTGCCGAAGCATCTACTGCACGACAGCGATCCGGTGTCGGCGCTGCTGATCGCCGCCTATTACCTCGACGAGGTCGGCGGTGAGGCCGCCGAGGTCATCGCCCGGGCCGCCTGCCCCCGCATCGACCACGGCGTGCTCGCGGGCCGTGTCAGGGACATGGCGGAGCTGCTGACGCAGGCCGAGCGGTTCGACTCCGACCCCGCGCAGGCCCTCTACGACTACGGCGTAGAAGTCGCCGAGCACTGCACCGTGGAGCAGGTCTCCCTCGACATGCGGGACACGGCGCGCGAAGCGGCCCGGCTCGCCGCCGTGCTGACGGTGTCCGAGGACCAGGCGTTGGCCCGCCGCGCCCACATGGCGGTCGCGTCATGACCCTCGTCGAGCTGCTCGCGCTGCCGCGGGAACACCGCAACGCCATCCTCGTACAGGACCTCGCGAGCCTCACCATCGAGGCCCGCGCCAGGATCGACGCGTTCGGTATCGACGCCGAGATCCAGCACCGCGCCGCGGCCTACAGCGAGCTCATGACGGTCCGCGCCGTCACCGGCCTATTCGGCATCGGCATCGCGTCCGCCGTCGACCAGCGGATCAGCATCCTCACCAAGGCTGCGGCATGAGCCCGCTCCTGGTGGCTGTCGCCGCCACCCAAACGCCGGCAGGGACGGGTGCGCCCCCAGCCTCGTCCCTGCCGGTCAACGGCACACCGTCCGCGTGGGCGATCGGGCTACTCGTTGCCCTCGTCCTGATCCTCGCGGCCGCCGCTGTCCACACCATCCGCTCCGACCGGAAAGCCGACCCGTCATGAAGGAAGAAGGCCCGGCGATGACCCACGAAAGAACCCCCGAGGAAGCGGCGGACACCACGCTACTCGGCATCGCCTTCTATGAGGCCGTTGTACGTGGCGATCAGCAGGCCGTCGAAGCGATCGCCAGCCAGGAAGCTGTCGTCGGTCTCCTCGCCCTCACCGCCACGCTGTTCAAGGCGTACTCGCTCATCACCGGCATACCCGCCGCGAGCGTCCTCGACACCCTCCGCCACATGTACGCCTCAAGACGGGACGCGTCATGAACATCCTTCCCGACATCGACGACCCCGTGCTCGAACGCGCAGCCCAACTGCACTCCCGCGCGGCCGACCTCGACGCATCCCACCTCCACGCAGACGCCAGACTGTGCCGCCGCGCCGCGCTACGGCTAATCGACTGCAACACGCAGTGGATCGACCAAGACCCCACACCGCCGCCCGCGCCCGATGACGACGAGCCGGATGACGACTTGTTCAGCGGCAACCTCGCGTGGGCCGTCACCCTCGCGCTGCTCACCACCGCCCTCATCGTGTGCCTGTTCATCGCCGCCGCGATCTACACCGTCCGAGACCCGCTGCCCGCCTTCGCGGGCTACGCCCTGGTCGGATCCGCGATCGCGGTCCGCCACTGGTGCAAGCGATGACCGCGGCAGTGAAGCCGTTCGAGGTCACCAAGCCCGGGGTGTACCTCGACATCCCCGACGACGTCTACCACGCCGACCCCGTCCCGGCAGGATCGTTGTCCGCGTCCGGAGCGAAGAGGCTCGTACCGCCGTCGTGCCCCGCGATATTCAAGTGGGAACGGGATAACCCCGTATTCAAAGACACATTCGACTTCGGTCACGCCGCGCACAAGCTCGTCCTCGGCAAGGGTCTCGACACGGTTGTTGTCGACGCCGAGGACTGGCGTACCAAGGCCGCCCAGGCACAGAAGGCGGCAGCGCACGCCGCGGGGAAGGTGCCGCTCCTCACCGCGGACTGGCAACGCGTCCAGGAAATGGCCGACGCGTTGCGACGCCACCCCCTCGCATCGGTGCTGCTCGACCCGGAGCACGGCACACCAGAGGCATCACTTTTCTGGGAAGACGAAGAGGCCGGGATCTGGCGGCGGTCGCGGCTGGACTGGCTCCCGAAGCCGCGCAACGGCCGGCTGATCATTCCCGACTACAAGACAGCCGTGTCGGCCGACCCAACGAACTTCGCCAAAGCCGCGATGAACAACGGCTACCACCAGCAGGACGCGTGGTACCGGGACGCGGCGAAGGCGCTCGACCTCGGCGCGGACCCGATGTTCGTGTTCATCGTCCAGGAGAAGTCCGCGCCGTACCTCGTGACCGTCGTACAGCTCGACGTCACCGCCGTCCGCATCGGCCGGCACCTCAACCGCAAAGCCATCCACACCTACGCCCAATGCGTCCGCACCGACACGTGGCCCGGATACGCCGACGACGTCGCGCATGTGTCCCTGCCGTTCTGGTACGAGCGCCAATTCGAGGAGCAACTGTGACCAGCACCGAGATCGACAACACCACCCCTCCGCCTGGAGCGACCGCCCGAGCGGCCGAGTTCATCGGGCAGGCAACCGCGGTCGAGCAGGCCCGCGCTGTCGCCGAGGTTCAGGCAGCGATCGTCGTCGCTCAGCAATGCCCCCGCTCGACCACTGAGGCGGTGCGGCAGATGCGCGAATCCTGCGCGCAGAAGGGCCTCGCCGAGCGGGCGTTCTTCCGCTACAACCGCGGCGGGGGAGCTGTCACCGGTCCCACCGTCCACCTCGCCCGCGAGATCGCACGCTGCTGGGGCAATATGCAGTACGGGATCGCCGAGTTGCGCCGTGACGACGCCAAGGGCGAGTCGGAGATGCTCGCGTTCGCGTGGGACGTTCAGACCAACACTCGCGCTACTACGACGTTCGTCGTCAAGCACATCCGTGACACCAAGGGTGGCGCGAAGCAGTTGACGGACGTGCGCGACATCTACGAGAACAACGCGAACATGGGCGCCCGCCGGTTGCGGGAGCAGATCTTCGCGATCCTGCCGACATGGTTCGCCGAGGAGGCAAAGGACCTCTGCCACGCCACGCTGGAGACGGGCGGGGACAAGCCGTTGCCGCAGCGGATCGCTGATGCGATCAAGGCTTTCGAGAGCAAGGGCGTCACCGTTGACCAGCTCGAGCAGAAACTCGGCAGGGAGGCGGCGAAGTGGACCGGGCATGACGTGGCGCAGTTGGGTGTCACGTTCAAGTCGATCGACCGTGGCGAGATCACGATCGATGAGGAGTTCGCGCCGACCCGGGTGACGGCGGCGGAGATCGCTGAGCAGGCGAGGCCCGCGGCCCGGCCGGCGAGGCAGCAGCATTCTGCCCCGGCTGCGCAAATGTCCGATGAGGAAGCCGAACGTGAGGCGCTGCTTGCCGAGCTGAACGCTGAGGCGGCGGCACAGTGACCTGGGCGGCTGGGCAGATGCTGGCGTTCGACACCGAGACGACCGGGGTTGACCCGGAGCAGGCGCGGATCGTGACCGCGTGCCTGGCGTGGATCGACGGCGCGAACAACGTGACCACACAGGAATGGCTGGTCGACCCGCAGGTCGAGATCCCGGCCGAGGCGACCGCGGTGCACGGCGTCACGACCGAGAAGGCACGGGCGGACGGTGTGCATCCGGCTACGGCGTGCGCGCAGATCTTCGCGAGCTTGGACGATGCGTGGTCCCGCGGCATCCCGGTCGTCATCATGAACGCCCCGTTCGACCTGACGATCCTGGACCGGGAGCTGCGCCGGCACTGCGGCAGCGAGTTGCTGAATCCGGGGCCGGTGATCGACCCGTACTGCATCGACAAGGCAGTGGACAAGTACCGGCGCGGGAAGCGGACCCTGACTGACTTGTGCGCGCATTACGAGGTGCGCATGGATGGTGCTCATACGGCGGCGGGGGATTGTTTGGCTGCCGCGCGGGTGGCGTGGCGGCTCGCGCAGCGCTACCCCGAGGAAGTGGGGACGCTCACCCTGGACGCGTTGCACGCGAAGCAGCAGGCGTGGCGGGCCGAGTGGACTGCGGAGTTCACGGATTACCTTCGACAGCAAGGCAAGTCCGAGGTTGTCGATGGCTCCTGGCCGCTCAGGTCGGTGACGTAATGGCTTACGCCGAAGGCACGAAAGTGTCGCCCGAGTCCTCGCAGCAGGAGATCGCCGCGTTGGTCCGCAAGTACGGCGCTGAAGGGTTCATGTCGGGCTGGGACGCCGGTATGGCGCTGGTCATGTTCCGTGCTCACAACAGGCAGGTGCGTTTCAACTTGACACTGCCGACCGATTGGCAGCAATTCAGGCTCACCCCGACCCGAATGCGTCGCACCGACGCCGCCGCCAAGCTGGCGCTTGAGGCTGAGGTCCGGCGGCGATGGCGTGCCTTAGCCCTGGCGATCAAGGCGAAACTCGAATGTGTCGACACGGGCATCTCGACGTTCGAGTCCGAGTTCGCGATGAACATCGTCCTACCGGACGGTTCGACCGTAGCGGACCATGTGCTTCCGGCTGTTGCTGCCGCTTATGACAGCGGACGGATGCCGACGTCGCTCCTTGCCATCGAGGGCAAATCGTGACCAGCCTCCAGTTCTTCGTCGTCGGGAGCCCAGCGCCGCAAGGATCGAAGAGGCACGTCGGGCACGGCGTGATGATCGAATCGTCGAAGGCACTCAAGCCGTGGCGCGCAACAGTAGCCGCCACCGCAGCCGCCCAAGTCGCGGGAGAGCCGGACTACCAGACCCTCACCGCCGCGTTCGTCCGCGTCACCTTCTACTTTCGGCGCCCCAAATCGCACTACCGCACCGGCAGAAACTCCCACCTCTTCCGCGGCGACGCACCCACGTGGCATACGAACAAGCCCGACGTGGACAAGCTGCAGCGCGCCGTGTTCGACGCGCTCACCGACGCAGGCGCCATCAGCGACGACTGCCGCATCGCCCGCGTCCTCGCGATGAAGGTGTGGGCCGACCCGGAGCAGCCCACCGGCGTGTTCATCGAGGTACAGCCAGCGTGACCGGCGAATACCCCTCCACGGAAAGGCGAAACCCAATGTCCTACAACGGCACCCTCACCTCGGAGTGGGCTGGCCAGTGGCGCACGGTCGCCGACTGATGGCTGCCTGTTCCCCGCCGCCCCCACTTCCCCGGGGGCGGCGGGGAACCGGACAGCACACCCAGAAACACCCAGCCCCGGAAAGGGGGAACGCTGATGGACACCCCAGCACCAGCGCGCGTCATCGCGGACCTTGTTGACGCCGTCTGCCCGCCATGGCGACGGCAGTTAACGCACACCATCGCCGAGGTTGTCTACACGCGGACCAGGAACCGCGCCGCGGCCGATTTCGTCGATGACTACCTACACCTGATCGCCACCGGGGAGACGCACCGGGACCGCCTCGCCCGCCGTCTCGGGATGGTTACCCCGGAGGCGATGGAAACCCGGCTGGTGCGGTACAGGATCACTGCGGGGCACACCACCGGCAGACCCAGCCGCCGCGTGAGAAAGCAGCCGCGTGATGAAACTCGCTGACGAGGCAGACACCGGCCGCGGGTGGCCCGAGGTTGTCGGGGTCGCGCTCGGCGCGGCCGCGGTAGCTGTCCCCCTGATCCTTCTACTCCATTGGTGGGTGACCTCATGACCGCTGTCGACCGCGATCTCGCTCTGCTCTGCGCGTGCGGGCACCCGAATCGCAGACACACTCAGGCTTTCGGCTGCGACCTGACGGCGTGCGGCTGCAATATCTTCCGCGACAGCCCTACAGCCGAACCAGCGGAACAGCCGTCGACGCCGCGTACTGCTCCTACGGTGGTGCGTGCCCCGACTCCGGCCACGGTCTCGCTGCTGTGCGCGTGCGGTCACGGCCGCGAGCTCCACACCGCCGCCTGCAAGGCCTGCCGCTGCGGCGGATACCGCACCGGCCTCCCCACAGCCCCGCCCCGCGCAGCAGACGACCCCCGGGTCCTCATAGCCGCCGGGAAACGATCGGGCAACCAGCGCATCACCAGCATCGCGCACCGCGTCGAAGCCGACCTCGCCAAACTCCTCGAACTCCTCCGCGCCGAACGCGCCCAAACCGAGGAGAGGGAACTCGCAGCACGCCGAGCCGCTGAGGCCCGAGCCGAAATCAGCCGCCTCGAGGCGCAGCTCGCCGCGGCCAAGGCGAAGCTCCGCGGCAAACCAGCACCACGCGCTGCTGCGCCCGTCGCTTCGGTCGATTTGCACGCCTGCCCCGTCGGCGGCTGCGACCGGACGTTCGAATCCACCCAGGCCGTCGCGATGCACCGCCGCCGCGCCCACGAAGGCTACGACCCGGCAGCCGCAGCGAAGGCCGGCGCATGACGACGGCCGACACCGACGCCCTCGTCCACGACTTCACCACCCTCCTCACCTCCTACGCCCGATCCCAATACGCCGGGCAAACCACCCACGTCCACCTCCTGCAAGCCTTCAACCGCGGCTGGGCCCCCAAACAGATCGCCGACGCCTGCAACCGCGACCTCCCCCGGACACGGGGCGCGTGGCGGCTCATCCAGACCCGCATCGAATGGCACGCCACACACGACCCCGCCGGCCGCGTCAGCACACCGAGACCCCGCCCGAGCCTGGACGGCTGCGAACACACCAGCGACCCCAACGGGTGGCTGATGGACGCCGACGGCGTCATCACCGGCAAATGCCCGTGCTGGAACACACCACTCTCGCAAGGAGCACCACAGCGATGACCTTGACGATCACAGACCTGTTCTGCGGGGCGGGTGGTTCCGGTCTCGGCAACGGCGTCACCCCGCCGGCCGCCGAATTCCTGCTCCGCGCCGTCGCGGAATCCCTCGGAGGTGCTGCCTGATGGCACGCATGCGAACAGTGAAACCCGGTTTCTTCACCAGCGAAGACGTCGCCGAACTATCCCTACGGGCCCGCCTGACATGGATCGGGCTCTGGTGCTACTGCGACGACGAAGGCCGCGGCAAAGCGAACCTGAAACTGATCAAAGCCGCCGTGTGGATGCTCGACGACGTCACTCTCGCCGACGTCCAGGAAGACCTCCTCGAACTCGAACGCTGCGGCCGGATCGTGCTCTACCGGGCCGACGGCATGAGGCTTCTGCAGGTCACGAACTGGGATGCGCATCAGCACCCGAACAAGCCTCAGAAGTCGAAGTTCCCGCCACCAGCACGCACCACCGCGGGGCGTCCCTCGGCGGGGCCGGTAGCGGATCGGGAACCGTGGCCGGACGAGTACCTGCCTCCTCCCGACGACGATGAACCACCAATGCGAGACGACGACGTTCGGCCTCCCGCCACCAACGCCACACCGCTACGTGCCGACGAACGTAGCCCGCACGTAGCGCGAACATTGGGAGGGGAGGGGAATAGGAGGGGAATAGTAGGGGAGGGGAACGCGCGAGAAACGCGCAACAGCCCCCCACCCCCCCACTGCCCAAATCACCCCAACGGCACCACCGACCCCTGCGGACCCTGCGGCACCGCCAAACGCGCCCGAACCGACTGGGACACCGAACAAACCCGGATCCGAACCGAAGCAGCAGCAACCCGCCGCGCAGCCCGCGACAACTGCCAACAATGCGACGGCACCGGCTGGATCGTCACCCCCGACGACACCTCCATCAAATGCACCCACCAACCCCAACCCGCAGGAGCCACAACATGACCGACATCGACGACCACGGGCTCACCACCTGCGGCCACTGCGGCACCACCGGCAGCCAGCCGACACTCAGCGACAGGCAGCTACGGCAGGTGGCCGACTTCCTTGCCGACCTTCTCGACACCGCACCCAGGACGGTGGAGACGGCGAATGTGGCGCGTGCCTTCCGCGGCCGGGAACCCGTCGACACTGCGGAGCCGGCAGAACCCATCAAGGACGAGGAGGAGCCTGTGGTAGCCGATGAGCAGGAGCTGGAGGATGTTGTCGACAGTGGGCCTGAGCCCTGCCGGGTCACTGTGCGTTTGGAGGCGGTAAATAATCCCTCACGGTGGGTCGCGACTTGCTCGGTGCATGGAGAGTTGGGACGCAACTCATTCCTGTACACCGCTAAGTACATCGGTAGGGAGCACCTGCACGTTCACGGTCAAAGCTGGGTGACCGCTCGACACCTGAGCGACGTGCGCGACGTGCAGGTGAAGGAAGCGCCTGAGCGGTTCGAGCGGGTCCGTGAGTGGGGCGTTATGCACGGCGCGGACTGCGCGCATTCCCCCGGTGCTGTCTACGCGAAGTCGTCGGAGCGGGACGCTCGGCGCTCGCTCAGGCGCTGGCATGGCTGTATGGCGGTCGTGGTGTCTCGTGTGCCTGGGAATTGGGAACCCGCTGATGCGTGTGAGCCGGGGCCGGCGACCCCCGTCAAGGACGAGCCTGAGCGGTTCACGGTGGCCGAGATCGAAGCGGCGTGGATCCCGATCCTGGGCGATAACCCGCCGCGACGGATTCTCATCAACGCTCTGCTCGCCCGCAGGCGTGCGCGCGACAGTCGGGAAGGGGAACAGGAATGATCGTCACCTGCGGCAACCCGAATCACCCGGATGGTGCATGGCACCCGGCAGGGCCGCTGCCATATAGCTGGCAGTACATCAAGCGGGTCAGGAACTGGTGGCGCAAGCGGGCGTATGGCTGCGACTGCTCAGTCTCACGCACGGTGCCTGGTGGCGAGTGGGAGGCGGCGGAATGAGCGACACCGGCCGCAGGCTCGCCGCACTCTCCCAGTGGATCGACGACGGCAACGCTGAGCGGGACCGTGAGGCGCGGACGTGGGGCAGGCTCGCGAAGCTCGCTGAGGAGAACGGCGAGGTAATCGCTGCGTTCATCGGTGCGACCGGGCAGAACCCGCGCAAGGGCTACACGCACAGCATCGCCGACGTCTCGAAGGAACTGCTCGACGTTGCCGTGACAGCGCTCGCCGCATGGGAACACATGCACGGCAACACGGGCGGGTCGATGTTCGCGCTCGCTGGTCACGTCGCTGCTGTGCATGACCGGGCCGGGCTGGAAGCGATCGGCAGGAACGCGTCGTGACCGCCGTCCCGTCCGAGCAGGCACGCATCGAAGCGGCCGTCCGCGCTTACATCGCGGATGACATATGGGAGAGCGCACCCGCACACCAGCACATCTGGCGCGAAGGCATGGTCCGCGCCCTCGCTGCTGCTGACGCCGTGGACGAATTGAGGCAGCGACGGGACGACATCTTGTCGATCCTCGTCCGCTACACCGAAGGCAACACGTCCAGTGACGCCGATGCGGATGCCGCTTTGTCGCGACTCTGGACGATGTTTGAGAACGGAGCCGACCGATGAGCCTGTCTGACGCCGACCTGGCCGCGATGAAGGAACGGGAAACGGCAGCAACACCGGGCCCCTGGAAGTGGACTCACGGCATGGACTCCCGCGCAAGGGTGCTTGCGCCTGACGAGACGTTCGATGTCAGGGTCGATGGCCACGTGGACGCTGACTTCATCGCTCACGCCCGCACGGATGTCCCGGCGTTGCTCGCCGAGGTTGAGGAGCTACGGGCCGAGAACGAGCGGCTGCAACGTCGGCTTTACCCGTCACAGGGAGAGGGGTACGCCAACGAGGTTGAGCGTCAGCGGTATGTCATTGAGGAGTTGCAGCGGATCGCCGCCGAGGCTCGCGTCGACCGTGACCGGCTGCGGAAGGGGATCTGGGACGCGGTAGGCGTCCTCGGATTCGGCCGCGACGGCGACCCGACCCCCGACGCCTACATGTCTGACATGGCCTCACTGATCGTGGAGATGGCGCGAGAAGTTCGCCGGGACTGCGACGAGGCCGAGCGTGAACTCGACGCAGCCGAGGCTGACCGTGACCGTCTGCGTGCGCTGCTCGACCCCGACAACGAGACAGCGATCGAGGTGGGCGCACTGCAGATGGTCGAAGTGGACCGGAACATCGGCCTGCTCTCGCATCAACCGCTCGACTTTAAAGCGGCGTGCGTCCTCCTGCGCTCGGCGTTGGCTGCGCTCAAACTCTGTGACGCGGCCAACGGGGAGGGCGACCATGACTGAACACATCGGCAACCGCGTGTGTGTGGCGCCTCGGTGCGGCCGGCCCGCCGCTGGCGGGTTGTGTGTGGGCTGCCAGGCGGAGTTGCGTGGCGCGGTCGCTGGCCTGCCGGAGCTGCTGGTGATGCTGCGGGAGACGGCTACCGGTCAGGCGAACACCAGCCGCGGCGGCGGGGCGCGGACGAAGGCGAGCGAGCATCCGTTGCCGGTCGGGTGGGACGCCGCCGACTTGGAATGGGCGGTGCTGAACACGGTCGAGGTGTGGGCTTCGCATGTGCACCGGGAGCGGTACGGGAAGCTCCCGGCGAGGCCGGTGGGGCCGTGGTGCACGGTGTGTGACCACGCCACCTGCGGGCAGATCCGGGTCCACCAGGCGGCTCAGCTGCCCAGGTTTTTCGCGGCGTTATGCGGCTGGCTCGCCGGCCACGTGCCGTGGCTCGCCGGCCGTGAGGAGGCCGCGGCCGTGTTCGATGAGATCACGTCCCTGAAACCGTTCGGCCTGCGCGCGGTGGACAACCGTGAGGACCGGTACGCCGGGCCCTGCACCGCGGTCCTGCTGGTCGGCGATTTGCGGTACGAGCAGGCGCAGACCCTCACGATCCGCACCAGTGAGCGGGTGTGCGGCGCCGACCTGCGGGTGCGGGCGGGGTCGCAGGTCATCCGCTGCCGCGAGTGCGGCGCCGTATACGACGCGATGGAACGCGGCGAGTGGATCACCCGTAAGACGGCGGACCAGTTCGCGACCGCCGCCCTGATCGCGCAGGCCCTGTCGGAGGCCGGGTACCAGCTGAAGGCGGCGACGATCCGGAAGTGGGCGGAGCGGCAACGCCGCAAAGGCGCCGTCGTGTGGCTGACGGTGGCGTGCCGCGTTTCGGATCAGGCCGTGGTGTACCGGGTGGGTGACATTTACGATCGGCTGAAAGCCG
>JACXTT010001390.1_pt1 | contig 40211 bp, 28 predicted proteins | sample 9270951 | NCBI WGS metagenome assembly JACXTT01 (sample SAMN15532306, study PRJNA645909) | rock metagenome | isolation source: weathered quartz diorite | place: Puerto Rico | collected 2017-06-21
TAATTGTCAGTAATCGCTTACTCCTTTGATTGTCGGGTTCGGTCGGAACACCGGAAAATCCGGATCCTTGCGCCGCTTCAATTCACGAAAGCGCAGGCGCCACGCGTCGAACAGAAGCAAACGGTTCACCATTATGTCCGGTGCGCCGAGAATGATCTTAATGGTTTCGTTCGCCTGAATCGCCCCGATGATTCCCGGCAGCACGCCAAGCACGCCGCCTTCCGCGCATGATGGAACCAAACCCGGTGGTGGCGGTTCAGGATAGAGGCAACGATAACATGGGCCGCGGTCGGCCCAGAAAACACTCGCCTGACCCTCGAAACGAAAGATCGATCCATACACATTTGGTTTGCCGGTCAATACGCAGGCATCGTTGACCAGGTAACGTGTGGGGAAATTGTCGGTGCCGTCAACGACGATGTCATAGTTAACGAAGAGGCGCAGAGCATTTTCACTGGTCACTTTCGTCTCGTGCGTTTCGATGTCGATGTGCGGGTTGATGTCCTGAAGACGATCTTTGGCTGAGGAAACTTTGGGCCGTCCGACGTCCTTGGTGCCATGAATGATTTGGCGCTGGAGATTTGAAGCGTCGACGACATCAAAATCAACCACGCCCAATCGCCCGACACCCGCAGCCGCGAGATACATGCCCAACGGCGCACCTAATCCGCCGGTGCCGATCATCAGCACGCTGGCTGCTTTCAATTTCTTCTGACCAGTCATACCCACTTCCGGCATGATCAAGTGACGCGAGTAGCGCGCGACTTCCTCGTTCGAAAGCATGGGGAGATCGTCGTAGCGCAAGTTGTTAACTTGCGGCTCGTCGATCACTGCCGCGGCGTTCGGACGCAAGTTATCAACTTGCGCTACCTTGCCGCCCGCAATCGACGGCACGATCAGAATCGTGTCGCCGTCTTTCACCGGCGTGCTCGGACCGTTGACATGTCGAATGTCTTCGTCGTTGACATACACGTTGACGAAATTCCTCAGCGCGTTCTGATCGTTGAAGAGATGGCGGCGCAGCTCGGCGTGTGCCGTCGTCAATTGATCGAGCGCTTCACCAGCGGTCGAAGCGGTCACTTGGATCTCGGGTTGACCGCCGGCAAACTGCCGCAATGGAGTTGGAATGACTATGGTGACTGGCATGTTCGTTACCTCAAATCGTTTAGAGTCGGGCTACTGCCCGACCGGCGGGCGGTAGCCCGCCGCTAAACGGCGCGATTGATAATTTCCTCATCAAATCTCGACCGGTCGGCTTCCATTTCCCACGATCGCAAATCGGCTGCACGGCCTTGGTCTACCGACATCACGATGTATGAATAAGTCGGCCAGGCGTGCTCAAGATCGTATTGCGAGGGCACGGCCATGTCGTCCGGATGCGAATGATAGAAACCAACCACGTCCAATCCCTGGTCGCGCGCGTACTTTTCGCCGCGCATCAACTCTTCCGGTCGAATCAGGAAACGATTGCGCTTGGCTTCTTCCTCGCGCGCATTTGAAATCGCGTAGGTCTCGGTTACCTTTTTGCGTCCGTCTTCGAAGCGGCCAAGCATCAACCCGCAGCACTCGTACGGATAATCGCGCTCACCATGCGCCCGCATCTCGGTGAGATGTCGCTCATCCAAAATGATCATCTCGGCGGCTACTCTATAGAAGTCTCGCACCCCTTCAGGGTGCACAACGGTTGGTGCCTCTAATCCAGGGGCGACGCGCCGCGCGCTTGTCCCTGGCCATTCTCTTGCGCGCCTTCAGCGCGCTCCGCGACGGTTAGCGCCTGGTCGATATCCGCGATGATGTCTTTCACGTTTTCAATTCCCACCGAAATACGGATCAGTCCATCGTTGATTCCGAGTTCGCGCCGACGCGCCGGCGATAAATCTCGATGGGAAGCCGTTGCCGGGTGCAGCACGCTGGTAAAGACGTCCCCGAGACTTGTCGATCGCACGCACAGTTTCAGGGCGTCCATAAATGCGAAGGCCGCCTCGCGGGTATTGTTCTTTAACTCGATCGAGACCAGCGCGCCGAATTGATTGTCGCGAAGCATTCGTTGGGTGACTGCATGCCGCGAAGCATCGACCAGCCCCGGAAAGTAGACGACGCCGACGCGAGAATCGTTTTTCAAATGAGCGGCCAGCGCGCGGGAGTTCTCACAGTGTCGATCCATGCGCACGCTTAGTGTCTTAACTCCGCGCAGAATCTCATGCGCCTCCCATGGACTGAGCACGCCGCCCACTAACTTCAACACGCCGATCAAAGCGGTGCGATCAATCTCGTCGCGCGAAATAACGACGCCGGCCATTGCGTCGGCGTGGCCACCCAGAAATTTTGTGGCGCTGTGCACGACCATGTCGGCACCGTGCTGCAACGGCTGGCAGAGATAAGGCGATGCGAAGGTGTTGTCGACAATCAGTCTGGCGCCTGCGTTATGCGCAATCTTAGCAATCGCGTCGATGTCGCAAACTTTCAACAGAGGATTAGAGATCGTCTCAGCGACTAAAACGTTAGGCTTTGCTTCACTGGATTTTGATTGGACGTCTTCGAGATTGCTGAAGTCTGCAAACGTAGTCTTCACTCCGAACGACCCGAAGATGTTTAGCAGCAGATTCGTGGTCGCGCCATAGAGATCCTGCGAAGCCAGCACGACCGAACCGGGCGACAACTCGCACGCGAACAGCGCCGCATGCAGCGCGGCCATTCCCGAAGCGTAGGCGCACGCCGTCGCGCCACCTTCGATGGTGCGCATCACTTCCTCGAAAGCAACAACGGTGGGATTGGCATAACGCGTATAAATGTAGTCCGGGGTTTCGCCGGCAAAGACTTTGTCGATCTCTTCCATCGAATCATAGGTATAGGTCGACGACGCATAGATCGGCGTTGAAGTCGGTTGACCCTTGGGAGAGTCTTTGCGTTCGCCGGTGTGAACCAGTTCGGTCGCGATGTCGAGGTTGCTTCGAGTGTCAGCCATGATTCGAGTCTCAGATTTTATATTCCTCGGTCAGGGAACGCTACCAGTCGACTAAGAATTCGTGCAGCGCTTCGTGCAAATGGCTGAATGAGTCAGCGCAGAACAAGACGGGCTGGAAATGAGTTGGATCATATTTCTCGATCGAAGCCTTGTCCAAATTCAATGGCCGCAATTCGGCTTTGTGCATCGCTTCCATTTCGCCTGCCGAAGATAGCAAGCCCGTGCCGTAAGCCTTTATCGATCCATTCTCGCGCAGCACACCGAATTCAATCGTAAACCAGTAGACGCGCGAGAGTCTTTCAAGAGCATTGCTCGATGATGTGCGTTTCACTGCTTTTCCAAATAGGCGATTGAGTTCCGCGAGTTGCGGACATGCGAGCGTGACTCCATGGCCGACAATTTCGTGGACCACGTCGGGCTCCGGCGTATACAACGGCGTCGAGTGATGACGAATGTACTGCGTGCAGAGAAAGACGCCGTCCGCCAGGTTCTCGAGAAAGACACGCGGCTGAACCAGGCCGGCGACCGGTTCGAGACGAAAGCCGCTGATGGCCTGCACCTTTTCATTCACTTCGCGCAATTGGGGAATTCGATCATCGGAGAAATTGAGCCGGGTCAGCGCATCCAAATATTGTTTGCAAGCGTATTTTTGATGCGCCGGTCGCAGCGCTTGCCAGATAGTTTGCCAGACACGATCTTCGTCGGCCGTATAAGGCGCATCCGGAATTTGATCGCCAGGATGATAGTTCAGTGCGAGCTGCGCAATCTGATTCCGGCGCATCCGATATTCTGGGTCGCGGAATCCCGGATGATCCGGATCGAGTTGCACAATGGTGTTGCGATCCGCAATCACTTCGTCCAGGTCGCCGGTGACGGGACGCGCGTCGACGTGATCGAGAAGTATTTCCTGCTGAATGCCTATTGCCATGATGATGCTCCCAAAAACCAAACCGGCCACCGATCCTTCGCTCGGAAGGACCGATGGCCGGTTTTGAAAACTTGTCAGCGAGTTAGTCGATCGTCTCGCGACAGCTCATCGCCCGACCGTCCCCCCAAGCGGAGAGCGGACCGCAATACCAATAATAGCGATAGCTGTTCATGCTGCCGATCATTTCGCGTGTGCGCCAGTTGCGCGACGGGCACAATCTACGCCCGCGCCAATCCCCAGTCAAGTCGCATGCCGTTTTGAGAGTCGGGCGCTGCTGTGATTTGATCTGACTAGATGCCGATCCAAAAGAAACGCGATCATCAAACCGAATCACGCCTGCTACTTGAGTCAGACGATCCCATCGAGCTGCCGCCCGCGGATCTTGCTGACAACGCCGTGCTCGTGCAATTCGACAAATTCAAGCCGTTCATTCCCGAATTGTTGCACGCTCTGCGATCGGGAACGACCGCTGAACCGGTGCCCGTGATGAATGACGGTTCGACTTTCGCGGTTCACGGTGAAACGCGCACCTTCTGGGTGAAGCTGTGGCACGCGGCGGGAACTGAGTTGACCAGAATTGAACGGGCGCAGGTGATTAGTTGTTTGCCCTCGACGCGAGGCACCACAGTTGTTATCGATGAAGACTAGGGTGTTGAGGACTAGGGTGCAGGTGTTCGGGTTTTGGGTGTCGGGTTACTCGTGTTTAGAACTAGTTTCTAGCCTCGTTCTACACCCTACACCCTAACCCCTATTTCCTCACCCTAACCCCTATTTCCTTTCTTCCGCATGATTGCCCGCCTTTATACTGTTCGTGTGGATATTCCTAATCAGGTTCTGGACATAGCGAACTCGGTTCGTGCTGAACGCGGTCGCGCTTTGCTCGTCGGTGGTTGTGTGCGCGACGAGCTGATGGGCCGGCAGCCCAAGGACTGGGATTTGGAAGTCTACGGAATCGAGCCTGCGCGTCTTCGCGAAATACTCGATTGGTTTGGACCAGTAAACGTTGTCGGCGAAGCGTTCACCGTTTACAAGCTGGGACCGCATCTTGATATTTCGATTCCGAGGCGGGAACGAAAGACTGGCCGGGGCCACCGTTCGTTCTTTATTGAGGGCGATCCGTCAATGTCGATCGCTGAGGCTACGAAGCGGCGCGACTTCACCATCAACGCGATTCTGCAAGATCCCTTGAGCGGCGAAATCATTGATCAGTTTGAAGGTCAAAGGGATCTTGGCGCTGGAGTCTTGCGCGCCGTTTCACCTGATACGTTTGAGGAAGACAGCTTGCGCGTGCTGCGCGCTGCGCAGTTCGCCGCGCGCTTTGAGTTCGATATCGATCCCGGGACAGTTTCGATTTGTCGCGCCATCGATGTGACCGATTTGCCGGCCGAACGAGTGTGGGGCGAGATCGAAAAGCTGCTCGTGCGCGCGCAGCGCCCGTCAATCGGTTTGAAATGGTTGCGCGATCTCGGCTTAGTCGATCAGCTCTTTCCGGAGTTGAAGACATTGATTGATGTACCCCAGGAACCCGAGTGGCATCCTGAAGGCGACGTTTGGATTCACACGGTGCTGACTGTCGATCGCGCGCGTGAACTGATCGACGACCTGCCTCCTGCGAAGCGAGTTACAGTGATGCTGGCGGCGCTCTGTCATGACTTTGGCAAGCCTGCGACGACTGCTTTCGTTGATGGCCGCATACGTTCGCGCGAGCACGAAGAAGCGGGAGTTGAGCCCACGGAAACGTTTCTCGATCGATTGAACATGCACACCGTCGATGGCTATGACGTGCGCGCGCAAGTGATCGCGCTGGTGCGAGATCATCTGAAGCCCGGCGAGTTCTACAAGAAGCGTGATGAAGTGGGCGACGGCGCATTCCGCCGGCTGGCGCGCAAATGCGAACTCGATCTTTTGTATCGCGTGGCCAAGGCCGACTCGCTCGGACGCAACGCTGATTGGGTGCCGCGCGCAAAATGGTTTGACGCAGCCGCGCAGGAATGGTTCATCGTCCGCGCGCGAGAACTCGATGTTGCATCGCAAGCGCCGGCGCCGATTTTACTGGGCAGGCATTTGCTGGAAATGGGAATGCAGCCTGGCCCGCGCGTCGGCGAAATCACTAAAGCGGTTTACGAAATGCAGTTGGATGGACGCGTCCTAAATTTAGAGGACGCGCGCGCTGCGGCAAAGGAATTATCCACAGATTACGCAGATTTCGCAGGAGAGAATCAAGAAAGCGATGCCGTGTGATCTTATCGCACCGCGCATCTCCTGTTGGTCCTAATCTGTGTAATCTGCGAAGTCTGCGGATTCCGAACTTCTTTCGACTGCATGATAGAGTAACCAGCCATGATTGAACTTGAACTTACCGAAGACCATAAAGCTTTAGTGCAGACTGTGCGCGAGTTCGCGCAGAAAGAGGTTGCGCCGCACATAAAGGAGTGGGACGAGAAGCAGCAGGCGCATCCCGAAATATTTAAAAACATGGCGGCGCTTAATCTGCTCGGCGTCTGCATCCCCGAACAATACGGCGGCGCGGGATTCGATTACATCTCGCTCGGCTTGGTGTGTGAAGAACTGGAAGCGGTCGATACGTTCTTGCGCGTTGCGATGTCGGTGCACACCGGGCTGAATTCGCTCACCCTCTACACCTGGGGCACGGAAGAGCAGAAACAAAAGTACCTGGTCCCGCAAGCCAAAGGCGAGAAGCTCGCGACTTACGGCTTAACCGAGCCGGGAGCAGGATCGGATGTGGTGGGCGCGCGTTCGACGGCGCGTCGCGACGGCGACGATTACATTTTGAACGGCGAGAAGATGTGGATCAGCCTGGCTGACTACGCCGACAATTTTCTTTTCTTTTGCTGGACCGATGAAGAGAAGCGGCGCCAACGCGATCACACCGGCATGTCGTGCTTCATCGTCGAACGATCCATGAAAGGTTTCACGTCGGGAACGATTCACGGAAAGATGGGTATCCGCGCCGGCAACACCGGATATTTTTCTTTGCAGGATGTGCGCGTGCCAAAAGAGAACCTGGTGGGCGAGGAAGGCGAGGGGTTCAAGATCGCCATGTTCGCGTTGGAGCAGGGAAGATATACGGTCGCGTCGGGAGCGACTGGTGTGATTCGCGCCTCGCGCGACGCGTCAGTAGCTTACGCACTCGAACGCGAAACCTTTGGTACCAAGATCGCGAACCATCAGTTGGTGAAACAAAAAATTGCCGACATGGAAGCCGACTATTGGATGTGTCATCTGCTTTGGGCGCGGGCTGGCTGGTTGAAGAATGAAGGCCAACCGAGTGGTCGCGCGACTTCACTCGCGAAATGGCAAGCAACTGTTCGCAGCGAGAAAGCCGCGTCGATGGCGATCGAAGTTCACGGCGCGAATGGATACTCGAACGATTATCCGGTGGAGCGCTATTTGCTGAACTGCCAAGCTGCTGTGCTTTACGAATGCACGCCCGACATTCACACCTTGATGCCGGCGGACTGGGCACTGGGTTTGAAGAAGGAGAAGCCGGCGCGAAGGACCTTGCCAGCATGGAAAGCTGCCGACTCGAGAGCGGCTGCGCTGTAGTGTCAGAAGCCCGACCGTGAGGGAGGCGTATGAGAAAGAAATCAATCACAGATGAAACACGGATTTACACGGATCGAGTTGGCGGCAGCACGCCTCTTTTCATTTGTGCTCATCCGTGGTTATCTGCGGTTGATATGTATCGCCAAGCGGCCCGTCGTTGACGCTCAGACTTCTGGCGCCGCGTCTTCCTCTGCTACTATGTCGCCGCTTTCTATCAACTAAATCTTTCGCCCGCATCAGTCGCAGAAAGTTTCCTGCGCACAGGAGAAAAGCATGGCAGAACTCAGAACGGAACGTGAACTGTCTTTAGATTTTTTACGGGTGACTGAAGCCGCGGCGATCGCCGCCGCGCGCACCATGGGCCAGGGCGATCGCAAGTACTCGGATCAGGTCGCGGTTGAAGCGATGCGCGAGGTCATGGACACCGTACCGATGCGCGGACGCGTCGTCATCGGTGAAGGCGAACGCGACGAAGCCCCGATGCTTTACATTGGCGAGGAAGTGGGCGGCGGGTTTGGTGTCGGCGAAGAGATGGCCTCGTCGTGTCCCGAAGTTGATATCGCCGTCGATCCTCTCGAAGGCACAAACCTCTGTGCGCTCGGTGCGAATAACGCAATTGCCGTATTGGCGGCGGCAGAGCGCGGTGGGCTGCTGCACGCGCCGGATATCTACATGGACAAGATTGTTGTCGGGCCGTCGTCACGGGGCGTGATCGATATCGACGCTCCGGTGAAAGACAACTTACGCAATATCGCCCGACGCCTCGGTCGCGACATTGAAGACCTGACCGTCATCGTTCTCGATCGCAAGCGTCACAAAAAAATCATTGATGACGTTAGGGCCGCAGGGGCACGCATTCGTTTAATTTCGGACGGCGATCTTTCCGCGGGAATTTCAGCCGCAGTTGCGGGAACAAATATTCACGCCTGTATCGGCATTGGTGGTGCGCCCGAGGGCGTGTTGACGGCCGCCGCGGTCAAATGCCTGAACGGTGAGATTCAAGCTCGTCTGGTTTTTGATCCGGATCGCCTGGGCGTCGATCGAGACAAAGTGCCGGCCGAAAAAGAAGTAATTGACCGGTTGAAGTCAATGGGCATAACCGATCCAAACAAAGTTTATGATACGGATGACATGGCGCCGGGAAAGAAAATAATCTTTGCGGCGACCGGCGTGACTGACGGATCGCTAATGCGCGGCGTGCGGTTTTTCGGATCGGGAAAGCGGACCCACTCACTGGTAATGACGAGCGAATCGAAGCACATTCGCTTCGTCGATAGCATTCACATCGAGGGCGGACCGGACACGGTAATCAGGTTTTAGACTTGCAAGCAACAGTTTCTAATTCGGGCGCGGGTGAGGTTGTTAACTCGAACAACAAATCACTCGCGCCTGTTTTTGTTTGGGCGACAGTTTCGCTTTTCGGCCTTCTGTTGTTGCTGTTGATTGTCGGAGCGCCGCTCGCCTTGGCTAACGGTCATACAATCTTAGCCAACGATATTTACAAAGGCTTCAGTTTCCTCTGTCATCAACTGCCCGATCGATCATTTCACATTGTGGATCATCAATTCGCCGTCTGCTCGCGCTGCACTGGTTTGTATGTGGGGTTCGCATTGGCCTCTATCGCGTATCCCTTGCTCCGCCCGATTCGTTCAACGGCGACGCCTGCGCTTGTTTGGTTGATACTTGCGGCAGTACCTCTCGCGATCGATTTCTCGCTGGGCTACTTTAATATTTGGGCTAACACGCACGCGTCGCGCTTCGTTACGGGAGTCCTTTTAAGTTCGGTTGCGGTCTTCTACATCATTCCCGGCCTGATGGAAGTCTCAACAAAACTTCTAAATCGACCTAACAATCATAAATAAAGAAGGCCGCGCGAACGCGACCTTCATTGTTCCAATTACGCACGCGTCCCGCGTGCTTTCACAGCATGCGGACGTTAATCAACCGCAACGGCTGCGGCTTTCGCGACCAATTTGGCTTCGACAGGCGCCGATTCATCAGCCGGTTTGCGTCCGGAGCCGTTTGGTTCGCCGCTCGCGGCGGCGATTTTCGAGTCATCAACCGAACGAGCTTTCTGATCGCGAACATAAGTCAGCCACGGTCCCGGCGCTTCACGCTCGCCCGACGTAATCTCAAAGAACATCTTCTGAATCTTGGCGGTGATATCGCCCCGTTTGCCGCTCCCGATCTGAATTCGATCGACCGAGCGAATCGGCGTGATCTCAGCCGCCGTGCCGCTGAAGAATACTTCATCGGCGACATACAATGCCGCGCGTTGAATCGCGCGTTCCTTGATGGTGAATCCCAGCTGCTGCGCGATTTGCAGCACACTGTCGCGGGTGATACCGGGCAGCACCGATGACGACAGCGGCGGCGTATTCACGATACCGTTGCTGACGACGAAGATGTTTTCGCCCGAACCTTCTGACACATAACCGCGATCGTCGAGCGCGATGCCCTCAGCGAAGCCGTTCACCAGCGCTTCCATCTTGATCAACTGAGAATTCATGTAGTTTGCGCCGCTCTTCGCCATCGCGGGAAGTGAATTCGGCGTCAGGCGGTTCCAGCTCGAGATGCAAACGTCGACGCCTTTTTCGATTGCTTCATCACCGAGATACTTTCCCCAATCCCATGCGCCGATGTAGCAAGTCAGCGGATTTGGAAACGGGTTCACGCCGAACGCCGGATGCGCTTCGTCCAGACTGCGAAAGAGAATCGGGCGGATGTAGCATTGCTCGAGGCCGCTCTTCTGCACGAGTTCGATCGCCGCGGTGCAGAAATCATCCATCGACCATTCGTGATCCATGCGATAGATCTTGGCCGAGTTCAGCAGCCGCTGCATGTGTTCGCGCAGGCGAAAAATCGCCGGCCCGCGTTTCGTCGAGTAACAGCGGATGCCTTCGAAGACGCTTGAGCCATAATGGAGCACATGCGACATGACGTGAACGCGAGCGTCGTCCCACTTGATGAACTCGCCGTCGCGCCATACGTACTCACAAATTCGCGGAGTGCTCACATCTTTATTTTTGCCCATAGAATACATCTTATGATTCTCCTTTGGAGAAGATCGTCAAAACAGAGGATTGGCCAGGCGATTTAACAAGGCACGATACTCTAAGTTTGCGCGGCTTTGCAACAGAAGTCGAGATTTAGACGTGCATGCTCGCGAGCTTATCACAATATAACTTTTTGTAAGGCGGTTCACATCACGAGATGCCTATGAATCGATTACGATTGTCGCGAGATTTTGAGCTGCTTGATTATCCGCAAATCGCTTCGTACGATTCTGTGTAAAGTTGGAACATCGTTCAAAACTCAGGTTTCAAAATTCTCCAGGCGCGGTTCGGGTGTATGCGCCTGCATCTTTCTTTGTGATGATACTGGTCCTGCTTAATGGAAGCTGTGGAGGCTATTTGAAAACGAATCAAACCAACCAAGCAAATTCTTCTCAGATGAACTCGCCTACTGATCCGGCATCAATTCATCGGCGCGCGATCGTGGTGGACATGCACGCCGATACTGCGCAGCGACTGGTCGACGAGAATGTCGATCTGGAACAGCGGCTAACCGATGGCCATCTCGATGCCGTGCGCGCAAAGGAGGGTGGCCTCGACGCGCAGTTCTTTTCTATTTGGGTTGAGCCGGACTTGTTCGGCGATGGTGGCCCGAGCGCGATGAAGCGCGCCGACATTCAAATTGAAGCCGTCAAGAGTCTGGCCGTGAAGCATCCCGAAACGTGGGCCTTGGCCACAACCGCGGACGACATTCGTCACGCCGCGGCGAATGGAAAGATCGCGGCGTTGATGGGGTTGGAAGGTGGTTACGCAATCGATGAGAAGATCGAAAACGTCAAGCGCTATTACGATCTGGGCGTGCGCTACATGTCGCCGGCCTGGAGCGTCAGCACGAGTTGGGCCGGATCGTCCGGCGATGAGATTGGGAAGACGCGCGGCTTGAACGATTTTGGCAAGCAGGTAATTCGTGAGATGAATCGGCTGGGAATGATCGTGGATGTTTCGCATCTCTCGGACAAAGCGTTCTGGGATATCGTGAACACTTCCACCAAGCCGGTCGTGGCAACGCACTCGGCATGTCGTGCGATTACCAAGGTGCCGCGCAACCTCACGGACGAAATGATCATGGCGCTCGCGAAAACGGGGGGCGTTGTTAACGTCATCTTCTATCCGGAACACATCGAGCCAGGCTACAGCGAGAAAAAGAAGAAGGTCGACGCCGAAATCGCGACTGAGGTGCAACGGGCTTCAGACGCCGAACCGGGCGATGCGGCGCATAAGAAACTCGCGCGTGATCGCGTGCGCGCGCAGGAGTATCTGAAGCGACTGCCGCCGGTTTCAGTTTCGCGCATCGCCGACCACATTGATCACATCGTAAAGCTGGTCGGGATCGATCATGTCGGCATCGGATCAGACTTTGATGGGGTGCAGGTTGTCCCCGCCGACCTGAAATCAGTTGCGGATCTGCCGAACCTGACAAAAGAACTCCTCAAGCGCGGTTACTCAGAATCGGACATCGACAAGATTCTGGGTGGAAACATGCTGCGCGTGATGGAAGAGACGATGAAATGAAACGTCCTCGCATCGGCTTCCACGCTCCCATCAAAGATGGATTGCACCAGGCCCTGATCATCGCGAAAGAAACCGGCGGCGATGCAGTGCAACTGTTTTCGCGTAATCCGCGCGGTTGGATGGCAAAGCCGCTCACGCGCGAATCAATCAGGCTGTTTCGCAAAACGCGCAAAGAAACAAAGATTTCTCCCGTCCTGATTCACGCGAACTACCTGATCAATCTCGCGGCCGCCGACGAAGTCATTCTCCTGAAATCCATCGCATCGTTTCGCGAGGAAGTTGAGCGCGCGATTGCCCTCGGTGTTGATTATCTGGTTGTGCATCCGGGCAGCGCGCGTGGCTGTCCCGAAAATGACGCGCTGGAGATTTGCGCCCTCAGTCTCCAGGTGGCGTGTAAAGGTTTGTGCTTCGGCAAGCTGGAGATTTTGCTCGAAAACACCGCAGGGCAGGGTGAATGCATTGGCCATCGCTTCGAACACCTGCGCGCGATCATAAAGCAATGTCCGAAACTGCCGCTCGGCGTCTGCATCGACACCGCTCATTCGTTCACGGCCGGCTATGACATTCGCGAGCCGGATGGTCTTGCCGCCACGATCTCGATCATTCAAAAAACAGTCGGTCTAAGAAATGTCCGCGCCGTGCATTTCAACGATTCGAAGGCGCCTTACAACTCGCGCGTCGATCGGCACTGGCACATTGGCGAAGGTTACATCGGCGCCGATGCGCTGCAACGCTTCGCGCAGCATCCGAAGCTCGCGCACTGCGCGTTCATTTTGGAAACTCCGTATGACGATCCGCGGGCTGATGTGAAGAACCTGGAACGGTTGCGATCGTTTGTGACGGAAGAAGCTGGACGAGGTGCCGCTGCTTAGTTACAATGACTTCATCATGCATCGGTCAACACATTCACTGACCAAACTCGTCCTTACGTCGCCGCTGACTGTTCGCGCGTGACGCGTCGCTTAGCGGCTAATCCCAACACAATTCATTTTTTAGTTGCACGAGCGGTTTTGTGCAATCAGCATTTTGCTTGTAACTTTAGAGGATAAGCAGATGGACGAGAAATATTTTCCCGAAAAAATAGAAGAGAAGTGGCAGCAGCGCTGGGCCGACGAGCGCGCGTTCGAAGCGCGCGAGGACGATGCGCGTCCGAAATTCTATGCGCTCGAGATGCTGCCTTATCCGTCGGGGTTCTTGCACATGGGCCATGTGCGCAACTACTCGATTGGTGACGCGCTGGCTTGGTACAAGCGTCTGCGCGGCTTCAACGTCTTGCACCCGATCGGATGGGACAGCTTTGGCCAACCGGCTGAGCAGGCGGCGATCAAGCGGGGCGTGCAGCCACGCGACTGGACGGAAGAAAACATCGCGCACATGGAAGGCCAGATGCGACGACTGGGCATCAGTTACGACTGGTCGCGGGTGATCGCTGCGCATCGTCCTGATTACTACAAATGGGACCAGTGGTTTTTCTTGAAGATGCTGGAGATGGGACTCGCCTACAAGCGCACGTCCGCCGTCAACTGGTGTCCGAAAGAAGAAACGGTGTTGTCGAACGAACAATCATCGGGCGGGATCTGCTGGCGCTGCGGGACGTCGGTGACGAAGAAAGAGATCGAGCAGTGGTACTTGCGCACGACGAAGTACGCGGAGCAACTCGTCGCGGACATCAAAGAAATCGAAAGCGGATGGCCGGAAAAAGTTCTGAAGCGGCAACGCGATTGGGTGGGCCGCAGCGAAGGCGCTTACATCGATTTCAAAGTTAAGGATTCTGACGAAAAGATTCGAGTTTTCACCACGCGCATCGATACGATCTTTGGCGCGACGGCGGTCGTGGTGGCCGCTGAACATCCGGTGCTTTCCAAAGTTCTGGAAGGCTCAGCTTTGAAAGATCAGATCACCGCGTTTGCCGAACAGGTCAAAGCCGCGCGGGCGATCAAGACTGAGGATCAAAGTGAAGAAGAGGAAAAGATCGGCATCAACACGGGTCGTCTGGCAGTGAATCCTTTCAATGGTGAGCTGCTGCCGATCTGGGTGGCGAACTATGTGTTGATGGACTACGGTGCGGGCGCGGTGATGAGCGTGCCCGCGCACGATGAACGCGATTTCGAATTCGCGCAGAAATACACTTTGCCAATTCGACAGGTTATCGCTCCGGTTGTGCATGGCCAGCAAAACGAACCGGCCGAGCAGGCGCCCGGCGGCGATCAGTCGATGGAAATGAAGAATGCGTTCACCGAATACGGCGTATTGGTGAACAGCGGCGAGTGGAGCGGCCTGCTGTCAAAAGAGGCGATGCGCGAAATGGCGAATCGCGCCGCGGAGAAAGGTTTTGGCGGACCGGCGGTAACTTATCGCATTCGTGATTGGGGTATCTCGCGTCAGAGATTCTGGGGCGCGCCGATTCCGATCATCTATTGTCCTGACTGCGGGATGGTCGCGGTGCCCGAGAAGGATTTGCCGGTGATGTTGCCTGATAACGCGCAGTTTACCGGCACTGGCGAATCGCCTTTGAAGAGCGTTCCGGAATTCCTGAATGTCGATTGTCCTAAGTGTGGCAAGCCGGCGCAGCGTGAGACCGACACGATGGACACGTTCGTCGACTCGTCCTGGTACTTCTTTCGCTATACGGATCCACGCAACGACTCGATGCCGTTCGATCCGGCGATCGCGTCGCAATGGACGCCGGTCGATCAGTACATCGGCGGCGATTCGCATGCGGTGATGCACCTGATCTACACGCGTTTCTGGAACAAGGTGATGCGCGATCTCGGTCTGGTGAAATTCAACGAGCCGGTCCAGCGCCTGTTGACGCAGGGCATGGTGACCAACCGCGTCGAAGGCACGAACGAATTCAAAGCGATGTCCAAGTCGCTCGGCAACGGGGTCGATCCAGACGAGATGATTGAAGCGTTCGGAGCGGATGCGGCGCGGCTGTTCGTGCTGTTTGCGGCGCCGGTTGAGAATGAGCTGCGCTGGTCCGAGACGGGCATCGAAGGCGCCGTGCGTTTTCTGCGACGCGTTTGGACGATGGTCTATAAGTGGCGCGGCCACGCCGCAAACGTGAGCGCCTCGCCGACAGAGTTTAGCGATGCGGCGCGCGAGCTGCGACGCAAGACCCATCAGACGATCGCGCGAGTGACTGCGGATTTCGAGAAGCTTGATCTAAACACAAACGTCGCGGCGCTGATGGAATTGCTGAATGCGATCAGCGATTCCAACATCGAACCGGCCAATGCGTCAGCGTCAGATGCTTTTGCGACACGCGAAGCTCTGGAAGCGCTGGTAGTTATGCTGGCGCCCTTCTCGCCGCACATCGCGGAAGAGATGTGGCAAGGTTTAGGTCGTGAAGGCGGGTTGCTGAAAGGCTCACCGTGGCCCGTAGCCGATCCGGAACTGGCAAAGAAAGATGAGCTGGAAATTCCCGTCCAGGTCAACGGCAAATTGCGTTCACGTGTGGTAGTGGCCCCGGAGGTTTCTGAAGAAGAACTCCGCGCACTGGCTTTAGCTGATGCCAAAGTTCAGAGTTTCATTGACGGTCAGCAGATTGTGAAGGTGATCGTCGTGCCGCAGCGCCTCGTAAATGTGGTAGTGAAATAGCTTCTTGCCTGACTAGTCCTCACCCGCTACAATCCTCGCGAACCCAGACTCGCGCGGAGTCATGTAAGCAATAGAACCAACGGATGAAAGAATGCCCAACCTGTCGCGGCTGCTTCCCCGATGACGTAATACATTGTCCGGAAGACGGGAGCGCGACAACAATTTCCATAGCCGGCGAGCCGATTCTCGACGGCCGCTATCAATTAGAAAAGCGGCTGGGACAGGGCGGCATGGGAGTCGTCTATAAAGCGCGGCATATCTTTCTGAAGACGGCCCACGCGATCAAGATCATTCTTCCCGATCTCGTCGGCAACGATCCGAATCTCGTCACCCGTTTTCGCCAGGAAGCGTTAGCGGCTGCGGCCATCAGGCATCAGAACATAATCGCGGTCACCGACTTTGGCGTGGTACGAGGCACGATGCCATTCCTCGTGATGGAGTTCGTGCAAGGGACGTCGTTACAAGACGTCATGGCCGAAGAGCATGCGATGTCCCCGGTGCGCGCGTTTGAGTTGATGCAACCGATCTGCGCGGGGATCGCTGCGGCCCATCGTCAAGGCATTGTGCACCGTGATTTGAAACCGCTGAACGTGATGGTGTGTAGCGACATGCCGATCAGCGAAGCCGTGAAGATTCTCGATTTCGGTTTAGCGAAGATTAAGTCTGGAGAGTTGCTCGGTTCTTTCATCGCCGCACAGACCACGGGATTGATGGGCTCGCCTTTTTACATGGCGCCCGAGCAATGGTCGGATGAGCCACCTGACGCACGCGCGGATGTATACAGCCTGGGCGTGATGTTGTTTCAGATGCTCGCCGGTGAAGTGCCGTTCCGTGGCAGTTCGATTCCGGCGATCATGAAGAAGCATCTTACGGAAACGGTCCCGTCGTTTATCTCGAAGGGTGTTTCGGTTCCGCCTGAAATCGAAGTTGTCGTGCGTCATGCGCTCGAGAAAGAGCCGCAGGACCGCACACCCTCTGCCGAACAATTCGCGAGCGAATTACGCGAAGCGATGTCACACGCGAGTCGGATGCTAAGTCGCACCGGCGACCCGCCCGCCGTCGATCCTTCAAAAACACTGGTGACTCCGCCACCCGCGCAATCAAGCGTTCCGCCTTCTTCCTATTCCAGTTATTCGAGCATGTCGCGCGGCTCGACGAGTTTGCATGATCCAATGGCGGGCACGATCAGCTCTGCTTCTCTGGCGGAAGAAGAACAAAAGAATCTGTACGCCCAACAGGAACTGGCGCGGGAACAAGAGGCGCGGCGAAAGCTTGAACGCGAAGCCGCAGCCAAACGAAAAGCCGAGGAAGAAGCCAAACGAGCTGAGGAAGCGAGATTGGCCGAAGTCGCGCGACTGAAGGCTGAAGAAGAAGCGCGTGCGGCGGAGCAGCGCCGACTCGATGAGCAGAAGCGCATCGAGGAACAGACGGCCCGTGAAGCGGAAGCGAAACGTGCTGCCGAAGAACAGGAACGCAGACGCGCGGAAACTGAACGGCTAAGACTTGAAGAGCAAGCCCGCGTAGAAGCGCAGCAGCGCGCCGAGCAGGAGAGAATCGCAGAGCAACAGCGACTGGCTGAAGAAGAACGTAAGGCTGAAGCGGCGCGCGAAGCTGAAGAACAACATAAGGCGGAGGAACAACAAGCGGCGCGCGTAGCGGAACGAAAGCGCGCTGAAGAACTCGCGGCAAGCAAAAAGGCGGCTGAGCAGAAAGCCGCGGCGAAAAAGGCGAAACAAACCTCGGTGGCCGATGCGCCGTCGGCGACGGCGCCCAGGCAACCGCCTCTCCAGCACCCGCTCGGTGCTTCGACGATTGGCGAGACCAGTCTCGCTGGAATGCCGAAGCCTTATCCGCCCACCGCGGGAGCTGTCGCCCAAAAGAAATCGTCGGCGTTACCGCTGGCAATTGCCGCGGTGCTCATTCTGTTGATCGGCGGTGGTGGGGTTGGCGGTTACATTTTTTGGAAATCGCACAGGCCAACTACAAATCCGCCGCCGCCGGAAAAGCCCGCCGACCCGCTTGATGTTCCGCTCAAGGCCACTCTGATCGACATTCCCGGCGGCGGATTTAAGATGGGCAGGGATGATGGTGAGAAAACCGAGGGTCCCGCGCATCAGATCAATCTGAGCGGCTTCTCGATGGATAAAACTGAGGTAAGCAATCTCGAGTACGCGCAGTTCGTGAAACAAACTGGCCACGAACCACCCCCACAATGGGGAGGCACTCGTCCTCCTGCCGGCGATGAGCAGCTGCCTGTTTCAAACGTTACATTTGAAGATGCGACGGCGTTCGCTGATTGGCGCTCAAAGCGCGATGGCGTGACGTATCGACTGCCCACTGAGGAAGAGTGGGAATATGCCGCGCGCAACGGTGACCAGGGAAATCTTTATCCGTGGGGCAACACCTGGGAGAGCGGCCGCGCGATCACGCAAGAATCCGGCGCCGTTCATGCTCAACAAGTGGGCACCAACACCAAGGGTGCGGATCGTTGGGGAGTTCAGGACTTAATGGGAAATGTTTATGAGTGGACTTCAACCAAGGCTTCGCTCTACCCGGGCAATCCATTAAAGCTTCCCGACGTTCAGAAAAGCTGGGTAGTCATTCGTGGCGGCGGTTATGGGACACCGGCCGCCAAGGTCAACGGCACTTATCGCGATTGGTTCTCGCCAACCTACAAGAATCCGCTGCTTGGGTTCCGCTTGGTGAAGGCTGGTTCCTAGCCGGGACGCGTTTGCTTACCGCTAAGTAAACCCAACCGACTTGCATTTCTTGTCTCGCTTTCACAAAATCAGCGCGCAAGGAGCTTCACCTCGTCTCGTTCGTGCACATGTAGGCATTAATCGACTTGCATAAACTGAGAGAGGATCACGTGCTTCAAATGAAATTTCGACTCGTAATTGTTTTAACTTTGGCCGCGGCGTGCGCTTTGGTTTTCAGCGCGACGGTAACTCGAGCCCAGGAAACCGGTGGCGATTTGGTTGGCGGCGCTGGAATCTTTCGACCCAAGAATCCTGAAGCGAAGCGCAGCGGCAACACGAATCGACCGCCGCGTCCGCGTTTGTCCCCGGCGGAGATTGAAGAGCGATTTCAGGACGCGATCTCAGATGGCAATGATGCACGCGACGCGCGCAAGTTCGATGTTGCCGAAAGTCACTATCGCGCCGCGCTCAAGTTGAAGCCGCAGGACGCGCGCGGCTTTCAAGGTCTGGGAAATGTCTTTGTCGATCAGCAGCGTTGGGAAGATGCTGAGAATGCGTATCGGAAGGCGGTCGATTATGCCGCGACAAATCCCGATGCCTTGATGGCACTTAGCTTCGTCCTGGTGCAACCGCGCACCGGCGCACTCAACGCAAAACGATTTGCGGACGCAGAATACTTCGCCAAACGCGCGACCCAGTTGCAGCCGACCAACGCGACGGCTTTCGATCGTTTGGGCGCGGCGATGATCGCGCGCGGTATCTTCAACGCAGACACGGAAGCCGCATTGCGCCGCGCCGTCGACCTGGATCCGAATTTGTTGGTCGCGCAGATTCGGCTCGCACGTGTGCTGCGCCAGCTTCATCGCGACAGTGAGGCCGATCCGATTTACAAGTCAGCGATCGATAAGGCGCAGGACGCGCCGACGCTGGTTTTGATCGCTGATGCAATGCAGTCAGAACGACGTTGGACCGACTCGGAACCTCTATTGCGGCGCGCGTTGCAATTGGATCCGCGAAATCCCGGCGCGTTGTTTCTGATGGGGCGGTTCTTGTCCGTGAGCCGGAAGTATGCCGAGGCCGAACCGGTCCTGCGCTCCGCGGTCGAGGTGAATCCGAAATTCTTTTTGGCGCGGAGCATCCTGGGACGGTGTTATCTGGCACTCGACCGTTACAACGATGCATTCAGTGCTTACGAAGGCGCCGTGCCGTTAGCCTCCGACTCTGATCGAAGAGAACTCGCGGGCATGTTCGGATTTGGTGGCGTCGGCGACGGCTTTATGAAAGCCGGTCGCGCGAAAGATGCCGTGCGCGCTTATGAGCGCGGATCGCAACTCGATCCGACGAACGTGGACTTACAAACCAAACTCGCGGCGGCGCGCGCCAAGGCTACTCCTTAACTAATCGAGAAACTTCAAAATGAGACGTTGTCCGAAATGTGGTCGTACGTTTGATAACGACAGGCAGAAGTTCTGCACGCTTGATGGCACCGGCTTGTTGGATGTCGAAGTGCTGAATGAAGCGGAGGCCCAGCGAGTTGAGCAGGGCGAAACCATCAGGATCGACTCGGCGCAATTTAACTCGGCAGAACTGAATGACGAGATGACCAAGATCATCTCGCGGGAACCACCGGCACAGTCTCTTCCGAGTTTTGATCCATACAAGACGGTGGTTTCCGATGCGAGTTCGAGTGCGCCGCAGCCAACGTCACCGATTGCTGCGGCTGCGCCACCGATTCCGCCGCCCGCACCGCCGACTCCTTCTGAACCAACGCCGCCACCAGCACCTCCTGTAGCCGAAGCCGATTTGATGAGGACGATGGCGGCAGTGCCTCCACCGCCGGTTCACTCAGCTTCGCTTCCGCCGCCACCGCCACCGCAAGCGCCAGTTGCAGAGGCGCCCGCGCCACAGCCTCAACCGCCGCCCGCGCCGATGGCTGCCGGAGCACCGCGACCGAAGAGATCAAAAGTTCCTTTGGTGCTGGGGATTCTCGCAGTGCTATTCATCATGGGGATTGGCGCCGCCGGAGCTGCCTACTGGTTCGTGGTCCGTCCGATGCTCGCGAAACGCGCGGCCGTCATCGAACCCGAGCGCCCGACTGAAACTCCGACGCCGCGTTCGACGCCCCGGTCGGGTACTCCGACTCCAAAACCGGTCGCGGAGGTGCCGCCTTACTCGCCGCCGGCAGATGCCGTTGAGTTTGTGAACGCGAAAGATAAACTCGATGGCAAACTGGCGGAGCACTACGTCGATTTCTCGTTTTACTATCCCGAGCGTTGGCAAAAAGATCCGAAGGCGGGAGTTCCGGGCGCGAGCAACTTCGCGAAGGTCGAACGCCGTTTGCCGCCCGATTTCACCCAGGAGAATTTTGCCGTTGGTTGGTATTCGTCGGCCGGCTCAGCAGAAGGTGATCGCGCAACTTTTCCGACGCTTACGCGGAATTTGAGCGATCAGTTCGCGAGCAACTTCACCGAGTATCGCAAAGTCTCGGAAGGCGCGACCAAAGTTGGCGCTTACAACGGATACGAGTTTCGTTTTGAGAGCATCTCGCGAAATACCGCCAAGGGAGACATCACCATTTGGGGTCGAGTAGTATTCCTTCCGCCGATCGACGGTGGAAAGGATGGCGTGACGCTGTTGATGCTAACCACATCGCTCGCACCCGAAGTCAAGAGCGTTAAAGACGTCGGCGTCAAAGGCGAGTTGCCGATGATGCTCGAATCATTTCGCTTCGGTAAATAGATGTCTGATGCTGCCGATTAGCGCGAGCGGAGACCAGCTGACATTTAAGTCTTCATTAATCTCGTCGTTATCGCTCCGGGCACTGACACGTAAATCATGAAGATCGTTCTCGCAGAGGATCGCAATGGACAGTTGCACGGTGAACGCGCGTTCACCAGTGATCGAGTTGTCGTCGGACGCGACCCGGCCGTCTGTCACTACTTTGTTTCGCAGGAACAGTGGCCGATGGTCTCGCGCAAGCACGCCGAGTTTCGTCTGGACGATGATCGATGTGTGATCGCGGATGCCCAATCGCGTTTTGGCACGTTCGTCAATGGGCAAAAGATCTCTGCGCCAGTCGAAGTGCGCGCCGGGGCTAGCATTCAACTTGGTCAGGGTGGCCCAATCCTTCGCGTGGTGCGCATCGAACACGATGCCGCGGATGAAGCATCGCCTTCGCAGATGCGGCGCATGGATACGGTGCGAGATGGCGGCGGCGTGGTCTCATCTCCCGCGGCTGCGATACCAGTGCCTCCGAAGCCGCAACCACCGGCCGCACCCAAGCCTCCAGTGCCGCAGCCGTCAACGCCGCAACCTCCCAGGCCTCAATCGCCGAAGAGTGCGCCCGCGCTTGTGAATCTCACTGACGCGCGCACCGGACAGACCAAGCGAATTGAGCTGACGAAAGAAGTAACGCGCATTGGTCGTGATCCGGAAGGCGAAGTCGTGATCGATGCCGATGCGGCAGTCGTTTCTCGCCGGCACGCCGAAATTCGCAAAGTCGATCAGCAGTTCACGCTGATCGATCTGAAAAGCTTCAACGGCACGCTGGTTAATGATCAACGCATCACCGACTCAGTCCCGTTGTTCGACGGTGACGAGATTCAACTGGGTGTCGGTGGACCAGTTCTTAAACTGGTCGATCCCGCCCATCCAGAGCCATCGCGTCGCATTATGCAGCCGGGCGCGCCGGCACCGAGCCAACAGGATATTCCCTCTGCATTCGGCCAGATCGCCGCGATGGCGCACCGCCAGACGATCGTGTCGACTTCCGGTACGCTCCAGCCGCCGGCGGCGGCGCAAGCCGGACAGCCACAGTTGCTCGCGCGACTCTCGTTCGAAACGAAGCCGCAACTCAGCGTCGGTCGCGCGCAAGACAACGACCTTCGCCTTGATGGCTTACAGATTTCGAATCACCACGCGCGATTTGCGCGCACTAACGGCAGCGTCTCGGTTGAAGATGCCGGCTCGACCAACGGGGTCTACGTCAACGGCGAGCGCATCAGCGGCCGTCGTGCCGTTCAACTCTCCGACGTAATACAGATTGGGCCGTTCGTGTTACAGGCCGATGCAGTGCAGGGCGTCGCCGTCTATGACACGCGATCGAAGACACGCATTGACTGCATCAACATCACCAAAATTGTTAAGAACCGATCGGGTGGCGGCACGATCAAGTTGCTCGACGATGTTGGCATTACGATTCAGCCAAACGAGTTTGTTGGCTTGCTCGGGCCTTCAGGCGCCGGCAAATCGACGCTGATGGATGCGCTGAACGGCATGCGTCCGGCGTCGAGCGGTAATGTGCTCGTCAACAATCTCGATCTTTATCGTCATCTCGATTCGCTGAAGCAGTCCATCGGTTACGTTCCTCAGGACGACATCATCCATCGCGAACTGACGGTCTATCGCACGCTCTACTACGTTGCGCGACTGCGCCTGTCGCGCGACGTTTCGCGGCGTGAGATCGATCAGATCGTCAACGAGGTGATGGACGTGACCGGCTTGTCGGAGAGGCGCGACGTGGCCATCTCGCAATTGTCGGGCGGCCAGCGCAAACGCGTTTCGATCGCCGTCGAGTTAATCACCAAGCCTTCGGTGATCTTTCTCGACGAGCCGACGTCCGGTCTCGATCCCGCGACGGAAGAAAAGATCATGAAGCTCTTTCGGCAAATCGCCGAGAGCGGGCGCACCGTCATCCTCACGACGCACGCGATGGAGAACGTCAAGCTGTTCGACAAGATCGTCGTGCTGATGCGGGGCAAGCTGGTTTTCTATGGACCGCCGCAGGAAGCACTCGCGCACATCAAAGCCGACAGCTTCAAAGATCTCTACGACAAGCTCGAGGCGCCCATCGATCAGCAGGTCGCATCCATCCCGCCCGAGGTCAAGTCTCAGAAAGGCGCGCTTAAGAAATATCGCGAGCAGATTTCCGAACACGTCGCTGAAGATTGGAAAAAGAAGTTCCAGCAGACAGGCCAATACCGCCGCTTCGTGGTTGAGCCGCTCAGCGCGCTGCCCCGCGACGGCCGCCAGTCAGCGCCGTCAAAGCAGCGCATGGGTGTCTTTGCGACGATTCGTCAGTGGGGAACGCTGACGCGTCGCTACCTGGAAGTGCTTACCCGCGACAAGTTCAATCTGCTAATCCTGTTCGGCCAGGCGCCAATTATTGCGCTGCTCACTTATCTGGTGGTGCCGGACAAATCGCCGCGCGATTTTCCCTACTTCGTAATGGCGCTGGTCGCGATCTGGTTCGGTACGTCGGTCGCTTCGCGCGAAATCATTCGCGAGCGCGCCGTGTACACACGCGAACGAATGGTCAACATGCGCCTGATGCCGTACGTCGGATCGAAGCTATTCGTACTGGCGGTCATCGTGTCGTTGCAGTGCCTTTTGCTTTACGGCTCGCTGAAGTTTATGCACTACACCGGCATGATGAGCGTGCCGGGCTGGGCCATTCCCCAGATCACGATTGTCTTGATTACCGCGATGGTGGGCATCGCCCTCGGATTATTTATTTCCGCGATCGTTAAGACTTCCGAGATGGCCACGAGCATGGTGCCGCTGATCTTGATTCCGCAAATTCTATTTTCCGGGTTGGTAGGCGTGCCACAGAACACCGCGCGCGTGATTAGCACCGTGATCCCGGCGACGTGGGCCTTCGACGGCATCAAGCGTTTTTCCGGGGACACGTGGGATACCTGGTCGCTGGACACTTTGGATGAGGAAGGGTCGGACCCCGACCGCGAGAACAAAGGCCGGGGACTGTACAAGCACTACGAAGATCTGAATGACGAGCACATCGCGAAAGCGAAGGAAGATGTCGAGCAATATAAGAAGGACGCGGAAGACGACTCGAAGGAATACGAGCGCAAGATGAAGGACTATGTGAAAGATTTACAGAGCGGCACCCAATCGACCCAGCCTGCCGCACCGAAGCTCAAGCCCGTGCCGAAGATACACGAGGCCGACAAGATCCCGGAGGACTTGAGCAACTACATAAACTTCAAACATCCGTGGGGCAACGTCATTATCGATCCGTTCGTGCTGATCGTGATGTTCTTTGGACTGGTGATCGCGACGCTCATCGCACTGAAGTCGCAGGATATTCTGTAGCGACTATCGATTCGCGGGCGGCGACTTCTTATAAATCATCACGTAAAGCTGGTTGTACATGCTCGTGTTAAGCGGCTGGACGGCTCTTAGCTCAGTCTCGGCCTCTTTCTTCTTTCCAGTAGCCACGTAGGCCACGCCCAGATTGAAGTGCGCGCCGGCGTAGTCGGGTTTCAAACGAATCGCTTCCTGGTGTGCTGGAATCGCTTCTTTCCACTTCCCGAGACTACCAAACGCAAAGCCGAGATTATTTTGGGCGGCGGGCCACGCCGGCTTGAGCTGGGTCGCCTTCTGAAATTCTGCGAGCGCTTCGTTCTTTTGATTCAGGCGACTGTAAGTGATGCCGATATTGAAGTGACCTTCGGGAAGATCCGGCTTCAGCTGAATTGATTTCTTCAGCGGATCGATCGCGTTCTGATACTGGCCAAGGTTGTTGTAAGCCCAACCGAGATTGCTATACGCCTCGGCATAGTCCGGCTTGAGTTCGATCGCGCGCTTGAAGGCCACGACCGCGGCCGACCATTGTTTGCTTTTGCCAAGCGCGTAGCCGAGATTGTTTTGCGTTTCCGCATCGCCACCATTTGGTTGCAGGCGCGCGACCTGCTTGTAGGCTTCAGCGGCGTCGACGTACTTTCCGAGTTTGTCATCAACTTCTGAAAGATGCCGGTAGGTGTCGATCATGTCAGGTTTTATTGAAACCGCATGCCGGTACGCGGCCGCTGCTTCATTATATTTTTCCTGACGCTGGTATGAATCACCAAGGTTATTGTAGGCCTCGGCGTACTGCGGATTGATCGTGACGGCTTGTTGATAGGCAGCGATCGCTTCGTCGTTTTTATTAGCGTTGTAAGCGGCGACGCCCTGATCATAGTAGATCAGACTTAGAGCATTGCGCGTTTCGACATCGTTCGGATTAAGCTCGTGCGCCTTCTGTAGTGCACCCAGGGCCTCCGAAGATTGCGACGTCTTTAGATACGCGGTGCCGAGCGCGCGATAGGCATCGGCATAATCCGGCCGCAAGGCGATAGCTTGCTTCGCCGCCGCAATCGCATCATCATAACGACCAAGGTTGTAGTAAGCCTCACTGAGATTTACATACGCGTCGGCGTAATCCGGACGTTCTTTAATCGCTTTCTGATAAGACGTGGCCGCTTTGTCAAACTGGCCAGCGTCGAAAAGGTCATCACCTTGTTTGTTGAAGGCCTCGGCATCGAGCCCGCCACCCACTCGTCGCGCCGGACCCCCAAGCGGTCCGCCTGAGACGTTATCATTCGCCGGACGGTTGTTGTTGCCAGAGTTATTCGTACTCGTGTTGGTATTAGTCTGCTGATTGCCTGCCGTCGTTTGCCGCGTTGCATGTGCCGAACGCACTGAGCGCGCTACGGTCTTCTTCTCGAGCGTCTTAGTCGCATGCGGTTTAATCTGCGCCGGCGTAAAGATGCCTTTGCCCAGCTTGGCTTCGACGTCGGCGCTGGCGAGCAAGACTCCGGCGCCACCGCTAATGTCCTGGGCGATAAGCGCTGCATAGGCAACTGCCAGTAATAAAGCGACGGCGAACAGGCGCGAAAACATTGAAGGCTGGTTCATTTCTTGTGCTCCAGGGTCAGAACGATATGCTTAACGACGCTTGCGATCATCCGCAAAAGTTTAATGGCAGGTGCGCTTGACCACAAGTAGGCGGTCACGTAGCGTTAGATGCAAGCTCGATGGCCGCGATATGAAAAATTTGGTAATAGCCTGCGGAATTTTCCAGATGCTGCGCCCGGCTGGCTGGTCGGCATCGGCCACCCGGAGTCAGGAGGTCCTGCCGTCGCCGCCGCCTGAGCACAGTCTGATCTATGTTCTTAATGCGCAGAATGAACTGAAGGCGTTGCCCTTTGAAAGAGCAGAGACGCCGCTGAAACCGGATCAAGTTGCCAAGAGCACAAGCACCAGCTACGTGGAACTTAAAGGCGAGCATTCGCACACCATCCTGCGCTCCGATCAGCGAATTTTTGTCTATACGATCGAGCGAACGGGTATGCATCCGCCATTCATTGTCCTGCTGACGCAGAAGCACGGTAACCGCCGCGCGACGGCAATCGTACAACGGGGGCTGGCTGGTTTTGCGATTCTATCGGATCAGATCATTCGACCGTCGGTCCGCGGCCTCTCGAAGAATGGCGACGAAGTTTTTATGGAATTGCGTCCGCGCGTTTCGCTCGTACCGGGCGAGTATGCGATTATTGGCCCTGACCTGGCGCGGGTAGCAACGTTTCGGGTCGAAGGGAATTGAGGTAATACATGGCCGAGACTTCGCCAAACGATCGGGCGACGAAAAAAAGGTTCTGGACTCCGGGGCGCATTGTAATCACGCTCTTCGCGGTTGGGCTGATTAGTGCTTTCGGGTTGTCGAGTTGCAATTCGAACGAGACACCGGTGGCGAACGCGCCGAGCAATCGAGTGACCATTACGAGCGCGCCCACCAGTCGCACTGCCCCTCCAGCGCCGCCGGGGGCTTCAGTCGCATTGCCCGCTGATGTGCGCGCGACGAAGCTCACGACGTTGAGCGGTGATTCATTCAAACTCTCTGACTATGCAAACAAAGTTGTCGTCGTAAACATGTGGGCCACCTGGTGTGGTCCCTGCCGCCAGGAAATTCCGGAACTCGTGAAGATAAGTAATGAGTATAAAGCGCGCGGGTTGGTGGTTTTTGGGTTAGCGACAACCTACAACGAACAGAATGATCCGAGTCGTGTCAAAGAGTATGTGAAGACGCAGAATATTCCGTATCAAATCGTTTGGGACGACGGCACGCTCGCAGTCCCTCTAGTTCAGGCGGTTCAGGGCCGTTCGGTAATTCCCCAGAGCTTTGTCATCTCTCGCGATGGTCGAATCGTCAAGCATTTTTCAGGCTTCAGCCCCTACTCAACTCCGCAGTTGATGCGCCAGGCCATCGAAGATGCTTTAAACGAAAAGACCAAGGCGTAAGAGGCTGGATCGAGAGGTCGCGGGCAAAGACAATGACGGTAGAGGTAAAGCAAAAACTTCAGGCCGAACTTGATGAGCTCGAAAGCGAGTTACGTGTTCATCTGCCCAAGGAGATCAAGCGCGCTCGCGAATTCGGCGACCTGCGCGAGAACTCGGAATATCAGACTGCGTTGCAAAGGCAGACGATGGTCAAAGCTCGCATTCGCGAACTGCGGCAGCGGATGAGCGAAGTTGCCTCAATCGATCTGTCGCGCATTCCGCACGACAAGGCGGGCTACGGCTCGACGTTGGTGCTGTACGACGCCGAGCGTGATGAGGAAGTTACCTATCGGCTGGTTACGCCTGAAGAAAGCGATCCGACCGCCGGTTTGATCTCCACCGTCTCGCCGATCGGCCGCAGCCTGATGGGCAAAGAAGAAGGCGATGAGGTCGTCGTCACCATTCCCGCCGGCTCGCGTCGTTTTGAAATTCGCAAACTCACGACTCTTCACGACCAGGCGAAATAGTTCATGGCTACACTGACCGAAGAAGAATTCTCTCGTCACCTCAATACAAAATTCGATCTCGCTTTAGGTCAAGAGCAACTGCAACTTGAACTCGTCCAGGTCAAAGCCTACCTGCCACAGGTTAATGAGCAGAGTGGGATGGAACGATTCTCGGCCTACTTTGAAGGATCTGCCGAACGATATCTGCCACAGCAGATGTATCACCTGACGCATAAGGAAATGGGTGGGTTCGACCTCTTCCTGGTGCCAATTGAGAAACACGATAACGTTTACCGGTACGAAGCGGTATTCAATTACTTTAAGAATAGTAATGAAGGATAAGTTGCGAGCGAGTCACTTATCGCTCTTCTCTGACTTCCATTCCATGTGCCGATACGCTCCCAGGTCTTCAATCATCACAAATCCGAACCGCTCATAGAATCGATGAGCCTCGCTGTTGAGCATAAAGACCATGTGTCTCAACGGCTTCTTCACGCTTCTCGCTTCGTTGATTAGCTGCCCCAGGAGAATCGTGCCCACTCCCCGGTTCTGGAATTGCGGAAGGAGGGCAATGTCGAGCAGCCGAATTTCGGTTTCGTTCGTTCCGATCCAAATTCTGCCGGCAGGTTGCTCCTCAATTTGAATAATCCGGTATTCAGCGTCGGGAAACCGCGCCTCGTACTGCTGACGCTGCATTTCGAACTGCCACTTCAGGAAGACTTCCCGTTGGCCGGACTGCCACGGAACTTGGGCGAGCTCTTGCTCTCGCGTGCTCGCATAAACGGCAAGTAGAAATGCCTCATCAGTTACCGTGACCGGGCGCAGAGACATTGTGCTGCCGTCGCGCAAGATAAATTGCTGGGACCGTTCCCTCATAGGAAACTTTGATGACGATTAGTCATTTAATAAGCATTGAATCAAAGCAGAAAAGATAATAGACTGCTGAAGCCGAATCCAACCAGCGGTGCCTACCGCCCGCACCTCAAAACCCGGCAAACCAGGAGGTTACGTACATGTCAGGTTCGCGACGAAAGTTTATCAAGCTAGGGGCGTTAGCATCGCTGTTTGCGGTAATTCCTTTTAAGAGCGTGCTAAGCCAAAGTTGGAAAGATCGCGACGGGAATCCCATCAATACGCCACCCACTCAAGCCGATCCGCTGGCCAACTACACAGAGGCAACATTTCGCAGTTACCTGAATTCAGTCTTCGAGCTACACACGGTGAACGGCATCGTGGGAGTAACATTGCTGCAAGTCAGCGATATGCAGGCACCCAAAGGCGGCGAGTGCTTCACACTTCTCTTCCGGGGTGGTTCGCGTGCGCATCACCAGGACACTTACACTTTGGTACATCCGTCCCTCGGTACATTTCAACTGCTGCTCGTGCCGACCGGGACCGATCAGAACGGGGCTCAGGGTTACTTGGCGACAATCAACCGGCTATCGCTGGCGGATGCGGCAAGACTTGGGGCGCCGACCAGAGAGAGTGGAAGCACTCAAAAGAGTAGCGCGCCCTCTGCGCCTGCGACTACCACCACGCCGGCCGTGACGCCCAGCACGACGCCGAATGCGCAACCGGCACCGCCGAGAAAGCCGGAGCCGTCAAGAGGACGAAAGCCATCGTGGAAAGAGTTGGAGGACACACCGTTCTTCGATAACGATTGGTTGAACCGGTAATCCAGTCAAGCCTTTGCATTCCCAGAGGAGAATCGATGGATAAGTCTTCATCTCATCCCGATGTTCAAGTAAGTTCATGGAACGCGTGCCTTAACAGCGCAGACGGAATCATTTCGCTTTCGTGCGCAGTAACTTCCAATGGTGGCGGAATTTCGGCCGTTGGACTAATCCTCAACAGCTCCGTGGGCGAAACCATTGCTTCCAGCTACGTGGAATTCTCTTCCGATTGTCAGTCCGTAACGCCCGCGATCAATCTGCCCCAAGGTGCTTTAAAGGTGGGCGATACTGTGAATGGAGTTGTTTCGGGGCAATCGAACAGCCGACACTTCTTTTTTCAAAAGGCACTTACGATTGGAGATTGTTAGCGCGTTCACTACCGAAAGTTGTTTTCTGTTGGAGTAACAAACTATGGCGGAACCATTTCTTTCTGAAATCAGAATTTTTAGTTTTGGCTTTGCGCCCAAAGGTTGGGCGCTCTGTGCCGGTCAGTTGCTGCCTATCAATCAGAACCAGGCATTATTTAGTTTGCTGGGTACGACCTTCGGCGGCGATGGACGCGTGAACTTCGCTCTGCCGAACTTGCAGGGCAATGTACCGATCCACGTTGGCAGCGGACACACGCTGGGTGAGAAGGGCGGTGAACAGGCGCACACGCTTTCAATTTCTGAAATACCGACGCATACGCACTCGTGGAATGCGGTGGACATTCCAGCCACTCAAAGTAGTCCGGCCGCGACTGTGACGCTTTCACAATCGGTGCAGTCTAATCTTTATTCGGCTCCGGCGAACTTGCAAGCGATGGCGCCGAACACGCTCGGGAATGTTGGCGGCTCGCAAGCGCACCTGAACATGCAGCCGTTCCTGGTGCTGAATTTCAGCATTGCGCTGCAGGGCATCTTCCCGTCGCAGACCTAAAGGAGAAGACCAATGGCACAACCGTACGTTGGCGAAATCAGAATGTTCGCAGGCAACTTTGCGCCGGCAGGCTGGATGTTTTGCGAAGGGCAATTGCTTCCCATCTCGGAATACGAAACTCTGTTCAATTTGATCGGGACGACCTATGGCGGCGATGGACAATCGACATTCGCGCTGCCCGATCTGCGCGGCCGCGTCCCCCTTCACTTCGGCAACGGTTTCGTGCTGGCGGAAACAGGCGGCGCCGAACAAATCACGTTGACGGTGCAACAGATCCCAGCCCACACCCACCCGGCTCTTTGCAGTATTAATACTTCGACTGGGACGTCGCCGAAACAGACTCTGCTGTCCGCGCCGCCGGACGTGAACACACTGCCGTACGGCCTTGATAATCCTCTGGGTCCCATGATCGCGTCATCGATTTCATCGGTTGGTGGGAGCCAGCCGCACACGAATTTTCAACCCTACCTGTGCGTTGATTTTATTATTTCGCTGTTCGGTATTTTCCCGAGTCAAACATGATGCGGGTGTCAGAAGGGCCTCTTTGATGAAAGTTGCCCTCCCTGACGGTCGGGCTTCTGACACGGTTTTTAGATTAGGAGATTACTCATGGCAGATCCGTTCGTTGCTGAAATCAGAATCTTTCCGTTTAACTTTGCGCCCAAGGGCTGGGCCTGGTGCGATGGTCAGTTGTTGCCGCTATCTCAAAACACAGCGCTGTTCTCGTTGCTCGGCACCACTTACGGCGGCGACGGCAAATCTAATTTTGCGCTGCCCAATTTCCAGGGACGCGCGCCCATGCATCCCGGTCAGGGACCGGGATTGTCGCTTCACGATCTGGGTGAAATAGGTGGTTCAGAGACGGTGACCCTGCTCCAGTCAGAAATGCCTTCCCACAGTCATGCGCTGAATGCTTCAAAGGCCGATGCGACCGAACGTGTGCCTACGGGACAACTGCCGGCGAAAGGCGTGGGTGGCATAGTCCAGTACGCAGCTCCGGGCTCCCTGGTCCAGTTAGCCGGCAACGCGGTGGCGCCCGCGGGTGGCGATCAACCTCACAACAACATGCAGCCCTATCTCACCTTGTATTTCAATATTGCGCTTCAGGGGGTCTACCCGCCGCGAACCTGAAAAGCAGGAGCCGTCAGGAGCCCGGGAAAAACGGACCGCTGGTGCGAATACATCGCGCCGGCGGTTTGCTTTTGGGGGCATCATGGGGTCAGTACCACCTGCGATAGCAGGTGGGTCGAGAGATGAGGTTACAACCCACGCGCTACCGCAGGTGGTACTGACACAGACCTCGTGTCATCATAGGAATTATGAAATCTTTCTTTGCCGTTAGCTCGCTGTTAATCTCGATTTCGATCGCCTGCACTTACAAGTCGGCAGGGTCGCAACCGGTGCCTAATACAAATGGCGTCGCCCAAGTGCGCGCAGGGGCGACAGAGGGGGTGCAAGAGAAACCGTTATGCTCGCTGACGCTGGCCGCCGCGCCGACCATCGGCGGACTTCGTTTGGGCATGACCACAGATGAAGCGTTGGCGCTTTTCCCCGGCAGCAAGGATGATCCGCCGCTACGTGCGGATCTGGATAGGCCCGCCAATGGGTTTGGCACGTCGAGCTTTAACCTGGCTCCTGACAAGTATGGATCGAAAGATAAGTTTAGTGGGATAAACCAGATAACGGTGAAATTACTGGACGGCAGGATTTCCACCTTTCGCATTAGCTACAGCGGTCCGGCTTATTCAAAAGTGGACGATTTCATCAGTGAATTAGCGTCGACTGCAAGTCTTCCGAAGGCGAATCAATGGGAAGCCTACGTAGGCATGGACAATCAGTTGAAAACTCTCAAATGCACCGAGTTCGAGGTCCAGGTATTCGTCGGCGGCCAGGGTGGAAATCTGAATTACGTCGAGGTCAAAGATTTGGTCGCCGACCGGAAGCTCAAAGATCGGCGCGCCAAGGCCAGAGCCGCCGCCACTCCTACGCCTTGATAGATCCAAAGCATCGCAACATTGCGATTTGACGCTAATTCCCCACCGTTTTCCGTTGACCATCCGTTTCTTCCGTATTAGTCTTGACGCTCATCGAAAAGGCTTTTGCGCTCTTCTATTCACTGCCCGATAAGAACCTTGAAGTTGTCCGCCGGTCACCTAAGGAAGTAAATCACTGTGAACAAATTATCCCTCGATCAAACACCGAGCAACCTCAGAATACTCACTGCACTTTTACTGAACTTTACGATTTTGATGACGCCGATCGCGGCGGTCGCTGCGCGGACCGAGACGTCAGAGATCAGAGGTCAGAGCTCAGAAAAGGTGAGCAGCGCTGATAAGCATAAGGCGGCGGCGAAGGACGTGTTTGCGAACCCTCCAGGACCGGTTTTTGCGGCTTCGCCGATTATCGCGGCGTCGATGACTGACTCGATCGAGAATGATGATGGCGACGGAAAGATCGATCCGACGGATGGCACCGGTGCGACTGAGCGAATAATTTACAGCACCACGATCACTAACAGTGGAACGGTGGACGCCACCGGCGTGCAGTTCACCGACACGATCGATTCACACACGACCCTGGTGGGAGGGTCGCTGAATGTTTCGCCGCTGGCGAGCGACGACAGCTACGACACGATTGGAAATACTTTGCTGGAAGTCGGTCCGGTTGGATCGCCCAGCGCTCAGCCGAAGGTCACCGTCGGCACGGGCGGCAGTCCCAAGAGCGTCTTCGATAACGACACTGAATTTCTCGGCGACACCTTCACGCTCTCGAAGTTGCAGGCGACGACTTATCCTGGCAGCGGTACAGTCACGGCGGCCTCGACCCACGGTTCGGTGACGATGGATGGTAGCGGCCATTTCTCTTATCTGCCAACGGCCGGTTACACCGGCGACGACACCTTCACTTACGAGATTAAGGATGCCGGAAATCTCACCGGCACCGGCACGGTCACGATTCACGTCAATGCCCAGAAGATATGGTACGTGCAGAACAATTCGGCCGGAACCAATCAAGGCACTTCCGAGAATCCGTACACCACGCTGGCTTCGGCGCAAGCGAGTGCGACGACTGCCGGCGATATCATTTACGTATTCAACGGCAACAACACCACCGGCAATCAAAACGCGGGCTACACCATCCAGGCGAACAATCAAAGGCTAATCGGCGAAGGTGTGCAGCTCGATGCGCCGGTGAGTGTGAACGGTGGTCCCAACCCAACTGTGCTGCGCGCGGCAGGAAGCGCGGCGAAGATCGGCAACGGCGCCGGCGACGCGGTGACCGTGACTAACAAGAGCGGAGTCATCATCCGCGGCTTCATTATTTCCGACAGCGCCAACGGCATCGCGGTCAGCTTCACCGCAGCCGGAGGTAGCGTAACGATCAGCAACAACTCGATCGCGGGCGGCACCGGCAATGCGATCGACGTGACCAGCAGCGGCGTCGGCGGTGGCTCGGCCACAATCAGCAATAATGCGATTACCGCAGCGGGCGCGGAAGGCATCGACATCAACGCCAACGGTTCTGGAACTCTTAACCTTACGGTTGACACAAACACGATTGTTTCGACCGGCAACGGCTTCGACGTGCAGGAGAACGCCGGCGCTTGTAATGTCAGCTTCACCAACAACACCGGTATCAACAGCGGCGCCACCGGCGTCAGCATCGTTCGTGTTACTGGAACCTTGTCGGTCACTGCTTTCTCAGGTAATCAGATCAGCGGCAATACCGTCGGCAACGGTGTAGTTTTCAACAACGCGATTTTCGATTCGAATCCTGCGACCGGCGCAACCGACGCGTTGGTGGCCGGCACACTCACCATTGGCGCATCGGGAGCGGGCAACGGCGTGGGATTGTCAGGCCTGGTATTAACGAACACGACAGGGACATTGCCGTTTACAAACCTCAATATTTTTACCGACGCCGGTCGCGGCATTGATGCGAACGGTTCGGGCTCAGCTACTGCTGGTCTAACCGTAAATTCAGGCAACCTCAATGTGACGGCGGTCGGCGGCGCGGCCTGCAAACTCGACGGCCTGAATGTCGATCTCCAGAACGCCGTCCTCGCGAGCACCAACAGTCCGGACAACGGCGTCGCGATCGGCCTGGGCAGTAGTGTCACCGGCACCTTCTCGGCGACGAACGCCAGCAGTATCACGAATGCCGCGGGCGATGACTTTGCTGTCGGTGCCGGCACCGCCGACATTGCCTGGAATGCCTCGTTGAATAATTCGAATGGCGGAAATGCCGTCGACGTGACGGGCCACAGCGGCGGCACAGTTTCGTTTACCGGCGCGATTACTGACTCGGTTCAGGGAATCAACTTGCAGAGCAACGCGGGCGCGACCATCAGTATTTCAGGCGGTATGACCCTAACCACCAGCACCGGCGTGTTTGTGGCTAACGGCGGCGGCACCGTCAACGTTACCGGCACGAATACTATCGGCACTTCGGGAACTCCCGCTAATGGGCCCGCGCTGAATATCACGAACACGACCATTGGCGCCAGCGGCGTTACGTTCCGCAGCATCTACGCCAATGGCGGCACCAACGGCATTGTCATCAACAACACCGGAGCGACCGCGGGCTTCACCATCGCCGGCAACGGCGGAAGTTGTACCTCGACGGCTACCTGTACCGGTGGCGCGATTACCAATGCGACCGGCGATGCCGTTAAATTGACGAACACTAAGAGCCCGTCCTTCACGCGCCTGGCGATCCAGAACAGTTCCGGCAGCGGCGTGAAGGGAACTACGACTACTAACTTCACTTTTCAAGATGGTTTCATCGACAATTCAGGAACAGGCCTGGGAGCCGACACTTCGAACATCGCTTTTAATACGCAAGCCGCGGGCACTGAGAACAATCTCAGCGGCACCGTGAATATTTCTAATAACACGCTTACTACGGCTTACTATCACGGCGTCGATCTTTACAGTTTCGCCGGCACGATCAGCAGTCTGACGATTTCCGGAAATACGATTACCAGTACGACTTCGACGGGGACTTCCAAAGGAACCGGCATTCGCGTGGTGTCCTTCGGCAACGCCTCGGGCGCCGCCAACGTCAACAACGCCACGATCAGCAATAACACCATCTCGAATTTTCCCAGCGGCGCCGGCATCACCATGCAAGGCGGCAACGCCACCGCCGGTGGAGCACAAGGCACCCTCGGCATTCCCGGCGACGCTAGTAACAAGATTGACATTCTCAATAACACGATCAAGGGCAACAGCTCAGGCAATAAGATGGGCACCAATGCGATCCAGACGAGCGTCAACGGCGTTGGCCGCATGAACGTCAACATCGACGGCAACGGAACCATCGCCAACCCCATAACCAATATCGCGGGCAATGTCATTTCGTTGTCGGTGCTCGGCAACTCGACCGAAACCGCCGTAATCAACAACAACGTCATCGTCGCGAATCACCAGGCGAATTTTGGCGGACCAATCGGGATCAGCACCGGTGTCGGCAAGACCTTCGGCACTTCCGACGTTGAGTCGTTGACCCTCACAATCACGAATAACAATGTGAGTCAGACCGACGGTAACGGCATCAAGGTCCGAGGCGCCGAAGCCCAGGGCACGCTGAACGTCACCATCAAGAACAACACCGTAGGCCAGCCGAAATCGACGGATGTGACCACTTACGGCATTCGTCTGGAATCGGCGGGCACGGTCGGCTCGCCCCTGCCCGACAACGATTACTGCGTCGACATCCAGAACAATACGGTGACGGGCAGCACCGATGGTGTGGACACCGCGCCGGGCATCGGAATTCGCAAGCAGGGAACGAGCACCACCGCTAACGCTTTTGGGGTTGAAGGAATGGCCGCGACCAGCAGTCCCGGCGTCGAGCAATACATCGGCAACGGCGTGGGCGGCAAGAACCCGGGTTCGGGCAGCGGCACCGCGGGCGGCGGGGGCACGAACGGCGTGATCTTGGTCAGCGCAACCAGTGGCTTCACGAATTGTGCCAGCGCCCCTTTGAAGTTTGCCGAAGGCGGTGTCACGCGCAGTCCATTCGCCTTCCGGCTTTTCAATCTACATGACGATCAGCGCCGCGGACTTTACTACGCGGTTGCGAGCGCAACGAATGACTTGAACGCGACAGCTACGACCGCCGCGTCCGCGCCGGCGTCGAGCGTTTCGACGTCACTGACGCAGAGCGATCTGGACAACGTCGTGACGGCGGCAATCGATCGTTGGATCGCTGCGGGCCTGACCCCTGAGCAGCTCGCTTCCGTGCGCGCCATGGGCTTCAAAGTCAGCGATCTTTCGGGCGCTTATCTTAGCGAAGTTCAGAACAACACCATCCTGGTGGATCGCAGTGCACGTGGTAAGGGATGGTTCGTCGATGCCACGCCGCAGGATGATGCCGAATTCGGCAACGTGTCCTCCGGCACTCGTCGGTACACGACGCCCGCGGGCGCTCCCGCGGGTCACGTCGATCTGCTCACGGCGATCGAGCACGAAATCGGCCACAAGCTGGGCTTGGGCGATTTCTACGACGCGCAACATCGAGACGATTTAATGTACGGCTATCTCACTGTCGGCGAACGACGCAGTGCTACACAGGGTGAGGCCAGGGTCGCCTCAACCGTCGCTGTGTTTGACAAACACTATCTCTTGCTCGCGGATGAAAGCCCATCGAGCACGCCTCTTGAGGTTGGCGGTAAAGTGCTTGCCGCCGCCGCGCCGGCGCCGGGGGTGATATCACGCGCGACGGATTGGATTGCGAGTTGGGCAAGCTCGATCGTTTCAACCGTTGAGCCGACGGCTTATGCGGAAGAGAAAGCAGGAGTCAGAAGTCAGGACTCAGAAGTCAGGAGAAACCACACCGGCGGTGTGAGGGTTGCCAGGAATTCGTCTGCTCCGGCAACGGCGGCGCCGTTCTCAGGTGAAACGGTGACTTTTGATATGGGGCTCACAAATCTGCCGGTCGGCAAGAGCGTCACGATCGTCTTCAAGGTCACGCTCAACAATCTGCCGGGCCTGAGTTCGTTGAATCCGCCACGCGTCAGCAATCAGGGTCGGGTATTCGGCACCAACTTCACGCTCGTCAATGGCGTGACGACGGCCAGTCCGAACACTGACGATCCGGCGCCGCCGGTGCTTGCCAATGGCACGCATGATGCGACTGAGACGCTGGCCGATCTCTTCAATACGACGACCGCGGTCCAGACCAGCGGCTCGCCGTCATTCCAGGGCGACTCGGTGACCTTTACGGCCACCGTTTCATACAATCCGACAGGTTCACCTTCAGACACGCCGGGCACGCCCACGGGAACTGTGCAGTTCCTCGACAACGCCACTCCGATCACTTGTAACGAAGGCAGCACCAGCACGCAGACGTTGAACGGCAGTGGTGTGGCTACGTGTACCACTTCAACGTTGAGCGCCGCGGCGCACACCATCAATGTCAATTACAACGGCGATGGCAACTTCGACACCAGCAGCGGCAGTGTCGGCCAGACCGTCAATCCCTGCACCGTCAATCCGATTGTCACCAACACCAACGACAGCGGCGCGGGCTCGCTGCGCGATGCGATTTCGTCCGCCTGTTCCGCCAACACGATTGACTTCAATATCGCTGGCGCCGGTCCGCACACGATCACGCTCACGACGGGTCAATTGAGCATTACCCGCAATGTGACGATCACGAACACCAGCGGCAAGACCATCATTATTAGCGGCGGTAATACCAGTCGTGTGTTCAATGTGGCTCAGAACCTGAGCTCGGTGAACATCTCGAACGTGACCATCACCAACGGCAACAGCAACGGTGGCGGCGGCATCCTGGTCAACGACGCCAGCACGCTGACTGTGAACAACGTCAACGTTACCAACAGCACCACCTCGGGCGGCGGCGGCGGCATCGGCACTTCCTGCACCACCACTGCGCCGAACCTGGTAATTAAGAACTCTACTATCAGTGGCAACACCGCCAGCGGGGACATCGGCGGCGGCGCCGTCTACGGCGACTGCAGCAACGGCACTATCACGATCGATAACAGCACCCTCGACGGCAACCACTCGACGGCCAACGCGGCTCCGACCTACGGTGGCGGCGCCATCTCGATCCAGCCCGGCGTGCTGCTGTACATCAGCAACAGTACGATCAGCAACAACGACTCGGTGAAGTCGGGAGGCGGCCTTTACACGGCCAGTTCCGCGCCCAGCCCGGTCCACATAGTCAACACGACCATCAGCGGTAATTTCACCAACGGCAATGGCGGCGGCATGAACGGCCGGGGCAGTTTGGTCAACGTGACTATCACCAACAACCGGGCGGACGCGGACAACAACGCCACCGGCACGGGCGGCGGCATCTTCGTTCAGGGCTCTTCGGTGGCGCTCTTGAGCACCATCGTCTCGGGCAATTTCGCCGGCTCAGGCTCGACCGCGGACGACATTAAGGGTTCGGGTTCGGCCACCGGCTCATTCAACCTGATTGGCACGGGTGGTTCGGGCGGTCTGACGAACGGCGTGAATAACAACCAGGTCGGCGTCGCCGACGCGAGACTGGGAGCGCTGGCAAACAACGGCGGCGCGACCATGACCCATAAGCTGCTCTTCGACAGCCCGGCGATTGAAGCCGGCACCGACTTCACTACGCTCAACGGCGGCATCGACAACGTGACCACCAGCGTCACGGTGACCGACGCTTCGAACATCCCGACGGGTGTTGGCTTCCTGATCCAGATCGACAGCGAGCAGATGAGTGTGACGTCGAAGGCGACGAACACCCTGACCGTGGTGCGCGCCGCTAACGGCACCAGTGCGGCTTCGCACACCAACGGCGCAGCGGTTAATCCGGCCTTCGATCAGCGCGGCAGCGCCTTCCCGCGGAAGGCTGATTCGGCCGATGCGAACTCGACACAGACCGTGGACGTCGGCGCGTACGAATTGCATCCGACGGTCGAAGACATTCCCGACAAGTCGACGGCGGAAGACACGCCGTTCAACTTCAACTTCAATATTGGCGACGGCACTACGACGCCCACGCTGATCACTTCGGTCACGGCCACGTCGAACAACGCGGCGCTGATCCCGAATGCCAATCTGTCGATAACCGGCTCAGGCGCGACGCGCAATTTGGCGATCACGCCGGTGGCCAACGCCAACTCGGCTGCGAACGGCACGGCGACGATCACGGTGACGGTCACGGCGACGAATAGTCAGACGGCGACGGACACCTTCGTCGTCACCGTTACGGACGTTAACGACACGCCCAATGTGACCGGCGAGACGATCGGCAACATCGCCGAAGATTGCGCGTCCGGCTGCACGGCGGGCAAGTATGTGATTCCGTTTGCGACGCTGCTGGCGAACGACAACCCAGGCCCGGCGGATGAAAGCGGACAGACAATCACGATCACAAACGTCGGCAGCGCGGTGGGCGGAAGTGTGGCCATCAACGGCACCAACGTCGAGTTCACGCCGACGGCTGACTACAACGGCGCGGCCGGCTTCCAGTACACCGTCACCGACAACGGCACGACCAACGGCTCACCCGATCCGAAGAGCGCAGTCGGCACGGCCAGCTTCACCATCACCGAAGTCAACGATCCGCCGGTGGCTACCGACGACGTGTTGGCCGGAGTGTCGGAGGATTGCGCTTCGGGCTGCAGTGGCGGCAAGTACGTCATTCCGTTCGCGACTTTGACCGGCAACGATTCGAAGGGACCGGCGAACGAAAGCACGCAGAC
>JACXTT010001391.1_pt1 | contig 40201 bp, 44 predicted proteins | sample 9270951 | NCBI WGS metagenome assembly JACXTT01 (sample SAMN15532306, study PRJNA645909) | rock metagenome | isolation source: weathered quartz diorite | place: Puerto Rico | collected 2017-06-21
CCGATCGGCATGAACGTGCTGATCGAGCAGTCGTCGAACCTCTACCTCGAGCGCATGCGCCGCTACGTCGATATCGCCCTCGAGGAAGGCGTGACCTTCTACATCACGTCCTTGGGAAAACCCTGTTGGCGCTGTAATGAAGCTCACGGGGACCGTGCCACGCCACCAGCGGCGGCGGGCGGCCTGATCAGATCGAGCCCCCGCGCAGATCGGCCGGGGCTCAATTTCTTAGCCGAAGGTCCTTCGGGATAATGCTCGCGACGTAGGGCCGGGTATACTCGAAACGCTGCCCCGTCGCGCCCTGCTCGTCGTAGCCGATTGCGCCGCGACCTTGCCAAGATTTGTTGATGATCTCACTACAGTCAGGATAGGCCAGCATACAAGCGTCCGGATCAATTGCTGGAGTTCTCGCAGTGAGTAGCTCACTCTCAACTGACCTCCCTCCCGAGCGACCCTAGCCTCGAGGAGGACCTCACGTAGCCGGCTGCGTCGCTCCGGTCCGAAGCGCCGCCGCAGCGAACCGTCGCACGATCTCGCCCGCCGGCTCGATGCTCGTGATCCCGCGGACGCTCCGCCCCGCCTGCCAGTAGTCCCGCGACGACTCGCCGGCGAAGTGACTCCGCTTCAGGCGCCACGCCGACTGGAGCGCGTAGATGGTGCGCATCAAATGTTTGGTCCGGCGGTGCCTCAGCAGCCACTGGGCGAGTGGGCCCGCCCTGGTCCCAACCCGCTGCACATACGGCGTCCGAATCACCGCGAGCGGAACCCCCGTCACCCGCTCGGTCAGCACGATGTCGTCCTCGTCGGACTCCACGATCGCGCGCTTGTAGTCGGGGTGAGCCGTGCACTCGGTCGTGGCGATGAAGCGGGTGCCAAGCTGCACACCAGCATAGCCCAGCCGGAGGGCAGCGACAAATCCGGCGGCCTCGCCGATGCCCCCGGCGCAGACGAGCGGCACGCCGAGGTCACTTAATTCATCCATGAGCCGCTCGGCGCTCTTCGGTCCCGCGTGCCCGCCCGCTCGGTCATTGACGGCGATCAACCCGCGCACCCCAGAGTCGAGGGCCTTCAGCGCCCACTTACGCTCGGTCACGTCGTGATAGACGATCCCGCCCGCCGGTCCCACACGCGCGACAAGCCAGGCGGGTTTTCCCAACGAAGTAATAAAGAATCGAACGCCCTCCTCAAGCGCGATGTCGACGTAACGGCTCATGCGCTGATGATAGAGCTTCGACGACTGCTCGATCAAGACGTTCATGCCGATCGGCTTCTCTGTCAGCCGGCGAATCAGGCGGAGGCCGTCCCGAAGCAGGCGCCGGTGCACGTATTCCATCGACAGCGGCTGCACGATCCCGATGCCGCCCGCCTCGGACACCGCGGCGACGAGCTCCGGGTTGGAGCAGGGGAACATGGCGCCGCCGATGAGCGGCACCGCGATCTTGGCGTCGCGTGTGAGTTCCGTGTCGAGCGCGTAGGGACTAAACGCCTCCGCCTGCGACGGGTCACGCATTTTTTCTATCTGATCAACTCAGGCTGCGCGTCAGCCCATTCACGTAGCTGCGCCTGCAGCCATTCGATGGCTTCGCCCTCGTAACCGACGAACCCAGCATACCAACGTCCGACCCCGACATCCCAGGTCGGCCTTGACACCGGCGCCTTCCCGTTCGCGCTCACTTGGCCAGGGTTTGACCGGGCTGTGAGCATCTTGCCGTTCGGTAAGATGATCTCCACGTCGTTGTCCACGATCCCGCTCCTCGCTTCGGAGAGTTGAGCCAAAGATACCACAGGGACAGCGAACAGAAGCATGTGTGCTTTCCTCGGGCCCCCGAAACGGGCGGAAGCTGGAGCGGTGTTGGCCTAGTGCGCTCAAGCGGGACCGGCTTTGAGCCGTCGCGGACGAGCGCAGTCTGCGAAGCGATGTTGGTAAGGTCTAAGTTGATTGCCCTAGCGCTCGCGCGAGATTCGAACATGGCCTCAATACTCCTTGAGCAAAAGCGTACTCTCGACAGTGACGGGCGTCTAACATCGCACCGAGCCCGGTGGGCAGGTAGGGTGTTTTCGTGGTACTTAGGGGCGGATTCGCGAACAGCGGCGCCCGCGCTGCTAATTTCTCGCTATTTTGGGGCATGAGCTCCGTGATCCTGCAAAGTCCCGCGACGTCCGCAAGCGTGAGGGATGGCAGCTCGCCGCGAAACCCGGAGTGCGGCAAGCGACGGTCAGTCTCTACGAATCCGACGGCGTCGAACTCGTGGCTCTCAACAGAGTCGCGCGGGCGCTGGGCGTACCCGCGGGATGCCTCTTGAGAACGGTCTCGAAGGAAGGATTGGGACAGTGAGTCGGCGGGAACTGCTTCTCTGGTGGGCTTTGACGCTCGTGGCGGGGTGCTTTGGCGGGACCTATTTGGTGACCGGGTCGAAGGCCTCCTATCGCCCATGCCGCCGCTGCGGGCGACACGTGGACATCGGTTTCAATGCCGCGCTCATGCACAACGGCCTTTATCACCGTGGGCTCGCCAGCGTGTAGCATTGACGAGGCTGCAGGGACGGCGCTCGGGGGGGACAGCATCGCTTCACATGACCGATCCGTGCGACGAGCAGAGGCAACTCAGGCGGCGCAGGAGATCACGAAGCCCCACACCGCCCATCGCGAGGTCGCGCTTGGAATTGTCCCTCCAGGGGTCGAACCTGGACTCCTTCGCGTACGCGCCTTGCGCCTCGGCGTGAAACGCACGGATCCTCCCCCTGATCGGCGTGCCTACGCCGCAGCATAGTGCTCTGCGGCGGCTTCCGTGGTCACCCGCGATTCTGTAACTTCCAGCGGCGGTTAGACGTGGGCGTCTCCTGTGCGCCTGTGCGTCTAGTCTTTTAGGTCCGTAGCTCAATTGGTAGAGCACCGGTCTCCAAAGACGGCGGGTCCCTGCAGGCCCGCCGTTCTTGTGCTCACTTAAGGTTCTCCAGGACCGCTAAATCCCTTCAGGTGCGTCCCGGACCGGCAAACATTACGGCAAACAACGGAGGCCCCTCCGAAGGGTTCGGGGAGCACTCCCGTCAAGAGACTCACGGTCACGCAGGGCAGCGTCAGGTGTGGCCTCCGGCGCAGGGGCCATTTGGCAGCGACCAGCTCATCCACGGTCAAGGTCGCTCGTCTGGACGAAACCCTTCTCATCCAACTTCACACACCCGCTAGCCATCCGGCGCGACGCCGCTAATCCCTCTCTCGGTGTTGGCGACGATCGGATTGGCCCACGGTCTCCTGATGGCGCTCGGTTTCAAGGTAGCGGGGTCCCGAACGCGGCGCTGTGGGGCGTGGTGACCATGATCTTCTCGATCCTCCCTCTGCTCGGGAGCGGACTGGTTTGGGGGCCTGCCGCGATCGTGCTGCTGATCAACCATCGCCCAGCCGCGGCGATGTTGCTCGCGATCTGGGGGCTGGTGGTCGTCGGGAACGTGGACTACGTCATCCGACCGATGGTCGCCCGGCGCTGGGGGCACATCCATCCGCTCGTGACGCTGATCGGCGCGCTCGTCGGGGTCCCATACTTCGGGCTCCTCGGGCTACTGATCGGACCGTTGGCCGTGTCGTACTTTTTTGAGCTGATCAACATGTACCGTGAGGAGTACCTCGGCGCGGCGTAAATGCTTGAAAGGGAGAGCAATGGTAACGCTCACGCTGTTGGATCAGGACGGTGCGACCCTTCGGAAGGCGCTCGAGTCTTACCTGTCGGACCTGCGCATGGAGATCGCGGACACCGATGCGCACGACGTCCGAGAAAGCCTGAAGCACGAAGAAGCGATCTTGAAGCGGTTAGTAGACCAGCTGCGCTGAGCTCCGTGCCGCGCTACTCCAGGGGCTCCGGGATGCGCCGCCAGCCCTCGAACAGGCGTGCAGTCAGTGCCCCGAACACCAGCCCTCCTACGTGCGCGAGGTAGGCTACGCCGCCGGTCTGGGTGGTGGCGGCGACCCTCCCGAGGCTCACGAGCTGGATGAGGAACCACAGCCCGATCAACAGGGCGGCTGGGATGACGGTGACCCGCACGAACACGAAGATGATGAGGACGGTGCGGATCTTGTCGCGTGGGTAGGTGACGAGAAACGCGCCCATCACGGCGGCGATGGCGCCGCTCGCTCCGAGGTTTGGAACGGTCGAGCTGGGGGTGGCAAGCACTTGCGCCAGCATCGCCGCGATGCCGCCGAGGAGGTAGAAGACCGAGTAGCGCAGCGGCCCCATCGCGTCTTCGATTTCGGCGCCGAACGCCCACAGGAACACCATGTTGCCGATGATGTGCGACCAGCTGGCGTGCATGAACATCGCGCTGAGCACCGTGCCCCAGTGGTGGCCGGCGGTGATGTCGGCTGGTACCGCCGACCACCGGGCTACGAATGCGTCACCGCCCTGCAATTCCAGCGCAAAGACGATCGCGTTGAGGAGGATAATAGCTCCCGTGACAACGGGGGCGTTCCTCGGCTGGCGAGAGACGTCCTTGAGTGGAATCGCGGTTCCCATGCTCGCTCTCCGCGGACTGAACCAGAACCGCGCTATGGATGCGCGATCGAGCGCAGCTTAAACGCGCCGGCGATCAGCACGATGCCACCTATGCACGCGAACGCCGCAATCAGTCCCATGATGGCGGCGAGCGTCGCGGGAGGCGACAGGATAGCAAATATTCCGGCCACGACGCTGAGCGCCCCGAAGGCTGCCGGCCAGCCCCAATCCATCCCAAGACGTTTGAGCTGCAGGGCTGCGTAAATCCCCAGGAGCCCCGTCAACAACAGCCACCAGGCGACCCACACGACGGCGAACGTGAGTGCGAGCGTCGGGTAGTAGACGAGCGCCGCGATTCCGAAGCCGACGCCAACGAGACCCGCGAGCAGCAGCACCCACCAGTGGGCCATCTGCCGCATCTGAAACGCGTGCACGATGTCGACGCTACCCGAAAACAGCGCCCACCAGGCGATGACGAGGGCAAACGCGGCGACGGAGTCGAGTGGCCGCGCGAATATGAAGATTCCTATCGCGAGAGAAAACACGCCGCGCAGCAAGAGGGCCCACCACGTCATCCGATAGAGCCGCTTGACATCCTCGATCACGGGCATTGTCATAGGACCTCGAGTCCCAGAAAGCTGCAAACGTACTGCGGCCCCGACACGGTGCAACCCGAGCCGATTAGCGCATTGTCACGGGGATGTAACGGGTGAGCGGTTGCGAATCTCAGGTTCTTGCAAGCGGATTGGGCGTCGGCTCGCCGACCCTCCTGAGCTCGCCATGATCGGTATGATCGAACGGCTCCGATTGCCCGCGCACCATCAGCGTCGTGTCTTCGTCATACGTCCATGCGTCGTGGGTCTGGATGCTGACCTTGATGCGAAACGCCAGCGTCTTGAACGCTTCCTCGAGAAACGGATTCGAGCAGATCCCGTTCGTGGTCACGCCGCGCGTCGCCGTCAGCTCGAATGTGGTGGCGTCCTTCGCGGCGAGCCCAAACGCCAACACTATTTGTCCCCGCGGGATGGCAATCGTCTGAATCACATTGCCGGTCGCTGGCTCCCACAGCCAATACCCGACTTGATCGTGGTATGTCTCGACCTCACCCGGCTTGACGACGAGCGTGTGGTAGCGTAGCCCGTAGAACAGCTGGGGTCCGTTGGCCTGCGGATCGATGGGTTGCAGCTCGGTGTGCTCCACGAAGGCTTGCCGCACCGGCGCCGACAGGGGCTTTGGAGGAATGTCGAGGCTCCGACTCCCCTCCCAGATCCCCGCCATCTCGGTCAGCGGACCGAGATTTTTCAGGGTGTGGACGTCGATGTCGGATGGTTCGGTAAAGATATCCCTGGAGTCATTCATCTTCACCTCCTCAGGAGGCTTGCCCTGATCCCGGTCTCAGAACCAACCTTGGAAGCGTAATGTTGCTCCTTGAGCGCGTCGCTGCCACCGTGGCCACCCTCGAGATTCCATCGTGACGGCGAGCCGCATCCACGAGCGGAGAGCAGCGCAATTCCTGGCCCGTCAGGATCGGGTCATGGCCAACCTCATGAAGCGAACAGGCTCCTTCGACCTGCCGCGGTCGTCCCGCAGCCACTTTGCCGCCCTCTCCGAGAGCATCCTGCACCAGCAGCTGGCCGGGGCGGCGGCGCGCGCGATCCACGGACGGTTTATCGCACTGTTCGACGGAGATCTCTCGCCTGAAGCCGTCTTAGCCGCCAGAAGGCTTCGAGCCGCGGGGCTGTCATGGAGCAAGGTCGCTTCGATCCGCGATCTCGCGGCGAAGGTCGTCGATGGTACCGTTCCGCTCCGGCGCGTTGGCAGGCTCGCCGACGAAGAGGTCGTCGCCCGACTCACGGTCGTCCGTGGCATCGGACGGTGGACCGCCGAGATGTTCCTGATTTTCCAGCTGCGCCGCCTTGATGTATGGCCGGTCGGTGACTACGGCGTGCGCCAGGGCTACGCGTTGGCCTATGGCCTGCGGAAGCTTCCGACGCCGCAGCAGCTCGATGCGGCAGGTGAACGGTTCCGGCCCTACCGAACGGTGGCCGCGTGGTATTGCTGGCAAGCCGTCCGGGAGCAGCGTAAACTCCGGCAGTGACCTTCGCCGCGAGGGCTCAGGTGGAATACCCGTCGGGCTGGACCTGCGAAGTGACGGTTGCGCGTCTCGAGCGGGTATGTCGAGGAGTCGTTGCCGCGTCGGGAAATGCTGGCGGTAGGCGAGCACATCGAGGCGTGCGCGGCATGTGCACAGGCCATCGCGCTGCTGCGGGTCGCACGCCGCCATGGCTGAGCAGGGGGTGAAGGATGTGCTTCGCGTGGTCGCGTTCGCCGGTAGCCTGCGGCGCGGCTCTTTCAATCGCGCGCTGCTGGACGCCGCTCGCGAGCTGGCGCCTGGCCGGATGACTATCTCGCGGATCGAGATCGGCGACCTGCCCTTTTACAATGCCGACGTCGAGGCCGAGGGCGACCCGGCGGCGGTCGTGGAGTTCAAGGCGGCGATTCGCGCGGCCGACGGCGTGCTCATTGCCACGCCGGAATACAACGACGGCGTCTCCGGAGTGCTCACGACGGCGATCGATTGGGGCTCGCGTCCCCCTGGCGTCGCACCGCTCACGGGGAAGCCGGTCGCGTTGATGGGGGCCTCACCGAGCCAGGTCGGCACGGCGCGGGCCCAGCTGCATCTCCGGCAGCTGCTCGGCCACGTGCACGCTCGCACGCTGCCGCCGCCCGAGCTCCTCGTGGCGGCGGCGCACGAGCGATTCGATCGGGAGCTCCGGCTGACCCACGAGGGCACGCGCCGGGTCCTCGCAGCATTGCTCGAGCGATTTGCGCGTTGGATCGACCGGGAACGGGTCGCGGCTGCGGCAGAGCGTGCGCTCGCGTCGCCTGCCTCAGCGCATCGTTAAGCGGCGACTATTCGGTCAAGACCTGGTGCACCGTGGCGATCGCGATCGAGCCCTCGCCGACCGCCGAGGCGACCCGCTTGGTGCTGCCGCTCCGGACATCGCCGACCGCGAGCACGCCGGGGATGCTGGTTTCCAGGAGATAAGGCTGGCGGCGCAGGGGCCACTTGGCGGCGACCAACTCATCCACGGTCAACGCGGCGCCCGTTTTGACGAACCCCTTCCCGTCCATGACCACGCACCCCGCCAGCCACCCGGTGCTCGGCTCGGCGCCCGTCATGGTGAACACGTGCCGAATGTTCTGCGTCTCGACGGGTCCACCGCGCCCCGCTCGCCAGGACACGCGTTCGAGATGTCCATTTCCCTCCAGGCCGACAATCTCGGTCCGGGTATGCTGCTCGATGCGGGGATGCGCATCGATGCGGCTGATCAAGTACCGGGACATGGTGTCCGAGAGGGCATCCGAGCGAATCAGCATGTGCACGCGTTTCGCGGTTTCCGCGAGGAACACGGCGGCCTGGCCCGCAGAGTTGGCGCCGCCCACGACCGCCACCTCTTCCTCGGCGCACATGCGCCGCTCCATCTGCGTCGCCGCGTAATACACCCCCGCATTTTCGAACCGATGGAGGTTTTCGATCGCCAGCTTCCGATATGCGACACCGGTGGCGATGATGACGGCGCGTGCGAGCAGCGCGTCACCATCCCCGCCATCGAGCAACACGCGGAAGGGCTTCCGGTCGCACGCGAGCCGCAGCGCGGTCTTGGCGATCAATATCCGGGCGCCGAACTTCTGCGCCTGATCGTAGGCGCGCGCGGCCAGCTCCTGACCCGAGATGCCGAGCGGGAAGCCGAGGTAGTTCTCGATCTTGGAGCTGGTGCCGGCCTGCCCGCCCGGCGCGGTCGCTTCGATGATGAGGGCGTTCAGTCCTTCGGACGCCGCGTACACCGCCGCCCCCAGCCCTGCGGGGCCGGCGCCGATGATCACGACGTCCCAGATTTGGGTACGATCGAGCGTGGGGTTCAGCCCCAGGCAATCGGCGAGCTCTCGAATCGTCGGATTCTTGAGCACCGTCTTGCCGCGGCAGATCACCACCGGGACGTCGTCCGCCGTCAGGTGGAATCGGTCCAGCAGCTCCTGGCTCTCCGCGTCGGTATCCAGGTCGCGCACGGTGTACGGATGTCCATTCCGCGTGAGGAACTCGAGGATGTGCAGCATCCCGGAGCAATGATGCGATCCCAGCACCACGACGTCACCGTACCCACGATCGATCAGTTGCAGGCGGCGCAGGATGAACGCGCGAAGAAAGATGTCGCTCAGCTCGGTATCGGTCTGGATCAGCTTGAGCAGCTCGTCGCGCTCGACCTCGATCACTTCAGTGGACACCGTGGCCGAGATCCGGCCGAGAAAGCGGCCGCCGGACAGGATCGAGCGCTCGCCGGTGAACATGCCCGGCGTGAACCTCGGCATGTTCAGGGTTGAGGCCTGGAGCGGAGTGACGGCGTCGAGCTGCCCGGAGACGACGACGAAAATCTTCGTCACGGGCTGGCCCGGCTCGCCGACGACCTCGCCCTGCGAGAGCCGGCGGCGATGCCCGTGAGGCTCGACGCGGGCGAGTTGTGCGGGGGTCAGCTCTGGAAACGCTTCGTTCGTGCGGGACTCGCCCTGAACCTGCGAGGCGATGGGAGCTGTCGAGGAGGCCATCGGGCTACCCGGCCTTGGCCGCGGATCCCCGAACGCGCAGTCTCGCGGCCATTCGCACCAGCTCGGCGAGCGAGTTCGCCTGCATTTTTTCCATCACCTTGCTGCGGTGCGCTTTCACCGTGATTTCGCTGATACCGAGCTCGCCGCCGACCTGCTTATTCAAGCGGCCGGAGACCACCAATTCCATGACCTCCCGTTCGCGAGAGGTGAGTGACGAGTAGCGGTCCCGGAGCGCCCGGATCTCCGCCTCGCGATCGAGTGCCGCGCGACTGCGCTCGAGGGCTTGTCGGATGGCCTCCAACAACACGGCGTCTTTGAACGGTTTCATCAGGAACTCCACCGCTCCCGCCTTCATGGCTCGCACGGTCATGGGCACATCACCATATCCCGTGACGAAGATGATCGGCATGTCAGGCCGTTCGACGGCGACGCGCCCTTGCAGGTCGAGGCCGTTGAGGCCAGGCAGAGACACGTCGAGTACGAGGCAGCTCGGAACCGTAACTCGTGGGCAGGCGAGAAATTCCTGTGCGGCTGCGAATGTCTCCGGCTCCCAGCCCGCGCCGCGAATCATCCATTCCAGCGATTCGCGCACCGAGCGGTCGTCGTCGACAACGTACACGATTGCGATGGGGTGCCGCACGGATGACCCCGCTCGTGGTGAGGTTGAGTCGTTGAAGGTAATCTCAATCCCACCGTGGGCCAGGGGCATCGCGGAACCCTTCAGCGCACTGCAAGTGCGGCAGTGAGCGCGTCGAGCAGAGCCGTTTCATTGAACGGCTTGAACAGACACTCCACGGCACCGTTTTCCAACAGGCGAGGACGGTCCGCCTCGTCTCGGTGAGCGGTGATGAACACGATCGGGATCTTTTGGCGGCGCCGACTCAATTCCCGTTGGAGCTCGGGTCCGGACATTCCCGGCATCGCGACATCCAGGATCAGGCACCCGGTCTGATCGATGGAATCGGACGCGAGGAACTCTTCCGCCGATGCGAAAGCCTGGACGGCATAGCCGCACTCTCTGAGCAGGTCGGGGAGCGACTCCCGCACGGACTCGTCGTCATCGATCACTGAGACAAGCGAAGGTGTGCGGGTCATGGCTCTCTCACGCGGCGCCCGTCACCGCCCCCGTACGGCTAGCGGGAACATTAGTGGCATCCGCCAAACGCTCGACGCCGCAGGGAATGGAGAACGAGAACGTCGCTCCCGCGCCGTCGTTCAGGGTTCCCCAGAGATGCCCGCGGTGATTTTCGATAATGGACCGACTGACGGAGAGTCCGATTCCCATACCGCCATGCTTGGTCGTGTAAAAGGCTTCGAACAGTCGGTCCGTCGCCCGCGGGTCGAAACCGACTCCCGAGTCCTGCAGGGTCAAGCGCACACGATCGCCTTCGGGTCGGTCGGTCTTTACCAGCAACTGCCTCGGACGATCGTCGACCACGCTCATCGCGTCCGACGCATTCCGGAGCAGGTTCAGGATGACCTGCTGCAGCTGGACACGATCGCCCGTGACCAGCGGGAGGTCGTCGGCGAATTCGGTTCGGAGCAGCACGCCGTTTTCCTCAAGTTCGCTCGAGTACAGCACAATCACTTCTCGTGCGGCGTCATTCAGGTCTACCGACTCTGTCGTCGTGTTCCGTTTGCCGAAGAGCGCGCGTAGCCGCGTGATCACGTCCGACGCGCGGTAGCCGTCACGGATGGTGCGCCGGGCCGTTTCGCGTGCGCCGTCGAGGTTCGGAGGCTCGGCGTCGAGCATCCGCAGGCAGGTGCCGGCGTTGGTAATGATGCCCGACAGCGGCTGGTTGACTTCGTGCGCGATCGACGCCGTCAAGGTGCCGAGAGTCGTAACCCTGGCTACGTGCGCGAGCTCCGATCGTGCCTTGCTGAGTGCCTCCTCTGAGCGACGGCGCTCCGTGATGTCCTGAATCGCCGCGATGTACTCCAGCTGACCATCCCGGTCCCGGATCGCATGAGCGACTGCGTGCAGGTACTTGATCGAATGGTCGGGCATCAGCAAGCGGTACTGCCACTCGAAGTCGTTGACGCCGCCGCATGCCTGGTCGATCATTTTCATTTTCTCGAACAGACTGACGTCTTCCGGGTGGACTCGAGTACGGATCAGCTCGAGCGTCACCGGCACGCCGATCTCGAGCTCGTAGATGCGGTAGAGCTGGTCTGACCACGTGATGTGGTCAGTCGCCACTTTCCAAGAAAAGCTGCCGATTGAGCTGAGGCGTTGGGCCTCTGCGAGAAATGCCTCGCTGCGCCGCAACTCTTCCTCCGAGCGCAGATCCTTGGCCGCCTCCGCCTGTTTGCGCGCCGTGATGTCCTGGAACGTCACCAGCACCCTGCGCTCGGCATGCCCCGGAAACGACAACGGACGGGCGTCGAGCAGCAGCGTCCGTTGACCCATTCTCGTGAGGACGTGATCCACCTCAACGGGCTGGAACGCCTGACCGCCGGCAAGCATCTCCGCGAGCTGCGTACGTAGCGGGGCATGCTCGAAGGCGCCGTTCCCGAGCTCAGAGAGTGGCACCCCGTGCGTCTCATCGCGCGAGACTCCGAACATCGTGTAGAAGGCGCGATTGCCCGACTGGATCCGCTGCTCTGCGCTCAGCACCACGAGCGGTTCTGCGACCGTGTTGAGGATCGCCTTGGTGCATTCGCGCTCGTAGATGGCCTGATCGAAGCTTGCGCGGAACGCTGTCACGTCGGCGAACGTCAGCACGGCGCCGGTGACCTGACGATCGTCTCGTGTGTTGGGGGATATCCGAACGACGAACCACTTGTCCCCGACGCGAAAGTCGGCCCGGGATTCCACTCCGCCGGCGATGACTCGGCTGCATTTCTCTTGTAACCGGGGTAAACCGGCGAGCGAGATATCGCCCGGCGCCCGACCAATGTCCGATGGCGAGAGACCAAGCACATCCGCGGCCGCCCTATTGAAGCCGACGACAACAAGGTCGCGTCGCACGACGACAATGGGGACGTCAACGGTATCGAGGATGTCAATCGCGTCGTCGGCCGTGACTTCTTGTAAGCCGGCGCGGCCGCCCTTGTGCGCAACGCGTGCCGTCGTCATCCGGCGGCCCCCGCCCCTGCGGTGCCTGAGGCGCTGTACAGGTCGCGGCTCCGTCGTAGCACGGGCTCAGCGACTGGGGGGAGAACCCGCCGCAAAGCCAGCAGCAACGCCTGGGCGCGCGGCATTTCAAAGGGCGGTCGATAGCCGGCGAGCAGCCGACTTTCGAGGACCCGGGCCTCGTCCGGACCGACCGTCTCTCGGAGCGCATCGGCTACGGCACGCTCTAGCCGAGCGTAGTCCTCCACTGGAATGAGGTGGGAGTGATTCGTCCCGAGCCGGGGGAGCATGTGCGCATGCACTTCGCCGTCGAAGTTGTCCATCAGAAACGAGCAGAAGATGGCGATGTCGTGCTCTTTCGCGAGCTGATCGAACAGGTCCTCGAGGTCCATGCTCGCCGCGGCGTCCCCGCGCTCCCATAGGACATTCACCATTTCGCCCCACCACCGCACTTTGGGGTAACGGCCTCCCGCGCGCGCCTGCCCGATGACATCCGCGGCGAGGCCGAGGAATAGCGCCGAGTCCGGCATGGCGTCCCGCATGAAGTGGGGCAGGAATTCATCGGCGTCGACCACGGTCAGCTGTCCGCGTGCCTGGGCTGCTTCGACATCCACGCCCTCAGCCTCGAGGCGTGGCCGGATGGCGTTCCAGTGGGCGAGCGTCGGCACCAGTATGATGCCCTCTCCGTTCGCGAGCGCAGCGCCGGCGAAACGGCAGACGGCGCGGTTGAGAAAATCCTGGTCCTGATAGAGCTGCACGATATGATCGCGCGGGGCGGCATCCGCCACCACTCGTGCCCATGGCTCGCGCTCGTGCTGCATGGTGCCTCCAATAGGGATACGCCACGGGACCGACGAGTGTCGATCATACCTTGGTATCGGTTCGTGATGGCGACTAGCGCGAAACTATCGTCCGATCCCGTCGACCGATAGACGTCTCCCGCCCCGCGTGACATGTGTGTCCTCGCGTACCGCATCGGATTCAGGAAGAACGAGCCTCACGGCAGCTCGGTGCGCGCCGATAGCGGGGCACCCGTGCGCGCGTCGAGGCAGATGACCCCTTACGGTGGCACCGGCACCACGACCGGAGCGCCCTGGTTCTTCACTAGCAGTACCAGGAGCTTGGCTGGTTTGGTGCTGCCCGCGCTCCGACCAACGACGTGGATGTTGTCCGGGCCTTCATAGAACGTCTGTCCCGCCGTCACGCGAAATACGGCGCCGACAAATCGAGACTCGCGACCGTTCGCCCGGCGCATTGGGAGTATGATCGGACGCTGATGAGCGCTGGCAAATTGGTCCTTGCAGGTCCTTTCGCGAACGACGAGGGAGGGCTTTTTGTCTAAAACGCGGCCCGCAGCGAGGAAGCGATGTTATATCTCGAGCAAGATCCATTCGCTGTAGAAGGCGTGTTCGCAGATTACAGACTGCTCGAGTGGCTCATCGAGGGCGTCAACACTGATTTGCTCGTCAGCGACTTCTCCTCCTAAAAGAATGAGAGCGCCGTTCCCGAACGGGAACTGCTGAAGCCATGAACGACCAACTGCGCAAACGTGTCGAGCAATACCATCGTAAAGGGTTTCGCGATCGCGCTTTCGGAGCATCCAATCGTCTCGCGGCCATTTCCTACGCCGAACGGATAAGTCTGGTTGGCTGAGCCCGCCATGGCGAAGGTCCACCGAAGCCTCTGCATCGAAGTGGACCCGTCGTCGGCAGCTCGACCAATACCAAAGTCCAATCAACTCCCGCGGTACGGGCCAATATCCTCATCGCACCCAGACCCCGGAGCGTCCGATGACCTCGCGCAAGGTCCTCGTAACGGCCACAACTGGTGCCTGCTGTCTCGTCCTGCTGGGCGCCGCCGGCTCTGCCCTGAAGGAGACGACCATGACCACCGTTCTGCAATCCAACGCCCAGGCGCCTGCTGCGGACGGGATCCGTCCGTTCCGCGTGAGTGTTCCCGAGCCGGCCCTCGTCGACCTGCGGCACCGTATCAATGCGACGCGCTGGCCCGACAAGGAAACCGTCGCCGACCAGTCGCAGGGTGCCCAGTTGAGCAGCCTGCAAGAGCTCGTTCAGTATTGGGGGAGCCGCTACGACTGGCGCAAGCTGGAGGCGAAGCTCAATGCGTTGCCGCAGTTCGTCACGACCATCGACAGCGTGGACATCTACTTCATCCACGTCCGGTCGCGTCATCCGAATGCGCTGCCGTTGATCGTCACGCACGGCTGGCCGGGCTCCGTGATCGAGCAGCTCAAGATCATCGGGCCGCTCACCGATCCCACGGCGCACGGCGGTAGTGCCGCGGACGCGTTCGACGTCGTGATCCCATCGTTGCCTGGCTACGGCTTCTCCGGCAAGCCGACGGGCACCGGTTGGGACCCCACCCACATCGCGCGCGCGTGGGGAGAACTGATGAAGCGCCTCGGCTACTCCCGCTTCGTCGCTCAGGGTGGCGACTGGGGTTCCCCCGTCACCAGTGAGATGGCACGCAACGCCGCGCCAGGACTCGTCGGCGTCCACATCAGCCTGCCCGCAGTCGTACCGCCCGAGATCGGCATGGCGCTCGCCAGCGGCGGGCCGCCACCTGACGGACTCTCCGAACAGGAGCGCCAAGTGTTCGAGAGTTCCCGCGCCTTCGCCAGAGGCGGGAACCTCGCGTACTTCACGATGATGGCCGCACGGCCGCAGACCGTCGGATATGGCATGACAGATTCACCGGCCGCTCTGGCGGCGTGGATCCTGGTGCACCCGGGATTCACGAAGTGGAACTACGGTGCCGATCCAAGCAGATCGCCCTCGCGGGACGACGTGCTCGACGACATCACGCTGTACTGGCTGACGAACAGCGGGACCTCCGCGGCGCGGCTCTATTGGGAGAACGCGGGGCGAGGTGCCACCTCTTCGGCCGCATGGAAGACGACAGAGATCAAGCTGCCGGTGGCCGTGACGGTGTTCGGAGAGGACCCCTTTCTACCGCCGGAGACATGGGCGCGGCGCGCGTATCCGAGCCTGATCTATTTCCACCAGACAGATAAGGGAGGACACTTCGCGGCCTGGGAGCAGCCGGAGCTGTTCGCGGCTGAAATGCGCGCGGCGTTCAAGTCGCTCCGCGCGAGCACCCACGCAGGCCACTAGCCCCACGATAACGAACGTCGTTTTCGAAAGGGGATTGCCATGAGCAGGCGGATCGCTCTCCTGTTGGTTGTCGTTGCGGCTCTGGTCGGTGTCGACGCGTACAAGGCCCTGGCGTTCGGACAAGGCGATGCCAATGCCGCTCCGATCTATGGAGTCAAACTTCCGAAGGGGTACCGCGACTGGACGGTGATATCCGCTGCGAGCGTAGGCGCACCGGTCAACGACCTACGCGTCAAGCTCGGCAACGATGTCGCCATTCAGGCATATCGGGATGATAAGCGCCCTTTCCCGGACGGGACAATTATTGCCCGGCTTGCCTATCAGCAGATCACGTCGGAGGAAAACAACAAGGTCTTTCGCGCCGGTGCCGAGCGGCGCGGCCTGCCGGCCGAACAGATAGAGAAGCTTTTGGCCGCATCTTTCGTGGCCGGCCCGGCGACGAACGTGCAGTTCATGGTCAAGGACTCGAAACGATACGCCTCCACCGGCGGCTGGGGGTTCGCGCAATTCACTAACGGCAAACCGGACGGCGAGGCGGTGCACCAAACCTGCTTCTCATGTCACGCGCCTGCTAAAGATCGCGACTTTGTCTTCACCCATTACTCACCTTGACAGGGCGGAGGAGCTCCTCATGAGTGCATCCACCACAGCCGTGAGCTCATCTACCAGCAAGTATGGCCGCGCGTTCTGGGAAGGCCTGTGGCGCATGAATGGCAATAGCATCGTCCTCTTCGCCATCATTGCCTGGGTGCTCTACGGTTCCCAGCCGCATGTGGGCGCGCCAGCCGACGCGGTGGTCGCGTTCTACGCCGGTCATCGCACGCGGATCCTGATTGTGGCGGTGGTCTCCGGTCTGAATGTCCTCAATCTGATGTGGTTCGCGGCAACGCTCCGGAGCGTTCTGGTTGACGCCGGGCAAGACGGTTGGGGCGCGGCGGCGATCGGCTCCAGCGCCGCCGTGGGCGCGCTCTTCCTCATGCTCCTCGCAGTGAGCGCTGGCCTCGCGTACTCAATCGCCGGCTCCGGCAACTCCACGCTCGCATCCGGACTGAACGACCTCACGTGGGCCCTCGTTGTGTTGAGCTCGTTCCCGCGCGCGATGCTGGTCATGTCCGGGTCATTCGGGTTCTGGCGGGCCGGCCTGATCTCGCCCCGGCTGTTCGGTGCGTGCGTCGCCGTCGTTGTGCTCGGCGTCCTCGGCGGCACGACATGGGTGAGCGGAGGGTTCTGGGCACCTGACGGCGCCTATTCGCGGTACGTCTGGCCCATCCTCGGCCTCGTGTGGATTGCGGTCTTCAACCGCGTTTTGGCTCGCAGTCCTGCTACGCGTGCGGCGTGGTGATACCGCTGCGGTGCGGGTTTTGACTCGCGACGGTTTTCAGTTCGAAGGAGCGAAAGGGATGCTTGCGTACCGACTACTACAAGCGCAAACGAAACCAGTGTTTCAAGAGGTGCCGGAGAAGACTGGGCAATGAAGCCCAACGAGCGGATCGCGACGGACACGACTGAACGCACGACAGCCGAGCGCGCGCTGGAGCGAGCCTACGAGGAGATTCGGCTCCTGAAGGATCAGCTCCAGAAGGAGAATATGGCGCTGCGGGAGGAGGTCGACCGAACCTCGATGTTCGAGGAGATCGTGGGCACATCGTCGGCGCTGCGAACGGTCCTCGCCAACATCGCGAAGGTGGCGCGTAGCGACTGCACGGTGCTGATCACGGGTGAGACCGGAACCGGTAAGGAGCTGGTCGCGCGAGCGATTCACAGGCAGTCAGCTCGCGCGGGCGGCCCCTTTGTGAGCGTCAACTGCGCCGCGATCCCATTGTCGTTGACTGCGTCCGAGCTGTTCGGTCATGAGCGGGGCGCCTTCACCGGCGCGGTGGCGCGCCGCGAGGGCCGCTTTGAGCAGGCCGCCCACGGGACCCTGTTCCTGGACGAGGTGGGTGAGCTCCCGGCCGAAACCCAGGTTGCGCTACTGCGTGTGCTTCAGGAGCGCGAGTTCGAGCGGGTCGGGAGCAGTCGGCCGATTCGAGCCGACGTGCGCGTCATCGCCGCCAGCAACCGGGATCTCGGAGCCGCGGTCGCGGAGAGGACGTTTCGGGCCGATCTGTTCTACCGCCTCGATGTCTTCCCGCTGGAACTCCCACCGCTGCGCGATCGCCGCGAGGACATTCCGCTCCTCGTGGAATACTTCACGCATCGGTTCGGCACGCGCGCCGGCAGGCGGATCACCACGATTCCCAGGGCAACGCTCGATGCCTTCCAGGACTACGACTGGCCCGGCAACATCCGGGAACTGCAAAACCTGATCGAGCGCGCCCTGATCATCTCGGATGAGGTGACATTGACGGTCGATCTGCGTTGGCTGTCGCGAGCCTCCAGGTATCCTGCGGCTTCCGCGTCGCCGCCTTCCCAGGCTGGGAATGCGCTCCTGGAGCACGAGCGTTCGTTGATCGAGGCTGCCCTGGAAGGAGCCAAGGGCCGGGTGGCGGGACCCTTTGGAGCAGCCACCACGCTCGGCATGCCTCCCTCGACGCTCGAGTCGAAGATCAAGTCCCTTCATATCGACAAGCGTCGCTTCAAGCCCGTACCGCTGTCGCCGAATCACAAGGTTCTCTCGCGAGGTTTGCGCGAAGCTTCGTGACTGGTTCACGACTTCCTTTTTGGGCGAGGATAGGCATGCAACTCACCATCAACGGCAAGGCCCACACGGTCGAGGTTCCGGGGGACATGCCCCTACTCTGGACGCTGCGCGACGTGATCGGGCTGACCGGCACCAAGTTCGGCTGCGGCATCGCGGCGTGCGGCGCCTGCACGGTCCACATCGATGGCCAGCCGACCCGCTCCTGCGTCACATCGGTGAGCACGGTTGTCGGCAAGCAGATCACCACCATCGAGGCGATCGGGGACACTCCTACAGGGAAGAGGGTCCAGTATGCCTGGATCGCGCTCGAGGTTCCCCAATGCGGCTACTGCCAGTCGGGCCAGATCATGTCGGCGTCGGCACTGTTAGCGAGGACCCCAAAGCCCACTGATGGGGACATCGACGGCGCCATGTCGGGCAATATCTGTCGCTGCGGCACATACGGCCGGATTCGAGCCGCCATCAAACAGGCCGCCGGAATGGTGCCGGTGACCGCGGCGGGAACTTGACCATGAAATCCATCGCGGGCGATCGCGTTTCCCGCCGCGACTTCGTGGTCGTGGTGGCCGCGGCGGGGGGCGGACTGCTACTGGGGTGCCGAGTCGACGGGCCAAGGCGCGCTGCTCCCGACGCCAGTCCACCCGCCTTCGCACCCAACGCATACGTGCGGGTCGGCACCGACGGTGTGGTCACCGTGATCCTTCCTCAGGCGGAAATGGGACAGGGGATTCTCACCGCACTCGCGATGCTGGTGGCCGAAGAGCTGGAGACTGGGCTGGACCAGGTGAGGGTCGAGCATGCGCCTGGCGACGATCGAATCTATGCGAACCCGCGCTTGGGCTTCCAGGCCACGGGCGGGTCCACCTCGGTACGGGCTTTCTACGAGCCGATGCGCCAGGCAGGGGCGGTCGCCCGCACCATGCTGGTTGCGGCGGCGGCAGAGAGTTGGGGCGTCGAGCCCGCCGCGTGCCGGGCGGAGCAAGGCTCTGTCATCCACCCCGCCAGCGGCCGCAAAGTCGCGTACGGGGAAGTGGCAGAGCGAGCGGCCAAGCTGCCGGTGCCTCAGAAAGTGCCGCTCAAGGATCCGAAGACTTTCACGCTGATCGGCACTCCAGCGAAGCGGCTCGACATCCCATCCAAGGTGAATGGGACGGCGCAGTTCGGCATCGACGTCCGGCTGCCGGGAATGAAAATCGCCACGGTGGCGGCGAGCCCGGTGGTGGGTGGCAAGGTGGCCGGGCTGGACGAGAGCAAGGCGATGGCGATCAAAGGAGTGCATCAGATCGTGCGGCTGGACGATGCCGTCGCCGTGGTCGCGGACCACATGTGGGCCGCCAAGCAGGGCCTCGCGGCGCTAGTCATTCGCTGGGACGACGGACCCAACGCGAAGGTTTCCACCGCCGATGTCATCCAAGAACTGGAGCAGGCATCCCGGCACTCGGGCGTGGTAGCCCGGAAGGAAGGCGACGCAGCGTCGGCCATGGGCCGGGTGGCCCGGAAGATCGAGGCCATCTACCAGGCGCCCTTCCTGGCGCACGCCGCCATGGAGCCGCTGAGCTGCACGGTACACGTAAAGAGCGATAGCTGCGAGGTGTGGGCCGGCTCGCAGGTGCAGGGCCGAGCCCGGGCGACCGCCGCAGAAGTCACCGGTCTGCCGCTCGAGAAAGTCGTGTTTCACAACTACCTGCTGGGGGGCGGGTTCGGGCGGCGACTCGAGCATGACTACGTTACCCAGGCGGTCCGCATCGCCAAGCAGGTCGACGGTCCCGTGAAGGTCGTCTGGACCCGCGAGGAAGATATTCAGCATGATGTGTATCGCCCCTACTACTACGACCGGATCGCCGCCGGGCTCGATGCCCGCGGCCAGCTGGTCGCCTGGAACCACCGGATCGTAGGTATCTCCATTCTCGCCCGCTGGGCACCTCCCGCATTCCGGAACGGGCTGGATGGAGATGCGGTGGACGGGTCGGCGCAATTGCTCTACGACATCCCGTCCATCCACGTCGAGTACGTGCGCCATGAGGAGCCGGTGCTGCGAACGGGCTGGTGGCGCGGGGTGGGCGTCACTCACAACTCATTCGTAGTCGAGAGCTTCATCGACGAAATCGCTGCCGCCTCCAGGCAGGACCCGGTCGCATTCCGCCGCGGCTTGCTGGGGAAGTCACCGCGGGCCCGGGCCGTGCTCGACCTGGCGGCAGAGAAGGCCGGCTGGGGAACGCCGCTCCCTCCCGATCATGGACGCGGGGTGGCGTTGATGTACAGCGGCTGGGACACCTACGTGGCTCAGGTGGCCGAGGTCGAGGTGACCGGCACCGGCGAGATCGCGGTGCGGCGGGTCGTGTGCGCGGTGGACGGCGGCACGATCATCAACCCGGACACGGTGACAGCGCAGATCGAAAGTGGCGTCGTCTTCGGTATCGGTGGCGCCCTCTGGGGCGAGATCACCCTCAAGAACGGTCGGGTGGAGCAATCCAACTTCCACGACTATCGGGTGCTGCGCATGAACGAGACGCCACCGATCGAGGTCCACCTGGTGCGGAATCTCGAGTCCCCGGGTGGGATCGGTGAGCCGGGCACGGCCGCCACCGCTCCGGCGTTGGCCAACGCGCTGTTCGCCGCCACGGGAAAACGGATCCGCCAGCTGCCATTGCAAAAGGCGCTCTGATCCCTGCTTCGCGGAATCACGAGGTTTGCTCGCGAGGTTTCCGCGACGCTCCGTGAGGGTTTCACGATGGCCCGTGCGCTGGCTCACCGAATCAACCACTTACGAATGGCACTCGGCTTGCCCCTCCAGGGCTCTCGGGAGGCCGCGTGGCGTTCAGACTCAGTCGGGTGGTGAGCGGCAAGCAGGTCACCTTCGCGTTCAGCGGAGAGTTGACTGCGGCCGAGCTTCCCGAGGTTACGGCGGCGATCGAGGAGGAAGGGTTCGCGTGCATCGTGTTCGACCTGGCAGATCTGACGATGGCCAGTCGGGAAGTGATCGACTTCCTCCGCCAGGCAGCTGTGGACGGGGCGGAGTTGGAGAACTGTCCACCGTACATCGGCCGGTGGATCAAGGCCGAGAATCTGTGACCATTTCATTAGGGAGTATGCAGCCATGACACCCCAAACACTGACTAGACCCGAGCAGGACAAGACCGCCGAGAGCAAGATCCAGGAGCTCAAGGATCTGTTCGCCGACGCGCCAGAGCTTGGGAAAAAGGCGCTGGAGAACGTGCTTCGAGATCTGAAATCGCAGGTTTCGCAAAGGCCGCCACCGCCGATCGAAAGCGCCGGCCGGATCGGCAGCCGTCTGGGCAAGGTATCGGAGTTGACCCTCATCGTCCCGCTGATACCCGGCGGAGCCAAGCGCTTGCGCGCGTTCCTGAAGTTGCTGGGCGGGAACTTGGACGGCGCGAAGCAGGTTGGCACCGTCCACGACATGCGCTTCGTGTTTCTGGAAAACGACACGAAGCTGCTTTTTGCGACGGCCTACGATGGCGACTGGGACGCGTATATCGACGACTTCGCGACGAAGATTCCCGATTTCCTCGACCTCATGGACGCCAACTGGGAAGGCTGGCCGGGGATTCGCAGTCCGCAGGCGAAAGACTATCTCGCGAATCACCAAGTCACGGCAGATGGCTGGTTCGTCGCTCACCCGGATCTGACGGTTGCAGAGATCGATCGGCTCATGCGGATCGGCAAGGCCGTCGACGAGTTCCTAGACAAGGTCGGCGACTAGAGGCAGGTACACCAGGTCAGCATAACCGAAACGGAGAAGGAGCCATGGCAACGCAAACCCAATACGCGACCATGCCAAAAGGCGACACAACGGTCGAGCAGAAGATTGAAAAACTAAGGGAGCTGTACGCCGACGCGCCCCAACTGGGCAAAGACGCGCTGGAGAAGACGATGCCCAATCTCAAACGCGAGCTGGCTGCGGCGACGGGGACGCAAAACGCCGGCCGTATCGGCGCCCGTCAGGGCAAGGTCTCCGAGCTCACCGGGATCTTTCCGTTCGCGACGCCAGCGGGAGCTAAGCGGCTTCGCGTCCTGCTGCAGTTCCTGGAAGGCAACTTCAAGCTCGCAGACGCGGTGGGCACGGTCCACGACATGCGCTTCGTGTTCCTGGACAACGACACGAGGTTGCTCTTCTGCACCGCCTACGATGGCGACTGGGACGCCTACATCGACGACTTCGCGACGAAGATTCCCGACGCTCTGGATCTGCTATTCTGCGATGCCGTGGGGTGGCCGGGGCTTCGGAGCCCCAAGATCAAAGACTGGATCGTCGGACACCAGATCGCGGCGCAGGCATGGTACGTCGGCAATCCGAACTTGACCGTGGCGGAGACCCGACGGCTCGAAAAGGTCGGAAAGGCCGTCGAGGAGCTGCTCGACAAGGTTGGATAGCTGCTACCGGCAATCGTTCGCTCAGGCTCCGGGCCGGACTAGACCCGGGGCCTAGAAAGGTTGGGTCATGTCGTCCGTCACGGAAGCGGTCGGCAGCAATGTTTCGACCTCCGCGCCGACGCTCGACTTGGATGAGATCCAGGCGGTCGTCCTCCGCCCGAGGCCGGCGCCGTACTTCGGCACTCACGTGATCTTGCGCGTCGACGAGCCCCAGGCGGGTCGTGCGTTTCTCCGCCGGCTGACACCCTATGTCGATTCTGCCGCAGGCTGGCGAATTGCAGCCAATACCTGGCTGGACGTCGCCATCAGCTACACCGGCCTCGAAGCGCTGGGACTTCCCCAGGAGTCGCTGCAGAGCTTTCCCGAGGCGTTTCGCGTTGGAATGGCTGCGCGTGCTCGAGAGCTTCACGATGTGGGCGTCAACGATCCGAAGAATTGGACTCCGCCGTTCGGCACCGGTCGCATCCACATCGGCGTGAGCGCGTTCAGCGATTCCGAGGAAAAGCACCAGCGTGCCCTCGCCATCGCTCGCGACGAGTACCAGGGCTTCTCAGGCGTCACCGTCTTGAGCACTCAGGACTTCGGCGCCCAGCCGGGCGACCTCAATCCCCTGGGTTACAAGGATGGCATCGACCAGCCGGCGATCGAGGGCAGTGGTGTAGAGCCGCTACCGGGCCAGGGGCCGCTGATCAAGGCCGGCGAGTTCATCCTGGGATATCCCGGTGAGGCCGGCGTTCCCCTGCCGATGCCCGAGCCGGACATTCTCGGCCGCAACGGCACCTATGTGGGTTTTCGCAAGTATCAGTCCCGGGTCGGTGCCTTCAATCGGTTCCTCCGGGCGCATGGAAGCAGCGACGAAGAGCGGGAACTGCTCGCGGCGAAGCTGGTTGGCCGCTGGCGCAGCGGCGCCCCGCTGACGCTGGCGCCCGACGTCGACGACCCCCACCTCGGCGCGGACCCCCAGCGGAACAACGACTTCAATTACGCGCACGACCCGCGTGGACTCCAGGCGCCGCTGGGATGCCACATTCGGCGCATGAACCCGCGCGACACCCAACTGACCCGCCTGACCGACGTCAATATCCATCGTCTCATCAGACGCGGCACGACGTATGGACCACCATACGATCCGAACGCGCTATCCGAAGAAGCCGACGAAGTACCGCGCGGCGCCATCTTCCTGTTCATCAGCGCCAAGGCAATGGCCACGATGGAATTCCTGGAGCAAGAGTGGATCGACGAGGGCAATTTTGTTGGGCTCGGCGACGAGCGCGACCCGATCATCGGGCGCCAGGAAAAAGGCGCGATCTTCACCATTCCGCGACAGCCGGTCAGACGCCGCGTCCACGGCATCGAAACGTTCAATGTGCTGCGCGGCGGCGAGTATTTCTTCGTGCCGAGCCTCAGCGCATTGCACTGGATCGCGAACCTGAGCGGTTGAAGGAGGCTGACAATGTCCGACCACGTTGACGGTCCGCGGTCGATCGGCGAGCCTGCAGGGGACGTCACCGACCTCTTTGCGTTCACCAGTCCGGAGAATCCGGCGCGCACGATTCTCGCCATGTGCGTGTTTCCTTCGGCCGGCGAAAGTGCGGTGTTCTCGAACGTTATCGATCACTCGATCGTGGTCCGCCGCGTGACTGTTGCCGGCGTTGGCAGCGCCGCGCGGTTTCAGCCGGCGGATGGCGAAATCCGCTTCACGTGCCGCTTCGAGGTCCTGAAGCGTGATGCGGCGGGGAAGGCGATCCAGCGCGGTGTGTGCACGCTGCCGGACGGTCGCGAGCTGCCGCTCACGGTGAACGACGAGCAGGGGACGTCGACGCCGGAAGGCGATGTCCGCGTGTTCGCCGGCCTGCGTTCCGATCCGTTTTACCTCGCCTGGATCGTCGCGGAGCTCAGGAAGGTTCCGAATCTCCTGGAGCACGACAACGTGCTCTGCATCGTCGTCGAGCTGGATACGCGCCGCGTGCTCGATCCAGCGAAGGGGTCGTTATTCGGCGCGATCGCCGAGACCGTCCCCGCCCGCCAGCCGAAAGGCCGCGTCTCACAGCCGGTCGCCCGAGTCGACTGGGTTGGCCGCCCCGAGCAGACCAATGTCCGGCTCACCAATCCCGGGCTGGTGGGGGCCGACGACATCCGCGACCTGTGGAACCAGCAGACCCCCTTTGCCATTGCGAAAGCGCTGCAGCCGCTGTTCCTGCAACGTCTGAAGGACAGCTTCGCCGAGTGGGACCTGCGCGACGGCAGGGCGGATTGGATCCCCGAAGCACTCTCCGCCAACGCGAATGTGTTCTTGGATGATTTTCTGGTGTTCGATGTCGCGAAGCCGATCACCGACCAAAGCCACCTCGAGATCGAGAAGAGCACCATCAACGGGCGCCCTTACCAGACGGGAGGCGGCCGAACGATCGACGCCAATGTGATCGACATCCTCCTCACTTGGCTGATCAACCGGGATCGGGAGTTTCTCCAGGGCGGTGCGACCAGCGCAACGCAACCCGGTATGAAGGTGTTCCCGTATTTCGCGACGCCGAACATGGAGCTGCAGATCGTTGCCGACTCCGTCGAGCTTGGGGCCGCACCCGATGAGGTGTGGGCGGTGGTCGGACGATTCAGCCTCGACTGGCATCCACTCGTAGCCAGGTCGATCGTCACCGGCGCAGGAATCGGCCAGCTCCGTAGGCTCACCACGCTCGTCGGGGACGAGGTCATCGAACGCCTCGAGGCAATCGATAACACGAAGCGGTCCTATCGCTACACGATGATCGCCGGAGTTCCGGCGTCCCGTTACGTCGGCACGCTCGAAGTGGCGCCGAAGGGCAGCGGCTGCGTCGTCGATTGGAGCGTGCAATACCTGGCCAACAATCAGCCCGACATTGTCGTGAAGACCAGGGTGTCGACGTTGGTCAAGACGGGTCTCGGAAGTCTGCAAGACCGCTTCGCGCCGCGCTCAACCATTCACGCAGCGGCTGCCGCAACGTGACCGCAATCGCGGAGCTCGACTACCAGGGTCCGCCCGTGACCGACGGTGAGATCGCCACGATCAACCTGGAGAGCGCGCGCCGCGGCGCCTGGGCGCGTTTCGCGCAAGACGCACGCGCACCGGGCGTTGTCGAAGCGGTTGTGGCCAACGAGCGCATGGCAGCCCAATTCCTCGGCGACCTAGACGCGCTCGACCGCCTGGAGGCGCTTGCCTCGCAGCTCGCACGGGTGGACGACTCGGCGCGTGCGGCAGTGCTGCAGGCCGAAGTGGCTTCGACCGTGCATCGTTTCGCCGACGCCCGTGGCCACCTCGCGCGTGCCGCGCTGATGGGCGGACCGCGTGAGGTAATCGAGTGCCACTGGTTGACGATCGACCAGGCATGTGGCGTTGAGCTCGACCGGGTGCTGGCTACGCGGCGGCGCCTCGCCGCGACGAGCGGTCGGTTGGAAGATCTGGTCCCGCTCGGCGCCGTGCTTGCGGATCTCGAGCGCTTCGCCGAGGCGGACACCGTCTATCAGCAGGCGTTTGATTCTTACGAGGGTACTTCGCCGTTTCCGCCGGCGTGGGTCTGCTTTCAGTTGGGCATGCTGTGGGGCGAGCTCGTCCCTGAGCCGGACTCAATTGTCGCGGCGTCCTGGTATCGACGCGCCATTGCTTATGTGCCGGGCTATATGAAGGCGCGGGTGCACTTGGCCGAGATCTACGCGAGCCAGGACCAAGCCGGCGACGCGGAGGTGCTCTTGCTGTCCGGGCTTTCGAGCCGCGACCCCGAGGTTCGTTGGCGTCTTGCCGACGTGCTGACGGCGCAAGAGCAGTTCGAAGAGGCCGAGGCGCAGCTCGACGCTGCACGGCGTGGCTTCGATGAGCTACTGGGGAGACACCTGCTCGCCTTCGCGGATCATGCCGCGGAGTTCTACTCCGGCAGCGGGAACGACTACCGGCGGGCGCTCGAGCTCGCGCGCATGAACGCCGCGAATCGTCCGACCCGCCGCGCCGTCGAGCAGGCACAGGCGATCGCGGTCAAGGCCTCTGAGGCGGCCAGCGCATGCTCAGCATAGTCCGGCAGGCCGCCGATACGGTCTCGAGCATCTTCGCGCCAGTGTCCACGCCCGCGGCCAAGGAAGCCGACCTGGCCAAGTTTGTGCTGCTTCTGAGCGCCGTCGTGTTCGTCGTGGTCGCGGGGCTCATCGCGTACAGCGTGATGCGATTTCGCGCTCCCGTTCGGGAACAGGGCTCGGAGCCGCCTCAGGTCTACGGCAGCGCGCAAGTGGAGGCCGCCTGGACGGCGGTGCCCCTCATCATCATCATCGTCCTCATGCTCGCCACCGGCCGGGTGATTCACGAGATCCAGGCGGCGCCGCAGCCGCCCAATGCGATCGAGGTGACGGTCGTCGGGCGCCAATGGTGGTGGGAGATCCGATATCCCAAGCTCGGCGTGGTAACCGCCAACGAGCTTCATGTGCCCGTCAGTGATTCCCTCACTCGGCGGCCGACATTCCTCACACTCGAATCCGCCGATGTCGTCCACAGCTTCTGGGTCCCTCGCGTCGCCGGCAAGACCGATCTGATCCCCAACCGGACCAATCGCATGTGGGTGGAGCCGCATGAGCCGGGCACCTATCTGGGGCAATGCGCCGAGTACTGCGGGACCCAGCACACCCTCATGCTGTTGCGCATCGTCGCGGAGGCGCCGGAACAGTTTGCCCGCTGGGTGGAGCAGCAGCGTCAGACGGCGGCCTTGGCGCCGGCCGAGCCGGTTGCCGCCGCCGGTCGCCGCGTATTTCTCGGCACCGTTTGCGCGAGCTGCCACACGGTTGCGGGGACGGCGGCAAACGGCCGGTATGGGCCCGATCTCACCCATCTCATGTCGCGGGCGACGATCGGAGCCGGCGTCGCGCCCAGCACACAGGAGCGCCTTCGCGCTTGGGTCCGGAACCCGAACGACCTGAAGAACGGCGTGCTGATGCCGGCGATGCAAATCGACGACGAGTATCTCGATCAGCTGGTCACGTACCTCCTCACGCTGCGCTGATCGAGCCACGCATGACGACGACCACGCTCCCGATACCTGCCCCCGCAGCGGAGGGCGCGTCCTCCGTATTCGACCGGCTCCGCGAGTGGGTCGTCACGGTGGATCACAAGCGGCTTGGCATCATGTACATCGTGTTCTCACTGGCATGGCTGGTGATTGGTGGCATCGAAGCGACTGTGATGCGGCTACAGCTCGCTGTCGCGGACAACCACCTCATCTCCGCCCATACGTTCAATACGCTGTTTACCATGCACGGGACGACGATGGTCTTCCTGGTGGGCATGCCGATCCTCGCCGGGTTCGCCAACTACCTCGTCCCCCTGCAGATCGGCGCGCGCGACGTTTCGTTTCCGCGCCTGAATGCGTTCGCCTTTTGGGTGACCTGCTTCGGGGGCCTGCTGCTCAACTCTAGTTTCCTGACAGCGCCGGCCATCTTCGGCGGCGCTGGAGCGCCCGATGTGGGCTGGTTCGGATATGCGCCCCTGACCGAGTCGACCTATTCCCGTGGCAACGCGACCGACTACTGGGTCATCGGCCTGATCATCGTTGGGGTCGGCAGCATCGCCGGTGCCGTCAATATCGCCACGACGATTCTCACCATGCGCACCAAGGGAATGACGCTCGGCCGGATGCCCCTGTTTACCTGGATCACGCTCGTGGTCCAGTGCATGATCCTGGTTGCGGTCCCGCCGCTTACCGGGTCCCTAATTTTGCTCTTCCTTGACCGCGGGTTGGGAGCCCACTTCTTCGACACCGGGGCGGGCGGCTCCGCCGTCCTGTGGCAGCACTTCTTCTGGATCTTCGGGCACCCTGAGGTCTACATCCTCATGCTCCCGGGCTTCGGGTTCCTCTCCGAGATCATCCCGGTGTTTTCCCGCAAGGTGATCTTCGGCTATCCCGTGATGGTGGCGGCGACCGTCGCGATCGGTTTCATCAGCGTCGGCGTCTGGGCCCACCACATGTTCGCCGTCGGGATGTCACCGGCGGCGAACACCTTCTTCGCGGTCTCGACCGGCCTCGTGGCCGTGCCCACCGGCATCAAGATCTTCAACTGGCTCGGCACCATGTGGGGCGGCCGGCTCCAGCTGCGGACGCCGATGCTGTTCGCGATCGCCGTCCTGGTGCAGTTCCTCGTCGCGGGCATCACCGGCGTGATGCTGTCGGTCGTCCCGTTCAACTGGCAGCTGACCGACACGTACTTCGTGGTGGCGCACTTCCATTTCGTCCTGGTGGGCAGCCTGCTGTTCGCGATTTTCGCGGCGGTCTATTACTGGTTTCCCAAGGCGACCGGCCGGATGCTGAGCGAGCGGCTGGGGAAGTGGCACTTCTGGCTGTTCTTGATCGGATTCAACCTCACGTTCATCCCGCAGCATTTCGCGGGCATGCTCGGCATGCCGCGCCGAGTGTACACCTTCCTGCCTGAACGGGGACTCGACCTCTGGAACCTCGTCTCATCGATCGGGGTGCCGTTCCAGGTGGCCGGAGTCGCCTTCCTGGCGTGGAACATCGTGCATTCGCTCCGGCGCGGCGCCGTCGCCGGAAGCGATCCGTGGGACGCCTGGACCCTCGATTGGGCCACCAGCTCGCCGCCGCCGGCCTACAACTTCGCCGAGCTGCCGGTGGTAGGTAGCCGGCGTCCGCTCTGGGACCTCAAGCATCCTGAGGACCCAGACTGGCACTACGAGTGAACCGGGCGACCGGCCGATGACCGCGATACCGCTGCCTCAACCAGCACAGTCGTGGACGCTGCCACGGCGCGGATCGGTGGGCATACTGTTTTTCATTCTAGCCGAGAGCTCGCTGTTCGCGGTTTTTGTGGCGGCGTACCTCTACTATATCGGCCGAAGCCTCACCGGGCCCACGCCCCGGGAGGTGCTCCAGTTCCCGGTTTTCATGACCGTCTGCCTGCTCTCCAGCAGTGTCACGATCCACCTCGCGGGGCGCGCGCTCGCGAACGGCGCGACGGCCAGGTTCCTGCGCTACTGGCTCGCCACCATCCTCCTCGGCGCCGCGTTTCTCGCCGGCACCGCGCGCGAGTGGCACGAGCTGATCACGGAGCACCACTTGACCATCAGCACGAACCTGTTCGGCTCGACCTACTACGGGCTCGTGGGACTGCATGCCTCACACGTGACCGCGGGCATGCTGATGCTGCTCATCGTGGCAGCATTCGGACTCGCCGGGCGAGTGCGGCCCATTCATGTCGAGCGCACTGCGGTCATCAGTATCTACTGGCATTTCGTGGATGTTGTCTGGATCGTAGTCGTCACCGTCGTCTACATCATCGGCCGCTGACGGCCGGGAATCGCCTAACATGAGTGATCACATTGAGACCCGCACCGTGCTTCCGGCACCGACCCGTTGGCCAATGGTGCTCGCCTGCGGCGTCACGCTGGTGGGTGCCGGTTACCTCATCCACCCGATGCTCGCGATTGTCGGGGTGGCGGCCGTTCTGGTGGGCTGCACCGGGTGGTTCCGTGACGTACTCCCGGTAGAACGCGAGGAGGTCGTGGTGGTCGAGCAGCCGCCGTTCGCGCCGTCCACCCGCAGGGTGTTGGCGCTGCCAGTCGGGATCAACGCGCATCGTATGTGCGTGCCGCTCGAGGTGTACCCCTACTCGGTGGGACTCAAGGCAGGCCTCGCCGGCGGCGCGGCTATGGCGATCGTGGGCTGCACCTTCGGGCTGCTGACGCACGGCAGCATCTGGTATCCCATCAATCTCCTTGGGGCCGCAGGTTCGGTAAGGCTCACCCAGGCCGGGACCGAGGAGCTCAGCCGGTTCAGTCCTGGGGGGTTGATCCTCGCCTCAGTGGCACACTTGAGCCTCTCGATTCTGGTCGGCATCGTCTACGCCGCCCTCCTGCCGATTTTCAGCCGTCGCCCCATCCTTACCGCCTGGGTGTTCATACCGGTGCTGATGTCCGGGATCACCTGGGCGTTAATCCGGGCGGTCAACCCGGTGCTGAACGAGCGCATCGAATGGATCTGGTTCATCGCCTCGCAAGTGGCATTCGGCGTATTCGCCGGATGGGTCGTGTCCCGCACCGAGCCGATCGCGACCGTTCAACGGCTGCCGCTGGCGTTGCGGGCAGGCCTCGAGGCGAGCGGACTCTATCGCGAGCCGCGCGGCGACACCTAGCCGATGCTGTTGCACGCTGACTTGCCGTTCGAGTTGGTGGGGCCGGCCACAGTCCTGACGGCGGGAGGGTTGATCTACACGGCAGGCTGGCGCCGGTATCGCCGCAGGACGCAGGGACGCTTCGCCACCCAACAGCTCGCTACTTTCCTGGGTGGCCTGGCGTGTCTGGGCGTCGCCATCGTCTCCCCATTGGACGAGGCAGCGGACCTATGGCTGAGCGCCCACATGGTACAGCACATCTTGTTGCTCACCATCGTGCCTGGGCTGCTCTTGCTTGGTCAGCCACTCCTGCCGCTTCTCCGCGGTCTGCCCAACTCGATACGCCGCTCCCTGGTGGCTCCACTCCTTCGCCGTCGCCCGCTTCGGGCTACGGCCCACGCGCTGGTGTACCCGCCCGTTGCGCTGCTCCTCGGTTCCGGGATTTTCTGGGTCTGGCACCTTCCGGCGCCGTATCAGCTTGCCCTCCGCGTGCCCGCCATTCATATCGTCGAGCATGCGTCCTTTCTAGCGGGGGGACTCCTGTTCTGGTACCCCGTCGTGCAGCCCTGGCCCAGCCGGCCCCACTGGCCGAGCGGCGCAATGATTCCGTACCTGCTGGTTGCCGACGTGCAGAACACCGTGCTCGCGGCGGTGCTGACGTTCTCCGATCGCGTGCTGTATCCATTCTACGAATTCCCCGACCGGACAAGGGAAGCCGCCGCGTTGAATGACCAGGTGTTGGCGGGCGTCATCATGTGGGTTCCGATGTCGCTCGCCTATCTCATCCCCGCAGCGGTGCTCACTCTCCGGCTGCTGTCCCCGGCGACGCGGGAAGCATTGGGGCCACGCGGCCTTCCGGATGGCGGCGTGGGAGCGCGGAAGAAGCTTCGGATTGTGCCCGGGTATCACTGAAGACGTCGATTCTACGAGGCTACGCCTTGGGCCAGTCGGAACCACTGACGAAGATTCGCCGGTCAGCACTCAGGGCCGGACCACCTCAAAGCGGGACAGTGCCTCGCTCACAGCCGCTCCAGATCCTGGCGTTCTCGGCAGCACAGCCTAAAGCGACGACCGTGCGAGTGAGAATCAATCGCCGGAGGATCTCCAGCTGCGAAGATGATCTGTGGCTCGGGCGTCCTGGCCGGGCAATCGGTCCAGCTCAACATGGGGACGACGCCCCCCTCAGTGCGAGTCATGCGTCACTTGATCCATCGTCACGCGGAATCGGGAACGCACAACCTGGGCCACGCTCGGTTCAGCACCTCGATAACGGTGGCCCACACGGTTCTCCCTCAGACGAGCGCCGCTTGAGACCCTCCCATTCGCTCGCGAGGTTCCGTTCGCGAGTTTTCCGCGCTTTTTCGCAAGTGTTTCGCGATCTGCCCGCCATCGACTGCTGGTTCAATGACTTACCAGTGGCACTCGCCTTGCCCTCTACGAGGTGACTGGCGCAATGGCCATCGCGAAAGGCGGGTCGAAGTGCTGCGGGACGTGGCGCAGGGCCTCGCGGTTCTCCTCGGCGGAGTCATGGTGGCCCAAACTCGGGCTCGGGCGCAGGAGCCGGACGCCTCAAGGAACGCGGCTCCTCCGCCCGATTCCCTGGTGGAATGTTGCGCCATGCCGCAACGGCGCGCGTATTACCTGTATCCGGTGCCTACCAGCGAGAAGCTGACCGGCTTCAAGCTCACGTTAGTCGCCGCGTATCTCTGGCGCACCGCGCTGGACGGGATCACTCGCCCGAGCACGGTCTTCCACCACTCCGCCTATACCGCGAACCATCAACTGCTGATCGGGTTCGGCGGTGACTGGTGGGCACCCCAGAACACACGGCATCTCACCTTTGGAATTGAGTACTCCAAGTTCCCCCAGCCCTTTTTTGGCATCGGCCCGCGCACGCTGAAGTCGGCGGAGGAGCTGTTTACGCCTCATACCTTCGCCTTCGATGCGACGGCGCAACAGGAAATCCGGCCGCACACGTTCGCTCAGGTCGGCCTGCACCTCCTGGATATGTCGATCGCCGAGACGGTGCCCGGTGGCCTGCTGAGCGCCGACACCATCCTGGGGAGCACCGGCTATACGGCAGTCATGGCGGAGATCGGGCTGGTGCTCGACAGCCGGGACCGGCTGTTCGATCCCCAGAGCGGCGCCTTCCTCCAGGGGATTGTGCGCATCAACGTGACGCCGCTCGGCGGGTCTGCCGGCTTTCAGCGCTACCTACTGGATGCCCGAGTCTACCGGCACGTGCGACCCGGTTCGGTTCTCGCCATGCAGGGTGTGTTCGAGGCAGCGTCGGGCCACGTGCCATTCGAGGAGCTGCCCCAGCTCGGCGGCAGCGCGCTTCGCGCCTACGTGTACGGCCGCTGGCGCGACCGGTTGGCGCTGCGGGATCAGGTCGAGTGGCGCCAGCATGTCTATTGGCGTCTTGGCGTTGTTGGCTTTCTGGCGGCAGGAGCCGTAGGGCACGACCTCTGGTCGCTTGGTCCGATCCGCACCACTCATGGTGCCGGCTTCCGGTTCAACCTGTCGACGAAAGAGAACGCCAACTTCAGCATGGATCTCGCGGGGGGCCAGGAAGGCGCGAGCACGGTGAGCTTCGGATTCGCCGAGGCCTTCTAGCCATGCGATCGACCTGCCTCGCCTGCATGCTGGCTCTCGGGTTGTCGTCATTGATGCGCGCTCAGACCCCGCTCAGCTTCCGCGATGCGCTTACCCTTACCCAGCAACGGAACCAGCAGCTCCGAGCGGCCGACGCTCTGCTCGAGCGATCGCGCGCCATGCGATCCGCAGCGCGGAGCCTCTACCTCCCGGCCATCAGCGCCAATGGGCTCTACGCCCATCTGAACGACCGGCTCTTCGTCGATCTAAACGCTCTGCGTCCGCTCCTCTCCGCGTTGAATCCAGGGGTGCCGATCCCCCCGCTCAGCGCGACGGTGCTGGAAAACGATCCGTCCCGCGTCGGCTTGACTGGACGGTGGACGCTGTTCGCCGGCGGGAGCATCCTTGCGTCCAACCGGATAGCCAAGGCGGGAGTTACCGCCGCGGAGCAAGACCGGCGGATGGCCGAGAACGGCATCACAACGGAGCTGGTGGATCGTTACTTCAAGCGACGCCTCGCCGCGGACGTGGTGGAAGTGAGACGCCAGGCCCTGGAGACGCTCACTCGACACGCTGAGGATGCCCGCCGACTGCGGGAGGCCGGCCAGATCCCGCGCACCGACGAGCTGCGAGCCCAAGTGGCTCAGGCCGAAGCCGACCGGGAGTTCAAGAAGGCGCGCCGCGTTGTCGAGCTGGCTTCGGTCGCACTCAAATCCACGCTCGGCACTCAGGTTGACGCCGTACCCACGACTCCCCTGGCGGTGATCATGGACTTGGAACCACGCTCGGTGTTTTCGGAAGCCGCCGATTCAGGCAATCCGACGGTTGGTCGATTGGCCGCGCTTCAGGAGCAGGCGCACCAAGGCGCCGCTGCCGCCCGTGGCGAGCTCTTTCCGGCGATCAGCGCCTTCGGTGGCTACGAGCTGTTTCAGAAGGGCCTCAATACGACGTATGATCCCAAGTGGATCGTTGGAGTCGGCGCGCGCTGGGAGCTGTTCGACGGCTTCGCTCGGTTCAACCGCATGCGCTCGGCCCAGCATCTCGAGGAGGCGCTCAGGTCCGAGCGCGACCATGCACAGCATGAGGTAGCAACGTTGGTGCAGCAGCGGTACGACGAGTACCTGTCGGCGCTGGAGCAGTACCAGGCTATCGAGACCTCGCTTGCGCTGGCCGAGGAGAGCCTGAGCTCGCAGCAGAAGGCGTATACCGCGGGCGTGGGGACCTCGCTCGACGTCGTGGATGCGCAGCTCGCCCTCTCCCGCGCCCAGGTGGATCGCTTGACTGCGCTCTACGATCTGGACCTGGCCGTGGCCCGGCTGCTTGAGGCGAGCGGCCAGAGCGGGCGATTCCTGGAGTACCTGGACCGGGCAACGCCCGCGAAGGAGCTACGATGACTCGTTTCCTGGGTCTGTCGCTGTGGACCTTGTGGCTGGCAGCCTGCGGGCGCGATCGGGTGACGCTACAAGGCGAGACCGATGCAAAGCAGGTCACCGTGGCCGCGAAGGTGTCGGGCCGCGTGGACTCGCTCTACGTGCGGGAGGGCGACAGCGTGCGGCGCGGCGAGATCGTCGCAAGACTCGACGGCCCCGAAATCCGCGCCAAGGCCGCGCAGGCGATGGCCGCGCGCGACGCCGCGCGCGCCATCCGGGACAAGGTGCAACACGGCTCCCGCGAGCAGGACATTCGCGCCGCGCGCGAGAACTGGCTCCGCGCCGTCGCCTCGGCCTCAATCGCGGAGACCACTTATGCCCGGCTGGATCGGCTCCAACGCGATGGCGTGGTGCCCACGCAGCGGCGGGACGAAGCGGAAGCCGCCCATAGAGCGAGCCGTGAGGCAGCGGAGGCCGCGAAGGCCCAGTACGAGCTGGCGATGGAGGGAGCGCGGAGCGAGGACCGCGCTGCGGCTGCTGCCGATCTTCGCCGGGCCGAGGGGGCGGTCGCCGAGGCCGAGAGCTACGTGAGCGAAAACGTCCTCCGCTCGGCGGTGAACGGCCAGGTGCTACTCAAGATCGTGGAGCAGGGTGAGCTGGTGTCGCCGGGGCAGCCGGTGATCACGATCGTGGACCTGTCGGACCAGTGGATCACCCTCAACCTTCGAGAGGATCGCCTCGCGGGACTACGGATCGGCGACACGCTGCAGGTCACCGTCCCAGCGGCGGATCCGGCGGCGCGCGCCTTCGCGGTCTACTACATCTCGCCGCTCGGCGCCTTCGCGACTTGGCGGGCCACGCGCGAGGCGGGTGGGTTCGACGTGCGCACATTTGAGGTGCGCGCCCGGCCGGTCCACCCCCTCCCGGCGCTCCGGCCGGGGATGAGCGCGCTGGTGGACTGGCGACCGAGAGCGCACCGATGAGCGCGCTGGCCGCGGTCGCGGGCCGGGAGCTCCGCCGGCTCCGCCGTCTCCCCGTTCTCTGGGCGCTGCTCGGCCCCATCCCGGTGGCGATGACGCTCCTCCTCATCGGGGTGTTCGCCGCCGAGGTAGTGCGCGACCTGCCTGTGGCCGTGCTCGATCTCGATCGGAGCGCCGCCTCGCGTACCGCCATCCGATGGCTTGAGGCGACCCGCAGCAGTCGGTTGGCAGGGTACGTGGACGATCTGGGAGCCGCACGGTCGGCTGTGGTCGAGCGCCAGGTGTACGGAGTGCTGGTGGTCCCGCGTCACTTCGAGCGCGACCTCCTCCGGGGCCGTTCGCCCCACCTCAGTTTCCTCTTCAACGAGGAGTACCTCACGGCGGGCGGAAACGTGTCGGCCGATGTTTCCCGTGGAGCGTCGACGGCGGCCGCCTTGCTCACAGCTCTGAGCGGCCGGGAGCCGGCGCCGGTACGGGTGGACTTGCGGTCGCTGTTCAACCCCGCGGCGAGCTACGCACAGGCGCTGGGCATCCTCTTGGTCGGTGGGCTGCTCCAGGTGGTGATCGGCATCGCGACGATCTACGTTGTCGGGCGCGAGCTCGCCGATGGGACCGTCCCTGAATGGCTGAAGGCGGCGCGAGGCTCTACTGCTGCGGCGTGGCTCGGCAAGCTCGCGCCGTACACGGCGTTTCACTGCGTGCTGGTGGTGGCCCTGGTTGGGCTCTTGGTTACCTGGTACGGTATCCCGGTGCGTGGGCCCGCCTGGCTGCTGGTGGTCGCGACGGCTGCGTTCGTGCTCGCCAGCCAGGCGCTCGGGCTCCTGATCATCGCGTGGACGGCGAATCTAAGAATGAGTCTGGGGCTGGGCTCGGTGATCCTCGGCCCTGCGGCGGCGTTCAGCGGGGTCACGTTTCCGCTCTCAGCCATGCCGGTTGCGGCCCGCATTTGGGCCCAGACACTACCACTCACGCACGCCCTGACACTCACCCGCGCCGGAATCAGCGTCGGCGCGCCGGAGACCGGGGGCGGACCGCTCCTGGCGCTGGCCCTGACGACCGCGATCGCCATTGGACTCGGGCTGCCCCGTCTGCCAGCGCTCCTGCGCGACCCGGTCTACTGGGGCCGGCCTTGAGGGCGCTCGGCCGCGCCGCATGGCGCACGCTCCACACCATCGCACACGAGCAGGAGGTGCTCAGTCTGCTCGTGGTCGCCTCGGTCTTCTATAGCCTGTTCTACCCTACACCATACCTCCATCAGGTGCTGCGCGACGAGCCGGTGCTCGTGGTGGACCGCGACCATACGCCGATGAGCCGCACGTTCGCACGCTGGCTCGACGCGACCGAGGGCGTGGCCGTTGCGGGGCGGACGGCGGATCTTGAGGCGGCGCAAGCGGCCGTGCGCGCGGGCACGGTGGGCGGCGTCGTGCTGATTCCGGAAGGCTTCGAGCGTCATCTGCTCCGGCATGAGCCGGCCACCCTCACCATCTACGCCGACGGGAGCTATCTCCTGGTGCGCAACACGGTGGCCGGGAGTGTCAACGCGGTGGCCGCCGCCCTGGCGGCGGGCATCACGAAGCGGCGCGCCCCGGTGGGCTTGGCGAGCTGGCCCCTGTTCAATCCGGTCGGAGGGTACGCCACCTTCGTGGTGCCCGCCGTCTTCATCCTGGTGCTGCAGCAGACGCTGCTCATCGGGATGGGCACGCTGAGGGTGGTCGAGCGGCACCGGGCCGCGAGCGACCCTGCGCCGGTGTGGGCCGCTCTCGGGGGGACCGTGACGGCCCTGCTCGTGCTCTATCTTCTCCAGGCCGCCTTCATGTTCCTGGTCGCGTTCCGGCTCTATGGTCTGCCGCTTCACACCGAGCTTGGGGCCGCGGCCGTATTTCTCATCCCATTCATTACCTCGTGCACCTTGCTCGGCCTGGCGGTCGGCGAGCTGTTCCAGCGGCCCGAGTCGTCCACCGTGGCGCTTATTCTCACCTCGGTCCCTGCATTGTTCCTCTCCGGCATCAGCTTCCCGTCGGAAGACCAGGCGGCGTGGGTCCAAACGATCGCGCTGGCGCTCCCCAGCACCTTCGGGATTCGAGGCTTCGTCCAAATCGGTGAGATGGGGGCCACCGTGGCGGAAGCGTGGCGATCGTGGGGCGCGCTCTGGCTCCAGACGCTGTTGTACGGACTCGCGGCGGCCTATCTCATGGGGCGGCGGCGACGCGTACCCCGAGGGCCCTGACCAGGACGACCGCGCAGCCTTTACATCACTGTAGTAGTAGCGAGGAGATCCCGCGGTCGCCGCCGAGCTTCTATGATGTCGCAGCGGTTGCCGGAGACACGAACCGGATAGAAGTGACCTGATGCGTTCAGTGGAGGTCCCGATGCCACACAATACGGTGCGAGAAGGAGCGACTCTAGGACTGCTCGCCGCGACAGCCATCTGGCTCTGGCTGGCGATTGTGGATGCCGCCGTGGGCCAGCCGTTCCGTACGTTCACCCTCCTGGGCGGTCCAGTGGCATTCACGCTCGTCCATTATGCGCTGAACGTGGCGTACGGGGTCGCGCTCGTGGCGGCCATTCACGGGGCGGCGCGCGAACCGACCCTGCTCATCGGCGTCGTCTTCGTCTCATTTATCGTGGAGTTCGGCTTCGTGATGATCGCGAACCTGCTGTCCCACGCGGGACTGGGGGAGCTCGCGTGGCCGCGGATTCTCGTGGGTACCGTGATCGGCGCCGTCACGACCTGGCTGTACCTGGCTCGGCGCCATCCGTTGCGGCAGGAGGTTGCGGCGGCGGAGGAGGCAGAAGAGGACGAGTGAGCCGGCTATGCGTGGGGGCCAGGCAGGGATTCTCGGCGAACTCTATCTCTGAAATAGGAGAGGAGCCAATCATACCTTTGTATCACTGTTCCACCGTTACCGTCGGGGCGCGGAGTGCTCGAGGGCCGCAGGCCACACGGCGCCCAGGGCCACGTAGAGCGCGATGGCGTCGACGAGCTGATCGCGCTCGGCCTGCGTCAGCAACAGCTCGGCACTGAACAGGCTACGCTGCGCATCGAGCACGTCCAAGTAGCTCGACACGCCGTTTTGATAGCGCTGGTTCGCAAGGTCGAGGGCGCGGCGCAGCGCCACCGCCTGGCGCTGCAAGGCCGTGGTCTCATCCTGGGCAGTGCGCAGGGCCACGAGCGCGTTCTCCACGTCGCGCATCGCCGCCAACACCGTCTGTTCGTAGCGGGCACGCGCCTGGTCCGCGCGCGCCCGCGCGACGGCGACTTGTTCATTGCCCGGCCGGCCCTCTGTGAAGAGCGGCAATGAGACCCCCACGAACGCCTGCCAGATGTTCGTCCCCGACCCAAACCACCGCGAGAGCTGAGTGCTCTGGGTCCCATACTCGCCGGTCAAGGTGATCGACGGGAGCCAGCTCCCTTCCGCCACGCCGACGCGTGCCGTGGCGGCGCGGAGCGCCGCGGCCGCGCCGCGGACATCGGGACGACGCATGAGCAGGCCCGTTGGCACCCCAGCGGTAATCGGGATCCGCGCGACGAGCTGGGTGAGTGAGCGACCCCGCGCGATCCCCCCCGGGATGCGACCGACCAGCAGGCTCAATTCGTTCTCCTGCTGGGCGACTGCGCGCTCAAACTGGGCCACGTTGGCGGCAGGACTTGCCACCTCCGCTTCGAACTGGCGCACGTCGAGCTCGGAGATGAGGCCCTGGTCCAGCCGTCGCCGGGCGAGCGCAAGAGTCTGCCGCCGCGACTCGAGCGTACGGCGGGCAATCTCCAGGTCGAGGTCCGACGCGCGCAGATCGACGTACGCCGTCGCCGCTGTGCCGACGAGCGACAGCTCGACCGCGCGGCGATTCTCCTCCTCCGCCAGGAGGTCGGCGCGGGCGGCCTGAGTGGCGCGGCGGAGTCGGCCCCAGAAATCGAGCTCCCAGCGCCCGTTCACGGTCGCCTGGTAGACATTGAAGGTCTGAACCCCGAACGGGCCGAAGACAAGCGCGTTCCTCCCGCCCTCGCCGTTGGCGGTGAGCTCGGGCAGCAGGCCCCCGCGTGTCGCGCGGTAGCGAGCGCGAAATTCGTCGATCACCGCGATGGCCGTACGTACATCGCGGTTTTGCTGCAGCGCCGTGTCGACGAGCTGACGCAGAACCGGATCCTCGAACAAGTCGACCCACCGCAGGGCGGCAGCCGAGTCCGATCGCCCGCCGGCCCCTGTGGTGTCGTAGCGGAACGGCACACGCGCGGTGTCCGTGCCGGGCGGCAGCAGCGTGTCGCGGCTCGTACGTAGCGAATCGAAGAATCGGCGGAGCGAGTCCTCGGACGAGGCGGGAGCCCGCCAGCCCTCGGGCACGCCGAGGGCGGGTGGGTGATACCCCGGGCCCACGGCGCAGCCGGCCATCAGGGCGACGGCACCTGCGGTGAGGCAGAAGGCTCGGGCGGAAGGCAGCTCAGTCTCCCGGCGCGGGAGCGGGGGTCGGAGTCGGCGGCAGTGGCGAGTCAGCCCCAGCGCGGCCCCGCGCCATCGTCCGCTCGCTCAGGCCCCGGATCGCCGCGAAGAACAGCGGGATGAAGAACACGCCGACCAAAGTCGCCACCAGCATCCCGAAAAAGACGCCGGTACCGATCGAGTGCCGGCTCGCGGCACCGGCGCCGCTCGACGTGAGCAAGGGCGTGACGCCCAGAATGAACGCGAAGGACGTCATGAGAATCGGCCGCAGCCGCTCGCGGCCGGCCTCGAGCGCCGCCTCACGAGTGGACCGGCCCCGGGCGCGCAGCTCGTTCGCGAACTCGACGATCAGG
>JACXTT010001392.1_pt1 | contig 40195 bp, 28 predicted proteins | sample 9270951 | NCBI WGS metagenome assembly JACXTT01 (sample SAMN15532306, study PRJNA645909) | rock metagenome | isolation source: weathered quartz diorite | place: Puerto Rico | collected 2017-06-21
TAATCGCTGACCGTTTTGTAATTGAAGGCGCCGTCGAATCCGAGATCGCGGACTACGTGGGCCGCCTTGTCGTCGGCGCCGCAGGTGCCCACCACGCGGCAGCCCTGGATCTTCGCGATCTGTCCGGCGATCGACCCCACAGCGCCGGCCGCGCCGGAAACCACCACCGTTTCGCCGGCCTTTGGACCGCAGATGTCCAGCAGTCCGAAGTACGCCGTCAGCCCGGGCATTCCCAGCACTCCGAGCGCGGTCGAGAGCGGAGCCAGCGCCGGGTCCAGCTTGCGCAGGTCTTTGCCCGCCGCAACCGGATATTCCTGCCAGCCGGTATTCCCTGTCACGAAATCGCCGGGCGAAAGACGAGCGTACCTGGATTCTTCCACGCGGCTGACTGCGCCGCCCACCATGACGCCGCCTATCTCCACCGGCGGCGCATACGAAGGTCCCTCTTTCATGCGCCCGCGCATATAGGGGTCCACCGAGAGATAGACCGTGCGCAGTAGGACTTCACCTTCGGCGAGCGCGGGAAGCGGCGCCTCCACGATGCGGAAATTGGACTCCTGGGGAAACCCGGCCGGCCGCGAGGCGAGGGTCACCTGGCGGTTGGTCTTCATGCGGTTTTCGCCTTCTTCAACAATTGAACGGCGAGGAATCCCATGATCAGCACGGCCGCTACCAGCACGGTGGGCAGCAGGCCGGGGAAGCGCTCGCTGATCGGCTTGCGCGGAGGAGGAGGCGGTTCGTAGAGCGGATTCGGCTCCCAGGCTCCGGCCTGAGTCTCCTGCTCGGCCGGCGTCATTCGGGCAAGAATCGCCGGCAGATCGTAAGACGGCGCGATCGCATCCGGATTGCCTGCGTACAGCAGATAGCGGCCGGCGGCGGGGGTACGAAACAGGATATCCCGCCTTGGCGCCTCGAAGGTTGCACGCCACACATCCACCGGCTGATTGTCGCCGTTGAAGATCTTCATGCGCAGATACCTGGCAGCGATCTCAGAATATTCGAGAGTCAGCCGGTCCTCGCCGGGAACCCGGAAAATGGTTCCGGATGCAAGATGCCGCCACTGCTTCCCGTCCTCGCTGGTCTCCAGTTCCACGGCGCGGTGAAACGGGCCGCCCAAGGCTTCAAGGACGATGCGGTCGTGCGGCAGGTCGCGGCCGAGGTCGAATGCTAGAATGCTGGCGCGGATTTTCGGTTCCTCGCTCCGCGTTGGAGCCAGTTCGGCCATGGATACCCGCTGGACCGGGGTTTCGCGGTAAAACGCGGCTGCCGCGGCGGCGATGGCTTCGGGACGGGTGAAGCCGAACACAGTGAGCCGCGCGTAGCGTCGAGTCGACACCGGATAGTCCACCGACAGGACGGCGGCGTGCACGTCGCCTTCGGAGAAATCGAAGATGTAGCCGTCCTCCCGGGCGACGCTCCAGGTGCGGTTGTCGTCGCCGGTTTCCACGCGTATGCGGTTGCGGAAATTTTTCTCGCGGGTCGTGAGAATCACGCGGCTGTGCTTTACGCGCTCCCGGCCGCCGAAGTCGAGCGTGAGCTGAACTGCATTCCCGCCGATCACCGTCTTGTCGAGAAGCGCCGGCCGCGATTCCCGGGTCTCCAGCGTTCCCGACGACTTGCGAATGGCGTAAGGGACCTCTTCGCCGTCGCGCAGCACACGCAAGTCGGAGAGGTCCGGGCGGGCATGCAGAAACACTTCCCTTCCTGCGGGAGCCCGCATGACCTCCCGCTCGCCGCCTGACGCTACCGGGGCGAAGAATTGCCAGCGTTTGATGTCGAACGGCGCGGCCAGCAGCACAGGGGCCAGAACCACGATCAGAAATTTACGGTTCACCGGCCGCCTTCTCTTTCAACAGCGATTCGATCTTCTCGCGGTAATGCGAATACAGATAGGAAGTGGAGAGCAGCAGAATACCCAGCCCTCCGAACGCGACAATGCGATAAACGCGAGCCATCTCCCAAACGTCGAGTAGATAAAGCTTGAGAATCACCAGGGCCAGAAGACCCAGACCAAGCCAGCGGTTGAACAGCGTGCGCGTGGAGACGCCGAGCCCTACCAGCGCTACGCCGTATGCGGCCATCAGGATGGAGATGGTGACGCGCTCCAGGCTCGACGCGTCCAGCGGGTCGCCCCGCCAGGCCCAGCCGGAAGCTTCCAGGCCCAGTCCCACCAGCAGAGAAAGATGCCCGCCGATGTAGGCGGCGCCCGCTTCCAGACGCCCGCCGATCCAGCGCGCCGCAAGCATGGCGGATAAGGCGGCCACGGCGAAGGTCAAGAACCGCGTGTTCAAGAGCAGGGCATAGTCCTGCGGCTTGGAGTACATGCCTGCGTCGATCGAGAGCAAGCGGATGAACACCAGGAAGAACACCGTCAGCGCCACCCATGTCAGCTTTTGCGATTCCGCGCGCCGGGCGATCCAGGCCAGAATCGCGCCTTCGATGGCCCAGGCCATGGTGATGCGGTAGCCGGTGAACTGGATGGGCGCGGCCAGAGTCAACAGCCCAAGAGCCAGGCCGCAGGCCAGCAGGACGACGCGCGTATCGCGGCCCTCTGCCGCGTCCGCGGCGAACCAGAGCGCGTAGGCCAAGGCCAGATACGCCCCCGCCACCAGCACCGCGAAGAGTCCCATCCAAGCGTGATAATCCTGGTCAAGGACCAGGTAGCCGGCGGTGAAGTAAGCGATGCCGCTGAGGGCGGCCACGCCAAGGTCGGGGGCCGCGATCGCGGCGCGCCGCACCCAGACGCGCCACGGGAGCCAGCCGAAGAAGAAGCAGAACATCGCGGTCGCGATTCCAAACGCGGCCAGCCTCGGTTTCCCGCTGGACGGAAAATCTCCGTACCAAAGCGCCCAGGAGACGGCGGCAGCCGAGAAAGCGGCCGCCGCCTGCGAGGGTCGTTTCCTCCAGTCGGCGATGACGAGGCCCGCGGCGGCGACAGCAAAACTGAAGGCGCCGAAGAGCGTCGGATTCCGGTCCCAGCTTGCGGCCTGCGCCAGGCTCCCCAGTAGCTGCGCCGCCGAGGCGATGGGCGCGATTTCCGACGCCGCAAAGATCGCGTAATAGAGTAGCGCCGATACCCCGGCCAGCAGACGATGCTCCTGCTTGAACCACTTCTCGAACCAGCCGGAATAGAGGAATGCCGTGCCGGCCAGCGCCAACCATTCCAGCTTGGCCCATTTCTTCAGGCGCGCGACGGCGATCCAGGCTGTGTTTAGCAGCACCAGGTAGCTGAGGAAGCCCGGCGAGTGGTCCTCACCCGTACTCAGGATCACCGGCGTGACAAAACCGCCGATCAACGAGAGCGCGGCGATGGCCTGCGAATCGTAGCGGAAGGCCAGTGCACCGGCCAGCACGGAGGAAGCCACCATCAGGAGGAAGGCGATCGACGGGCCGATGAGCTGATAGAGCGAGAACGCGGCGTAGAACGACAGGTAGAGCACCGACGCCGACGCCCCGGCGATGCCCTGCGCGAACACCTTGTGGCCGCGGGACCAGACGCGCTCCGCCGTCAGGATGCCGGCCAGTCCGGCCAGCAGGCCGATCAGGACGCGCCCCGTCGGGCCGATCCAGTCGTTGTCCACGGCGTACTTGAAGAAGAAGGCCACGCCCAGCACCAGCGTGATCGCGCCGATGCGATTCACCCAGGAGAGGCCGACTTGGGTCTCCAGTTTCGGCTGAGCCGGCCTGGGGTGGATTTCCGGCTGTGGCGGTGGCGGCGGTACCGGCAGGCTTTCCGGCAAGGGAGGCGGACTTTCCTCGTGCATCCCAGGCAGGCTTTCCTGCGGCAGCGGAGGCAGAGACTCCACTGGGGGCATGGCAGGCTGAATGCCTGCCCCACCCTCCAATGCCGCGAGACGCCGCTCCAGTTGCGCCTGCCGCGTTACAATCCGGGCAAGCGAAGCACTGATCGCGTCCATCCGCTCTGTGTATTTATCGCTCATCACATCACCTCCGGCGCGGGGGGAGGGATTCGAGTTCCTTCAAGAGTATCGTCAATTGAGGCGCCGCATCTGGCTTTCCGCCAAAACGCAGCTCCTGGTAGGCCAGGACAAAGCGCTCGGCGAGCTCGGCGGCCCGTGGTTCCAGCGGGGCCGGACCGGTGCGCAAGGCTCGCGTAAATTCTCCCGGAGTGAACCACGACGGCCGGGCGATGCCGCGCCGGAGGAAGATATCCAGAAATCGCAGGTAGAGCACGGTCGCATCGGCCGCGGAAGCCTGCCCCTGTTGCAGCCGCCGCGTTCTGCGGCGCGACAGCCAAAGCTTCCACAACACCGGCCACAGCAGGCAAGCCGCGATTACGGAGATCGACGCCAGCAGCAGCGTCACGCCGTGCCGCTCCAGCCAGCGCCGCGAAATCACCGTGAATTCGCCCGCCGAGCGCGCCCGCGTCAGCCATCCGAAGCCGAGCCTGCGGCTGGTGCGGTCGATCCGGTCGGCCAGAAGCACCTGGCGTCCCAGATCGTAGCTCAGCACCCACTCATGCCAAAAGGTGTCGGCGGCATCCATATAGAGCATCAACAACCCCCACGCCGAGGGCTTCCACGCGTTCGGATCGGGCGGCGTGGGGTCGAACTCCATCCAGCCGCGGCCGGGAATGTAAGCCTCTACCCAGCTATGCGCGTCGGAAGCCCGCACGACATACTGCCCCGACACGGGATTGAACACGCCGCCCAGGAATCCGGTCACCAGGCGCGAGGGAATGCCGATGGAGCGCAGCATCACGGCCATGGCCGAAGCGAAGTACTCGCAGTGACCTTTGCGCCGCTCGAACAGAAAGTTGGCCAGCGGATCGGCCGGCTCGGTCTTCGGCAGATCCAAGGTGTAGCCGTAGGTGTTGCGCAAGTAGCGCTCCACCGCCACAGCGCGCGCGTATACCGCCGGACCGGCGCCAGCCACCGCCGTCTCCGCCAGCGCCTTGACGCGCGGATCGGTGGACGGCAGCAGCAGAAACTCTTGGAGCGCTTCGCGGAAACCCAGCGCCGGCGGCTCATAGAGCGGCGGGGCTTGGTCCTCCAGAAAAGCGTGAACGTCGTAGCGCAGGCCGTCCACGGCGTCCTGTCCCAGCCGGTACGCTCCGGCCGGCGTGCGCAGCAGGCGAGGCACGTTGATCACCAGCACTTCGGGAATCCCGGCGAAGAACAGGGCATCGGAATCCACGGGCTGCAAGTCCACGCGGTAGGTGATGCGCCGTCCCACGCGCCAGCGCTGCGCGTTCGACGCCAGCACGATGGCGCTGGACCGTTCCACCGGAACGCTCTCGCCCGAAGCGGGAGGATTGAACCATTTCTTCCCGTCGAATTCCGCCAGGACGGCGCCGCGCCACCGCGTCCGGATCTGGCCGGCCTCCCCCTGCGCGTCGTAGAAGCGGACGTGCATCACCGGTTTGGAGCTCTTCTTTATGGCGCCGATTTGCCCAAGCGTCACTTCGTTGGAAAAGCCGGGCAGGTAGAAGCCGCGGCCGGCCAGGCTGCGCAAAGCGGCATTGGCGGTGCGCGGCAGCAGGAAGAACAGGCCCGCCGTGAGCATCATCACGCTCACCGTAGCCACGGCGGTCATCAACGCCAGCTTGGATCGCAGACGCCGCCGCACACCCGACTTTGCCACCTGTCCCGCCACCCCGGCGGACCGGCGGATCTCTCCGCTGGTCAGCGCCGCGACGGAAAAAAGCAGGTACAGCGCCAGAAACAGAAAGAAGTTGAGCTGGACGGAAATCAGAGCGGCCACCAGCAGTTCGATCAGCGAAATGACTGCCGTGAACAGGTGATCGCGCTCGGTTTGCGCGGTGAGAATCTTCATCACCGCCAGGAAGAACACCAGATGCACCGTGGCCGGAAGGAACTCGAGCGAGAAGAACTGGTAGTCCAGCGGATAGAAGCCGATGTAGGCGACGGTAAGCGCCGTGACAGCGCGGTCCGGAATCCGGAAGCGGACCAGGCCAGCCGCCATCGCGGCGCGCAGGACCAGCCCGGAGGCGGTCAGAACCGTGGTGGGAGTATCCAGGTAGCCGGAACCGGCTACGGCGAGGAAACCGCTCGAAACCAGGCCCAGCAACGCAAGCTGGAAGAACGGCTCGACGCTGGGCGCGGCCCTCATAAAGACGCCCTCATAACAAGAGTTTAGCGATTACCGCGCGCCCTCGTCGCCGGCGCGCTTTTCCAGATCGCGCACCAGCGCCGTTACCGCGTCCCGGCCGGCCCTTTGCCAGCGCACGATCACGAAGCGGCTGCCGCGGTGAAAGACCACCGTGTCGGGCTGCGGCCGCCAGGTTTGCTCCAGTTCCAGGCCGCCCGCTTCCGAGCTGAGCAGGTACACCTCGGCGGAGGCTTTGCCCGGGCCCTCGTAGTCCGCCTTCTCGATGCGCTGGACGCCAAAGCGGCGCATCGGGTCCCGGGCTTCCGCGGCGGGAGACTCATGGACGCCGGCCAGTCTCCATTCGCCCACGTTCTTCGCGAAGGGAACCGGAGCGGCTGTCTGCTGGCGCCCGCAGGAAGCCAGAACCAGACACAAAAAGCAAGTGACCAAAGTGCTGCTCATTATCGACAGATTGTAGCCGAGTGCGTTACAACTTGATAAGTGCAGATATCGTTTTTCCACGATACGGTTTCCGCCGTAACCGGAAATCACTTCAAGAGATTCGCCGAAGAGGGGCTGCTCGAACGGCTTCGAGCCCTGGATGCCCAATGGAAGGAACACGGCCTGGCCGGCCTGGACGCTTCCGATCCGGTGGTGGCCATCGGCACGGAGGTCGACGGCGCGGGTAAGGTCACTAAGAACTCCTACGGCGTGCTGAATCTGGCCTGGCAGGCCGCGGAGCATCCGGAGTGGGCCGGCGCCGTGATGGATGAAGTCGCCGCCATCCGCAAGCGCATCCGCAAAACGCACGGAACCCGCCTGCGCTTCCTGATTTGGGCCGGTATGGGCGGCTCGGTGGAAGACAAGTCGATGTACAACGCCGTGGGTCTGCTGCGCAAAGCCCCCCGCTGTTATGCGCTCGATTCCACGGACCCGGCCAAGCTCAAGGCCATTCTCGACGACATGACCTCTCGGTCGGGCGAATCGATGGCCGCGGTCTTGCGGTCCACGCTGGTGGTCGGGATGGCCATGGGGATGACCTCGTATGAGCCAGTTGTGAACTTGCAGAAGCTGGCCTCGCTTTACGAAAAGCACAAGATCGACTCCCGGCCGAATTTCATCTATCTCACGCTGCCAGGATCGCTGCTGGATCAGTTTGCCGGCGAGCGCGGATACCGCAAAGTGGAATTGCAATTGGACAACGGGAATACCACCGCCGGCCGGCATTCGGCGCCACTGACTCGCGGCAGCCTCTATCCGCTTGCCCTCTGCGGCGCGGATTTGGAGAAGTGGATCGACGGCACGAACCTTTCCGATGAGGAGATCGGCCTGGCGTGGGAGCTTTCAGCTTTTCTGCACGCCCACGGAGAATCCGGACGCGACAAGGTGACACTGATGCTGCCCAAGCCCTGGGCCGGCGCCGGGCTATGGACCAAGCAGGATTTTGAGGAGAGCCTTGGCAAGAGCGAGGCCAGCGGATTGAAAATTCTGATCGGCGAGAAAATTCGCTTGGCCGATTACCGTTCTCCGAAAGACGAGCGTCAGGACCGCGTGTTTCTGGCGATCCAGGTAAAAGGCGCGTCCAAGGATCTGGCGCAGAAAATCCAGCTCGTGCGGCGGGCCGGTTATCCGCTGGCCGTGCTGGCGCTGCCGGCGGCCACGCCGCTTTCGAGCTATCTGCAATTCGTCCACTATGCCGTATGCGGGCTGGGCTTCCTGCGCGGCATGAACTTCGTCACGCAGCCCGGCGTGGAGCTCTACAAGGCCATCGCGTCCCGCGTATACGCCGAAGCCGGGAAAGCCGGAGGCGTCACGCAGACCCGGGCCTGGAAGGCGATGACCCAGTCTCCCCGGAAAGCGACCTGGCGCGGCCTGGTGACGCTTTACCACGACGGCCTCAAAGCCAACGTTTGCCCCGAGTCGAACGACGCGCCGAGGATCTATTCTTCTCTGCTGAAAGAGCTGGCGGCGGACCGCCGCGTGGATTACGCCGAACTCACGTATTTCGGCGACACACGCTACTCCAGGCGCGGCCGGGCGATCCGCAAATCGCTCGATCGCGCCGCCGGACGGTTCTTCCGGGCGCGCTTGAAAATGCCCGTGGATGTGTACGAGGGTCCGGCCATGAACCACTCCTATCACGAGATGATCATCGGCCGCGGGCGCTGCTTTTCCACCATCCTGTTTTCCGAGAAGCAGGACGAGCTGCCGGCGGCGAACTACACCGCGGAATACCACCGGGCGCAGTTTTTGGCCACAAAGCTCGCGCTGGAGGAGCGTGGGCGCCCGGTGGTGGCGCTGATCCTCAAAGACCTCGGCGAGAAATCGCTCGCCGCGCTCGACGAGTTCTTCCGCCAGGCCGCCGTGAAGTGACCGCGTCGTTGCGCGGGCTTTCCGCCAATGCAAGTGTCCGAGGTACTCAGCGAGGCATCGCGGCCGCGACGGGCTGCCGCAACTTGAAGCGTTGTTAAGTCGAGTGAGCCCGCGAAAAGCGTCCCCACTAAGGCGGCACGCGGCCGGCTGAGCGTTGCGCGACGCCGGTTGGCGAAACCTGTTTCCACGTCGTTTCCAGGCCTCGCCTGATTTCGCGGCACGCCGCCTCAACCGCGGGTTAGAATCGGTGGGTACATGGGCAGATTCAAGCCAGTCAAGGGGAAGGGGAAAACCTCGGCCCCGAATCAGGGAGTGCCCTGTCTGATCATTGTCATTTTGGGGATGCTGCTCGTGATGTTTATTCTCTACCAGGTGCTCAAGAATGCGTCCTGACGGAAGGCGGGCGGACCAGATGCGCCCGGTGAATTTTCAGACGGGTTACCTCGTCACGGCGGAAGGCTCCGCCTTCATCACCGTGGGCAACACGCGCGTCCTCTGCGCGGCCACGGTCGAGGAGACGGTGCCGTCTTTCCTGCGCAACTCCGGGAAGGGCTGGGTGACCGCGGAGTATTCGATGCTGCCCCGCGCCACTGCGCAGCGCACGCCGCGCGAGGTGTCCAAGGGCCGCCAATCCGGCCGGACGCTGGAGATCCAGCGGCTTATCGGACGCTCGCTGCGCGCCGTGGTTGACGCCGAAGCCCTCGGAGAGCGTACCGTCACCGTCGACTGCGATGTCATCCAGGCCGATGGCGGCACGCGCACGGCTTCCATTACCGGCGCCTGCCTGGCGTTGTGCATCGCGGTAAATCAACTGGTGCAGTTTGGCGTGCTGAAACGCTCCCCGATGCGGGACTACGTCGCCGCCACCAGCGTCGGCCTGGTGCATGGACGGGAACTTCTGGACCTCTGCTATGAAGAGGATTCCCAGGCCGACGTCGACATGAACCTGGTGATGACCGGCTCCGGCAAGTTCATCGAGGTGCAGGCTACCGCCGAGCATGCCACCTTCGACGACGCCCAGATGTCCGGCCTGGTGGCGCTGGCGCGCGGCGGCATCAGCCAACTGGTCGAATTGCAGAAGAAAGTGGCCCCGCTGGCGTGAAACTGTATTGCGCGACCACCAATCCTGGAAAACTGCGTGAGTTCCGGTTGGCGGCGGGTGAGAGTTGGGAGTTCGAACCGCTCACCGGCATTCCTCCCTGCGAGGAAACCGGGGCGACCTTCGAAGAGAACGCCGTCCAAAAGGCACTCCATTACAGCCGCCACGCAGCCGGACTGCTGTTCGCCGAAGACTCGGGAATCGAGGTGGACGCTCTCCATGGAGCCCCCGGTGTCTATTCCGCGCGCTTTGCCGGCGAAGGCGCCACCGACGACGCGAACAACCGGTTGCTGGTCGAAAAGCTGCGCGGCGAGCCTAACCGCGCCGCGCGTTACGTCTGCGTCATCGCTCTCGCCCGCGGCGGAGAGCTGATCCGGACGTTCCGCGGAGAGGTGGAAGGCGTCATTGTGGACCAGCCGCGGGGGACCAACGGCTTCGGCTACGATCCGCATTTTTTCTATCCGCCCTTCGGCGTCACCTTCGGGGAGACCGGGCCCGAACGCAAATTTACAGTGAGCCATCGCGGACGTGCGCTGCGGGCGATGCTCGAAGCCCTGAGGCTCGATCCTTCGCGCCATTGACGGCTTCCTGCCTTTCGCCGTCCGGCCGTAAACGCGCAGCCTGATTCCGCGCGTCCGCCAGCAGCGCGCGGAATTCGCCCAGCGATTCCTCCAGGAAACGCAAGTAAGTGTAGCCCGCGGCGCGAAATACCGGGCTGTGTTCCCACCAGCCCAGCGCCGTCGTAGCCACCAGAAACCACCCTTGCGCCGCCCACACCCACTCTTCCAATGCGCCCCCTCGTCCGCCGCGCAGCCGGGCCAGGTTCAGCGTCTGAAATCGCAGGTGCGCTGACTCGTCGATCAGTATCCGCTCGCACAGCGCCCGCAGGATGGGCGAGCCGGTGGCATTGCGCAGCGCGCGGTAATAGGGCACGGCGATGATCTCCGCCGTCACCAGAACGGACACCGCGAGTTCCAGCCCGGCCAGCTTTCGCAAGTGCCGGAACGCCTGGTCCATCCAATGCCGCCCCAGCCGCGGGATGCCTTCCAGATCCATCCAGCGCCCGAGTTGCCGGCTGTGGCGCTGTTCCTCTCCGATGAATAACCGCAGCGCTTCGCTAAAGTACCGGTCGCCGGCGCGCGCCGCGAACTCCGCGCCGCGGCGCTGCAGTCCTCTGCCTTCCGATCTTTCACCGAGCTGGAACTGCTGGACCGACCGCGCCACCGCTCGCCGCTCCTCATCGCTCAGCCGGCGCGGATCGGCCCACGGGATTTCGCCGTCGCGCCATCGATTGCGGAGAAAGTGATCGCGCCAGCGGAGTGAGAGAGATGAGTTCTCGGAAGCGGTCATACTTTACAATATAAAGTACTCCGCCAAGCATTGCAAGGGCGGATTTTCAAGCCCCGGTTTCGAGCACCACGCGGAAACGCGCTCCGCCGCTCATCATTCGGTCAAAGGCCTCGGCGGCCCGCTCCAGCGGATAACGCTCGATCATGGGCCGAACGCCGGTGAGCGCGCCGAACGCCAGCGTATCTTCCGAATCGGAGGCCGTGCCGGCGGGCCATCCCCTCACCGACCGCCGACGCAGGATGAGTTCCACGGCGGGGATCTTGAGCCGCTCTTCGGGGACGCCTACGATGACCAGCTCGCCGTCGCTGCTCAGTCCCCCGATCACCGCGGCGATGGCATCCGCGTTGGTGGCGGTGGCCAGCACAACCCGCGCCCCGCCCAGCGCGGTCAGGGCTTGGGCCACGTCTTCGGCGAGACTGTCGATGTAATGATGAGCGCCGAGCTGTGCCGCGAATTTCGCTTTGTCCGCGCCCCGCGCGATGCCCACGGTCCGGAATCCCATCTTTGCCGCAAACTGGACGCCAAGATGTCCCAGCCCGCCCAGGCCGAGCACAGCGACCAGGTCTCCGGCGACGGCGCCGCTGTGGCGAAGGGCGTTGAAAGTCGTGATGCCGGCGCAGAGCAAGGGAGCGGCGTCCGCGCTGGCCAGCGCCTCAGGAATCGCGGCTACAGCCTCGGCAGGGGCCAGCATGTAATCGGCATACCCACCGTCATAACTGATGCCGGGGATTTTGCCCGTCTCGCACATCAGGAAATCGCCACGGCGGCAGGCGCGGCAGACGCCGCAATGCCCCCCGTGCCATCCGACGCCCACGCGCTGGCCCAGGCGCCACCGGCCTGCACCGGCTCCGAGCGCGTCCACCACTCCCACTACCTCATGCCCCGGAACCCTCGGGTAGACGATGCCCGGGAACAGGCCGTTTTTCGTGATGGAGTCGCTATGACAGATGCCGCATGCTTGTACTCTTATGCGCACCTGCCCCCGCCCCGGCTCGGGAATGGCCCGAGTCACCAATTCAAGCGGCGCCCCGGGACTGGAAACTTGAACTGCTCGGATGGTTGAATCCATAGTTTTAGTTTACCTTTGGCCATTTTGGATAAATTGATCCTCCGCATCGATTCCAGAAATTCGCATTTGTGGCACCGTAGCAAGCCAGGTTTCCGCCAATCGACCCGCCATATCCGACAGCACCTCTCTGTGGTGTAATGACACGCACTCCGAAACGGCACCCTCTTGACCCCGGCTCGGTAGCGGAAACATTCTCTTGCCGCCTCTCGAATCCGGCGATAGAAATTCTCCCCGCTTGACGTGGGGTCCAATTGCCCTTATTGTGTCCTAGTACTACTAACCACCTGGGGAGGGGGACCCATTGAGTACTCGAGACATTGTCCGAAGCTACTATCGTGCCTGGACCTCGCGCGAACTGACCAAAGCGCGTTCATTGCTTGCGGATAACCTGAATTTTGAGGGCGCTGTCGACCGATTCCAGGGAGGCGACGATTTTGCCCGGGCGCTCGGCGGGTTTGTCCAGGGACTGACCGAAGTGAGGCTGATCGCGGAATTCTATTCCACTGAAGATGCCATTCTGCTTTACGACTGTGTGACGCCCACTTCCGCCAGCACGATCCGCGCCGCGGAGTATTTCAAGGTGAAGAACGGCAAGATTCAGGACATCAAGCTGATCTGCGACCCAACGGAGTGGCGCAAGATGATGGCGCCCCGGGCGGCCGCTGCCGGAAGCTGATCGAACCTGCCGGGAGGTCAGTTCACCAGGATGCAGCCGGCCGACTTGCAATCGTGGTGCTGCGCGTCGCGCTCGCCAAGTTTCATCAGTTTCTCGATTCGATAGGAGCTGAAATCCAGTAGGCCTAGAATGCCCTGCAACGCCTCGCTCGGCCGGTAGAGGTGGACTTCCACTGGGCGATGCTCGGGGTCGGGCACGGTCTTGAGCTTCTCGTTCATGGCCTCGCAAGTCTTGACGTCGCGCACCAGGTTGGCCCTATTGTTGATCACCATCAGGCGGTAAATCGTATCGAAGGAACTGGGCGCGGGCGGAATGCGGGACATGTCCGGCTCCATCTGGATGACGTGCAGGACGTCGCCGCCCGCGTCGATCGCCGGCTTCAACGGCGAGTTCATCAGAACTCCTCCGTCGGCGTAGGGCACGTCGTTGATGACGACGGGCGCGAACAGGCCTGGAATGGCCGCCGACGCCAGTACGGCCTTCGGACCCAGCGTGTCGCTGAGCATGCGGGCCTTGGGAGCGGCGGGATGAGGTTGGTTGGTAAACAGTTGAACCTCCCCGGTGAGCCAATTTGTGGTCACCACGACCATCCGCAAAGGCGATGAGCGCACCGCGGCAAAGTCAATAGCGGACCCCACCAGATTATGGAAGGGCTGCGGGGAGAACAGCAGCGTCAGGTCGAAGATTTCCATTGCGTGCTGATCCAGCGGACCGCCCTTCTTTAGAAACTGCATCCAGCGGTCCATCATCGCCCGCCCGACGAAAGCCGTGTCTTCGAAAGCGTCGCGAATCGGCGCCCCCGGATCCCGCAGTAGCCCCGGCACGTCGAACCAGCGCATGAGGTCCGGCCGGAAACGGCAGATGCTGTTGCTCAGGCTGGGAAGCGGAACGACAATTCGCTCCCGCCAGATTTTTTCGAGATGCGCCACCGGGTTCGCAAACTCAGAGGCGGAAACCAGGATGCCGGCGTTGATCGCGCCCGCCGAAGTGCCGGTGAAGATCTCCGGCTTGAGCGGACGGTTGCCCGTGCCGGGCGACTGGCCCGCCGCCAGAGCTTTGTAAGCGCCTACGGCGTAGGCGCCATAGGCCCCGCCGCCCGAAAACACCGCCGCTTCCCGGCGGCCGAGAACAGGATCGCTCATCTCTGGAAATCTTAGCACCTGCCCTACCGCATGTCCCCCTACATGAAGTTGCGGGTGTGCAGAGCGGAGAGTTCCGCCGCGGATTCCTCGCTGAATCCGAGCCGCGCCAGGCGCTTCCTGCGTCCGTCGTCCATGTCGGCGGCCAGTTCAATTACGCGCTGATGGCCCAGCCGCAGCCCGGCATGATCCCAGGAGCCGGCTGCTGTGAGAACCAGCGCGTCGAACACTTCGGCGTTGAGGCCGGCGGTGTGGCGCAGGGCGTCGTGACGGCGGTGGACGGCAGCGCCCAGGCGCGGCAAAAGGCCAGGGTCGAGGGCAGCGTGCTCCCGCAGGTGCGACAGGCCGAAGGCGACGTGCCGGGCTTCGTCCTGCGCGGCGAGGCGGGCCACGGCCGCGGTGACCGGATCGGGAGCGTGGCGCTCGATGAACCAGAGCAGCGACAGAAAGCTCCCCTCGCCCAGCACCGAGAGCAGAAACGACGCGATGGCGAAGTCGGGTTCGTCGAGCAGCGTCTTCAGCGAAACCTGACCACCGGCGGTGGACAGGCCGGGCTCCTTGCGCTTGAGCAGCGCGCGCCGCGTGAACACCTCGATGTGGCGGGCTTCGTCGGCGGCCTGCACGGCCAGCACCTGCATCACCTCGCGGAAATGCGGATGCAACTGCGCGATGAAGCGGCTGGGAATCACCAGCGCGGCGGTCTCGTTTTCGATCAGGAACGTCATGATCTGGACCACGGCGTCTTCCACTTCTTCGGGCAGATCGAAGGCGGCGTCCCACGGAATGGCCGTTTGCGGGTCCCACTGCGCGGCCGCCGCCTGGGCGTAGAGGCGCGGCGCGTCGCCCGACCAGACGTCGATCTTGTCCGTCAGAGTGAAGGCGAACTCCGGAGTGCCCGCCTCCACGCGGGCGCCGCGTGCGGCCAGGCCCCAGCGGCACGGAGCATGCTCGGCGACGGCGCCGGTTTCGGAAAAGTTCGCTTTGCCGGCGCGCTCAGAACCGGTCCAACGCCCGGTTTCCGCGCCTCCGCGCGTGATCCAGGCGTGCGGCGCCTCCCAGGCGAAGCCGTGCCCTTCAGCGCGGCACCAGGCGCGCAGGTGCACGTCCAGTTCCGGGACAAGGCCGGTGACGCGGATGCGCCCGCCGGCCTCGACGCTTCGCAGCGTGCGCTTGACCAGCAGGTGCCCGCCCTCGTCGAACCCCAGCGCGCCTAGGTCCACGGAATCTACGGGCATCGCTGCGCCGCGCCGCCGACGAAGGCGTCGATCGTTCCAAAGCGGTCCAGAGCGCCGGCCAGCGCCGCGTAGCCGCTGGCCCGCCCGGGCAGCCATTGCTTGAGGCCTTCCATATCTAGCAGCGGGCGGACCTCCCGATCGGCGTAGGACATGCCCAGCAGCAGCTCCCGGAATTTTCCGAGCGCCTCCTCCGGGCCGCCGTCAAGCACGGTGAAGTTGCAGTGATCGTAAAGCGGGGTCCGTGCCAGGATGCGCGTGGAACCGGGCTGGATGATGGATTCCTGCGTGAACAGCAGGTGGTTGCCGTCGAGGATGCAGGCGGCGTCGGCGTCACCGCGAACCAGCGCGCGGACCGCGTCGCGCTCGCCCCCGATGTGGTCGCCGTGCTTTCCCACCAGCTTGTCGAACGGAATCACCGTGAAATCCTCGCCCGGCTGTAGGCCGTGGGCCGCGATGAAGTCAAGCGGGATGAGGTTGGCCTGGGGCGAATCCTGCGCGCCCACGGCCACGCGCCGTCCGCGCAGATCGGAGACTTCGCGGACGCCGCTGCCGGCGCGGACGACCAGCAGGGATGTCAGATCGCGGTCCGAATCGCGCATGCAGACCGCCTCGGTGCGGCGGCCCAGCCCGGCGGCGATGCGCTCGGTCTCTAGCCAGGCCAGCGGTGAGTTCCAGGCCACGTGGATGTCGCCATGGAAGTGGGCCTCCACCTGCCGCTCATAGTTGGAATAGAGCACGTAGTCGAAGTCCAGGCCGCGAGCCCCGAAGTAGCGCTGGAATCCGTCCCAGATGGTGACGACTTTCGGATCGTAAGCGACCGCGCCCATCAGAAGAGTTCTTTGGATGCCCATTTCTCCTCAGAAAAGAGGCATGCCGCAGGCCAGCTTCCCGATGAAGTCGTAGAGCACGTCCGTGGTCGGGGCCATGATTCCGGCAGCGCGGCTGTCGCGGAAGTAGCGGTCCACGCCGACCTCGTTGCGGAAGGCGGCGCCGCCGCAGACGCGCATGGCCAGATCCAGCACTTCGGCCGCAGTTTCGCCGGCCGCGGCCTTGCACTCCAGGACGCGCAGCATCGTGTCGGCGCGGCCGGCGCTCATGGCTGCCAGCGTGTCATCGAGCAAGGTCTTCACCAAGTCGGTCTTCACGCGCATTCGGGCGATATAGTTTCGGATCGTCGCCAGATCGGCGAGGCTGGAGTCGGTATCGGAATGGCGGACGCCCGAGGCGTGTTCCGCCGTGCGCCGGACCGCTGCCTCCATCAGACCCACCGAGCAGGCGGCGTTGAGGGCGCTGAAGACCGGCAGGACGATGCCCATCATGATGTCGAATCCTTTGCCGTCCGATCCGAGCATCGCCGACGCGGGCACGCGGACGCCGCCGGCCGAGACCGGAGAAGAGTCGTTACCGCGCAATCCCAGGCCCTCGAACGGACCTTGCACGTCGATGCCGTCGGCGTCGGCGGGCACCAGCCAGATGGTCGAGAGGCCTTCGGCCGCCAACGGCTTCGACGACCACACGTAGGCCGCCGCGCGGGAAGCGGAAGTGACCCAGCTTTTCTTGGCGTTCAGAATGACGTGTCCGTTGCCGTCGCGATCGGCGGTGCTGTTGGGAGCCCAAAAATGACTCCGCGATCCAGCCTCGCTGAAGGCAAGAGTGCTGAGGTGCGCGCCGCTGGCCACGGCGCTGCGCACGGGTCCGGAGGCGTAAGCCTCAAGAACCGCCGCTCCGCAATAGTGCATGCAAAGCACCATCGCGGTGGAGCCGCACTCCTCGGCGACGCGCCGGACGATCCCGGCCGCGCCGGCGACGCCCAGGCCCAGTCCGCCGGATTCGGGCGCGCTCATCGCGCCCAGGATTCCGGCGTATTTCAGCGCGTCGATGGATTGCTGCGGGAAGGCCCCGGAGCGATCCACTGCCGCCGCGGCCGGGGCGATTGTCTCGGTGCAAATCTCGTCAAGAATGTTCTGATACGTTGGAGCGCTAGTGGCCATTTGTCCTCGCTTCGCCGGCCGCTGCCGGGAGGCGAGGGCGCTTAGGCCTACTCCCCGGTGGCGGTACCGGCTGATCTGGCTCGAACCCGCCGAGCCGATTGTTGGATTCAGTGGCGATGAGTCATCGCGTTCATATGCGGAAGTGTAGCATGTGGCGCGGACATTCAGGTCTGCGGGAAGGCTTCAGCCAGGCTTCAGCCAGCCAAACACAGGCGAGAATGCCTATGTCACCGCATCGCCGCCTTCGCGCGCTTCAAATCCACGGCGGCCGGCAGCGCCTTATAAAAAGGATCCAGCGGAAAGCATCCCGATACCAGGCCATTTCTTGGCGCCGTCGTGCAATCCGAAAATGTCCGGCACAGCTTGTTCGTGGTGAGCTTACCCGCGCCCAGCACGTCCGCCGGCAATTCCGGATACGACAGCACGATGCGTCCCAGCCCCACCGCGTCGGCCCGTCCGCTTCGCACCACCCACTGCGCCACGTGCGGCAGATACTCCTGAAGATAGCTGTACGCCGTCCCCACAATCACTAGCCCGGGGAACCGGCGCTTCAGCTCCGCCGTGGCCTCGATCTGGCGCGCGCACCCGATCAGCGGATCCTCTGGCGGCTGGTATCCGTCCGAAGGGGGGAACAGCGCCGGCCGCTGGATGTGCGGATTGTAGTACGGGCTCCCCGCGCTGATGTTGATCAGACGGATCTCCATCGCCTCCATCGCTTCCAGCAGCTTCACGGTTTCGCTCAGGTCGTAAGCTTCCGGCCTCTCCCGATCAACCCCGAAGCCGTACTGGTAGGGCAGGCACCCGGAATAGTCTTCAGGAACGCCCGGCCCCAGCTTCGTGCCCACGCTTTTCGACGGATCGGGCTTGTACGGGACCACATCAAAGGCGCTCAGCCGCACACCGATCTTCAGGTGCGTCGCCGCCCGCACACCGCTCACGATCTCGCGCAGGAACCGCATCCGGTTCTCCAGCGGCCCGCCGAACGGGCCCCGCCGTGTGTGCGCGCTCAGCAGCTCGTGTCCCAAGTAGCCGTGACAGTGCTTCACGTCGACGAACTGCGCCCCGCAGGATTCGGCAATGCGCGCCGCTTCCACAAAGCGCTCGATCAGCAGCCGCAGTTCGTCGTCGCTCATCACCGGATCGTCCGGCGCGATGCCGAACTTCCGGTCCAGAAGCGGATGGTGGTAAGCGATCTTCGGCTCCAGCCGGTCGGTCCGGTTGGGCTTGCAAAAACGGCCGGAGTGCGTGAGCTGAAACCCCACCAGCAGATCGTTGGTCGAGCCCACGGCCGCCCGGTGCGCCTCCAGAAGCTCATCGAGCATGACGGCCAGCGAGTCCCGCGTCGACGCGTCGATCCGGACCTGATTGGGGTTGGCGCGGCCATCGTGGACCACCGCCATCGCCTCGCCGCCCCAGATCCACTTGGCGCCGCTCACTCCGAAGTTGCGCCATCGCCGCCGCGTCAACTCGCTCGGCCGCCCATCCGGCTCACCATCCCAGCCTTCCATGGGGTGAATCACGAAGCGGTTGCCGAGGCGAAATCCATCGGCGTCGAGCGGCGCCGCCAGCGGCGAGCTGGGCGCCGTCTCGATGTGCTCCTCGCATTCCAGCGTCAGACCCAGCGAGGCGGTGTGCGCGCGAAACGCGCCGGGAGTCTTCAAGGAAGCGATCCGGGTGTAGGCAGACATAGATTCCGACACTCCATCATCCAACATCCGCGCCGGGTTGAGCCCGCTACACTGGCAGGAGATGCGAATCGAAACCCTCGCCGTCCATGCCGGCCGCCGGATTGACCCCGCGACTAAAGCCGTTACGCCGCCCATTCACCTCTCCACCACGTTTGAGCGATCCCCCGGCGGCGAGTACCCGCTTGGCTTCAGCTACTCACGGGAGGGCAACCCGAATCGCCAGGCGCTGGAGGAGTGCCTGGCCCGGCTCGAGGGCGGCAAGGACGCGCTGGTCTTTGCCTCCGGCCTCGCCGTCACCACCGCGCTGATCCAAGGCTTGGAACCCGGCGACCACATCATCGCCCCCGACGACGTCTACTACGGGCTGCGCAAAATCACCGGCGAGATCTTCGCCAGGTGGCCGCTGGAGGTCAGCTACGTGGATATGACCGACCTGGACGCCGTCCGCGCCGCGCTCCGCCCCTCCACCCGGCTCATCTGGATTGAAACGCCGTCGAACCCCCTCCTTAAGATCACCGATCTTGCCGCGCTGGGAGCCATCGCTCGCCGCGCCAACGCCATCACCGTCTGCGACGCTACCTTCGCCACGCCGGTCCTGCTGCGTCCCTTCGAGTGCGACATCGACATGGTGATGCACTCCACGACGAAATATATCAGCGGGAACTCCGACGTTATGGGCGGCGCCCTCATCACCAACTACGACAACTACCTGTTCGAACGCTGCCGCAAATCGCAAGCCTTCGGCGGCGCCGTCCCGTCGCCCTTCGATTGCTGGCTCACGCTGCGTGGCATCTCCACGCTGCCCTGGCGCGTACGCGCGCACTGCGAAAACGCCGGGCGCATCGCCGGGCATCTCGCCGGCCACCCCGCGGTCGAAACGGTTCACTACCCCGGCCTGTCGTCGCATCCCGGCCACGATGTCGCGTCGCGCCAGATGTCCGGCTTCGGCGGAATGCTCTCCATCCAAGTGCGTGGCGGCCGCGAACAGGCTATGGCCGCCGCCGCCCGCGTCCAATTGTTCACGCGCGCGACGTCGCTGGGCGGCCCCCACAGCTTCATCGAGCACCGCGCTTCCATCGAAGGCCGTCTCAGCCGGACGCCCCAGAACCTGCTGCGGCTCTCCATCGGCCTGGAGCATCCCGACGACCTGATCGCGGATCTGGATCAGGCTCTGGCTGGCTGAGTGACACAGGCGTTCTCGCTTGGCGTTCTAGCCTGTGCCACGACTCACCAAACCACGCGGAACGGGCGCGCCGCCATCGACGGCGACTGGAAACCCGGCGGAGTGATCTGACTCTGCTCCTCATCCTGGGACCATTCCGCGTCGCCGGAGCTGTCGATCTTCCCGCGAGCGTTCCCCAGTTCCGCCTTCGATGGCAGGCGTCCCCCGCGCAATGCGGCGTACGCCACAGCCTCATACCAACTCACCGAGGAATAATATGACGCCCCGCTCTCCTTCTTACTTTCTTTCTCGATCGGAGCCTCTAAACACGCCTTATACAAGTCCGTGTTCACCACGCGCTGGTGAATCCGGAAGGCGCCGTCTTTGGTCGGAACCAAGACCAGGCTTTCGCTACCGCAGCCGCCCGGGCCTGGCCGGGGATACCTCTTCCAGTAGCCGTCCAGAACCTCCGCGCGGAGCTGGTCCACGCTCATCACCACCGAAGCCGCGTTTTCCGCCCGGGTGCGCGCATGGTCCAGAGTGGAGATTACCGCTCCCAGCAGCATTCGCGCACAGCCCGTCCCGTCCGGGCCATCCGGGCAGGCACCCAGGTACGTCGGATAAGCTCGCCGGATGTGATCCACCACCTGCTTTGCCTGTGCCGGGTTGTCCCACTCCCATGCGTCCGTCGACGTTCTCGCGAATACCGCAAAGGTCGAGGGATTCAGCACCGGCTCCGCCATCTCCAGCAGATTGGTGTGGCTGAATCCGTGGCGCCGCACCAGTTGAACGGCGGATTGGATCGCCGACTTCGGGTCCTGCTCCAGCAAGTGGGCCCGGATCTCCGCTTCCTGGTGCCGGCGGTCGAAGATCCGCGAGCCCAGACTGAGCGAAATAGCCAGAAACAGCGGAACCGCCGACACCGCGATCCAGCGCAGTCTCGTGGCCCGCTTTCTCCGCGATTTCAGGATCGGCTCCACCAGCCGGTCGTGACTCACCTCGTAAAACGTTCCGCCCAGCCGCGGCTCGGCGCGCAGCAGCCGCGCATCCACCAGTTGCCGCAGCAGCGCCCCAGAGATGTCGTACCGGCGCTGGATCTCCTCTTCGTCTTCGGTCAGCCGCCTGCCGCCGCCGCTGATCAAACGGTGCTCACACAGCCGCCGCACCGCCCGCGCCTTGCTCCACGGCCTCACCGAGGCGATGGTCCGGTCGTAGAAACCCTCCAGCACTTGCTGCATCTGCTCTTCGCCGCCCAGGTAGGCTTCCGAGATCTGGATCTCAGCCTCCTCCTTTTGCGCCGATTGCCGCGCCCGAACCGTCTCTTCCAGGTAGTGACAGATAAGCTGGAGTTGCACCGGCTCCACCTCGTCATCCTCGGCGCTTTCCGTCCCCATTCTGCGTTTGGCGAGGAAAGCGATCATCCGCTCCACCGCCGCTTCCTGATACGAAAAGCGGCTGGTGTCGAACGTGTCGTCGGCGAGGCGCGCCGGCTCGACGATGGCTTCGCGCGCCGCCTTCGCGCTCAACGGCCCCAGGCGAAAGCGGTTGTGCAAAATAGCCGGGATCTCCGCGGATAGATCCTCCAGGTTGGCCAGAAAATCTTCGCGCAAAGCGATCACGATCTTGAGATCCGGCGCGGCATCGTCCACTGCCGATTTCGGCGCAGTCTCGCCCTCCTCCTGACGATTCGCCGAAACTCGGCCCCTCACCAGCTCCGCAAGCTGGCCTGTGAACTCTTTCCGTACCCAGGCATTGTGCAGGGTGAACAACTCCTCGAACTGGTCCAGTACCAGAACCGGCCGTAGCAGGTCGTCGCGCTCCGACCAGAACTCGGCTGTCTTGAAAAACTGGAAGAGGCTTGATTCGTCTCCGCCCGTGAGGTCCACGGCTTCATCTCTCGCGATGCGCCGGACGGTATCGATCAGCGCCCTAGACGGCGCTAGTCCGGGGTCGTTAAGGCGCGCCACGAAGGGGAAGTACCCTTGCTGGCGGAGCGGCTCCAGAATGCTCGCGTTGATGAGCGAGCTTTTCCCCATCCCCGACTTCGCGAACAGAACCACTAACCGCTCGGCCAGCACCAGATTGAGGAAGTGTCGCGTCTCCCGATCCCGCCCGAAGAACGTTTTCCGGTCCAGGGCCAGGTCCTGATACGGAGCGGTGCCCTTGTAGCGCCGCCCCTTCCCTTCGGTGGCGCCCGCCAGGCGACCCCACGGTTCCTGCGCTGCAGGCGTCCGGGAGAGCCCGGGCAACGCTCCCAGAGCGGTCCCCGCCAGCCACGACAATCCGAGATAGGCGGCCCTGCCCCAGGAGAGATCACCGGCCGCCGCAAAGGCCAACAGGTAACTGAGGGGGGCCATCAGAAATACGACGATCGGCCGGTGTGCCGGAGCGATCAATCCACCCACCAGGACGTAAACCGCCGACCCCAGGAAAACCGCGGCGCTGCTCATCACTGCGTAAGCCGGAGCATCCGTGCCGGTCGAGGATCCGGTCGACTTGGCCCACCTTTCCATGAGCGCGACTACGGCGAGCACGGCGGCAATGCCCGTTACGCAAGCCGCCGGAAAAAACAGGAACCAGCGCAAGACACGAATGTCTTTCTTCGTGATCTCCAGCCTGCGGAAGTTTCTGAAGGTCACCGCGGCCGTGCCCGCAATCCAGCCCAACAGCCAGAAAACGTTGCCGCCGAACACCCACCCGAGCACCGTCAGGACCAGGGTGGCAATCGCCACGACGCTGGCGCAAGCGAATGGGCTCGGGCCCAACGTCTGCGCCACAAAGAGCGAAGCCGCGGTTGCAACCGGCACCGCCAGGAAACCGCCTGCCGTTTTGTCCGCCAGGCTGTAAACCAGCCAGCCCGCAATCAGGCTCACCGGGAAAAACAGAATCCAGCGTAGCCACAGCCAGATTCTCCTCAGTACACGCCGGGCGATCGATTCCGGGCTCATGTTTCCACCGCTCCGCTCACGCCGCTCCCGCCTGGCGCTTGATGGCGCGGACCAGGTTTCTCATCCCCTCCGGCTCGCCCAGGTCGACGGCGTGGTACGTCGTGAGCGGGTCCAGCAGCGGAGTGTCGTCTACACGGACCGGAATGATGAACTTGCCCATCCGCCAATCCTCGGCCCGCAGCGCGACTTTGATTTCTTTGTTGACATAGGACGCGGCGAGGCTTTTGGCTTTCAGCGCCTTGCTGTTCACCACGACGAAGTAGTCGACTTCCTTAATCGTCGATTCGATCAACGCATCCCAGCGGTCTCCGCCGCGCAGCGATTCCTTGTCCAGCCACGGATCGAAGCCCGCCCCGGCCAGAGCGTCATGGATGCCGCGCGCCCGGTCTTTATCTTCGCTGGCGTGGCAGATGAAGACTTTCGGACCCCGGCCGGACGGAGCGGCGGTTTCGCCGGAGCCGGCCGCCGCCACCGCGGCCTTGGAACCGGCCGCCGGCGCGCAGCGCTTGCTGAGTTCGTGGACAAATTCGAAAACGTCGGCGCTCTGCACGTCGACCTTGAAATTCTCCCTGTAAAACAGAATCGTATCGTCCGGAGTTTGCGCTGCTGCTTCGGCCCCGATCTCCACCGCGAACGTCCGGCTCCCCTTGCGCAATACTTTCAGCACGTGCAGCAGGATTCGCAGATACCACTGTCTGAGTCCGAAGCCGAGAAAGAGAAACAGTTTGCCGTTGGTGAGGGCGGCATTCAGGTCGCTCGGCAGGGGCGGGTCTTTCGAGATCAGGGCGGCCAGGAAATCCAGCAGTTGCGTCTCCGTCAGAACCACCGAGGACGCTTCCCGCACGTGCCCGTAGAGATGAAATACCAGCGGCGTTTCCACCGCCGGCTGCGGAAGCAGCGGTTTATTTTTGCCTTTATAGTGATAATGCTCGATAAAGGGCAGCTTGTTCGCCTGGCGCAGCGCCGTCTCCATAAGCGGGTCGTGGCTGCTGGTGACGATCAGGCGGAACGGCAGCGAGGCGAGGTCGGCGTGAAGGGCCGAAGTCTGCTCCCGCAGCGACTCGTGCCACCGGGTAACCTCCATCTCCAGCCCCAGGTCCTCCTCCTGGGCCAGAAAGCGCTGGGAGATCCGCGCCAGGTTGCTCGCCTCCTCGCCGGGCTGTACGTCGAGCTTGGAAAGAAGCCGCGTCGTCAGGTCCCGCACCGGGACACGCCTCTCGCCTCCCGCCTCAATCAGCGGCAGGTCGGGGCCGAGGAAAAGAATGCACTCTCCCCGCTCGATCCCATAGGCCAGTTTGTCCCAGTGCTCAAAGGCCAAGTAATTCTCCCGGCCCAGTGTAGGCGTTTGCCCAGGTTGAGTCAATGCGACATAAAATAGGGGACAGCCTGCGTGTTTCCTATTTTTCACCGGGGAATTTCCAGGCCTATTTCCTGTAAGGGCGATCTTCTTTCACGCCCGATTTTCGGCCGGCATGGCTGCACTACCCGCAAGGCATCCTGGCGCATCGGACCGCCGGCAATTGAAGCATTCACCCGTCAGGCGTCTCGTCGCCAAACCACTCCCCAAGCCGGTCCAGGCCGGCTAATTTTCAATTGCTTAGCTCTCAGACAGGTTCCCCCTCCCGCCGGACCAAGACCGCCCCCTCAGGCCCCGAATCCCACCTCCCATAGGTGAAATCCCAAAAAGCGGATCACCCGCGTCTCCTATCGTTTGTAAGTCATTCAAAAATAGCGTACGCTGGGTATGAGAGGGTCGATTCGGGCGTGGAGGACGACGTGCTACTATGGCCTCCGCCGTAGTGTCTAGTCAGAGGGAACCGGTACCATGCTGCAGGAGATGAAATTTCAGCTGTCCACGGCAATACTCACCATATTGACCGTGGCGGCGGCTATTTCCGCCTCCATCAACTTCGAACAGCAGGTCAAGTACCGCCTCCCCGAAGACGGCGTTACGTGGATTGATCGCGGCTCCGATGTGGTCGCCCTCCGCGTGCAGCCGGACACCGGCGCCGCCCACGCCGGTGTGCGCGACGGGGACGTGCTGAAGCGCATCCGCGAGCAGCGCGTGGAAAAAGCCATTCACGTCACCCAGATCCTGATCGGTATCGGCACCTGGAAGAAGGTCGACTACCTGCTCAGCCGCGACGGCGTGGAATTCAAGGCCACCGTCACTGTCGGCGAAGTGCCCCGTGACAAAGCGGTGATCTATCAGTACCTGGTTGGCATCGCCTTTCTGGCCATCGGCCTGTTCGTCTACTATCGCCGCGGCTCGGCTCACAAGGCGCTGCACTTCTACATCTACTGCCTGGCCTCATTCATCGCGTGCACCTTCCACTACACGGGCAAGCTCAACACTTTCGACAAGGTGATCTACTACGGCAACGTGATCGCCGGAATCCTGGCGCCCACGCTGTTCCTCCACTTCTGCCTCACCTTCCCCGAGCCCCGCAAATGGCTGGCGACGCGCGTCCGCGAAGCCATGCTCTATCTGCCCGGCATCCTTCTGCTGCTGGGCTACGCCGGCGCTTCCTCCGGCGTGCTGCAGACCGATCAGCCCTTGCTGGAGCTGCGTTGGGCCCTCGACCGCGCCTGGCTGCTGTTCTTCGCCTTTATGTACCTGTCGGGCGGTGCGGTGCTGGCTTTCGAGTGCAAACGCGCCGACGACCCCCTGGTCCGCCAGCAGTTGAAGTGGCTTCGCAATGGAGCCTTCTTCGGCGTCGCGCCTTTCGCCTTGCTCTACGTGCTGCCTTACGCCGCCGGCATTGTCCCCAATGCCTACATGAAAATGTCGGTGCTGGCCCTGACGCTGGTGCCGCTGACTCTGGCCTACGCGATCATCCGCTACCGCCTGATGGACGTGGACATCCTGTTCCGCCGCGGTTACGCCTACACCTTGGCGACGCTGTGCGTGCTGGCCGGATTCTACGGCATCATCTTTTCGGTCGCCACCATCGTTCAGAAAAATTTCAAAGAGCTGGGGCAGGGTTCCATTGTCACCATCATGCTGATCGCGGCCTTCCTGTTCCAGCCGATCCGCGCCTGGATACAGGAATACCTCGACAAGTATTTCTACCGGGACCGCTACGACTACCGCCGCACGCTGGTGGAATTCGCGCGGGAGATGAGTTCGGAAACCGACCTCGACACCATGCTCTCCGCCGTCGCCGGCCGCCTTACGCAGACCCTCCAGATCCGCCACCTGGCGTTCTTCCTCTCCGAGGACGGCCCGGACGAACTGGGCCAGGAGTTCCGGTTGAAGATGGGATTCGGCATGCGCGACCGCGAGGGCCGCGCGATTCAATCCGGCGAGAACCTCGATCTCAGTTTCCTCATGAACGTGCGCGGTCCCATCTTCTTCGAGCGCACCCGCTACCTGGTGGACGCCGTCTCCCGAGCCATGCCCGCCCGTGTGCGCCAGACGATCGCCGATCTCGACCTGACGTATTACATTCCCTGCGCCTCCCGCGGCCGCACCATCGCATTCCTTGGCGTCTCCCGCACGGAGACCAACGACTATCTTTCCTCCGACGACCTGGAGCTGCTGCAGACGCTGTCCGGCTATGTCGCCATCGCCATCGAGAACTCCCGCCTCTACCACTCGCTGCAGCGTAAAGTCGAAGAGAATGAGCGTCTGAAGGAATTCAGCGAGAACATCGTCGAATCCATCAACGTCGGCATCCTGGCCGCCGATCTCGAAGATCGCGTCGAGAGCTGGAACACGCTGGTGGAGCAATTGACCGGCATCTCGCGCGAGCAGGCCGTCGGCCGCCGCCTCTCCGATCTGTTCCCGGCCGGCCTGATGGCCCAGTTCGAGCGCGTCCGCGGCGAAAGCGGCATCCATCACATCTATAAATTCGCGCTCCGGCCGGCGGCTCTGCCGATGCACACCGGCCAGAACGGAAACGGCCGCAGCGAAGTCACGGTCAACATCGCTATCGCGCCCCTGGTTTCGCGCGAGAACGAGCAGATCGGCCGACTCATTATCTTCGACGACGTCACCGACCGCACCGAACTGGAACGCCGCCTGGTGCAGGCCGACAAACTCTCCTCCATCGGTCTGCTGGCCGCTGGCGTGGCCCATGAAGTGAACACGCCGCTGGCCGTCATCTCCACCTATGCCCAGATGCTGGCCAAGCAGGTGGTCGGGGACGACCAGAAGTCGAAACTGCTCGAGAAGATCGCCAAACAGACCTTCCGCGCCAGCGAGATCGTCAACTCGCTGCTCAACTTCTCCCGCACGTCCACTACTGAGTTCGGAGAGCTGAACGTCAACAAAGTGGTGCACGAGACGCTCTCCCTGCTGGAGCACCAGCTCCAGAAGAACGGCATTGAAGTCAAGCCGGACCTGGATTCGAGCCTCAACGCCATACACGGCAATGCCGGCAAAATGCAGCAGGTCTTTCTCAACCTCTTCCTCAATGCGCGAGACGCCATGCAACCCGGCGGCGTGCTTGTGGTCCGCACCTGGAACGAGGACAGCCGCGTTTGCGTTGAGGTCTCCGACACCGGCCATGGCATCGACCCCGATCACATCCACCGCATCTACGATCCGTTCTTCACCACCAAGGGCGCAAAAAAGGGAACGGGTCTTGGCCTCTCCGTCACCTACGGAATCATCCAGGAACACGCCGGCTCCATCAAGGTCGCCAGCCGCCCCGGCGACGGGACTCGCTTCCACCTCGAATTTCCCAGCTTCCGACGCCGCAATGCCCCGCCTTCCCCGCTGCCGCCCGCGGCCGAGACGAGGAATCCGGTAAATGCCTGAAAAAGTTCCCGGCGCCGGCGACTCCGCTTCCGCGGAGAAGGGCCGTATTCTGGTCATCGACGACGAGGCCGACATCCGCGAGAGCCTGGAGGCGCTGCTCTCGATGGAAGGCTACTCGGTCGACCTCGCGCAGAATGCCGCCGAGGGTGCCCGCGCGCTGGAATCCCGCGCCTACGACCTGGTTCTGCTCGACCTCATGATGCCCGACCGCTCCGGCATGGACGTGCTCAAGGACATCCGCGAGCGCGACCACGATACGCCGGTGGCCATGATCACCGCCTACGGCTCGGTGGAAGTCGCGGTGGAAGCGCTCAAGTCCGGCGCCAACGATTACTTTTCCAAGCCCTGGGACAACGAGAAGCTGATCCTCGAGATCGGCCGCATGATCTCCGCCCGCCATTTGCAGCGCGAGAATCTTCAGCTCAAGCGCGCGCTCAAGCAGCGCTACGGCTTCCCCAACATCGTCGGCAAAAGCGAGCGTATGGTGAAGCTGCTGGACCTGGTGGCGCAGGTCGCCTCCAGCCGCGCCACCGTGCTGATCACCGGCGAAACCGGCACTGGAAAGGAACTGATCGCCAAAGCCATCCACGCCAATTCTCCGCGCGCCGACAACATGTTCGTCGCGGTCAATTCCGGCTCCCTGCCGCCCGACCTGCTGGAATCGACGTTGTTCGGCCACGTCAAAGGCGCCTTTACCAGCGCCAACCAGTCCCGCAAGGGCTACTTCGAGATCGCCAACCAGGGCACGATTTTCTTCGACGAGATCGGCACCATCGGCCCCGAGACGCAGGCCAAGCTGCTCCGCGTCATCCAGGAAAAGGAGTTCATGCCCCTGGGCTCCACCGACGTGATCCGCGTCGACGTCCGAATTCTCGCCGCAACCAACGCCGACCTGAAAAAGCTCGTCGAGGAAAGAAAATTTCGTGAGGACCTCTACTACCGCCTGAACGTTATCAACATCAACCTGCCCCCGCTTCGCGAGCGCCGCGACGACGTCCCGCTGCTGGCCGAGCACTTCTTCACCAAGTACTGCCGCGAAAACGAGAAATACCTCGACGCCGCGCAGCAATCCGTCCTCAGCTTCGCCCCGGAAGCGTTGCAGATCCTGATCGATTACAACTGGCCCGGCAACGTCCGTGAGCTGGAGAACGTGGTCGAGCGCGCTGTGGTCCTGGCGTCTGAACCAACGGTCCCCGCCGGCGTGCTGCCCGAGACTCTGCTCGCCGCCTCCGGCCATCGCGTCCACCAGGGCGGCCCGCTCCCCGCCGACGCGTCCCTCTGGGACATCGTCAACGACTTCGAGCGGCGAACGATTGTCGACTACCTGGAACGCGTCAACTGGAGCCAGACCGAAGCCGCCGAGGCTCTCAAAATTCCGCTGTCGACGCTGAACCAGAAGATCAAGCGTCTCAGCATCGAGATCCGCAAGAAATCCTGACCGGTGGCCCTGGCGTTCTCGCCTGCGTTCTGGCGGTCGCGCGGCTGGGTCACGCTTCATGATCGGTCGTCATCGCGCCCGGCTGGACGAATCGGCTCGACAGCCTCTGCCCGGCATCGCCGGCGGTATCGGACGCGGCCATCCTCCTGCGTTCGGACACGCGTCTTTACCTGCTGGGAGAACCGCGGATCCAAACCGTAGCACGGGCAATCCCCATGCAGTCAATAAGTTCCACAGGCGCTTCCTGCTTTTCCCATCTTTTTCCCGGATCTTTCGTGGTTTTTTCAGGACTCCCGCGACCGCTCTAGAGCAAGCTGGACACCTCGGGACCATTCCCAAAGGAGAGCATCCATGAAACCGCGAACCTTGCTGGCGAGAGTGCCGGCAATCCCGTCGTTGATGGCAATTTCGTTGATGGCAATTCCCTCGGCATCCGCTCAAGCATTCCAGGTCCGGACGCCCGTCTCTTTCACTTTGAGCGGCTGTACGAACCTGCCAGCCGGGATGACGGTCAGTGGCTCCGGAGAGAGCTTTCTCGTCCTTAACTCGCGAATAGACCAGAACGGCAACACCGTTATCCAACAGAACAACCTGGTGACCGGAACCGCTACCGACAGCAACGGCGCGACGTACGTCCCCCCGCCATCACGGGCGGCGGCGCGAATAGCAACTCCCTGCGGCCGATCGTCATCCCCGCCGCCCGTTGATGGCCGACATCCTTCGCGCGATCAGCATCGCGATCTCCAGCGCCTGCTCGTAATTGAGCCGCGGGTCCACTTTAGAGCGGTAGGCCCGGCTCAGATCCTGCTCGCCCAAACCGCGCGCGCCGCCGATGCATTCGGTCACGTTTTCGCCGGTAAGCTCGATGTGCACGCCGCCCAGCGTGCTGCCTTCGGCGGCGTGAATCTCAAACGCCTGTTCCAGTTCCCCTAGAATGTCGGAGAAGACGCGGGTCTTGATTCCCTCGCCCGTAGTGAGAGTGTTGCCGTGCATGGGGTCGCAGCACCAGAGCACGGACTTGCCGGAAGCCCGCACGGTGCGAATCAGCCGCGGTAAGCCATCCGCGATGCGCTCCCGCCCGAAACGGTGGATCAGCGTGAGGCGTCCCGGTTCATTGGCCGGGTGCAGCGTCTCCAGCAGCCGGCACAGGATCTCGGGGGTCGTCGACGCGCCCAACTTCACCGCGATCGGATTGGCGATCCCGCGAAAGTATTCCACGTGAGCGCCGCACACGTCCGATGTCCGCAGGCCGATCCAGGGAAAATGCGTGGAAAGGTTGTACCAGCCCTGGTGGCTCGGCGCGTGGCGTGTCTGCGCTTCTTCGTAGGCCAGCACCAGCCCTTCATGGCTGGTGTAGAGATCCACGCGGCTGATCTCGCCGGCGTGGACGCCCAGGATGTTCTCCATGAACTTCAGCGACTCGCCGATGGTCTTCGCGATCTTGTGAAACTCGCCGGCGAGCGGCGAGTGCTGGACGAAATCCAGGTCCCAGTATTCGGGATGGTGGAGATCGGCGAAGCCGCCCTTCACCAGCGCGCGGATGTAATTGAGCGTCAGCGCGGCCCGCTCGTAGCCGCGCAGCAGCAATCGCGGATCGGGTGTGCGCTCCTCCGGCGTGAAACCCTGGCGGTTCACCAGGTCGCCGCGATAGCTGGGCAGCGTGACGCCGCCGCGTGTTTCAAGATCCTCGGAGCGCGGCTTGGCGTACTGGCCGGCGATGCGTCCCACGCGGATCACCGGTTTGCCCGCGCCCTGCACCAGCACCAGGCTCATTTGCAGAAGGATCTTGAGCTTGTTGGTAATGGTGGGCGCGTCGCAGGCGTCCAGGTCCTCGGCGCAGTCGCCTCCTTGAAGAAGGAAACGCTTGCCTGCCGCTGCTTCGGCGAGCTGCCCTTTCAGCTCCTCGACCTCCCACGGCGTCACCAGCGGAGGAAGTTGCGACAGTTGCTCCAGCGTCGCCTTGAGCGCCTCCTCGGAAGGATATGAGGGCTGCTGCAGCGCCGGCTTCAGCCGCCACGATTGCGGATCCCAGGCGTCAGACTCCCTTGGCATTCATCCGCTCCACTTGCTTCACCAGGAATCCGATATCTCCGAAGGGATCGCCGCCGGTGTGCCCCCAATTCACGAAGCCTTTCTTGTCGATCAGGATCGTGGAGTGGACTTCTATCTCCTCGAAGTCGTCGTAGGACTGGAAGCGACGCGCGTTGGCGAAATCCCGGTCTGACAAAAGCCGGACGCCGTCGAGGTTGATGGTCTTCAGATTCCGCGCATTGCTCTCCGGAGTGTTGCCGCTGACCGCCAGCACCACGGTATCCAGCCGATCCCAATCGCTTTTCTTCGCGGCGATATCGCGAAGCTGTTTCATGCAGTGCAGGCACTCCCGGCCGAGATAGAAAACCAGCACCACGTTCTTACCCTTGTAGTCGTCGAGCGAAACCGGTTTGCCTTCCGGATCGCTCGCCTCCAGCTTCGGCGCGGCGAACGGTGCCCACGACCGCGGGCCGTAATTGTCCAGCGAGATTTGGGCATAATTGCGCTGCGGCGCGGGAGAAGAATCGCGCGGCTCGGCGCGGACGCCGGTAGCCATCGCGCGCTCGATCAGGCTCAGGCCGCGGTCGGCGTTCGAGGCCGTGAAGCGCAGCCGCGCCATGGCGTCTTCGGCTTTCGCCTTTTCACCCAACGCGTGCCAGGCCTCTACCAGCCCGGCCAGCGCGAAAATATCGTTCCGCACCAGCTTGAGCGATTTCTCGAAGCAGTCGCGGGCCAGCGCCGGGCTCTTCGCCGCCAGGTACGCTCGGCCCAGAGCGTCGTAGAGCAACTCCGGATAGCGCGGAGGATCGTTGTCGCTCTTCTGCATCTCGTACTGCTTCTGCGCTGCGCCGGCAAGCATGCCCAGTCCCTCCACCGTCTCCCCGCGAGCCAGCGCCATCCGCGCCTTTAGTTCGGCCTGCTGAAGATTGAACAACTCCTCCCAGTTCTTGTTTTTCTCCACATCTTTCTTCAGCGCCGCGTGTCCGGCCAGACTCTTTTCCGCCTTGTCGAGATCGCCCCGCCCCAGGTGCGCGCGCGTCTCGCCGTAAGCCTTGTTCAGCTTGTCTGTTACTAGGTCGCGCCAGGGGAAACTGCGCGAGTCCAGCAGCTCATTCCACCGTTCATACTTAACGCAGGCGCGCAGCAGCGAGTTCAGCCCCTGCGAGTGCGAGCTGTACGGAAGATCGCCGTTGAACTTTGGATCGAGCGGGGCCTGAATCAGCTCCTTGGCGCCGGCGATGGCTGCATCGGCCATGCCGAGCTGTTCCTGAATGTAAGAGAGGTAGGCGCGGTTGTGGCCGTAGTTCCAGTAGTTGAACGGGAAAACCTGGCGCTCGTTCATGCGGCGCACTTCCACGCGGGTGGCGGCGTCCATGGCTATGGCCGCCTCGTGCCACATACCGACGGTCGCGTAAACGTGCCCCGGCATGTGCAGCGCGTGCCCCACGCCGGGCGCAATCTCTCCGAAGCGCTTGCAACTGTCCAGAGCCTGCTCCGGCTCATGGTAATTCCAGTTGTGGATGCGGTAATGGTGCGCGCCGGGATGGTCTGGCTCCCGCGCCAGCACCTCGCGCGCGATCTTCTCCGTGCCGTAGCGCGAGTCGCCCATGTTGGCGAGCGCCAGCAGCGCGCGTGCCTCCACATCGTCCGGATACTTGACGGCGATGGACTCGAGGATTTTCTTGTATTCGCGATCACGCGCCTGGTAGTCGTCGCCGCGGTCGCGCAGCGGATCCAGCAAATCGCGCGCCGCCAGCGCCTCGATATACAGCCGCTCGCGTTCAGTCACCTTGTGCTTGCGCTTCACGGCTTCTTTGAGAAACTCGGTGGCCCGATCGCCGGAGGCGGCCCGGGCTAGCCCCCAATACACCATCGCGTTGTCCGGTTCCAGTTTTAGTGCCCAGCGGAACGCCCGTTCGGCTTCATAATCCCAGAACGAGTGCAGCAGCGTGTTGCCCTGATCGAACCACTTCTGGACTTCGGGGTTCTTCGCGGTGATGGGGAAATGGGTTTTGCCGATGTCCGTCATCCACACCGGCCTGGTGCGCGGACCGGAGTCGAACGCGCCGCCGTGCGGAGAGTGGCCTTGCTTATAGCGCTCCTCGGTGGTTAGAAGCGCGGCGGTCTGGGCCGAGAGCAGACAGGGGACGGCCAGCGCGAGCGCGATTCGCATTCCCTCATTTTCTCATGAGGATGTACGCGCATCGCGCGGGCGAAGGAACCACTCGATCTTTTCTTCCATGGTCAGCGCCGGCGGAACCCGCGCGGCGTCCGGATTCGTGAGCTCGAAACGCTCCAGCAGCAGCGACTGCATCCGCGCCACCGTCTTCGGCTCATTCGCCGCGATATCGGTGAACTCGCCGGGGTCCTTCTTCAGATCGTAGAGCCGGATGTAGCGGCCGGGCGTCGGATTGTCGATCTCGTAGCCGTCGGTGCGGCGGCGTTTGCCGGTGCAGAAGATGAATTTGTGGCGCGCCGTGCGAACGAAGGCTTCTTCGTTCTCCAGGTACTGGCTGAAAATGTGATCGCGCGGCGTCGGCGGGCGCCTGCCCTCCAGGTACGGACGCAGGCTGTGACCGTGCATCACGGGCAAAGGCTCCGCGCCGAGCAGATCCAGAATCGTCGGAGCCACGTCGACCGATTCCGTGAAATGGCGGATCACTCCGCGCCGGATGCGACCCGGAAAGCGCACGATCAGCGGAACTCTCAGCGCGGGGTCGTAGCCGCAATGCTTCTCGAAGCGGCCGTGCTGACCCAGGCTGTACCCGTGGTCGGGCATGTAGACCACCAGCGTGTCCTGTTCCAGGTTTAGACGCCGCAGGCAGTCCAGCACCCGCCCGATGTTACGGTCCAGAAACGAGACCGACGTGTAATAGGACGCGATGATGCCGCGCTTCTCGTCCGGGCTCAGGCCGCGGAAGATTTTGGGAATCTGCCAGGCGTCCTCAGGACCCACGCGCGGCGGCGTGAAGCGCGAGGCAGGGAAGCGTTCGCGGTCCTCCAGCGGAAAATCGTACGGCGAATGCGGCTCCTGGAAACTCACCCACAGCGCGAACGGGTCGCTCTTGTGCGCTTCCAGGTACTGGCAGGCTTTCCGCGCCAGGAACGTGCCGGTCATGTCGTCTTCATAACGCGGATAGGGCAGCTTTTCCGCGTTCAGCCAGATGCGTGCCGGATCCCGGAAAGGCTGCCAGCGCGGCTTGGTGCGGATGCCCTCCGGCACCGGACGCGGATGGATCTCGGCGGCCACCGCTTTCGGCAGATCGCTCTCCAGCAGCAATTGATCGAAGCCGTGCAATCCGGGACGCGACGGCCGGTTGAAATGCATCTTGCCGAACACGGCGGTGTGGTAGCCGCCCGATTGAAGCTGTTTGGCCAACGTAGGCTTGTCGTCGCCCAGAGGCGTCTGAAGCACCGTGACGCCCGCCGCCGCCGGCATCTGGCCGGTGAGGAACGATTGCCGCGACGGCGTGCACACCGGCGAATTGCAGTAATGCGAGGCGAAGCGCGTCCCCTCGCCCGCCAGCCGGTCCAGGTTCGGCGTGGACGCCAGCCGGTTGCCGTCCGCGCCGAGCACGTAGCCGGCGTGATCGTCGGCGATCAGAAAAAGCAAGTTTGGCTTTTTCGCCGGACGGGCATAGGCGGAGCCGGCGAGTGTGGCGAGAGCGGCGCGTCGGGTGAACATCGTGGGCTGAAGCAATCATAATGGAACCTTGATGCCTTTCGCGCTGCTGGCCGGCGATCCCGAGGTCACACGAATTCTGATCGAAATGCTGCTGGTGTTCGCCGCGGCAAAATTGCTGGCCCAGGCGGCGGAGTGGCTCCGGCAGCCGCCTGTGGTGGGCGAGTTGCTCGCAGGCATCCTGCTGGGACCCGCCGTGCTCGGCTGGATTAAGCCCAGCGAATTTCTGACCGTGCTGGCCGAGCTCGGCGTGATGTTTCTGCTGTTCCGGGTTGGACTGGAGCTCAAGGATTTCGACCTCGGCCGGATCGGATTCACGGCTATGACGGTGGCCGTCGGCGGAGTGGTCGTGCCTTTCGCGGCCGGTTGGGGCCTGATGGCCGCGCTGGGGCATCCGCAAATCGAGGCGGTCTTCGTCGGCGCCGCGATGGTGGCCACCAGCGTCGGCATCACGGCGCGTGTGCTGTCCGCCAAGGGCCTGTTGGACGCCCGCGCCAGCCGGATCATCCTCGCCGCCGCGGTGATCGACGACATTCTGGGGCTGCTGGTGCTGGCCGTCGTCAGCAGCATGGCGCGTGGGGAGGTCAATTTCATCGAACTCGGCTTGACCGCCGCGCTGGCCGTCGGATTTACTCTGGTGGTAGTGCGGTGGGGTCCTCCGGCGATGGATGTAGTTGTGCCTCACGTCGGTGCCCGCATGCGGGCCGCCGGCGGCGAATTCACGTTGTCGATCGTGCTGCTCTTCGGGCTTTCCCTGCTGGCTCTGTACGCCGGCGTTGCGGCGATCATCGGAGCGTTTCTCGCCGGAATGGCGCTGGCCCGAAGCACCAGTCACCAGACGCACGACATGGTGGCTGGCGTGGCCGAGCTGCTGATGCCGTTTTTCCTGCTCGGAATCGGCCTCTACGTCGACCTCGCGGTTTTCGCCGAGCGGTCCGGGCTCCTCCTTTCGGCCGGAGTACTTCTGCTGGCCTGCGTCACCAAGCTGGTTGGCTGCGCCCTCGGTGCGTGGAAGCTTGGCTTGGCCGATGCGACAAGAATCGGCGTGGGGATGATTCCGCGCGGAGAAGTGGGGATGGTGGTGGCCGGCATCGGGGCCGGCCTCGGCGTGATCCCGCCGGCCACTTATGGTGTCGTAGTCTTCATGGCGATTGGCTCGACCATTGCCGCTCCACCGCTGATCAACCGGGCTTTTCGGAATTTGGAGGCGTAAGCGGTCCAAGGCTCTTCGTCGAGCGGAACCCTGGAAATCGGGTGCCGGTGTGCGGCGGCGAATCCGTGTCGTGTCGGCCGGTGTGGAATACGCCGTGGCGGTGACCGAAGTGCCCCCTTTGGTGATTTGCGGGGCACTTGGATTGTGGAGCGGTGAAAGCCATCCAACGGCCTGGAAATCCACGGATGGGCCTACGACATTCCGTCGGGGACGGTTTCGGCCTACGAACCCGAGACGGGACGGTTCGCGCCGTGGCCCAGCGACTGCGCGCCAGGCTGGTGATGCAGCTTGCGCTTGACGTCCGGCCAGAATTCCTTCAGGACGTTCGAGAACGCGTCGGTGGCGAACTGCACGCCGAGCTTCTGCAAGTTGTCCGATACGTTCCGCTGGTCGGGCAAATAAGCGTTTGAAATCGCCGTCGCGGCCGAATTCCCCAGGAGTTCGGAGTAATTGAAGCGCCAACGTCCGGAGTCCGTGCGGGTGACGAAAATTCGCGTCAGCGCGAATCGGGCCCGCGCGCGTCCGGTTCCCGTGCCCATGCGGAAGTAGCGCGGGTCTTCGTGCATCAGGCTGGGCATCGCGCCCTCGGTCATCAGATTCCCGGTCATCTGGTCGAGATATGCGCCGGCGTAGCGGCGCCCGTACCCCTTGAGCCCCTGGTTAAACGACGGATTCTGGTTTTCCAGTTGTCCCAGCGCCGCGAACGCTCCGGAGACGAAATAGACCGGCCAGTCGAAGGAATCCTTCGCCGCAATGGTGAACTTCTGGCGAGTCGTGATAGTAGAGAACGGGCGGGACCCGTCGACGGTCCGATAGTTTGGCAGTACGCCGAAAACGCGTTTGTCTTCCTGGCTTGCCGGCGGCTGGGCGCCTTGCGGCTGAGTCGCTTGGGGCTGGACATCCTGCGCGCTCGCCGCCGAAGCTAGAAGCCCGAGGATCAACCATCCGCGAATTGGAGATGTCAGACGCACAAAAATCCGCCCCATAAACCCAGAATAACCCCGATTCCGCCGCGAAGTTACTCTGTGACACAGGCGTTCTCGCATGTGTCATGCGGCAGCAGGCCACAGGCAAGAACGTCAGGACCAAATTTCCTCAGCTTCCCGCCTCACTTTGCGCCGACAGCGGCTGTCCAAATCCCAGCACATACCCATCGCGGTCGCGCACTGCGAATTCTTCCATGTGGTATGCATCCTGAATCAGCGGCCCATAAACGACCTCCGCCCCGTTCTCAAGCAGTTCTTCGTACAGAGCCCGGACGTCGCGGACCCAAAAAAACACATCCCACGTTCCGCCCTGCCGCTCGTTCGGACTGATTTTGTCCGGTGCGGACACCAGGCGCAACATGATGGATAGGCCGTCGCGGCTGACAATAGCGAACTGCGGCGGCGTCCCCGCCGCATATTCCCGCTGAAAGCCGAACAAGCGCTGATAATAATTCGCCGACTGATCGACATCGGCCACCGGAAAGTACGGTGCGCTGCGAAGCAACTGCTGTGCCTGGGCCACTCTGCACCACCCTCAAAACGACTTTCTCGAAAAGTGCCCTTTAGTATATCCCCAGCCATCTCTTCCATCCACACAACTTCCCCTCGCAGCACGATGGGGCTTGACAAAATTGCGCGCATGCCGCCATACTCCCCTCATGCCACGATGGGAATAAACGATCGCCTGCCACCCGAACTGCTCAACGGCACAGTGGACCTGCTGATTCTCAAATCTCTTGCCGGAGGCACCCGCCACGGTTACGCCATTGCCCAGCACATCCGGGCGTCATCGAAAGACGTCCTGGAACTTGGCGAAAGCTCGCTCTACACCGCGCTCCAGCGCCTGCTCCTGAATGGCTGGGTGGCCGACGAATGGGGCGCGTCGGAAAACAACCGGCGGGCGCGGTATTACACGCTTACGCCGGCCGGCCGTAAGCACCTGGCCGCGCAGACGCGCGAGTTCGACCTCGTGGTCGGCGCCATTCAGCGCGTGCTGCGGACCGCCTGAAGAGAACGAGGAATCGATGCGCCTTCTCCGGAGAATCAAGTATCTGCTCCATCGCAACCGCCGCGAGCAAGAACTCGCCGACGAGCTCGCCTTTCACCGCGCCCTCGCCGAGCGCGACCAGCGCGACGCCGGACTCGCTCCGGAAACAGCGCGCCACGCCGCCAGCCGCCAAATGGGCAACACGACGTTAGCTCGGGAGGCGGCGCACCATGTCTGGTTTCCCGCGGCGATTGAAGGCGTCTTCCAGGACCTGCGCTATGCGTGGCGCGGCCTCGGCCGTAGCAAGGCTCTGCTTGTCGTGACATGCCTGTCGCTCGGGCTCAGTACCGGTTTCGGCACCGCGCTGTTCAGCGTGGTCAACGCCGTCATTCTCCAGCCGGTCACGGCGAGCCGTCCGGACGATCTGGTTCGCCTCTGGGTGGGCAACGGCAATCGCATTTCGTGGTTAAATCTGCGCGACCTTTGCGAGGATCAGCCAAGTGTGGCTTGCGCCGGCCATCGCATCGAGGAACTCCTCTGGCAGGAGGCCGGCGAACCCGTCCGGCTGTTTGGACAGGCCGTGAGCCCCCATTACTTTACAATGCTCGGCATCGAAGCGGCGCAGGGCCGCGTGTTTACCCCCGCCTCCATGCGGGACACGCGCGATGCCGTCGTAGTGACGCACGCGTTTTGGGAGCGCCAGCTCGGCGGCGACCCGAACGTTATCGGCCGTAAGCTCGTTCTCACTGGCCATCACTACACCGTGATTGGCGTCCTGAGGCGCGGCTTTCGCTCCATATGGGGATTCGGGATCGCGCCGTCGCTTTATCTGCCTATCGGCTCCGCCGCGCGCCCCTCCACCGAGAAGCGCGCCGACTCGGAATACGAGCTCCTGGCCGTGCTCGCCCCGCAGCAGAGTCTTGCGGAATTCCGTTCCCGCGCTTTGGCGCGGGCCAAGGCGCTCGAAGAAGCCTATCCGGCCGACAATCGCGATTTCGGCCGGGTGCAGACATTCCCCGTGCACCGGCTCGGCCTTTTCCTGAAAAGCGACGAGCCAATGATGCGAGCGCTGCTGCTCTTCGCGTCCCTGCTGATCGTCTTTGTCCTGATGCTGGCCGTTGTGGCCTGCGTGAACGTCGCCGGATTATTGGTTGCCCGCGCCATGGCCCGCCGCCGCGAGATCGCCGTGCGCATCAGCATCGGCTGCGGACGGATGCGCCTGGCGCGACTTCTGCTGGCCGAGAGCTTCCTGCTGGCCACCGCCGGTGTTGCGATTGGCGCCGTGATCAGCCGCTGGCTGGCGCGGCTGCTGGTCAACCTGCCGCTGCCGTTTCCCGTTCCTTTTGAGGTGGAAGTGCCGGTGGACCTTCATCTGCTCGCCTATCTCGCGGCGTTGGTGAGCCTTGCCACCCTTGTGGCCGGCCTGGCGCCGGTGCTGCAAGCGTGGCGTGTGACGGTAGCAGCAGGAGCCGGCGCGACTCGGGCCGCGGGCTTCCGCCGCTGGTCGCTGCGAGGCGTTCTGATTGCCGGACAGATTGCGGTCTCCACCGTATTGCTGGTGGCTACGACGCTCTTCGTGCGCAGCCTTTGGGTAGCCAGCCAGATCGATCCCGGATTCGAGCTCGACCGCGTCGTGACGATCGAATCCGACACTCGGTCGAGGCAGCTCAGGGATGCCGAAGTGGCCGCCTACCAAAGCGCCGCCTTGGCGCGGCTGAAAGAACTGCCCGGCGTCGCGGCCGTTTCCGGAGCGGCCGTTGTGCCGCTGAGTATGGCCTCCATCGTCAACAGCGTGTTGGTGGACCAGGGCGGCCGGGACCAGATCGTCACAGTGAACAGCAACTGGATTCTGCCCGACTACTTTCGCGTCATGGGAATCCCGCTCCGCGCAGGCCGCGATTTTGCCGAAGCGGACCGCCAGGAAAAGCCTCGCGGCGTCATCATAAACGAGACCTTCGCGCGGCAAATCTTTCCCGGCGGCAGCGCGCTGGGCCGGCGCGTCCGCCGGCCCGTGTCGGCTGGGAATCCCGACCCATGGGCGGAGATCGCAGGCGTGGTCGCCGACAGCCGCTATCTGACGCTCGGAGAGGAGATCCGGCCGCAAGTGTATTGGCCGTACCGCCCCGGCGCCGCCGCGAACATGACAATTCACGTCCGCACGGAAGGAGACGCCGCGCTGCTGGCGCGCGGACTGCCCGGAATTCTCAGAGCGCTGGATCCGCGCGTTTCACTGCGAGTGCAACCGCTGCGATCCGTCATGGCGATAGCGCTGTTCCCGGCTCAGGCCGCG
>JACXTT010001393.1_pt1 | contig 40145 bp, 36 predicted proteins | sample 9270951 | NCBI WGS metagenome assembly JACXTT01 (sample SAMN15532306, study PRJNA645909) | rock metagenome | isolation source: weathered quartz diorite | place: Puerto Rico | collected 2017-06-21
GACTGTCTCCAGATAGTGATGAGGGTGAAAGATAAGGTTTGCGACTGTTCCAAAGAGTAGATGGCGGCACTTGACCAACGAACCGGGGTTCCGGTAAAAACCGCTTTCTGCGCATGAACAAAATCAGCGGTGCCAGGAAACCCGACACAAATTCTGGTAGCCAGCCGTTCCAGTAAGCGGTTAGTCAGGCCGGGAATAGCGTTTGGCTCTAACAAGACGCAAGGAACTCGTCTCAACCAGCCAGCTAGCACCGTTGGCCCCGCAGCATAACCGCCGATGCTAAAAATGACATCCGGGGCGAACTTGCGCACCACCTGCCATGCTACTCCGCTGGCGCGTAAGGCCGCCCACCAGGCGCGCATCATGCCTAGCCAACTGCGTCCCCGAAGCTGCTGGGCGGGTATGAGTTGCAGAGGAAACCCTAGCTGCGGCAACACTTTCTGCTCGAGTCCGCTAACCGTGCCGACGAATAAGACTTCAGCGTCAGCTTCCCGTTGCACTGCTTCAGCAACAGCAATACCCGGGAACAAATGTCCCCCGGTTCCACCAGCGGCGAGCAGGAGTTTGAGCCCTCTAGGCATAGACTTGGTTCTCCCTGTAACTCTCGCGGGAGAGACTCAAAAGAATTCCAGTATAAATCATCGCCATAATCAAGGCAGAGCCGCCATAACTAATGAAAGGCAGCGGCAACCCCTTCGTGGGCAGCAGCCCTAGCACGACCGCCATGTTGAGGCCGGCCTGCCCCACCAGGAGGAAAGTGCAACCAAAAGCCAGCAAGCTGCCAAACTGCTGAGGATGACGGGCGGCGATGCGAAGTCCACGCATGCCAAGAAGCACAAACAGCGCAAGCACGCTCGTCGTTCCTATCAACCCAGTCTCTTCACCAATGACAGCGAAAATGAAATCCGTATGCGCCTCAGGGAGAAAAAACATCTTCTGGCGACTTTCCCCTAAGCCAACGCCAGTCAGTCCACCAGCGCCAACAGCAATAATGGATTGATAGAGTTGATATCCCGTCGTTTGCTTATTTTCTTGAGGATAGAGAAAGGAAATGATCCGATTCATACGATAAGGGGCGGCAATAATCCCGAGCACAAGCAGCAAAACTCCGCTGACAAGAAACGCAGCTAAATGTTTCTTCTGTGCGCCGCACACAAATAAAAAAGTAAAAAGTAGCAAGCTAATCACCGCCGCACCGCCGAGATCAGGTTCAAGGACAATAAGCCCGACGGCAAAGCCCACCACCACGAGATGCGGTAATAACCCGTGCATGAAGCTGGCGATGCGTTCTGATTTTCGCGAGAGGGAATGGGCCAGATATAAAGCGATAGCTCCTTTCGCCAACTCAGAAGATTGAAAGTTGAGCGGCCCCAGCGCGATCCAACGCCGCACGCCTGCGCGCGTCACGCCTGGAATAAACACGACCAGTAAGGCCAAAAGGGCGAGCAAGAGCGCCGGATACGCCATACGACGATATGTCGTGCTCGGAAGCGAAGCCGCAGTGATGAGTCCAATTGCGCCAAGGACAATCGCGATTTGATGCTTCCAGACAAAACGAAAAGATTGGCCAAAGCGCTCAAAAGCGTAAAAGTATGTCGTGTTGAAGACCATCACTTCACCGACTAACAAAAGCAACACAGTAGTGAGCAGCAGCCAGCCATCCATGGGCCCGCGATTGAGCATAACCGTTGCGTCTTCTCGCTCCACCATACCTACAACCTCTTCACATTATCTCAACTTCAAGGTGCTGAGCGCTGCTAATGCACAGAGAATCGAGACGATCCAAAAACGGACAATGATTAATGGCTCAGGCCAACCCAATAGTTCAAAGTGGTGGTGTAACGGCGCCATGCGGAAGATGCGTTTCTTCCGCAGTTTATACGAGGCGACCTGAAAGATAACAGAGACCGCCTCGACGACAAACACGCCGCCAGCAATGGCTAACACTACTTCCTGTTTGCTGATGAGCGCCGCCATGCCCAGCGCAGCTCCGAGCGATAAAGAGCCGATGTCGCCCATGAACATTTGTGCAGGATACGCGTTAAACCAGAGGAACCCCAACCCCGCGGCAGCTAACGCTCCGCAAAAGACCGCGACCTCTCCTGCGCCGGCAACGTAGGGGATTTGCAGATACTCCGCAATTTTGGCGTTGCCGCTGACATAAGTAAAAATCGCGTAGGTCGCGCCAGTGATTATCACTGGCCCAATCGCCAATCCGTCCAAGCCATCAGTAAGATTAACCGCATTCGACGCGCCTACCATGACGAGCGCCGCAAACGGGATATAGAACCACCCTAAATCAGGCTGCACTTCTTTGAAAAAGGGAACGGTCACCGTGCTGCTGAAGCCCGGCAGAAGTGACATGACCAGGGCAGCGAGAAAAGCAATCGCGAACTGGGCTGCTAATTTTTGCCGACCGGAAATGCCAGCAGAATTGCGTCGTGTCAACTTTTGATAATCATCAATAAAACCGACCATGCCAAACCCGATGGTCACTATAAGCGCTAACCACACATGGAGATTGGTCAGATCCACTAACAACAGCGTCGCTAACGTGAGCGAGAACAGAATGAGTGCTCCTCCCATCGTGGGGGTCCCGGCTTTACTGAAATGTGTCGCCGGCCCATCAGAGCGAATCTGTTGGCCAATTTGCTTCTTTGTGAGCAACGCAATCAGCCGTGGCCCTAAGAAGAGCGATAAGCTGATTGCCATAATCCCCGCCATCAACGTGCGAAACGTTTGGTAGCGGAACACGTTGAATGCCGAGTATGAGGTATGCAAGGGATAGAGCAATGTATACAACATCAACAGTTTTCCTCGCCCCTCTTCATGTCAAGCCGCCACACCACGTCCCTCATGCTCGTTCCTCGCCGTACTGTGCGCTCAGATACGCGCGCACTTCTTCTCGGTCATCAAAATGGTGCTTCGTAGTTCCGATGATCTGGTAGTCTTCATGTCCTTTCCCAGCGATCACCACCACATCGCCGGGTTGCGCTCCGGCAAGGATCGCGCGGATCGCTGTGCGTCGGTCTTCCACAACCAAATAGTGATGATTGAGCTTGCCAATGCGCGCGAGGTCCTCCTCTTTGCTCAATCCGGCCTTCACAAGACCAGGTTCAGCCTCTGCAAGAATATTCCAGGGATCTTCCGTACGTGGATTATCAGAGGTCAGAATCACCACATCGCTGAAGCGCCCCGCGGCCTCTCCCATGAGCGGTCGTTTTCCACGATCACGATCGCCTCCGCAGCCAAACACCGTAAGGAGGCGCTTGCTCGTCATCTGACGCACGGAATGCAACACTTTTTCTAGAGCGTCAGGTTTGTGTGCATAGTCAACAAGAACGGTAAATGGCTGACCCGCGGTGATCGATTCCATGCGTCCGGGCGCCGTCTCACAACTGCGAATACCTTCGATAATCGCTGTAAGTGGTATGTCCATGGCGTACGCCGCCGTCGCCGCCGCCAAGATGTTATAGAGATGGGGTTCCCCTAGTAGGGCAGAAGAGAAACGAGCGGTTTCTTTCCCACACTGCAGGAGTCCAGAGAGGCCATGAAAATCTTTTTGGACTTCGGCAACAGATACTGTAGCTGGAGTATGGAGGCCATAGGTGAAAACTTGCCCTGGTAAGGAGAACGATAACAATCTCCTCCCCCAGGGGTCATCAGCGTTGATTACGGCAAAACGTTGCGGCTTATCAGAGTCGGACAGTCCTTGCAGAAAGAGACGAGATTTTGCGGCAAAATAGTCCTCAAGATCACTATGGAAGTCTAAGTGATCGCGACCAAGGTTGGTAAACAGCGCACCGTCCCAACGGCAGCCGCGCACCCGTTCTTGCGCTAATGCATGAGAAGACACTTCCATCACAACATGGCTTACGCGTTCCTCTGCCATCTCGGAGAGCAATTCCTGTAACTCGACAGCTTCAGGTGTGGTAAATGGGGCCGGAAGTGCTTTGCCACGATAACGATAGTTGACCGTACCGATAACCCCCGGAGACCAGCCTTGTGCTTGCCAGATGGCTTCCAACAAATAGGTGGTTGTGGTTTTCCCACTAGTGCCAGTAATTCCGACGAGGGCAAGTCGGCTGCTTGGCTCTCGATAGAAGCGATCAGCAACTAACCCGAGGAGCGCACGGGGCGAAGCACAAGAAATAAGAGTTGGCCGCGTAGAGGGCAAAAGGTGCTCCAGTCCACTTTGCCAGTCTTGTTCTGCATGCGCCGCTGTTACCACGGCGCATGCGCCGTTCTCACTTGCTTGTACGAGAAAGCGCGCACCGTCAGTTTTTCCGCCAGGGAGAGCGAAAAAGAGCGCTCCGGGTCGCACGGCGCGAGAATCGTAGGCGACCTGGGAAATTTCCATTTCCAGGTTTCCCCGAACTTGTACAGGGATCGTCTCAGAGAGAAGGTCGCGAAGAATCACGGCTGACCTTCCTCCCCGGGAGAGAGAGTAAGTGCATACACTTGCTCTCTGGCGCCTTGGTCATGTTGGACGCTCTGGCGAGTCACATAGCCGCTCCCTGTCGCACGAATCTGTATCCCTTTAAGTTGTGCAACCCGTAGGGCAGACCGTAAGCTCATGCCGACAAAATTGAGCGTAGGCTCGTCAGCTATTGGAGCAGCAACCTGTTGAGGAAGCCGTCCTCTACTTTGAGGGGAAGGGAGCGAGAGGAGTCGACCGTTCTTCGTTTTGTCAGATGTCGCAGACGGAGTGTTTATGCGCGTCAATTCGATATTTTCCTTATTCCCGTCGAGACCTATGCGGGCAAGCGCTTGCCGGGCAATGGCCTGAAAGACTGGGGCTGCAACTTCACCGCCGTACACCGCAGTTTTGGGTTCGTCGATCGCCACCAAAATGACAAACCTCGGCTGATCAGCCGGAACGATGCCGACAAAAGAAGCAATACGACCGCGTGCAGAATAGCCGCCGGAAGAGTTGACTTTTTGTGAGGTGCCCGTTTTGCCTGCGACCCGCACGCCATCGATGTGCGCACGCCAGCCCGTTCCTTCTTTCTCTACTACTTTTTCAAGCAATTCGACAAGCAATTTTGCCGTCTCTGGACGAACGACTTGGCGGATTTGGGTCGGACTGTTGGCTTTGACGGCTTTCCCATCGGCGTCGAGGATTTCTTTCACCAAGTAGGGCCGCATCAACCTCCCGCCATTGGCTAAGGCGGCGTACGCGCTCACCAATTGCAGAGGGGACACGGCAACCCCCTGGCCGAAGCTCGCCGTCACAAGATTGATTCGCGCCCAATTATCAACGGGAGCAAGAATACCGGGACTCTCCATAGGGAGATCTACCCCAGTTCTCTGACCCAGTCCAAAATCCCGCAGATATTTGTGATAGATTTTCTTTCCTAACCGCTCACCAACTTTTGCGGCGCCAATATTACTCGAGTGTTGCAGCACTTCAGCAAACGTCAGCGCCCCGTACGGATGGTGGTCGTGAATAATGTGCGGACCGACTTGATAGTGGCCATATTCGCAGAAGATTCGTTCTTCTGGGCGGATGTTTTGCGTATCGAACGCCGCTGCGGCCAACAACACCTTGAGCGTTGAACCAGGTTCATAACAATTTGAGATGGCGGGATTCCTCCGGTCTTCGGCTTTTGTCTCTCCGGGATCGTTTGGGTCGAACGTCGGCACATGCGCCAATGTCAAGATCTCGAAAGTCTCCGGGTCGAGGATGATGACTGTTCCAGCCGCCGCCCGAGTGTCGGTGACGGAGCGCATGAGTTCCTGTTCGGCAATGTATTGTAACCCAGCGTCAAGCGTCAGTCGCACATTCAACGCTTCAGGCGCAGAAATGCCTTCTTGCACGAGGAATGTTTGTCCAGTTGCGTCGCGCTCTTCAAAAATTTCTCTCGCCTCCCCTCGCAGATATTGATCGTACGTTTTTTCAAGACCTTCCAAACCTTTGGCGTCGATATCAGTGAACCCTAACACTGGAGCCGCAAGACGCCCCTGAGGATAGAAACGGCGATCTTCTTCTACACTATCGATACCACTGACGCCAAAGAGACGAACGCGGGCAGCCTCTTCGGGAGACGCTTGCCGCTTCAGCCACACAAACCGGGAAGACGATCCCAATGCTTTTTGTACTTCCTGAGGCGACACATGGAGAGCAGCAGCTAATGTCATCATTTGTTTGGGGGCGTCAGAGGGCAGTTGTTTTGTTCTCACAAATAGTGATTCCGTCGGAAAGCTCAAAGCTAGAGGTTCACCATTGCGGTCGACGATCTCTCCTCGACGCGGAGCTAACACCAATTTTCGCTGATGTTGCACCGTCGCCTGGCGTGTCAGTTCGTCGCCCCGAATAACAGTCAGCTGCACAAGCCGAAGCAACACGAGCAATAGCCCTACCGCAATTGCTCCTCCCACTGCTAACAGCCGCTCGTTCATACCACCTCCTCAACGCATCCGCACCACTTGTCCTGGTAGAGGAACGTTCAACTCTAAACGTTGCGCCGCCTGTTCAGCCAAATGAGCTGGTGCTGTCTTGGTCTTCCACTCCCCTTCCAGCATTTGTCGTTGTCCTTCGAGCGTACGCAACAGCTGCCGTGTGTTAGAGAGCGCATATCCAGTTGCCACCACCTGCAGTCGCGTCCAAACCTGCACGACGGCAAGGACGAGACCAATCGCCGTAAGTAAGATGATGTTTTTCCACCTCCCCATTCCCCGCATAACTAATGTCCTTTTATTGCGAGTCGTTCCACCGCCCGCAGATGGGCGCTACGGGAGCGGGGGTTTGTAGCGATTTCTTCCTGAGTTGGTACTAGTGGTTTGGAGGTCAAAATTCGCACTTGAGGAGTCCATGTACACGCGCAGACTGGCAATTGGGGTGGACAGATGCACGAGGCCGCCCAGCGTCGGAATGCTCCTTTCACTAACCGGTCTTCCAGCGAATGATAAGTAAGAATCACCATGCGTCCGCCTGGACGGAGAAGGCGGTATCCGTCTTGGAGGAAAGCAGCGAGATGAGTGAGTTCTTCATTGACTGCAATGCGGAGCGCTTGGAACGCGCGGGTAGCAGGATGGATATGAGAACGGAATGAAGGGGGAAGCACACGACTAATGATCGAGGCGAAATCGTGCGTAGTCTCAATCGGCGCTGAAGCTCGTGCGCGAACAATAGCGCGAGCCAGAGCGCCTGCTGCCGGTTCCTCGCCAAATTCACGAAAGATTTTTTTTAACTCCTCTTTACTCGTGTTGTTAATGATATTTGCCGCTGTAAGGGGTTGGCGGCGGTCCATACGCATATCTAAAGGCCCAGAACGGAGAAAACTAAATCCACGGTCTCCATCTTCTATCTGTAGAGAAGAAAACCCTAAATCGAGCAGTACGCCATTCACTCCATTCCACCCAATTTCTTCCAATAAGGCTGCGATTTGACTGAAATTATTGTGGCGAAAGAGAATCCGCTCTCCAAACAGAGACAACCGAGAAGCGGCTGAAGATAAAGCTGCAACATCTTGGTCAACGCCAAGCAATGTTCCCTGGGGCGATGAAGCTACGAGAATAGCGTGCGCATGCCCGCCACCGCCGAGTGTTCCATCAACAAACCGGCCGCAGGACTGCGGGCAAAGCAGCGCAAGCACTTCTTCCTTCATGACGGGAATGTGCTGGGGGCTGGTTTCGGCGTCGAAGAGTACGGGAAGTGCTTCCATCCGGCCCTTTCGCTAGTATTTGGCGGCTAGTTAATGTACACTTGAGCTCAAAATATTGAATGACTGTGGATTCTCGGTCAGAAATCGCTCAGCATCTTGGTTTAGGTGATGCCAGGAGTCTTTGTCCCAGATGCGGAATTTTTCTCTCGATCCCGTGAAAACGACGTTTTTCTTTAAACCAGCATACTCACGTAGGACAGGAGGAAGGAGGATTCGACCTTGCTTATCGAGAAAGCAATCCTGAGCATTAGAGAAATAGAAGTTTTCGAGTTTGAGAAAGGTCTCATCAAAACGTGGTTTCTCTTTTAACTCTTCCTCGAATTTCTCCCATTCAATTTGAGGATAAACATCAAGACAACGGTAAGAATTAAGAATGAACTTCGTTGCCACTAAGCGGTCATCCTCTAACTTGATGAGAATCTCGCGAAATTTCGAGGGGATACTCACTCTTCCTTTCTCATCTACCGTATGCTCAAAACTGCCGCGGAACATGAGGGAAAATTAGTCTCCCACTTCTTCCCACTTTCTCCCACAACTATATTACCGTGTTTTTTTCTTGTCAAGTGAAAAGTAAAGTTCCTATTGAACTTCAACAGGGAAAACTGAGATTGACTGAGCATGTTCGTCTCGGTACACCATTGCTCAATAGCAAAGCCGCTGCGAGCTAACGCCTGGATAGTGTGTGCTGTGGTCGTCCAGGCATTTTTTTTCCGTTTTTAGGGAGAGTCGCATGTTAAAACGTTATTTGCTGACTCCGGGACCTACTGCGGTGCCGCCGGAAGTCATGCTACGTATGTCTCAACCATTGATTCATCACCGGACGCCAGAGTTCGAAAAGCTCTTCGCCGAGGTGCAAGATGGCCTCAAATGGTTGTTTCAAACCGATCAGGATGTATTGATGTTGGCTGCATCCGGCACTGGCGCGATGGAAGCTGCGGTAGCAAACCTTTGTTCTCCTGGTGATACGGTCATCGTTGTAAACGGCGGCAAGTTCGGCGAACGCTGGCTCAAGATTAGTCAGGCGTTCCATCTCAACCCTATCGAAATCAAGGTGGAATGGGGGCAAGCGGTTCGTCCCGCCGCTATTGCCGAAGCATTGCAAGCGAATCCTCAAGCGAAAGCTGTGTTTGTCCAGGCAAGTGAAACTTCAACGACGGCTCTCCATCCAGTACAAGCAATTGCTGAACTCACCCGTAATTTAGAAACTGTATTAGTTGTCGATGGCATCACTTCGGTTGGAGCCACAGAAACACCGATGGATAGATGGGGGCTCGATATTGTTATCACTGGCTCCCAAAAAGCCCTCATGTTGCCACCGGGACTTGCCTTTATTGCGTTGAGCGAGAAGGCGTGGAAGAAAATCGGAACGTCGACCTCTCCTCGCTATTATTTCGATCTTGCACGAGAACGAAAAGAACAACAAAAACATACGACGGCGTATACTCCGGCCATCTCTCTTATCAATGGACTTGCCAAAGTATTACGTCTCATGAAAGAAGAAGGACTCGATCATATTTTTGCCCGTCATGCTTTACTTGCCGCTGCTACAAGAAACGCAGCGCAAGCGCTGGAACTCCAACTTCTCGCTCCTACAGCCCCTAGTCCTGCAGCTACTGGCGTGTTTTTACCGGACGGCGTCAACGGAGGACAATTCTTAAAGTATATGCGTGATCGTATGGGCGTAGATATTGCTGGTGGACAGGATCATCTAAAAGGAAAAATTATCCGTATTTCTCACATTGGCTATGCTGGCCCGTTTGATGTGATTACCGCGCTCAGTGCGGTCGAGATGGCGTTGCACCGCTTTGGCCACAAGGTCGAACTTGGACGTGGCGTGCGAGCGGCTGAAGCCGTGTTAATGGATGGATGGCCGACAATAGGATAACGTAGATGTCTCACAAGGTGCTTATTTCTGACTCGCTTTCCGAGCAAGGTCTCGAACGCCTCCGTGCTTTCTCTGACCTCGAAATTGACTTACGACCTGGCCTCAAAGGCGAAGAACTCCTTCGCGCGATGCCGGCGTATGAGAGCTTGATTATCCGCAGCGGCACCAAAGTGACGAAAGAAGTCATTGACGCCGCGACTAACTTACGCGTCATCGGTCGGGCTGGCATTGGAGTTGATAATGTAGATGTTGAAGCTGCGACGAAACGGGGAATCGTCGTGATGAATACCCCTGGCGGCAACAACGTGACCACAGCCGAACACGCGATTTCCTTAATGCTCGCTTTGGCGCGTAATATCCCTCAAGCAAATGCTTCTCTCAAGTCCGGCCAGTGGAAGCGCGAAAAATTCACAGGTAGTGAAATTTGCAATAAAGTGTTGGGCGTGGTTGGTCTCGGCAACATCGGCTCGATCGTGGCGGAACGCGCGCTCGGCCTCAAGATGCAGGTTCTTGCGTATGATCCTTTCGTGTCCCCGGAAACGGCGGCGAAATTGCGTGTAGAACTCGGCGCTCTTGATGAGATCTATGCGCGCGCCGATTTCATCACGGTGCATACGCCGATGACCAAAGAAACCCGTGGGCTCATCGGCACCGCTGCATTTGCGAAAATGAAAAAGGGGGTGCGCATCATCAACTGCGCCCGGGGCGGGATTGTTGATGAAACCGCGCTGTATCAAGCTATTAAAGATGGCGTTGTCATGGGCGCAGCGTTGGATGTATTTGTTGAAGAGCCTCCTCCGTCCGATCATCCTCTTTTACAGCTTGACCAAGTTATTTGTACTCCGCATCTCGGGGCGGCGACAGATGAAGCCCAGATTAACGTCGCGATCGCCATTGCTGATCAAGTTGCAAATTTCCTCACTCAAGGCGTGATTCAAAATGCGGTGAATTTCCCGTCGATGACGCCTAAGATGCTGACGATTTTGCATCCGTACCTAGTGCTCGGCGAAAAGCTCGGCAGTTTTCTCGCGCAATTATCAGCCTCGGCGCCGTTGGAAATTCAGATCGATTACAGCGGAGACATTATTGATTATGATACGGCGCCTGCTACCGCCGCGGCGCTGCGAGGCCTTTTGAGTCCGTTTCTGGAAACTCCTGTCAACTATGTTAATGCTCCACATATCGCACGTGAGCGCGGCATTCGGGTCATTGAGTCGCGCAGCAACAAGCCGAGCGATTTCCTCAACTCCATCGCTGTACGCGTCTCCAGCGCCAATGGGGCCAATACTGTGGAAGGAGCTGTATTCAGTAATAATGCGGTACGGCTTGTCCGCGTCAATCATTTCTATTTAGAAGCCGTTCTCGAAGGACATATCCTTGTTCTGAATAACCGCGACGTGCCCGGCGTGGTGGGCGCTGTCGGTTCGCTGCTCGGCCAGCGCGGCATCAACATTGCCGGTCTGGAGCTCGGGCGAGAGCGCATTGGCGGTATGGCGATCTCCCTGATTCACGTTGACGGACAGGTGCCCCAGGAAATCCTGGCGGAACTGCGCACGGTAGAACCAATTGTCTCGGCGCAGCAAATCAAGCTGTAGAAATGAGTAAGACATGAGCACTCTCGTGGTGGTTGGCATTCAATGGGGTGACGAGGGAAAAGGAAAAGTTGTCGACCTTCTCGCTCAAGAAGCCGACGTTATCGTTCGTTTTCAGGGCGGCAACAACGCCGGTCACACTCTTGTCGTTGGCGGGCAAAAGACCATTGTCCGCCTCATTCCCTCTGGAGTGTTGCATGCAGGGAAAGTCTGCGTTATCGGCAACGGCGTAGTCGTTGACCCTCAAGTTCTTGTTGAAGAAATAGACACTCTTCAGCAGCAAGGGTGTTTGTCCGATGCGTCGCTGCTGAGAATCAGTGAGACTGCGCATCTCATTATGCCGTATCACAAGGCGATCGATTTGGCGCGCGAGCGGCTGCGCGGCGAGGGACGTATTGGTACGACCGGACGCGGTATTGGTCCAACTTACGAAGATAAGATGGCCCGTGTCGGCATTCGTTTTGTTGACTTATTAGACGAGGAAGTGTTTCGCGATAAGCTTTCTCACAATCTTCAAGAGAAGAATATCTATCTGGGCTCTATCCTCAAAGAACAAGCGCTCGACTTTCAGCAGATCTTTGACGCCTATTGTCGCCTGCGAGACCGCCTGGCGCCCTATGTCATGAATGCATCGCGCTATCTACACGAAGAAATCTCGCGTGGTCGCAAGGTGCTTTTTGAAGGCGCGCAGGGAACGATGCTGGACGTCGATCACGGCACCTATCCGTTTGTGACTTCGTCCAACACTGTGGCCGGCGCCGTATGTACCGGCGCAGGAATCGCGCCGCAATTCATTCATAACGTTATTGGTATTTCTAAAACGTATACTACCCGAGTCGGCAGCGGCCCATTTCCCACTGAACTCTTTGGTCCAGAAGGAGAAAAACTGAGACGTGACGGTGGTGAGTTTGGCACCGTCACAGGTCGTCCGCGACGGTGTGGATGGTTTGACGCGGTGGTGGCCCGCACTGCGGCTCGCGTCAACGGGCTGACCAGTTTGGCGCTGACAAAAATCGACGTCCTCAGCGGGCTTCCAACGTTGCGTATTTGTACAGGCTATGAATACAATGGTCGACATTACGATGAAGTGCCGCCGAGCGTGCAGGTGCTGGAGCGTCTTACCCCAGTCTATGAAGAACTCCCTGGCTGGTCGGAACGATTGACGGAGCTGCGTAGTCTCGATGCTTTGCCCGTCAACGCTCGTCGCTATGTCGAACGGATTGAGCAATTGGTTGGCGTTTCAGTCAAGATGATTTCTGTCGGCGCCGGTCGCGAAGAAACCATCCTTATTCGTCCTGCATTTTTTTAACTTTAGCAAGAGGAAGACGGGAGGTCGGCGCCAACAGCAGCGCTAATCCTCCTGTCGCGTTGGCTCCCACGACAAGGACGCTCCACAATACGCCAAAGGCGAGCGCCCGTTCTGAGGAAACTCCCACAAGTGAGAGGAACATCACACAGCTTCCCTCCCGTACTCCCAATCCGCCAAAACTAATCGGTAGACCACTTAGGAGGTTGATCAAGGGTATGCAGATGAGCAAATACCCAAAAGGAGCCTCAAGGCTAAGCGCCTGAGCAATCATGAGCTGTAGACTCAACTGAAAAAAATGAAACAACAGCGATATGCTGCAAGCGTGAAGAAGCACCCAACGAACATTCTGGTAAGGGCCAACGAGTTGCTCGAGCGCTCGGCGCACTTTGTGAGTGCGCTGAAAAAATCTGCGCAGTACATGCGGGATGAAGAACCACACAGCTGTCATTCCCAATGCACTCGCAACTACTCCCAACCGCCAAGGCAAAGGGAATGGAACGGCATCGGCGAAGAGAACGCCCAAAGCGCCAACCCATAACAACATTGTCAAACCAGTGATCCGGTCTGCTAAGACCGATTGAACGGCAAGGCCAAGCTGTGCTTTTCCTTGAGCAAGGAAAGCGCTGCGCCCTAAATCTCCCACTACTGTGCTGGGTGCAAAGAGGTTCAGGTACATCCCAGAAAAATAATAAATCACAAAGGTGCGGAACGACTGGCGAAACCCCAGCGGGCGGGCAAGCACTTGCCATTTGTATGCACTTAGGACTTGGCTTAACAGATACCCAATGAAAGCAGGAACCATCCAACCCCACTGCGCATCGGTGAGGCGTTCGCGAAATGCACGCAAGTCTATGGAGCGTAGAAGCAGGGCAAACAGGCAGAGGCTAATGACAACCTTAAACCAGCGGGAAGACAATATGTGCAAGAGCAGGAAACCCTATGAGACGAAAAGGGAAAAAGGCAAACAAGGAGGAACGGGGAAAAGCGGTTTTTCTTTGGGACTTTTGGTCTGCTTCTCGTCACGCATCTACTGACTCGCCAAACAAGGCGTCTCCGTCGAGATGATTCGTGTCGTTTACAATGTGAATAGTCGCCCGCCCATCTACAAAAATAGAGACTTCACTCAATCCAGTATTCCCAATCTTCTCGATTTGACGGAACTGGTTCATCGCTAAACGGCGGCAGTACAAAAGAAACGCCCGCACGGCGCCGCCATGGGAAACGATCATGACTTGCTGGTCGGGATGCAGGTCAAGCAAACGCTCGACGGACTGAACAAGGCGTCCCTGAAACTGGGCAAAGGTCTCACCACCGCCGCGCGGCAAATCTTCTCCAGCGCGCAGTCGCTCCCACTCGTCGCCATGGCGAGCGGCAACCTCTGCTGTCGTGAGCCCACTCCAGCTTCCAATATCCATTTCTCGCCATCCTTCTTCACGAAGAGGCGTCATCCCTAAGGTTGTACCTACAATCTCCGCTGTGCGGAACGCACGAGACAGATCACTTGTGTATAAGGCGTGGATCTGGCGCCGTTCAGCGAGTAACCGCTGCGCAAGACGTTGGGCCTGCGCCTGCCCGTTCTCGCTGAGAGGAACGTCGGCTTGTCCCTGCCAACGATTCTCTTGGTTCCAGACTGTCTCACCATGACGTACGAGTAGCAAACGCAAGCTTGACATCCGTGGTTCCTATGAGGGGAAGGCGTTTCTCTTAATGGTCATGGGCTTGTTAGCATGTCTAGAGAGAGATTGCCACCGTGCGTCAGTCTTCTGGACTGGGCTTTATGATATTAAAGGCTGAAAGTGATCTTCTCCTACGTTGGCGTCTAAGGACTTAAATTGCACTATTGCCCATCTGTTCATCGTCTTCACACTGAAGACTTGATGGGCCTTAATAGGCAGAACAACATGCAGAAGGCTGATTCCTCCGTTTCATGTAGGAAGCCCAATTGTATTGATAGGAAGCCCAATTGTATTGACTTAAAGACGTAGCTCCCAGGTTCCTCGACCGACGGCGCGGGCGATTAAGGTATCAAGCGCGCTCGGCGATCGCCACGAGCATGGTCTGACGACGAAACACCCAAGATGACAATCCAAGCAAGCTTCCAAAGATCCTCACCAGCCCAGGCGGCGCATGCGCCTCGAGATAACTCGGCTGGAATCCGAGCCAAACCAATTTTAGTCCACATTTCTTCAGGAACAGCGGCATCGTTTTCGGCGAGAAATAATAAAGGTGCTCTTCATGAAAGACATTGTCTGAGAAGGAACGGAGTTGCTCACCAGAGAGCCAATGTGCAAGTGCTCCCAGCTGAATGATGAGAGAATCGCCGTTGGGTACGTGAATCAGAACTTTGCCGCGCGGTTTGAGGAGCTCGTGTAGCCTCACTACTACTTCGTCGGGCTGCTGGAGATGCTCAATAACTGAAAACGCTGTGATGACGTCGTATGATTCACGCAGCAAATCAGGCCCCATCACGTTCGCGACTCGCACGGGATTTCCGGCTCTGCGTCCCATCTCGACCTCGTCGCGATTGATATCGATTCCCTCCGCGCTCCAGTGCTTGCCGAGTTCGGACCGCAGCAAGTGCGCCAGAAAGGTTCCACGTGCGCTGCCAAAGTCGAGGATGCGACCTCCGCCCATCATCTTGTGGACGCGACGAAAGGTCTCGAGATAGTCCTCGGCGATCTTCTCATCGATTTGCGGAGGATGACAGACATACGCACTCTGGTAATAATCGCCGGAATAGAATCGCGCTAAATCCTTCAACGTGAAGTGTTCATCTGCATAAAGGAGTCTACAACTCCGGCAGCAAACTACTGGAAAATGCGCTTGGCGATAGATGCGTCGAACTTCAACGCCGCCGCAAATGACGCATGGCTTCAATGCACGGTCCGGATCGTCATAGAGATTTTCCGGGATGACAACATCGACAAAGGGTTGCTTTTTCGCTTCAAGCTCTATTTGTATGTCCATCTTTCCCCTGTATGCCTCCGTAGGTGTTTAGCCTTACCCACTGCTACCGCGCCTAAAAAGACATTGCCGTCGTGCGTTCGTCTTACGCGAGCGGGGTCATGCTGGAGCAAAGCCAAAGTGATCTTCCTCTGTAAATCTCGTTTGTTATTCTGTAAGCCTCTTTTGTTATTATGATTCTTTTCATTCTTGAGAGAGACGCTTACCGATTGGCTAAGAAAAGGGAGTCTCAAAGAGTTAAGGTCGCTATAGATCCAGCCGAAACTCTTCATTACGGAGAGTCTCCGAGGCGTGAATCTACTGCTCTCCTCGTCTTACAATTCGGGCAAAGGAAGTAAGGAGCCATAGATGCAGAAACTACACTACAATCTATACCTACGTTGGCGTTGCTCGTTGATGACTATGAGGCGACTCTTACCGCTCCTCAATTTTATCTTGCTCGGACTTGTCGGTTATCGCCTACTGTTTCCTTTGCCTCTCCTCGCCGATGAGACGCCGCTTTCTGCTCAGACGCCCGTAACACACAAAATACGCTATCACATTGTTGGTGCTAAAGAAGTGTTCCTCGTCTGGGGCATTAATAACTGGAAGACTGTGCCTGAGGCTTGGCGTCCGCCTGGGACAGTCATTAAGAACGCGGTCATGTATACGCCGATGAACGCCATGGGGGATAACTTCATCGCTCAAGTACAAGCCCCTGCAGGCGCGACTATTGCCTATGCGTTTCAGATCACCAAAAATCATGACGGGGCGCCAATTGACCTATGGGATACCAACGGGGAGCCGAATCGCAACTATCATGCAATTGCCACAAAAGGAAAAGTCGAGGAAATTACGGCTGCGCTCGAAATACGAGAGCAGCCCTTAGTCACACAGGAGATTCGCTATCACGTCGCTGACGCTGGAGAGGTCTTTCTCGTCTGGGGCATCAATGGTTGGACCCAGATTCCTGAGGGGCAACGCCGGGAGGGAACAGTAGTCAAAGACACGGTCATGTATACGCCCATGGCTCGAGTTGGGGATGCTTTTACAGTGATGGTAAAGGTCCCTTACAGGGCTGCGATTGATTATGCGTTTCAAATCACGAAGAAACAGGATGGGACTGACCTTGCAGTCTGGGACACAAATGGCCGTCCCAAAAAAAATTACCAGACCATCGCTATGCCTGGGGGAATAGCTGAGGTTCAAGCGACAGTATCTCTTACGCCAATCCCGGAACCGCCGCCAAGATTCGGCGCTCGCTTATCGCTCTTCTTTACTCTCAGCCTTTTTTTGAGTTTCATTGTAGTTTTTCGCTTTGCTTTGCGGACTCGCTACGCTCGGCGTGTCCACGAGTCTATTCTCACTCCGAGAGCTGCTCGGGCTATCCTTATTGGTCTTACCGTGCTCGGGCTCGGGCTACGCTTATTCATGGCCTGGAGTACGAATCAAGTTCTTCCTGATTCACCAGACCGACTCGATGGGGATGAGACAGGCTACGAGGGATTAGCCTATTGGTTGACACAAGGTTATTTCTTCAATTGGCCGGGCCGGGTGCCAGTTTATCCGACCTTTCTAGCAGTCTGTTATCTTATTTTTGGTCGTTCTCCTGCGACAGTGCTCTATGTCCAAGCTTTTGTTGGCGCACTGACAATCCCCCTTACCTTTTTGCTAGCGCGCCGGTTTACTGGAGAGAAAGGTTCTCTTTTGGCGGCTATGCTTGTTGCTGTACATCCGGCCCTGATTTTCCATGTCAGGGTGCTTTACACTGAAGTTCTCTACGCTCCCTTACTGCTTCTGGCTTTACTCGGGTTAGTAAGAGCAATAGAGCAGCCACGGCCTCATCGTTTTGTCATAGGAGGCATATTATTAGCCGTCACAAATTTGTGTCGACCTACAGCCTCGCTCTTTCCTTTGCTGGTACCATTTTTACTCCCTCAAGCTTGGCCTTTGACTCGTAAACTTTTTCTTTCTCTCATATATGCCACAGCGATGGTGATGGTGATCGCACCCTGGACTTACCATAACTATAAAACTCATCATGTCTTTCTTCCCTTAAGTATTTCCGGAGTGGTGCTATGGCATGGAAGCCCAGAGTTTTACCATTTGATGGAACAAAACCACGATCTCGTACAAATCTGGAACGAACAACTCAACCCGAAACTTAACGGCGGGTATGATGCGTTTACGATTGTAGGGGACCGCTATTTTGCCGCCCGCGCCATTGCCTCGATTAAGGCCGAGCCGGGGGTGTATGCGTGGTATTCCCTGCAAAAGCTCGCATTTTTCTGGATTGGTCATCCGGCAGCAGATTGGCCCAATCAGGCCTTCTTTAGTATTGAGGACATGCGGCACGATTATTCTTGGCGGCGTGTTATTGGGGCCTTTATAACCCGCTTGTTGCCATTGGCGGCGCTCCTCAGCCTCTTTGCATTGCGCCATAGGCTGCGGGATTTTGCGCTGCTGTTCGCCATCTGCGGTTACCTATTGTTCGTGCACATGGTTGCATACCCTGAGATGCGTTATAGTGAACCGCTTCATCCTCTGCTCTGTATCATGATTACAGCTGCAGTAAGTGAAATGCTGATGTTCCAATATCGCCGTCAACAGGTACTGACGTTTGCTAAGGAAGCGCCGGCCAAGGAATTTGCTAAATTGCAATCTGACGTGTGACACTGCAAGCCGCTGTGGCCTTTGATCTACACTTCGGCGCACTCTTCACGGAAAGCAAATAGGTTAATGAAAATCCAAGCAAAAGCAGATTACTGTGATCACATTTTGTTTGTTGATCTTGACGGCACCCTTCTCTCCACCGATCTCCTATGTGAAGGACTTATTCGCGCATTGAAATATACCCCATGGGTGTTGCCGCGACTCGCAAGCCAGGGGTGGCAGGGACGTGCGCCGTTCAAGAAGGCTATAGCGGAATTGGTGACGCTTGATTTGGAAGAATTACCGTATCGAGAAGAGGTCCTGGATTTCCTACGCAAGGAGAAAGCTCTGGGGCGTACAATTGTGCTTGCCACGGCCAGTGATCGACGTTGGGCGCAACAAGTGAGTGAACAACTAGGACTCTTTGATGATATTATCGCCAGCGATGGAGAAAAAAATCTGAAAGGCGCAGCAAAGCTAGCGGCAATCGAAGCGTATTGTCAAAAGCGATCTGTTTCTGAATTCAGTTATATTGGCGACGCTTCAGCCGATTTGCCGATTTGGCGCCGTGCGGCCCGTGTGTATGCAGTTGCCCCTGACGCCACGTTATTCCGCGCCCTGCAGCACCTGGGGCGTCCAGTAGAAATTTTTGGCTCTAGTCAGTCACGAGTACGTCCTATTCTTCGAGAGCTGCGCGTTTGGCAGTGGGTGAAAAATGCTCTGCTGCTGGTTCCCCTGCTGCTTGCTCATGAGGCTGCCAATTTTCATAAACTGTTTTCCAGCATCGTGGCGTTTTTTGTATTTAGCTTGAGCGCTTCGGCCGTCTACGTCTTGAACGATTTGCTCGACATTACGGCTGATCGCCATCATCCTTCCAAGCGACACCGACCGTTAGCGTCAGGGACATTGCCGCTCCCGATGGGACCGCCGCTCGCTCTCGGTCTTCTTGTGCTTAGCACTGTGCTTTCTTTCATATTTTTGCCATGGAGCTTTCTTTTCGTATTGACTTTGTACCTCATTCTGACCACTACTTATTCGTTCTGGCTCAAACGTGTTGTGCTTGTTGATATCCTGATGCTGGCTGGATTGTATACGCTTCGTCTAGTCGCTGGCGGCATTGCGACCACAGTGCCACTCTCTGAGTGGCTTATGGCATTCTCATCATTCTTCTTCACTTCCTTGGCTTTTGCGAAACGTTACGCGGAATTGTCTCGGTTAGAAACCGAAGGCAAAACGGCGTCCGAGGGGCGTGGCTATGAGGTAAGCGACTTAAGCTTCATTGAGACTGCCGGACTGACAAGTGGTTCGCTCGCAGTCCTGGTCTTTGCGTTGTACATCAACAGCGAGGCGACGAAGCGGCTGTATACTAATGTTTGGGCGCTGTGGCTGATCTGTCCCCTGTTGTATTACTGGATTGGACGTATCTGGCTGCTCGCTAGGCGTCGTCAGCTGTCGGAAGACCCGGTGATCTTTGCCGCCAAAGACCTGGTGAGCCTTTGCCTCGGCATTCTGGCAGTGCTCCTTGTGGTTCTCGCAGCTGGCGGATACTAAGTAGACCCGCAAAAGAACTTGGGCTGGGTTGACAGAGAAGGTGACCTTCGTGCAGAGAGAGGAGGAACTCGGGTACGGAGGTGGCTATGAGTCGGTGGAACTTGAGCGAGCAGGAATGGGAGGCCTTGGACCGCATGCGGTTTACGACGACGGACGCGGCGCTGTTTCGCAACGTCACCATTATTTTGATGACGGCGGCAGGGCGGACGAAAGCGAGTATTGCCAGCGATCTGGGCTGTAGTCCTGCGACCGTAGACAATGTTCGTCAGCGGTATCGGCAGTCCGGCCGGGAGAGCTTACGGCGAGCGCCGGCTCCGGGACGTCCCTCGCGGGCGACGGCGGAGTATCGGGCGGCGTTGCGTCAGGTCGTGCAAACTGCGCCGCAACAGCTCGGGTATGGGTTTAGCGTCTGGTCGGTGGCGCGCTTGGGCCAGCATCTCAAGAAACAGACGGGGCTCAGCTTCAGTGAGGATCAGCTGGGTCGCCTCCTGCACCAAGAAGGCTTTTCGTTTCAACGCCCCAAACACACCCTCAAAGGCAAACGGGATGAAGGGGCCTACGAACAGGCCCGTCAGGAGTTGCAGGCCAGGAAAAAAAAGCGCTCAGCAAGGAGGCCGACGCCGTGCTGATCTTTCAGGATGAGATGGAAATCCATCGCTTTCCTGCCCTGACGCGGATGTGGGCACCGGTCGGCCAGCAGCCGCAAATCCCCACGCCCGGTAAGAATGAAAAGAAAGTGGTGTATGGCGGGATTGATTACCAACCCGGCAAGCTCACCTATACCATCGCCGACACCAAATGTGGTGCAGCATTTCTGGCCTTCTTGGCGGTGTTACTGCGCACGTATGCAGGACGGAAGATCCGCTTGGTGTGTGACAATGGGCGCTTTCACACCACCAAGGCGGTGCAGGAGTTCTTGGTGGCCCATCAGGAGCAACTCGAGGTCTATTGGTTACCGCCCTACTGTCCGAGCCTCAATCTCATCGAACGCTTGTGGGGCCACCTCAAACGCACGGTGTTAGCCAATGTCTTGTACACGAGCTTAGACGATTTGGTCCGCGCTTTCCGTATGGGCGTGCGACGCTTGAGCGGTCACCGGGAACGGATGGGGTTTATGTTTACGCATGACGACGATACTGACGCAACTGCAAGCCCCGTGCTCAAACTGGCAGCCTAACTATTTCTGCGGGTCTACTTAGGTAGGAAGCATGATGCCCATTATGGAAAGAAAGGCCGCATCCATACAATCAACTGAACAAATGTTAAGCGGTTGGGGAAACTACCCGGTCGAACAATGTCAGACTTTCCGCCCCGCTACCCGAGAGGCTCTCTGTTCTATTGTGAACTGCGGTGAACAATCTAGTTATATTCCACGCGGACTTGGTCGCTCATATGGGGACTCCTCTCTAAACCGCCAACGCGGAGTCATCATTAACACGCACTTTGATCGATTTCTTTCTTTCGATGAGCAGAGCGGCGTCTTAGCCTGCGAAGCTGGAGTTTCCTTAGCAACAATCATCCAACATCTCCTGCCTCGCGGGTGGTTCTTACCTACCACTCCCGGCACAAAATATGTCACAGTGGGTGGAGCGATTGCCTCTGATGTGCATGGAAAAAATCACCATGTTTCTGGCTCATTTGGCAACTTCGTTCTTGACCTCACACTCTTAACGGCGTCCGGAGCCGTCTTATTGTGTTCACCAAATGAACAGGCAGACATCTTTTGGGCCACAATTGGGGGGATGGGATTAACCGGGGTGATCCTCAGCGCTCGTATTCAACTCGTAAAAGTAGAAAGCGCCTATGCTCAGGTTGCCTATCGCAAGACCAAGAATCTTGATGAGACCTTAGACAGCTTTGCTGTCGACCACGAGTATCGCTATTCAGTCGCGTGGATAGATTGTTTAGCCTCGGGCTCTTCCTTGGGTCGCAGCGTATTGATGCTCGGCAACGACGCGACAGCGGCAGACCTCCCGGCGCCTTTGGCGCGTACACCGCTGACCCTACCCCTGAAGCGCCAAGTGGCAGTTCCCTTCTTTCCTCCTGGCATCCTTTTAAATTCGTGGAGTGCAAAAGTCTTTAACACGCTCTACTATCGCAACCAACATAATGGGATTGCTATTGTAGATTACGACACGTTCTTCTATCCACTCGATCGAGTGTTACACTGGAATCGACTCTACGGTCGGCGCGGTTTTGTTCAATATCAGGCATTCTTCCCACCCGAAACAGCAAGACGCGGACTCGGCGAGTTACTTGAGACCATCGGTCGATTTAAAAAAGCCTCTTTTTTCGCAGTTCTTAAACAAAGCGGACCCGCGAGTCGAGGCATACTTTCGTTTCTCTCTCCAGGCTACACCCTTGCCTTGGATTTTCCTTATGACGAGGGCAACCTCCAGCAATTGCTTCAGGAGTTGGATAGGGTGCTACTCAAACATGACGGACGGCTGTATATGGCAAAGGACGCCACTACCACAGCGGAGGTGTTTGCCGAGATGTATCCAGAGTTGCGGAAATTCGCGGCAATAAAAGCACGGATCGATCCTAATAACCGTTTCGCTTCTTCGCAGGCGCGGCGATTGGGCATTGTGGAGGCTATCTGAGCGAAAATGTTATTGTCGTAGGAGCCGCTTCAGGCATTGCCCGGGCGCTGTGCCGCGAACTCGCCAAGAACGGTTGTCAGCTTATCTTGGCGGGTCGCTCACAAGAGGAATTGGCCAGGGGGGCTGTCGATCTACAGGAGCGATATCAAACTGCAGCCTTTGTAGAACCCTTCGAAGCGCTCGACTTTACTAACCACGCAACCTTCTTTGAGCGTTGTCTGAGCCGGTTCAATGGTGAACTGGATGGATTTGTCCTCTGCCACGGGTACATGACCGACCAAGACATAACGGAAAAAGATTTTGGAGAAGCGCGCCGAACGATTGATGTGAATTTCACTTCTGTCATCTCCCTTCTCATGCTTGCCGCCAATTACTTCGAGCAGCGGAAGAAAGGCTATATTGTGGCGCTTTCTTCCGTTGCTGGAGACCGCGGTCGCATGAGTAATTATACGTACGGCGCCACAAAAGCTGGATTGAGTGCTTATCTGCAAGGCCTGCGGAACCGTCTTCATCGGTCAGGCGTCCGGGTGTTGACGGTCAAACCTGGCTTCGTCGATACCCCGATGACCTATGGGAAGCTTAATCCTCAGTCTCCTCTTGTTGCTTCGCCAGAAAAAATTGCTCACGATATCAGTCAGGCGATCCGCAAACGTAAAGATGTTCTCTACACACCATGGTTTTGGCAGCTTGTCATGGGGCTTATTTGTGTACTACCTGAACGGGTATTTAAAAGGTTGAAGCTCTAGGATTCCGTCCGTTTTTTAGAGCGAAATCGGATCGGCTGCTAAAGGAGGGAAGTCTATGAAATACGGCGCGTTCTTACCCTGTATTGGTCCACTTGCTCGTGGAGACGTTGTTAACAATATTCGCACCACCGCACAAACGGCGGAAGCCTTGGGGTTCGATTCGATTTGGACAGCAGATCACATCGTCACACCGCTACACATTGCCTCAAAATATCCCTACACCGCCAACGGTCAGTTTCCACTCGATCCGAAAGAGCCGCTGCTTGATCCACTGACGACCTTAAGTTTTGCCGCCGCCTGCACCAAAAAGATTCGCTTAGGGACGGCGGTGCTCGTCTTGCCGCATCGGAACGCCCTTGTGACGGCAAAAACAGTGGCGACCCTCGATGTGCTGTCGAATGGTCGAGTTATCTTAGGAGTCGGCGTGGGTTGGATGGAGGAAGAATTCCAGGCGCTGAACGTAGCCTTTTCAGATCGAGGACCGCTGAGTGATGAAACGGTCGCGGTCATGAAAGAAGTCTGGACGAGTGACAATCCACGCTTTGCTGGCCGGTTTCACCAATTTTCTGATCTCCGCTGTGAACCACGCCCCGTGCAAAAACCCCATCCTCCAATCTGGGTGGGCGGACACACTGGACCTGCGCTGCGACGAGTCGCAGAGTACGGCGACGGCTGGGCGGCAGTCGTGTTCAGCCCACAAGAATTTTCTGAACGTATTGATAGATTAAAAGAGAAAGCTGCCAAAATAGGACGTGATCTTTCCACCATAACGCTCTGTGTCTCCCCACGTGGAAAGCGACCAGAAGCGATGCTTGAGGACATTCCTCGTTATCAAGAACTAGGAGCAACCTATCTCTATCTTGCTTTTTTCAATTTCGCCCGCAGTTACCAAGAAATGGCGCTGATGATGGAACGGTTTGCCCGAGATGTAAAATTGATCTGATGCACTGTCACGCCGTGATGAAAGGCTTAGGGCAAATGCTGCGTTAGGAAATTCCGGGGTACATTGAGAAGATTCCCACTTGGCGACCCCGGAGTTAATAAGGTATCCCAAAGGATAGACAATCGCGCTGGACTCAGAACCACCCCACATGGTTGTCCTGCAACGATGTACCGGTCAATTAGCAGGTGCAGAATCCTCAAAGTGTTCATATTGAAGCTCGGTTGGCGACGGCGCAGTTCCTGGAAAACCCCAGTAGGGATTTCGATCAATTCATATCGACGGAGATACGTCAGCATCAGATAGAGGTAAGACGTAGCAACGGATCGCTCTAGCCAACCTAAGATGCGTCCCCACTGAAGACTGGGTTGTGTCTGTTTGAGGAGAAGCACCATGTCACACAGCGAGATGATGCCTCCCACCACGGTGAGACTATAGGACCAATGCGCGGCAATGTAGACAACTTGCAGTTCATTGCTTAACCGTGAGACTTTCTTTCCATGGAACTCTGCCGAGCGCAGCTCCGCTTTAATATTGTCAAGGCTAAATATTTTTTCCTGTCCTATCAAGCTTTGTGGGGGCATTAATCCCCGATGGACTTCCACCCAAATGCCGGTAGCAGGGTGAACGAAAGGCATGCTGTGATGATGGGCAAAATAATAGGCGGGGGGATTCTTTGACGTTTGGCGATACCCCAACCCCCTCAAGAGCGTTTCAACCTTTGGCAACAGAGCGTCATCAACTAAAATATCGATATCCCGCATCGTGCGCAGATGTGGTTTTGGATAGCATTGTTGTCCAACAGAGACGCCCTTCAATAACGTAATGTTGCCCTCCCCGACAGAGGCTGCGCAGCAATCCAAAATATCTTCTACCGCCGCAAGCAGTTCTCCGGTCAAGACTTGAGCAGTCAAGTCAGCGCTCTGCAGCAGTGATCGGAGTGACGCCGCAATTGCTTCATCCGGTTGACTTTTTAAAAAATAAAAAAGAAAAGGGCCGACACCCGTTTCAATGGCCCATTGCACGTGTGGTGTTGTGAATGCAGTCACGGAAAATTTCCTGTTTTCCGCAATCGCCTGTAAAAGAGTTAATAGGAGCGTTTCTTTTGTGTGCAGGAACCGCATAAGTCTATCGTATCAAATTTGAATTCATTAATGCATTGTCTCCCGCGAACACGCTTTCGGGGCTTAAGGAAAAAGCCCTTGAGCCGATGAAACCTCTGAAAGCAACCAAGCGTTACGCTTGCTTTTCTCCGGAATCTCTTGATTCTTTTTACTATAGGGGTATGTAAACAAAGCAACAATGAAAGAATATCCCAAACACCGAAATGACGTGAGCATACGGATCGTTGCTAATGAGACGATCGTACTTGATCGGCAACAGGGGTTAATTCATCAGTTTAACTCGACAGCCAGTTATATCTGGGAGCGATGTGATGGACAATCAACTGTCGCAGACATCGCCCAGCAATTTATGAAAGAGTTTAGTATTTCTTTTGACATAGCTGAAACTGATATTCGAAGAGTCATTGAACAACTGGAGAAACTTAATCTTTTAGAATAGTTCAGGAAAGAGCGTCGACCACAGGCCCAGTCCCGTCACGATCGTTATGACTTTGTTTTCTAAGGAAAACATGTCTTAAAGATTCGTTTTCCCTCTTGACTGTCCCAAGGGAATTGCCTACCTTCTTGCAACGCTGGAATGCTTGCGAGTTTATCGTTTAGCTTTCGGCAAGTTTAAGGAGGTGACGTATGGACGAGAAAAACCCCACCAGACGAGAAGTCGTAAAGACTGCTCTGTATCTTGCTCCTGCCATTATTACTCTCGCTGCAGCGCCATCATTCGCCACGGCGGGGTCGGGAGAGGTAAAACGCAAGAAGCATTGGCCCCGTCCGGCTGAAAGCCCTTTTGACATTAGTGATATCGACACAGACGATTAAGATGAAAGAAGGTGAAAAGCAGCGCTATTCTGATCCACATATAGCTCACGTAAAAAGAACTGCAAAATTTGTCTCTAAGAAGCTGCTTTGATGCTCAAACTTCTTAGAGACAGTTTTTGTTCATCTGGACCGCAAATCATTCCGCTCGAACGTTTCATCTCTCCATCGTGGACACCTTTACCTTGAAGCTCTTTGATCGTTGTGCTCAAGTACAATGCGCAGATGCAGAGATCGCTAGCCTGGTAAAGGCAAACTACGGCCAGATGGAGGCGGAAGCTGTCGAGGTTGATCTCCAATATAATGTTAACAGAGGCTTAGACTCCTCTTTTCAATTGATACGAAAGGGACAACCCCCTATCGTTGCGGCCAGTGACGGCGAACTGCTTTTCCAGCTAGAGAAAGATTTAACTATTGAACTGCAAAAGTTGCGATCAGATCTCTATTTTCTTCACGCCGCCGTGTTAGGGCTGGCGGGCAAAGCACTCATGCTAGTAGCGCCATCCGGTAGTGGAAAGTCATTAACAACTTGGGCGCTGTTACATCATGGATTCCAATATTGCAGCGATGAGCTAGGTCCAGTTGATCTCAATACATTCGAAGTCTTGCCCTATCCTCATGCCCTGTGTCTGAAGAGTCTCCCGCCTGAGCGCTATTCGCTTCCGGCGACGACGCTTTTCGCTCCCCCCACAATCCATATTCCAACGTCCGCGTTAACAGGCCTGGTGTGCACCGCGGCGCTTCCACTCACTGCCATTTTCTTTCTGCAGTATCATCCTGAACTCGTCTATCCTCAATTGCAAGCGCTGACAAAAGCCGAAGCAGGAACACGACTGTTTATCAATGCACTGAATCCTCTCGCACATCCAGGCGAAGGACTTGATGGAGCGCTATCGATCGTAGCTCACAGTAAGTGTTTCCGACTTCTGAGCGCCGACCTCTCCTCCACATGCAGTGTTGTGAAAGCCGTCTTACAACAGAGGAGTTAATTATCACGCGGCTTTCTTAACCGCCGCCTTATCATTTGTGATCTTCGGCATGCTTAGACGGAGAGCTGTCTCTCGGCAGTTCGGTGTAGTCTCCTATTTCATCTGTCTGACTGAACGCCGCGCCTGTGAATTTGAAAATGTGGAATAAGTAGAAAAGCGACGGCGCCACAATCAACGCCCCAACTGCTGTGGACCAGAGCACTGGAAGCAGGACAGTAGTGGGCGCTGCGGCCATCTCAATTGAGATATCCGGCGACGCCAAGAACGGGAACTGCGCCAACACCCAACCAGTGAGGATCAGCGTTACCTGACTGGCCGCCAGAGTGCGTGCAAGATGAAAATGTCGTGTCCACAAAGCGCCGATGACTCCCAATGCCAAGACTCCGGTTATTATCTGCAATGGCCACGACCAAGGACGAGTCATTAGGCCTTTCTGCACTAAAGGCGCAGCCTCATCGGATAACAGAAATACTGTCAACGCCAGCACGCTTACTACGACAGCTGCACACAACGCTCTGCGGCGAAAATCCTCTTGCAACGCTACCTCTTGAGTCTCCACCGTCAAATAAACCGCGGCTAAAAACGCAAACAGCGCCAGCGCGAACAACCCAACGGTGAAGGGAAACACACCCAGCCAAGGATGAATGAAACCACTGGTGACGATTCCATTCACTACGCGAATGTCGCCGGTCACTACCGCTCCAATGCACACTCCTAACATCAGTGGGGTGACAACACTTGCAATGCCGAAAAGACGACCCCAGCGTCGCTGCACCTGGTCGTCCTGCCGATCATAATGACGGAAAGTAAATGCAGCGCCGCGCAGAACGACGCCAAGCAACATGAGAGTAAGCGGAATGTGCAATGCGGTAGAAAGCACGGCGAACGCTAGAGGAAAGGCCGTGAAGAGAAGCACGATCACAAAGATGAGCCAAACGTGATTGGTTTCCCACACTGGCCCAATAGCGGTTGCGATGAGTCTACGCTGCTCTTGCGCGCGTGGCCCGGAAGCCAACAAATCCCAGACGCCGCCGCCGTAGTCGGCTCCCCTGAGAACCGCATACAGCATGAGGGAGAGAAACATGAGGCCCGCCGTCACCGTTGCCGGCGTCACGACATACGACGTCTCAACTGGCATGCGCATCACCTGTGTGTGAATGTGGAAGTAGCGGCGCTGACTGATCTGCACCGCCATGCACGATACGTGGGCTGCGCCGGAACTGCCGCAGCAGGAGAAAGACGACCACAAAGCCCAAGAACAAATAGACTATGGTGAAGGTGCAGAGAGGAATAACCAAGTTCGGCGCCGGCGTAACTGCTTGTGAGGTACTTATCACGCCTTGAATGATGTAGGGCTGCCGCCCCACTTCCGTCACTACCCATCCCGCTTCGATGGCGAGAAAGCCTAAAGGCGCTATCGCCACAAGAGTGCGGAGAAGCCAAGGATGATACCGTAGTGACCAACGGCCTCTGTGGCGACGTTCGCGCCAAGCCAAGAACGCAGCCCAGAGAGTCACTCCCACCACCGCGAAGCTGCATCCCACCATAATCTGAAACGCAACGTGGACAACAGCGACAGGTGGACGATCCGTTTTCGGCCATTCCTCTAGCCCTTTCACTTCCGCCTGCGGATCGTGAAACGCTAAGATGCTGAGGCCATCCGGAATTGCCAAGGCGTAACGAGTTGTCTCCGTTTTTTCGTCGGGCAGGCCGCCGATACGCAACGGCGCGCCTTTTTCTGTTTTGAACTGACCTTCGAGCGCGGCCAGCTTCTTGGGCTGATTGTAGGCTAAATAATGCGCATTGAAATCGCCGCTGAGCGGCTGCAAAATCGCAGTGACGCCACCCACCACTAATGCGATAGCGAGCGCGCGTTGATGAAAGAAGTTGTCACGATCACGCAGTAACAGAAAAGCATGAACGCCCGCGACAGCGAAAGCAGTCGCGAGATAACCGGCGATCGTCAGGTGAACCGCTTCGGACGCCCAGGCTGGATTGACAATCGCTACGAAGGGGTGAATGTCCACTGGCCTACCGTTTTCGAGCCGGAATCCTGTCGGGGCATTCATCCAGCTGTTGACAGCGACGACAAAGATTGCCGAAGCGGCGCCGGCCAGCGACACCATGACGCCGGAAAAGAGATGCAGGGCAGGCGCCACTCGCTGCCAACCATACAGGTAAATGCCCAAAAAAATCGCCTCAAGAAAGAAGGCAAACCCCTCTAGTGTAAACGCCAATCCGATGACGGCGCCCGCAAAATCCATGAACCGAGGCCACAGCAAACCCAACTCGAAGGACAACACTGTTCCCGAAACGGCGCCGACGGCAAAAAGAATTGCCGCGCCTTTAGACCACTGTTGCGCCAGAGTGCGATAAGTTTCCTCTTTGGTGCGGAGCCATAGCGCCTCGGAAATCACCATCAAGAGCGGTAGCGCCGCTCCAATAGCGGCAAAGATGATATGAAAGCCCAGCGATATGGCCATTTGCGACCGGGCCGCAAAAAGATTGGTCATGAGCTTGCTCCAGAGATGGTCGTCTACGCCGCGCCTAGCTGCCGGGTCGCGGCAATCACTTGCTCACAACTTCTACATGAAAGTCAACAATTTCGCTTCGATTAGTGAACGCGGTCTGAAACGTCGCCGCTTGACCGGGGGCAAGCGGTTGAGGTGAGGGCAACGCCAGGCGGCGAGACACTACCCGTTGTTGAGCATCCAATGCTGAAATCCAGGCGACGATGTTCTCTACATCGCGCTCGCCAACGTTCTGCAGTCGTCCCTTCACAATGACTTGCGTTTTATCGGCGCTCAAATCGTTATCGAGCCCGGCAACTTCGAGATGCGGCGGTCCGAAAGCGCTTTGCTCTTCTGACTCTTGCTGCGTCTCTATATTCACGGTCCATTTATGGAAGATACTTGCACCGGACGGTCCCGTCGCGGCCACTTCAACTTCATGGCGCCCGGATGTAAGATTTTTTATTTCAAGGAGTTCCTGTTCGCCAACAAAGTGATTGTCGATTTTCCATTCATAACGAATCGGCGGCTCCGCCATACCCGGCACTTCCACTTCCACCCCGAAGAAGCGCGAGAAATAAGCTGGAAACGTCACCCTTTCTTGATGAGGCGTATACATCGTTATGCGCGGAGCAGCAGGCGGGGCGGCAACTTGCACTTCCCAATGAAGCGCATCTTTCAAGCCGCCTTGATCCACTACTTCGAGGTCCACTCTATGTTTTCCAGCATTGTTGACTTCGTAGAAAAAGTGTTCCCCTTGAGCAGTGCGGTTTCCATCAACGGACCAAGAATAGGAAACTGGCTCTCCCTGAGGGTCGAGCGCCAAAGCGGAAAACTCGATCCGGTCTCCCGGCCGTGCACTTACAACATTGTCAACAGGAAGCCGCTGAGCAATATGCGGAGGCAGATTTTTCCGGACAGGAGGTGAGATTGGCGGGGCCGGCGAAGGCGCCGCAATTGTCGGCGACGGTGGTGGAGGCGTCGCTTCTACGGTTATTCGCCATTCTCGGTCAAGGTGTTGACCATATTGGTCAGTAACCACCACGTGCACTTTTTTCGTTCCCCTGGAACCTGCCGTGGAGCGATACGACCATTGCGGTTCCTGCGAAACCAGTTTTCCTTCTAACCTCCACTCATATTGTAGGGGTGTAGAACCAGAAGCCTGAACGGAAAATGACAGGGCTTCTCCTTCAGTGACTTTCATTGTTTCCGTCGGCGGTTCAACTTGGGTGAATGCCAATGGTGGGGGAGTAGGCGGAGAGATTGGAGCAGGTTGGGGCTCTACAGGGGCTTCCTGGGGCAATGGAGCGAGCGGAGGCTGAAGGAAGGAACGCCCAAACCACCATCCGGCAGCGGCAAGCACGGCGATCCCAAGTAAAAAAAATAAAGAAGCTTTTCTCCGCGATTGAGGCGGAAGTGAAGGAGGCGGAAGCGGCTGATACGCTCTTGTTCTTTCACCAATTTCCCATTGATCGTCGTCAAACTCTTCGTCTTCGAATGCGCGCCAGCGCAGTTCTGAAGCTGCCGTGGGAGCAGTTTCCACTTTCGGCTGCTCGGTCCATGAGAACAATTCGGCGCCCTGCTCTTCAGCAAGCAGCATGAGGCATGTTTCGAGATCTTGCAATAGCTCTTGCATGTGCTGATGCTGCGGTGTTTGCTCCGGAATGTAGTCCATGACAACATAATAAAAGCCGAACGTTTTATCCTGTTCAATGTCAAATCTCTGAATCAGATGTGGATGCCGCACGCGCACAAGGCTTTGCGCTTGACGGTAAAAGCGAGCGGCTGCGTCAGGGTTTCCGATAATCTCTCGCGGTAATATTTTAAGTGCGAGGATCGTGTTGAGGACGACATGACGCGCTTTGTACACCTTGCCCAGGTTATCCTGATTAAGGGGCGTAAGCACTTCGTATTTGTGAGAGATGATCTCTCCCACGTTCACTTTATTCTCCACGTTTTGCATACTCAGAGCCGTTGATTACGGCTCTCGCTTGTTGGAACACTGCTTGGAACATTTCCCGAGTCAGTCTTCCAGTAAACGTGTTTTGCTGACTGGGATGATACGATCCAATGAGCGTTACAGCATCAAGAGCATGGACACTTCCATGCCCAAACCGCGGGAGAGGAGTAGGCATAGCCAAAGACAAGGCGCGACGGGCCGTCAAGTAGGAGGAAAACGCGATCTGTCCCAAAGCAATGACGACTTGGACATTCTTCAACAAAGCAAGTTCTTGAAGGAGATACGGTCGACAAGTAAGAAATTCTTCAGGTAATGGCTTATTATCTGGAGGAGCACAGTGTACAGCTGCAGTAATATAACAATCACTAAGAGTGAGACCATCATTCCTATGTACAGAGGCGGGTTGGTTAGCGAACCCTGCCTCATACAGAGCGCCGTAAAGCCAATCGCCGCTGCGATCACCCGTAAAAACGCGGCCAGTACGATTACCACCATGCGCCGCTGGCGCAAGACCAATCACTAACAATCGCGCTTCGGGGTCGCCAAAGCTCGGGACGGGCTTACCCCAATAGTCCCAGTCTCGGTAACGCTTCACCTTCTCCTGAGCAACACGTTGACAATGGGCGACAAGACGAGGACAGAGAGAACAGGAAGTGATGCGACTTTGGAGCTGGACAAGGGCGTTCATCAAACTTCCTCATTGTAAAAAGGAAAGAGGCCAGCAATATGAAAAAAACGGATTGTAGTTTCTTCTATCCTTTAGTCCACTGCGTTTTTTGTCGACCTGCTATAAGCCCATGATATACCGCACCAACGTCCGCACGCCGAAGCCGACGCCGCCTCTGGGAATATATGGGTTGTCTTTCTCGGCAAAGGCCGGACCGGCAATATCAAGATGCGCCCAGGGGACATCGGAGACGAACTCTTCAAGGAATAGGGCGGCGGCAATCGCGCCCGCGTTTCCACTGCCAACGTTCTTAATATCAGCGACTGAACTTTTGATGTCGTCTTTGTATTCTTTCACTAATGGCAGGCGCCACAGCGGTTCACCGCTCTCTTTGCTGCACTGCAACAATGCATCCGCCAACTCATCATTGTTGGAGAATAATCCAGCGATCTGTCCGCCAAGCGCCGTCACACAAGCGCCGGTGAGCGTGGCCAAATCAATAATCACATCCGGTTTCTCTTGCACCGCCTGCAGAAGCGCGTCGGCAAGAATGAGGCGACCTTCAGCATCGGTGTTAAGCACTTCTACCGTTTTGCCGTTGCGGTATCTGATGACATCGCCCGGCCGTTGCGCCGTACCACTAGGCATATTCTCAGTGGCTGGCACGTATCCCGTCACTTGCACTTGCGGCTTCAATTGCGCAATCACCTGCATCACGCCCAAGACCGTGGCGCCGCCGGACATATCGAGCTTCATAGTTTCCATCGACTTAGGCGGCTTCAACGAAAGCCCTCCGGAATCAAATGTCAGTCCTTTCCCAACCAGCGCAATCTTTTTCTTAGGTTTTCCACTTGGCTTATACATTAACTTAATAAAACGCGGCTCTTCCGCGCTACCCTGAGCGACAGCTAACAATCCCGCCATTTTCGCCGTCTTCATTTTATTCGGGCCGAAGATATCGCTGGTCAGTTTGCCGGTGCGGGCGATCCGCGCCGCATGTTCAGCCAAATAAGACGGGGTAGAGACAGAGGCGGGTTCGTTGATGAGGTCACGCGCCAGAAACACGCCAGGAGCTGTCTTCTGCACCATGTCGAGAGCGTTACTCAACTGGGAGGATTTTTGCAGATGCGGACCGACAAACGTCAGGATCTCAACTACCGGCTTACCATTTTTTTCCGATTTATAACGATCAAACACATAACTCGACAACAGCGCTCCTTCGGCCACAGCGGCAAGCGTGGTAATGTCCTGACTCTTTTCCGTAACGAACCACGCCACCTGCTTCGCACTTTGACTTCGTGCTTCTTTTTGCACTTTTCCGCCAGCACGACGCCAGCTCTCCTGCCCACTGTTTTCAGGTTTTCCCACGCCGCACAGTAACACCAACGAACTGGCGAGGCGCGCATGCGTCTGAAACAGCAGCATTTCCCCTTCTTTGCCAGTGAATTTTATACGCTCAATTTGCGCATGGAGCGCGCCGTCGAGCGGGCGATCTAGCGATTTAACATCGTCTCCATTTTGCTCTCCCTGCGCCACGGGGACGACCAGCAGGTCAGCTACGATAGCAGTAAGAGCTTGCTGTTGGGTGCGAATGTTCATGAAAGTCCTCAATAAAATATGTTACGTGCTATGTGTTGGGCGATGCAAGACTAGAGGGACAAGCATCCTGTCCGGTCTCGCAACACGCCTTAGGCTCTTGATCCTCTTTAATGAGGGTATGGGAAGGGTCGGGGCAGAATCGGAGGGGCATGTTGACGCCCCTCCGGCTGTGAACATCTCTATTACTCGGGCTTTAAGAGGCCGCTTTCTGTGCAGCCGCCACGGCAGCTTGGGCTTTCGCCACGCGAGCTAACATACGCGACTGACGCTTAAGCGTGCGAATACCACGACGAATCTGTGCAACTTCCTCGGACGCCTGCCGGGATATCGCCTCATCGCGCTTCGCCTTCAATGCGCGAATGTGTTTTTTTACATCAGTCTCCGTTTTTGTCGTATCCATTCGAGCTTTCCTCATTGATCTTATTGCACAGTCCATACGTCGCCGCGATGGAGCAACTGATCAATATCTCCGTCGCCAGACTTCGCAACAGATTCCTGAATCTGGCTGTTCATCATCTCATCAAATGTTGTCTTCTGGGTCACACGGAGCACTCCCATCGGAGTTGGGAAAGCAGGAGGGGCCATACAACTCAGCATGAAGGCCATCACAGGATCATTCTCATCGTGCACAAGCAAGTCATTCACGCTTACGCCGCCAGTCCCGATCGTCACTACTTCGGGCGACATACCTTTCAGGCGAATGCCGCGGTCTTTGTTTTTCCCAAAGATCATCGGCTTGTCGTGTTCCAGGAGGAGCTGGGTATCCGCCTTCGTTTCACGATCGGTCAACGCAGAGAAGGCTCCATCGTTGAAGACGTTACAGTTTTGTAGGATTTCTACAAACGCTGCACCTTTATGGGCAGCCGCCCGTTTGATCACATCTTGCTGATGTTTCGCTTCAACGTCGATCGTTCTTCCAATAAACGTGGCGTCGGCGCCGAGCGCGAGCAGGAGCGGATTCAGCGGGTGATCCGCCGATCCCATTGGGGTAGACTTCGTTACTTTCCCCAGTTCTGACGTCGGAGAATACTGCCCTTTTGTGAGACCGTAGATGCGATTGTTGAACAATAAGATCTTGAGGTCCACGTTTCGCCGCAGGGCGTGCATCAAGTGGTTGCCGCCGATGCTCAGACCATCGCCATCTCCGGTCACAACCCACACCATCAGGTCGGGGCGCGACACCTTGAGGCCGGTGGCAATGGCCGGGGCGCGACCGTGAATCGTGTGGAAACCGTAGGTGTTCATATAGTAGGGAAACCGGCTCGAACAGCCGATGCCTGAAATGAACACCACATCTTCTTTAGGTACGCCTAATTCGGGAAAGATCTTCTGCACCTGGGCAAGGATTGAGTAATCCCCACAGCCAGGGCACCAACGAACGTCTTGATCAGAAGTAAAATCTTTCCTCGTCAATTTCTGTGCAGCATTGGTACTCATAATCTTAGTCCTCAAGCATCCGAGCGATTCTCGCAGCAACTTCAGACACTTTGAAAGGGCGACCCTGAATTTTGTTCAGGCCCACAGCATTCACCAGATACTCTGCGCGCAAAACACGAAGCAGCTGGCCCATATTCATCTCCGGCACCAACACTTTCTCAAACCGGGAAATAATTTCTCCCAAGTCAAGCGGCAGCGGATTCAAGTGCCGCAAGTGAACGTGGGACACCGACTTGCCTTGCGCTTGTGCCTCTTGTACTGCCGCTGTGATCGAACCGTACGTGCTTCCCCAACCGATCACGAGCAGCTTGCCGCGGTCAGGTCCATTGATCTTGGTCGGCGGAATATCTTGCGTGATTTTCGCAAGTTTCCGATAGCGCACTCTCACCATTTGTTCATGGTTGTTTGGCGCATAGCTGATGTTGCCGGTGAGGTAATCTTTCTCCAAGCCGCCGACGCGATGCTCAAGTCCAGGCGTTCCCGGACGCACCCATGGACGCGCCAGCGTGTTCTCATCCCGCAAGTAAGGGAAAAACCCTTGCGGATCAGTACGAAACTCGACCGTCACTTCCGGCAGCTCAGATGCTTTCGGCAGCAACCACGGTTCAGAGGCGTTTGCCAAATACCCATCGGTCATCAGAATGACCGGCGTCATATACTTCACCGCGATTTGCACCGCTTCGTATGCTGCGTAAAAACAATCGGCCGGCGTCGATGCGGCAATGACCGGCAGGGGGGCTTCGCCATGACGACCATAAAGAGCCTGCAGCAAATCGGCCTGTTCAGGTTTGGTCGGCATGCCGGTGCTCGGTCCCGCTCGCTGAATGTTGGTGATCACCATCGGCAGCTCTACCGCCGCAGCGAGACCAATCGTCTCTCCCTTCAAGTTCATGCCCGGTCCAGCCGTCGTCGTGAGAGCCAGCGCACCGCCAAAGGCTGCGCCCAGCGCCGACCCCACACCGGCGATCTCGTCCTCCGCTTGAAACGTGTAGACATTGTAGTTCTTGAGCGTGGACAACTCATGTAGCACGTCGCTGGCCGGGGTAATGGGATAACTGCCGAGGAAGATGGGGAGGCCCGCTTTTTTCGCAGCAGCCACAAACCCAAGCGCCGTCGCAGTATTGCCCGTGATGTTCCGATAGACGCCCGGAGCAATTTTGGCCGGTTTAATTTCGTACGACGAAGCAAAAATCTCCGTATTCTCGGCCAAATTGTAACCAGCTTTGAGCGCGAGCGTGTTTGCTTCCAACACTTCAGCGTTTCTACGGAAGCGCTCCTGAATCCATTTGATTGTGGGCTCAATAGGACGGTGGTACAGCCAAGACACGACACCAAGCGCAAAGAAGTTGCGGCAACGCATGACCGACCGGTTGGGCAGATTCATGTCCTTAAGGGCCAGTGAGGTCATCTTGGTAATCTCGACCGGATACACTTGATATTTATCAAGCGAGCTGTCATCGAGCGGCGTCTTCTCATACTGCGCCTTTTTCAGATTTGGTTCGTTGAATTCCTCTTTGTCGAGGATCAAAATGCCATTCTGTTTGAGGTCGGCCAGATTGGTTTTGAGGGCAGCGGGGTTCATCACTACCAGTGCGTCTAGGTCGTCGCCTGGGGTGTAGACATTTTTGCTGCTAAAGTTGACTTGAAAAGCGCTCACGCCGTACAGCGTACCAGTGGGAGCACGAATTTCAGCAGGAAAGTCAGGGAGAGTGCCGATTTCATTTCCGGCAAACACTGACTCAGTAGTGAATTGCATTCCGGTTACTTGCATGCCGTCACCGGAATCACCAGCAAAACGGATAACAACATTTTCCCGTTCAACGACGGGTTTTGGTGGGAGCATGCCCACCGGGCTTGTGGCCATTGGGTTCCCTCCTAAGGGCACAATATCAAGTAGGAAAATTGAAAGAACACTAAGCTCGGGACCATACGCTAGGTTCCCGGCAAAGACAAGCGGTTTCCTCCCTCTTGCGGCGCTCTAGTATACGTTCTTCCTAAAAAAACCGCAAGGAAATCGGCATAATCAACCAAAATCGTTCTCGAGTCCACCAAGGCGCAGCGTGCGTTTGCGAGCGCGGAGTAAGTCGGAGACGTGCTGGTAAACGCCACCAAGAAGGCGGTTTGGGGAAACGTTCAACCATCAGCGGCGCATCAACCGCAACACCGGCTCTCTTCTTCGCTTCAAGCAAAGCGGTTTCGAGTCCTCCTATTTCATCAACCAAACCACGTGACCACGCCTGTCGACCACTCCAGACTCGGCCTTGTGCGTTCAGTTCTGCAGCTTCAAAAGTGAGCGAACGACCGGCGGCCACTTTTTCGACAAAATCTCGATAGAAAGACTGAATCTCAAAATCAACGCGTTCCTGCTCGGCAGGCGCAAATTCTAGATAGTCAGAAAACAGGGCGGCCCGATTCCCGCGCGTGAGAATTTCTTTGCCAATACCCAAGGTCGTGTAAAGGTCACGCAGTACGGCTTTTCCGGCAATGACGCCAATCGAACCAGTAACCGTGCCTGCTTCTGCAAATACCCGGTCTCCGCCGAGCGCCAAGTAATAACCGCCGGACGCAGCAACGTCGCCCATTGAAATAATCACTGGTTTGCTGGCGCGCGTCACTTGCAACTCACGCCACATGAGATCGGATGCTAATCCTGAGCCGCCAGGACTCGACACTCGTACGACCACAGCAGACACAGACTTATCTTCTCGCACCTGTCGCAGGTCATGAATAAAACTGGTCGAGCCCACTGCTTGTGGTCCTTCCGGGCCATCGATTGTTTCTCCACGTTTGATAGGACCATGAACCGAAATGAGTGCGATTTTCTTGGGATGTCCGCGAAGCAGTTGCTGACGAAGTGCAATTGTGCGACGATGACGATACGGTCCAGCCTCGATGAAATGCAGCACCCCCAGCTTCTCTTCGAGTATGTGTGACACTTCATCTTCGTACGCCACATAATCGACCAAACCAGCAGCCTGCGCTTCACGGGCTAAGAACAGCCCTTGGTCAATCAACCGGCGTACTTCTTCCTTGTCTTTCTGACGGGTCTCGGCAATCCCTTCAACAATTTGGCTATAGAGGTCGTCAAGGAGACTGTCCAACATCTCACGATGGGGACCAGACATCTCTTCGCGAGTGAAAGGCTCACCGGCAGCTTTATATTGTCCTGCCTGGCTGACCTGCGCACGAATCCCCAGTTTATCGAGTGCTCCCTTAAAGAACATTGCTTCAGCGGCTAGGCCCGTCACCGCCAGATGGCTAGCCGGCGTCAGGACGATAAAGTCTGCGGCGCTCGCTACATAATACTCTCGAGTGCCTGCTTCCGGGAGAAAAAGATAAACATGTTTCCCGGCTTGCCGTAGCGCCACAAGGGCGCGGCGTAACTCTTGAAGTCGCGCCCATCCCGCATCAAGGTCGCTCAGAGTAATCACAACAGCACGCAGACATGCATCCTCGCGCGCCCAACGCAGCAGGGCTAACACTGATAAGAAATCTGGGCTTGGCGTTCGCCAGAAAGACAGCAAAGAAGGAGTGGGCTCCTCGGGTAGAGTCCCACTTAATTCCAAGCGTAAGGCGTTATACAGAGGACGCCGACCGAAAAACCGAACGACTTGCTCTCTACTCCAGAGAAAGGCGCGCAGACTTAAACGAAAGACTTGTTGTAGCACAACAATAGGACCAACAAAAATCAACATTCGCTACGAGTCCGAAAAGCCGATAGCTCGAGAGCATCGATATTTCGAGACGTCGCAAGCATAGGCGAAACACCCGCACTACTCACGACATCTGCACGACGCATCAACTGGTGTTCTTTCCAAGTCGCCAAGCCGCGGCGGAGAAAATCTGGCTCCAGGTCGAGTGCTTCGCAGACGTTAATAAAAGAGAACGGCCAACTATCATCGTCGGAAAAAAACCAATTTTCTGCTTCTTGGCGAAGGTTTCGACTCCGGTTATCTTTGGCCCACAGGTACTTCTGGAAGCAGTCGATAGCGTCTTCCAGAATCGCCGCCATGAGACGCCGTTCGCCACACGCTTGTGAGCGCTGTTTGAGAGCAGTAAAGAATTGCGCGGGTAAAAGAGAATCTGGCTGGAATAGCGTTGTCCCTGCGTCAACTACTGAACTTCCTTTCATGGAAAACCTCACCCTTTCTTGGTCAAGAACGCGCCCTTGACCATAAACGCCACATCCACACGCGCCGCGCGTCGCGCACACACCCCCACCAGATGATCAAAGGGTGCTACTCGCTCTGCTCTTTATATAATTCAAGCCACGCCATTTGAATAACTTCAAGCTTTCCCTCACTCGAGGCCTTGGGATCATCAGAAAAATCCGGGAGAGCAGTAATCCAACAATGAAGATCCGTGAAACGCACCTCAAGCGGGTTGGTATCAGGGTGGGACTCTAATAATTGTTCAGCGATATCTTCCGCATCCTCCCAGCATAGCTTCATACCCACCTCCGTTAAGCAGGAGTCTATTGTAGCATATCTATGCTAGATCTCTGCAAGACGTTTTTGACCGAGTGCTTCCTGAATCGATGCATCCATAATGCGCTGGGCGAAAGGTGTCGTGGTTTTGCTTAGTTTTTCCGTCATATCTCGGATGAGATTATAATCCTCCCCTTCACAGGCCTTTTGCAAGTCTCCCATAACGACAAGGATAAGCTCTTCTTCACCGTCGAGGAGAAATGAAGAATGTTGTTGTAGGGCTTTCTCACTCGCGTGAATCACCATGCGCGCTTCAGTACGTGCTTCGATCAACAATCGTTTCGTGACATCATCTTCGGCAAAGTCAATCGACTCTTCTAGTAAACGCTCAATCTCCTCGTCGGTGAGACCATACGAGGGTTTCACCTCGACTGAGCGTTCGTGGCCTGTACGAATATCAGTAGCCGTTACATTCAGGATGCCATTCGCATCAATCATGAACGTCACCTCGACCCGCGGCACGCCAGCAGGCTGAGGCTCAATGGGGATCTTGAAACGAGCAAGACTGCGACAATCCTGGACCAATTCGCGCTCCCCCTGCAAAATATGAACGTCCACCGCCGTTTGGTCGTCCACCGCCGTGGTGTACATCTCTTTAACGCTCGTCGGGATCGTCGTATTGCGATCAATCAATCGACTCATGACCCCGCCCATCGTCTCGATGCCAAGGG